>Ga0126313_10001456_pt1 | contig 12555 bp, 9 predicted proteins | sample Plot105A_FD_89954 | JGI IMG/M metagenome (GOLD analysis project Ga0126313, IMG submission 89954) | Serpentine soil microbial communities from UC McLaughlin Reserve, CA, USA - Plot105A | ecosystem: Environmental > Terrestrial > Soil > Grasslands | place: USA: UC McLaughlin Reserve, Lake County...
GCCTACTCGGTGCGGCCGAAGCCCGGCGCGCCCGTCTCGACGCCGCTGCGCTGGGAGGAGCTCGGCGAGAAGGTGCGGCCGCGCGACTTCGGCCTGCGTGAGGCGCTCGACCGCGTCGAGACGCACGGCGACCTGTTCGCGCCGGTTCTGCGCGGCGGCCAGGCACTCGGCCCGGCGCTGCGGGCGTTGCGGCAGTGAACCGTGCGCTCGTCGTCGGCTCGGGCCCGAACGGGCTCGCGGCGGCGATTGCCCTCCTGCAGGGCGGGGTGGAGGTCGAGGTGCACGAAGCCGCCGCCCACGTCGGCGGCGGGCTGCACACGGAGGAGCTGACGCTGCCGGGCTTCCTTCACGACGTCTGCGCGACGGTGCAGCCGCTCGCCGCGGGATCGCCGTTCTTCCGGACGCTCGACCTGCCGGTCGAGTGGGTGCAACCGGGCGCCCCGGCCGCGCACCCGCTCGACGACGGGACCGCGGTGCTGCTCGAGCGCGGCCTGGGCTCGACGGCCGACGGCCTCGGCCGAGACGGAGCTTCCTACCGGAGGCTGGTCGAGCCGCTCGTCGAGGCGTGGGCCGAGCTCTCGCCGGTCGTGCTGGGGCGGATCCCGCCGGCGCCGCGCCGAGCGCTGCGGGCGCTCGAGGCGACGGGCGTTCGGTCCCTCACGCAGGGGGCGCGGGCGGCGCTCGGCGACGCGCGCTCGGTGGCGGAGTCGCTGTTCGAGACCGAGCGTGCGCGAGCCTGGTTCGCCGGTCACAGCGCGCACGCGATGCTGCCGCTCGAGCGGCGTCCGAGCGCCGGCTTCGGCCTCGCGCTGACGGTAATGGGCCATGCCGTCGGCTGGCCCTTCGCACGCGGCGGCTCCTCGTCCCTGGCCGACGCCCTCGCCGCTCGCGTGCGCGAGCTGGGGGGCTCGCTCTCGACCGGCTCGCCCGTGGACGAGCTGCCGAGCGGCGGCCTCGTCCTCGCCGACGTCGCGCCGCGTGAGCTGGCGCGGATCGCGAAGGGGCGGCTCCCGCAGCGGTACGAGCAGCGGCTACGGAGGTATCGCCACGGCCCCGGCGCCTTCAAGGTCGACTGGGCGCTCGACGGGCCGATCCCGTGGCGCGCGGACGACTGCCGCCGCGCGGGCACCGTCCACCTCGGTGGGACACTCGATGAGATCGCGCATTCCGAGTGGGGGGCGTGGAGCGGCCGCGTCGTCGAGCGGCCGTTCGTCCTGCTCGTCCAGCAGACGCTCTTCGACGACACTCGCGCGCCCGAGGGCAAGCACAGCGCGTGGGCGTACTGCCACGTCCCGAACGGCTCCGACGTCGACATGACCGACCGGATCGAGGGACAGGTCGAACGGTTTGCGCCCGGTTTCCGCGAGCTCGTGCTCGCGCGCAACACGATCGCTCCCCACGAGTTCGAGGCAGGTAACCGCAACCTCGTGGGCGGCGACCTGAACGGCGGCGCGATGGACCTCGGGCAGCTCTTCCGGCGCCCCGCGCTCCGCGCCGTACCCTGGAAGACGCCGCTCGAGGATGTCTACCTCTGCTCGGCGGCGACGCCTCCGGGTGGCGGCGTCCACGGCATGTGTGGCTATTGGGCCGCCCGAGCCGCGCTCGCGGCAGCGTCGTAGCGCGCGATGCGGTGGCACGGCCCGCAAGGGGTGACAATCTCGCGACCGGGCCGCGCTAGCGCGGACGGAGCGACGAGGTGTCGACGACCTCGAAATCGGAGCCCGCGACGCGGGCGAGGGTGTGCAGCTGATCGTTCGACCAGCCTCTGTTCGGCGCGCCGCTGATGTACCAGCTCGAGCCGTTGTCGGCGACGATCATCCCGTAGCGCTTCAGGGCGGTGAGGACGATCCTCGCCAGGCGCGGAAACGGGCGGACGTCGAAGCTCGCTTTCAGCCGCACGCGCAGCCCCATGGGCGGCAGGCTCGGATCGGTCAGGCTGCTCGCGTAGTGGCGCGCGGGGTAGACGTAGGCGCGGCGGGTCCGCTCGACGGTGAAGCGGAGGGCGTGGTCGATGACACCGCGGCGCGCCTCGTCGTAGCGGGCGAGGCCGGCGAAGATCGGAAGGCCGGCCGCGTCGGCGGACGTCCAGCCTGCGGGCCTGACGTGGTTCGAGCGCAGGCTCCACGTCGCGCCGGCCCAGGCGCGCCAGCCGCCCCCGCGGCGCTCGAGGCCGCCGAGCTCGTATAGCCGGCACGCATCGCGATCGAGCAGCAGCGCATGGTGGTCGCTGCCGCCCTCGACGTGAACGCCCTGCGGGATCGGATAGCCGACGTGGTCGCTCTCGTCCGTGTACTCGAAGCCGACGCGCGTGCGCGGTGTCTTGCGAGTGACGACGTCGAAGGGGATGCCGATCGGCGAGCCCTCCCAGAGGCCGGAGCCGAAGTCGGCGTGGAGTCGCCTGCGCGCGCCGATCGAGGAGATCACCGCCGCGGAGTTGCTCGATACGGGCAGGCGGTCGACGCGCTTGTTCCACGGGTTCGTCCTGGGAAAGACGGTGCAGCGGGGCGCGCCGGCGACGCGCAGCGCGTACGCCGAGCCGCCCGCGCAAGCGAGAGCGAGCAGCGCGACGACAGCGGCGGCGACGCGGGCTCTCACGCGAGCTCTATCGGCATCGACACGTCCATTTCGGACCCCTCGCTGCAGGTACCCGAAGACCTCCTCCCCGCTGCGAGCCTACTCGCGAACTCCGCGCCGATGTGTGACGGCTTCGTGCCGAAGGTGTGACTACTGCGCCGCGGCGCGCATCTTCGCCTTGCGCGCGCACTTCTTGGCCTGGTACTCGTCGAGCGCCTCGGCCGAGTCCACGTCTCCGAGCGTCGGGTGGCCCGGATCGAGCGCCTCCGCGGCGGCGACGCCAAAGCGCTTCCAGAGCACGGCGCCGAGCGCCTTGACCTTCATCTGGCCGAAGCCGGGGAGGGCGGAGATCCGCTTCTTCAGCTCGGCTCCGTCGGCGGCCTCGCCCCAGACGCGCCCGGCGTCGCCGCCGTAGTCCTCGGTCACGACTACGGCGAGCTCCTGCACGCGTGAGGCCATTGCGCCCGGAAAGCGGTGAATCGCGGGCTTCGCGCGAAAGACCTCCTCGAGGCGGGCGGGGTCAATCGCGGCGATCGCGCCCGGGTCGAGCGTGCCAAGCCGCTGCTGCAGCTTGAGCGGCCCCTGGAACGCCGTCGGCACTGTCACCTGCTGGTCGAGCGCGAAGCCGACGAGCAGCGCGAACGGATCGCGCGCGAGCAGCTCGTCCGCCTCGTCGACGCCGGTGAAGTGCAGCCGGTCGGGCTTGCTCACCGCCACGACGTCGATCCTACAACCACTCCGCAGCGCGCTCCGCGAGCGAAACGTGGTCAGGTCGTGTTCGCGCTCGGGACCTGGCGATCGCCGGCGACAGATGCCGGCGAGCCCTACGCGCCGCCCGAGGCGACGACCGCATCGGCGTGCAGCTCGCGGCGGCCGGGGTGCGCCGGCGGTTCTCGCCGCGCCCGGCCGCGGGAGCCTGCAGCCGAGCAGCCGAGCACGAGCACGTCGTGACGATCATCGATCGGGCGCTTCGAGCCATTCTCTCGCCTCGGTGACCGAGCGCAGCCTGACGAGCCGCGGGTCGCGGCCGTAGAGGCGCGGCCACGTGCGGCGGTGGCGGAAGTGGCCGCGGATCATCCAGGCGAAGAGCGAGTCGCGTCCCCAGAGGGCGGTGCGCCAGCTCTCGCGGTTGCCGTTCCAGAGCTCGACGTCGTCGCGGATGCGCTCGCTGGTCCGGCGCCAGAGGCGCCGCAGCTTCAGGCGGAGCGGGAGGTCGAGCCAGACGATCGTGTCGGTCACGCCGAGGACGGTGTCGCCGAGCTTGGACTCGTAGTTTCCGTCGATCACCCAGCCATCCGGCGCTGCGGCCATCGCCTCGCGCACGCGCGCGCGGAACTCGTCCGCTGTCGGCTCGGCCCAGTTCGGCCCGTGATGGAGCGCGTCGAGCTCGATGTAGGGCACGTCGAGCCGCGCCGCCAGCTCCTGGCCGAACGTCGTCTTCCCGGAGCCCGACGTGCCTTTGACGTTGACGCGCCTCAACCGAGAGCGGTGGCAAGCGCCTGCAGGTCGGCGCGCCACACGTCCTCGGGCACCGGCGGCAGGACGTCGTCCCAGATCGCCGCAAAGCTGCCGATCAGCTGCGGCAGCCGCGCCGGCCGCGCGAGGAACCACCAGTGCAGGTGCTCCCCGCCGTCGCCCCAGCGGCAGACGTGCACGCGCCCGAGGTTGCCGAGCCCGCGAATAGCGCGCTCGATTCGCGCCAGCATCACGCCCAGGTCGGCTGCGAGCTCGTCCGGCAGGTCGCCCGGCTCGGCGTAGTGCTCGCGAGGCTCGAGGAGCACGATCAGCGGCAGCCCGGTGGGGTGGTCGAAGGCCCACAGGCGCCAGCGCTCGCTCGTCCAGAGATAGTCGTCGTCGGAAGCCGCGCAGCGGTCGCACCCGACGCCGCCCTCGCCGAAGCGCGGCCGCTCGTGCCCCTCCGGCGGCCGCAGCGCTCGAGGCCGCAGCTCGCCCTCGAACGGGAAGGTCTCCCAGTCCTCGACGGGTGGCATCCGCAGCGCATCTTTGGCGCGCGCGTACAGCTCCTCGGGCGTCTCGGGCACTCCAGCCGCCGATGCTAACGTCGGCCTCGTGGAGTGGCCAACGTCGTTCTACGAGCTCCGCAGCGGTCACGGGTGCCCGACGTGCGAGGAGGGCCGTCCGGACGAGACGGAGCATGCGGCGCGCTTCGCCGCCGGGGAGGTCTCCGACGCGTACCTCCAGAAGACCGACGTCCAGCGCGGCTACAGCATCGTCGTCTGGCGCGGGCGGCACGTTGCGGAGCCGACCGAGCTCGGCGCCGACGAAGCGTCGCAGTACTGGTCGGAGGTACTCGAGGCTGGGCGAAGGCTCGAGCGGCAGCTCCAGCCTGCCAAGCTCAACTACGACGTGCTCGGCAACTCCCTGCCGCACCTGCACACGCACGTGATCCCGCGGTACGCGCTCGACCCGAACCCAGGCTGGCCGTTCCCGTTCCCGGAGGGCGAGCCGGGCCGGGTCGACGAGGAGCGGTTCCGCGCAGACCTGGAGGCGCTCCGGTCGTGAGCGTCCTCGATGTCTTCTCGCCCGAGACCCGCACCTGGTTCGAGCAGGCGTTCGAAGCGCCGACCCCGGCGCAGGAGCGCGGCTGGCCGGCGATCGCGAGCGGCCGTCACACGCTGATTCAGGCGCCGACGGGCTCCGGCAAGACGCTCGCGGCCTTCCTCTACGGAATCGACCGGCTCAACCCGCGACCGGACGAGGGGCTGCGGCTGCTCTACGTCTCCCCGCTGAAGGCGCTCAACTACGACATCGAGCGCAACCTGCGCGGGCCGCTCGCGGGCCTGCGCTCGAAGCTGCGCGTCGGCGTCCGCACCGGCGACACGCCGCAGAAGGAGCGGGCGGCGATGGTGCGCAACCCGCCGGACATCCTGATCACCACGCCCGAATCGCTCTTCCTGCTGCTCACCTCGCAGGCGCGCGAGACGCTGCGCGCGGTCGAGACGGTGATCGTCGACGAGGTGCACGCCGTCGCCGGGACGAAGCGGGGGGCGCACCTCGCGCTCAGCCTCGAACGGCTGCAGCGACTGGTCGGCGAGCCGGTGCAGCGAATCGGCCTTTCGGCGACGCAGCGCCCGCTCGAGGAGATCGGCCGCTTCGTCTCGGGCGGCCGCGAGATCGAGCTCGTCGACGCGGGGCGGGCGAAGCAGCTCGACCTGAAGGTCGTCGTGCCGCTTGACGACATGCGCGAGCCGGAGGAGCAGCAGTCGATCTGGCCTTCGATCTACCCGGAGATCCTCGAGCTCGTCCGCACGCACCGCTCGACGATCGTCTTCGTCAACAATCGTCGGCTCGCGGAGCGCCTCGCCCTCCGCCTCAACGAGCTCGCCTCGGCAGACGGCGACACCGGCGAAGGCGGCGCCTCGTCCCACCCGGCAGCGCAGGCGAGGCCGCGCGAGATCGCGCGCGCACACCATGGCTCGCTCGCACGCGAGCAGCGGGTCGAGGTAGAGGAGCTGCTGAAGCGCGGCCAGATCCCGTGTCTCGTCGCCACCTCGTCGCTCGAACTCGGGATCGACATGGGCGCCGTCGACCTCGTGATCCAGGTCGAGTCGCCGAAGTCGGTCGCGCGCGGCCTGCAGCGCGTCGGTCGCGCCGGCCACGAGCTCGGCGCCGTCTCACGCGGCCGCATCTTCCCGAAGTTCCGCGCCGACCTGCTCGAGGCCGCGGTCGTCGCTCGGCGCATGCTCGACGGTGCGATCGAGGAGACGAAGATCCCGCGCAACCCGCTTGACGTGCTCGCCCAGCAGATCGTCGGCATCTGCGCCGACGAAGAGGTCACGGTCGACGAGCTGCACACGCTCGTCCGCGGCGCCTATCCCTTCGCCGACCTGTCGCGTCTCCAGCTCGAGAACGTGCTCGACATGCTGGACGGGCGCTACCCGTCCGACGAGTTCGCCGAGCTGCGGGCGCGGGTCGTCTGGGACCGCACCGCGAACGTCGTCAAGGGGCGGCAGGGCGCGCGCCGGCTCGCGGTCACGAATGCCGGCACGATCCCCGACCGCGGGCTGTTCGGCGTGCATCTGGTGGACGGTGGCGGCCGCGTCGGCGAGCTCGACGAGGAGATGGTCTACGAGGCGCGTGCGGGACAGACGTTCCTGCTCGGCGCCTCAACGTGGCGGATCGAGGAGATCACGCGCGACCGCGTGCTGGTCTCGCCGGCTCCGGGCGTCCCCGGAGCGGTGCCGTTCTGGAAGGGCGAGGGCGTCGGCCGGCCGTACGAGCTGGGCGAGGCGATCGGCGCCGCCTCGCGCGAGCTGGTCGCGCTCAGCGAGGAGAACGCGCTCGCGCGCCTGCGCGACGAGTTCACGCTCGACGAGCCCGCCGCTCAGAACCTGCTCACGTTCCTCGGCGAGCAGCAGGCGGCGACCGGCGCCGTCCCGTCGGACCGGACGATCGTCGTCGAGCGCTTCCGCGATGAGATCGGCGACTGGCGGCTTTGCATCCTGACCCCGTTCGGTGGCCGCGTGCACGCGCCGTGGGCACTGGCGCTGGGCGCACGGCTGCGCGAATCGCTCGGGCTCGAGACGCAGGCGATCTGGTCGGACGACGGGATCGCGATCCATCTCCCCGACGCGGACGCGCCGCCGCCGATCGACGACGTGCTGCTCGAGCCGGAGCAAGTCGAGGAGCTCGTCATGCAGGAGCTCGGCGACACCGCGCTCTTCGGCGCTCGCTTTCGCGAGAACGCGGGCCGCTCGCTGCTGATCCCGCGGCGGCGGCCGGGCGAGCGCACGCCGTTGTGGCAGCAGCGCCTGAAGGCACAATCGCTGCTGCAGGTCGCGCGCCGCTATCCGGCGTTCCCGATCGTGCTCGAGACCTACCGTGAGTGCCTGCAGGACGTCTTCGACCTGCCGGCGCTGAAACGGTTGCTGCAGGGACTGCGCTCGCGGCAGATCGACCTCGTCGACGTCGAGACAGCATCGGCCTCACCGTATGCGGCGTCGCTGCTCTTCGACTACGTCGCGAACTACATGTACGAAGACGACACGCCTGCGGCCGAGCGGCGGGCGCAGGCGCTCTCGCTCGACCGCGACCTGCTGCGCGAGCTGCTCGGCCAGGAGGAGCTGCGCGAGCTGATCGACCCTGGTGCGCTCGAGGAGGTCGAGCGGCAGCTGCGGGGCGACGCGCGCACGCCCGACGAGCTGCACGACCTGCTGCGGCGGCGCGGCGACCTGCGTGACGGCGAGTACGACGACGAGCTCGCCCAGCCGCTGCTGGCGGAGCGGCGCGCGATTCACGTGCGCGTCGCCGGTGAGCGGCGCCTGATCGCGGCGGAGGACGCCGGCCGCTACCGTGACGCGGTCGGAGCGATGCCTCCCGGTGGGCTGCCCGAGGTCTTCCTCGAGGTCGACGACGCGCCGCTCGACTCGCTCGTCCGCCGCTTCGCCCGCTCGCGCGGTCCATTCACCACCGGCGAGGCAAACGAGCGCTTCGGCCGCGACGTGGAGCCGACGTTGCGCGAGCTCGAGCGTGGCGACCAGCTGGTGCGTGGCGAGCTGCGGCCGGGCGGGAGTGAGCGCGAATGGTGCGACCCGGAGGTCTTGCGCCGGCTGCGGCGGGCCTCGCTGGCAGCGCTGCGTAAAGAGGTCGAGCCGGCCGAGCAGGCGGCGTTCGGCCGCTTCCTCCCGAGCTGGCACGGCATCGATCGCCGCGCGACCCTGCGCGAGGCGCTCGTCCCGCTGCAGGGGCTTCCGCTGCCGGTCTCGCTCTGGGAGTCGGAGGTGCTGTCGCGCCGCGTCCCCGCCTACCGCCCGGAGCAGCTGGACGCGCTCTGCGCCTCCGGCGAAGTCGTCTGGGTGGGCGCGGGCCTCGACCGCGTCGCCGTCTACTTCCGCGAGGACGCGCCTGCTCTCGGCCCGCCGCCCGCGGCCGATCGGCCCGAGAAGGAGCTGCACGAGCGCTTCCGCGCCGCGCTCGGCCGGGGCGCGCTCTTCTGGCACGACCTGCTCGACGACACAGGCCTCCAGGCCGAGGAGGCGTTGCCCGCGCTCTGGGACCTCGTCTGGGCCGGAGAGGTTGCGAACGACGCCTGGACTCCGCTTCGGGCAGGGCGCCGCTACAAGACGCAGGCCCAGCGACCGCGCCCGCGCCGCTTCTCGCGCCGCCGCGCCGGCGAGGTGACGGCGACGCAGGGCCGCTGGTCGCTGACCGGCCGCCTCTTCCCGGGCCGGCCGGACCGGCGCGCGCTCGCCGAGCTGCTGCTCGAGCGGCAGGGGATCGTCGTCCGGGACGGCGTTCGCGGCGAAGGCATTCCCGGCGGCTACGGCGCCGTCTACGGCGAGCTGAAGGCGCTCGAGACGCTCGGCCTCTGCCGCCGCGGCTACTTCGTCGAGGGCCTCGGCGGTGCACAGTTCGCGCTCGGCGGGGCCGTCGAGCGGCTGCGCGAGCTGCGGCCGAAGGACGGAGAGGAGGCGGAGCCGCTCGTGCTCGCAGCGGCCGATCCGGCGCAGCCCTACGGCGGAGCGCTGCCGTGGCCGAAGCGCGCGGAGGGCCGAGCCGCCCGGGTCGCCGGCGCGCACGTGATCCTACTCGGCGGTGAGCCGGCGCTCTACGTCGAGCGCGGTGGCCGCTCGCTCGTTCCGCTGCGGGAGCCGGAGGAGGAGTGGCTGCGAGAGGCGCTCGCAGCCCTGGTCGCGCACGTGCGCGGGGGAGGAGCGAAGCGGCTCGCGGTCGAGCGCTTCGGCGGTCGACCCGTCGGCGACTCGGAGATCTTGCCGCTCCTGCTGGAGGTGGGCTTCGTCGCCGGGCCGCGCCGCGCCGTGCTCCGCCGCTAACGGATCCCCGTGTCGTAGGTGAAATCGCGCCTCGCAAAGCGTCCACGTGGGACGCTCACCGTCTGCGGCTCGAGACCCCGCTTCGGAAAGCTGCCGCCGAGTGCGGGTCGTACGAGGTAGCGCCCGCGTTCGAGTCGGACCCGGTACCGGCCGTTGCGATCGGTGGTCGCCGTGACGGTGCGGCCGTGTGCCGAGAAGACCAGCCGGAACCGGCGCGCAGGCCGATTGCACTGTGTGCCCGCGACGCAGGTCGGCGTTCCCGGGCTGACGCGCACGGTGCCGTACAGCCCGCTCCCGCTCGAGCCGCCGGAGTTCTGCGCGCCGCACGATGTGCCGAGCGCCAGCGCGGCGGAAGCGAGCAAGATGCGGGCGATCACCTCGGCGCTAGGGTAGCGCCGCGATGCCCGAGGGAGATTCGCTTCGCCGCGCGGCCCGCAAGCTCCAGGTGCTGGTCGGCGAGCGGGTCGCGGTCGAGGCGCCTCATCCGCGTGCGGCGGCGGAGCGCGTCGCCGAGCGGCTCGACGGCCGCCGGCTCGAGGCGGTCGACGCCGTCGGCAAGAATCTGCTCCTGCGCTTCGAAGGTGGCCTAGTGCTTCGCAGCCACCTGCGCATGACGGGTCGCTGGCAGGTGGTCGAGCGAGGTTCGCCGCGGCACGGCAAGCCGTGGCTCGTGCTCACCGGCTCCGAGCGCGAGGCCGTGCTCTGGAACGGGCCGGTGCTCGAGCTGACGGCGCGCGCCACCCGTCGGCTGGGCCCCGACATCCTCGCCCGGCCGCCGGACCTCCCGGCGATGGTTGGAAACCTCCGGCGGGCGCACGGCGGCCGCGAGCTCGGAGACGCTTTGCTCGACCAGCGCCTCGTCGCGGGGATCGGGAACATGTGGAAGACGGAGGCGCTCTGGCACGCGGGCCTGTCGCCGTGGCTTCGGCTCGAGGAGGCACGGGACGAGGAGCTCGAGCGCGTCCTCGCCGAGGCCGCGCGCCTGATGCACGCGTCGGTCGCGCGGTGGAGCGACCGCCGCGCCGTCTACCGCCGCGCCGGTCGTCCGTGCCCGCGTTGCGGCGAGTCGATCCACTCCCGCGGTCAGGGCGACGACAACCGCACCGCTTACTGGTGTCCGCGTTGTCAGGGGATGCCGGAAACAGGAAAGGAGCCGCGGGGCGCGTAGCTGCAACTCGTGGCCGTTCGCGCACCGCATCTCTACCGCTCCCTCCGCTGCTTCTGCCTCGCAGGCTTCTCGCTGCTCGCGAAGGACGTGGCCGGCGGGGACGATCTGCCCTTCGCGTTCGAGGAGCACGCGTCGCGCGGGCAGGCGTCCCTCTACGAGTACCGGCCGCTGGTGCGCTCGTACGTCGACGCGCGCGCCGAGCGCCTGGGCGCGCTCGCCGACGCGAGGCTCGCGCTCGAGGATCTGCGCCGCGAGCCTGCCGCCGCGATCTATGCCGCCGCTCACGCCGGCAAGGGCGGCGACGAGCCCCTCTTGCGGACGATCGTGCTGCCGTTGCTCGCCGACGTCGCCGAGGCGTGTGGCGGGTTCGACTGGAGTGACGACGCGTTCGACCGCGCCTACGTCGGGCTCGAGCGGTCGCTGCTCGGCGCGAAGAGGACGTACGCAGCCGTCGCGCCGCTGATCGGGCTCTCGTTCGGGACGACGGTCGAGCTGGCGGACGGCCTCCGCGTCCGGATCGCCGCGGCAGGCGAGCTATCGGCGCACTGGCCGGAGGCGAACGGGTTGCTGCCAGCCGGCTTCGGCCGCGAGCCCGACCGTCTCTGCGTCCTCGAGCTTGAGCGCTCGCTGCCGCCGAACGAGCCCGAGCCGCCGGATGCCGCCGGCGAGCTCGCGGACGCGGTTAGCGCGCTGCGCCTGGCGACGGCCGCTCCGGTCGCCGCGGGGCCGGTGCTCTTCGAGCGTCTCGACTGGCGGCCGCTCGCGATCCGGCCCGTGCTCCCGATCGCGGCGGCCGAGCCGCCGGGCGAGCCGACGCGGCTCGACGCGTTTCGCGCTCGACTCGCCTCCGACCTCCTGGCGCGGCTAGGCCGGGCCGAGGAGGATCCGGAGCTCGCGGAGGCGCTCGATCGCTGGGAGCTGTCGTTGTTCGCGGCGGAGCCGTTCCGCTCCGAGCAGCTGCGCGAGGCGCTGACCGCGCTGCTCGGCGGCGCCGATGGGTTGTGGGCCTCGGCCGTACGCGCCGCCGTGCTCCTCGACGAGACCGGGCACGAGCGCGCGGAGCAGCTCGCGCGCCTACGCGCGCTCGCACGCGGCGAGCAGGCGGGACGAGCAGCGGCGGACGCGGTGCGGAAGGCTGTCGTCGAGACGCTCGTGCACGGCGATCGCGAGCGGCTCGTCTCGATGCTCGATGATGCGCTGCTCGGCGTTCGGCCACGGCCCGCCGGCTACTTCGCCGCGCTCGCTTCCTAGAGCGGCGTCTGTTCCGTGGGGACCGGGAGCACCGTGGTGCCCGGGCAGGGCGTCGCCTTGGAGAGCCGCACCGCGAGCGCGCCGGAGCCGTTCTCGAGCTGCTGGTAGCCGTCGTGGATGCGCACCGGCAGGCAGTCGTCGGGACCCGAACGCTCGACTTTGAACAGCTCGACGAGCGCATCGGCGTCGACCTCGGCGTCCGTCTCGAGCCCGGGGCCGACGTCCCGGTGCATCCAGGTCGAGAAGCAGTCGGGGTCGGTGCACCCCCGGACGGTGAGGGCGCGGCCGGTGTCATTCACGAGCCGCAATGCGACCATCTGCTCGTCGGCCGGATCGAAGATGGCGATCGCGGCGATGGCTCCCGCGCCGAGGGCGACGGCGACCACGACCCCGAGCCCGATCAGGAGCTTCACCCGTCGGGTGAGGACGAGGCCGGTGTGCTCGGTCGGCGCCTGCAGGTCCGGGTACGGGTCGACCCACGGGTCGCCGTCCTGATGCGCCGCGCGCCGACTCTCCTGGCGGAGGTTCTGCTTGACGGCGTACTCGAGGTTGGCGCGGCTGATCCGCGTTCGTTCGTCGGTCTGATCGACCAGGGCAGCCATGTCGAGCACGTGCTCGAGCCCGTCCACGTCGTGCGCCTTGAAGTATCCGCGCCGCGCGCGGTCGAGGCTCTTCAGGGCGGCGGCGCCGTCACCACGGTCGAGCGCGAAGCGTGCCGCTCCGAGGTCGCGGTCGGGTTGCGAGGCCACGGCGGCACAGAACGTACCA
>Ga0126313_10001457_pt1 | contig 12554 bp, 13 predicted proteins | sample Plot105A_FD_89954 | JGI IMG/M metagenome (GOLD analysis project Ga0126313, IMG submission 89954) | Serpentine soil microbial communities from UC McLaughlin Reserve, CA, USA - Plot105A | ecosystem: Environmental > Terrestrial > Soil > Grasslands | place: USA: UC McLaughlin Reserve, Lake County...
GAGCACGAGCACCTTCCCGCCCAGGCGGGTGGCGGCGGCGACACCGGCGGCGGCGGCCACCGAGGTCTTGCCGACGCCGCCCGACCCACAGAACACGACGATCTCCTTCGTGGCGAGCAGCGACTCGATGCTGGTGGCCCGGGGCTCGGCGCGCGTCACAGTCCGAGTTCCTGGGCGAGGGAGTCGGCGACCATCTTCGTGACCCGTAACCCCTGGTCGCGCACGAAGAGGTAGGGCAGGTACAGCATCGGGAGCTCGACGGCCTGACGCAGCTCGGCGAGATGCACGGCGCGGGTCCTCCGCAACGACACCGCGAGGCGGGCGGCGTCGAGCACGGCCGTCGCGCCCGACCCGACCCGCGCGGTGAGGACGGCGCCCGCGTCGTCGGCGCGCAGCGCCGCGAACGTGTCCTCGTCGGTGTGCGTGAACAGCTCGGGGAGGACCCGGTTCACGATGACCGCGCCGAGCGGCACCGAGAGCTCGGCCCGCGCCCGTCCGACGAGCTCGATGGTCTCGTTGACCGGCATCTCCTCCGGTGTGGCAACGACGTTGAGCCCGGTCACGGCCGCGTCCGACAGCAGCTCGACCATCCAGTCGGTCTGCTCGCGCACCATGCCCACCGAGACCAGCTCCTGGATGGCGCGGGGCGCGTCGAGTTGGCCGATGATGTGACCGGTGGCGGCGGCGTCGACGACGACGAGATCCCAGTCCGCCCGGCCGTCGATCGACTCCCGCACCTCCCAGCACACCTTGCCGACCGTGAGGATCTCCTTCACGCCCGGCGCCGCCGTGGCCACGAAATCGAGCACGCGCGCCAACGGGCCGAGCCGTCCGAGGACCGGCACGCGCAGGTTGAGCTTGAGATACTCCTTCAGCGAGTCCTCGGTGCGCATCGCCATCGCGCACACGCCGGGGTAGACCTCGCGCGGCTCGAACCCGACGGACGGTTGCTCGAAGTGACCCGGGAGATTTCCCTTGGCGTCGGCTTCGACGACGAGCACGCGCTGGCCCCGGTCGGCGGCAAGCAACGCGGTCGCCGCGGTCACCGTGCTCTTGCCGACTCCACCCTTGCCGGTGAAGAACAGCAGGCGCCGCGCCAGGAGGTCGGGCGCGGGAGGCACGGGTCAGATGCTGCCGAAGCCGACCCGCTTCGATCCCTCTTCCGAGTCGACCTCGATGTACGCCAGCTTGTCGAGGGAGACGCCGACCCGTCGGCCTTTCGAGTCGGTGAGCCAGACCATCGTGTCCCCGCCCTTGATCGCCTTGTCGATCGTCTTGAACGCCTCCTCGACGCCGCCGTCGAGCTCGAGGGTCAGCTCCTTCGGCGTGTGCACGACACCGATGCGGACTTCCATGGAGGCGATCCCTTCGCGGTCGCGGGCCCGGCTCCGGCGATGCTACCCATCGCCTCCCGCCGTGACTGGCTCGGCGGCGTCGAGGCGACGGTCGTGGCGAGCGGCGGCCCGTTCCTCGGCGCTCATCCAGTGGTACACGACGATCCCGATGCAGAGCAGCCCGAACAGCTCCCCCGCGACCCACAGGATCCCGGCCCCGGTCCGCTGGTCGGCAAGCGGGCGCGGGCCCCACGGGCGCTCGACCTGGTCGTACCAACCGGCGGCGATGACCGTGCTCATCGTGAGCAGCGCGACACCCACAAACGTATGGAACGGCAGCAGGACCAGCACGTAGAGGAGCCGGGCACCGTACCCGAGTGCGTGCGGGATCGGGTCGAGCCCGACGACGTGGGCGAGGAACAGGCACCCGGCGAGCACGAAGTACGCGTGGGTCGCGACGTGGAACCACTCGTTGCGCAAGGACAGCTCGTACAGCGGCGTGAAGTACAGCGTCACGATGCTCGTGCCGAACAGCAACCACACCGTCAACGGGTGCGTGAGGACCTGCACCGGAGTGCTCCGCAGGACGCGCAGGATGCGGCGTTGCGAGATGCGAGAGCCGGCTTGGAGCGCCAGTGTGATCGGCGCGCCCAGCACTAGGAGGAGCGGCGCCACCATCCCCAGTAGGACGTGTTGGACGACGTGCAGGCTGTAGAGCACCCGGTCGTAGGCAGCGATGCCCGACTCGGTGGCGACGAGGACGACGACCAGGCCGGAAAGGAAGGCGGCTGTCCTGCTCGCCGGCCATGACCGGCCGCGCGTCTGAAGTCGCCGCACTCCGATCATGTACGCCGCCGCGAGGACGACGACGAATGGGAAGGCCACGTCCAGCGACCAATCGGTGACGAGAACGTCCCACGACGGCGCCGAGGGCGCGGCGACGGCGGCTTTGCCGACCGTCGCCGCAAAGCCGGAGCTTGCGACGGCGACCATAAGGCCGACCAGCGCGCTCACCGGGTCACGCTAACCCCAAAACCTTCACGCATGGCCGAGCTTGTGCCAACCTGTCGCCGTGTCGGACGGTCTGGCGGCCCGGGCGCGACAGCAGCCCTCGATGCTGGCCGTCGGCACCGTCGTATGGCTGGCGTCGGAGCTCATGTTCTTCGGCGGCTTGTTCGCCGCCTACTTCACGCTCAAGGCCGAGGCGCGGGTGTGGCCTCCGGCCGGTGTGGAGCTCGAGACGGCCCTGTCGGCGATCTTCACCATGTTCCTGATCGCCTCGAGCGGGACGATGGTGCTGGCAGTGCGCGCGCTCGAGCGCGGCGATCGCGCCGGCATGATCCGTTGCCTCCTGTTCACGCTCGGGCTCGGCGCGCTGTTCCTCGCCAACCAGATCCGCGAGTTCTACTCGCTCGACTTCCAGGTGTCGTCGAACTCGTACGGCTCGATCTACTACCTCATGACGGGCTTCCACGCGCTGCACGTCGCGGCGGGGCTACTGCTGATGCTCGTCGCGCTGGCGATCGCGACCGGGCCCGGGCCCGTCGTGCGGCGGGGGCCGGTCGTCGACTCGATCGGCTACTACTGGCATTTCGTCGACGTCGTGTGGATCGGCCTCTTCACCACGATCTTCGTCATCCGGTGACGAGGGCACCATGGGGATGTCAGGCCGGCTCGTCGTCCCGTCGCTCGGCGGCTTGCTCGCGGCGGGGCTGCTCGCGATCGGCCTGCACACCGCAGGTGCGACCGAGCAGCGAGGCGGTCAGAACCCCGGCAACGCCGATCGCGGCCATCGACTCTTTCTCGTGGGGTGCGCGACTTGCCACGGCGCGAACGGCGAAGGCAGCGCGCAGGGCCCCGACCTGCGCGGCGTGGGCGCCGCTGCCGCCGACTTCCAGCTGTCGACGGGCCGCATGCCGAACACGGCGCCGGACCGGCAGTCCGTCACCAAGCGCTCGCCGTACACACGGGCCGAGATCGACGATCTCGTCGCATACGTCGCGTCGCTCGGGCCCGGTCCGCCCATCCCCGACGTGCACAACCCGCCCGGTGACCTCCAGGAAGGCGGCGAGCTGTACCTCGACAACTGCGCCGCGTGCCATAGCGCGGCGGGCAACGGCGGCGCGCTGAACGTCGGGAGGGACGCGCCGACCCTGCACGGCGCCACCCCGGTCGAGGTCGGCGAGGCCGTGCGCACCGGCCCCGGGAACATGCCCGTCTTCGGACGAGGGACGTTCACGCCCCAGCAGTTGAACTCGATCGTCCGGTACGTCGAGTACCTCAAGAAGCCGCAGGACCCGGGCGGTCTGTCGCTGGGGCTGGTGGGCCCGATCACCGAGGGTCTGGTCGCGATCCTCGTCGGCCTGGGCGCCCTGATGCTCATCACCCGCTGGATCGAGCCGCCCGCGATGCGCCAGGAGCCACCCGCGGTGACGGCGCCAGAGGATCAACAGTGAACGACGACGTCCAGGAGACCCAGGAGAGGAAGGCGACGAGCCGCACCGCGCTCGCCTTCGGGGTGACGGCGCTGGCGTCGCTCGGCCTGGCGGTGACGTACTGGGCCGGCGGGCAAGAGCAGATCGAAGGCTCGCTGCTGGCGATCGCGTTGGGCGGGCTCGGCTTCGGGTTCGTGCAGGTCGCCAAGTATCTGCTCCCACAGGGGCCGTACGTCGAAGACCGCGAGGCGCTGCCGTCGAGCGACGAGGACCAGGCCGCGTTCGCCAGCGACTTCGAGCGCGGCGAAGGCTGGCTCTCCCGCCGCGGGTTCCTCCTGAAGATGCTCGGCCTCGCCGGCGGCGCCATCGGCATCGCGGCGCTCTTCCCGATCCGGTCGCTCGGGCCGAACCCAGGTCAGTCGCTCTTCCGCACCAAGTGGCGCCGCGGCTCGCTCGTCGTCGACGAGCAGGGCGAGCCGGTCGGGGTCGACACGCTCGACGTCGGTGGCGCCCTCACGGTGTTCCCGCAGGGGCACCTCGAAGTCGAGGACTCGCAGACGATCCTCATCCGCCTGTCACAAGAGGACGTCGTCACCCGTCCCGGTCGCGAGCTCTGGGGCCCCGAGGGATACGTCGGGTTCTCGAAGGTCTGTACACACGCGGGCTGTCCCGTCGGCCTCTATCAGCAGCAGTTCAAGAAGCTGCTGTGCCCGTGCCACCAGTCGACGTTCTCGGTGCCCGACGGGGCCCAGCCCGTGTTCGGCCCCGCGACGCGCTCGCTCCCGCAGCTTCCCCTCATGGTCGACGACGAGGGCATGCTGCGCGCCCGCAGCGACTACACCGAGCCCGTCGGCCCCGGTTTCTGGGATCGCGGCACGTGATCGTCAGGCGCATCGTCCGCTGGTTCGACGAGCGGCTCGGAGCGGCCCGCTTCGTCCGCACCGCGCTGAACAAGGTGTTCCCCGACCACTGGTCGTTCATGCTCGGCGAGCTCGCTCTCTACTGCTTCGTGATCCTCATCCTCACGGGCGTGTATCTCACCTTCTTCTTCACGCCCGGCACGAAAGAGGTCGTCTACAACGGCAGCTACGCGCCCCTGAAGGGCGTGTCGATGTCGCAGGCGTACGAGTCCGTGCTCCGCATCAGCTTCGACGTGCGCGCCGGTCTGGTCATGCGACAGATCCACCACTGGGCGGCCCTGATCTTCGTGGGATCGATCATCGCCCACCTCATGCGCATCTTCTTCACAGGCGCGTTCCGCCGGCCGCGCGAGCTCAACTGGATGATCGGCGTCACCCTGCTCCTGCTCGCCATCGCCAACGGCTTCACCGGGTATTCGCTTCCCGACGACCAGCTGTCGGGCACGGGCCTCCGCATCGCGTACTCGGTGGTGATCTCGGTGCCCGTCGTCGGCGTGTGGTCCGCCTTCCTCGTCTTCGGCGGGGAGTTCCCCGGCAACGAGGTGCTCACGCGGTTCTTCGTGATCCACATCCTGATCGTCCCGGCCGCGATCGCGGTGCTGCTCACCGCGCACCTGGCGATCCTCGTGCGCCAGAAGCACACGCAGTTCCGAGGTCCGGCCCGCAGGGAGAGGAATGTCGTCGGCGCGCGGCTGTGGCCGACGTTCACGGCCAAGACCATCGGTCTCTTCTTCTTCGTGTTCGCCGCCTGCGCGGCGTTGGGCGGCCTGGCCCAGATCAACCCGGTCTGGATCTGGGGCCCGTTCCAGCCGGCGGCCGTCAGCGCAGGATCACAGCCCGATTGGTACGTCGGCTGGCTCGAGGGGTCGCTGCGGCTGCTCCCGGGATGGGAGCTCCGCGCGTTCGGCCATGAGGTGCCCAACCCGTTCTTCTCGGGCGTGCTGCTCCCGGGGATCACGTTCATGCTGCTGTACGCGTGGCCGTTCCTCGAGGGCCGCTTCACGAAGGAGAACCGCGAGGAGCACCACCTGCTCGACCGCCCCCGCGACCGGCCCGTGCGGACGGCCATCGGCGTCGGCGCGCTCGCGTTCTACGCGGTCCTGTTCGTCGCCGGCGGCAACGACGTGCTCGCCTCCCGGTTCAACGTGTCGGTGAACTTCATCACCAACGTCCTGCGGGTGGCACTGTTCGTGGTGCCGGTGGTCGCCGCGTTCTTCACGTACCGGTTGTGCAAGGAGCTGGCCCAGCGGAGCCCGACCGCAGGGGAACCCGAGGCCCCGCCCGGGGCCGAGCTCGTCGTCCGCACCGCGGAGGGCGGCTACGTCGACGTCGAGGAACCGGCGAGAACGCCGTAGCGGGCGCGGGCGTCAGGAGTGTCCTCGACGACCTGCCACGACGAGAGCACGCCGCCGACGACGTCGGCGACCCAGATGACGCCGATCTGCAGCTCCTCCTCGTCGGGTAGTCCGAGGTGCGAGCCCGTCGTGGCGCCGAGCACCGCGACACGGGAGCCGTTCGCCGCGACGTGACGCGGGTAGATCACGTAGTCGGGGAACGACGAGAAGTAGCCCTTCCAGGCATCGACGTTCGCGCCGCGCCCCACGAGCGCCGGTTCATCGAGCACGACCAGACGGTGATCGTCGCTCATGAGCGCGCAGAGCCCGCCGAGGTCCGCGCCGTTGATGCAGTCGATGAAGCTCAGGACGGCTGCGAGCGGACGAAGCGGGACGCGGCTCACGTTGTCACTCCGTCGGCGAGGTGTCGCGACTCTGGCGGATCATCCCGATGACGCCGAAGACGAGGACGATGGCGCCGCCGAGGATGACCCACACCCCGAACACGAACCCGGTGGCGAACACAACGGCGCCGAAGGCGAACACAAACGGCCAGATCGTCGAAGCCGGGAACTGGTCGACCGGGCCCTCGCCCTCGGCGAGCGTGGCGTCGGGGCGGTCCTCGGGGCGGGGCGGGAACTTCCGCGACTGCAGCAGCAGGTACCCGCCGGCGAGGAGCCCGAGGAGCGAGCTGGCCGCCAGCATCGTCGTGCCGGCGTCCTCGTAGCTCGTGAACCAGTAGATCGCGCCGATCACGATGAAGAACGCGGTGACGCCCAGGTAGAAGAGCGATTCGACCTTCATGCCTTCACATCTTCACGAGGTCGCCGTACTTCTGGTCGAAGAACGGCCGCTCCGAGCGGATCGGCGGCAGCGAGTCGAAGTTCCGCTCGGGAGGCGGCGAGGTGGTCGCCCATTCGAGCGTCTGGCCGTCCCACGGGTCGTCGCCTGCCGGTGGTCCGTGGCGCAGCGAGCGCCACAGGTTCCACGCGAAGACCAGCACGCTGACGGCGATGACGAACGAGCCGATCGTCGAGATCAGGTTGAGGCTGCCGAGACCCTCGCTCTCGCGGTACGTGACGACGCGCCTCGGCATCCCTTCGAGGCCGAGCTGGTGCTGGACGAGGAACGTCATGTTGAACCCGATGAACAAGAACCAGAAGTGCGCCTTGCCGAGCCGCTCGTCCATCATCCGGCCGGTGAACTTGGGGAACCAGTAGTAGATCGCGCCGAATCCGGCGAACCCCGCCGCCGCGAACACGACGTAGTGCATGTGCGCGACCACGAAGTACGTGTCGGTGACGTTGAAGTCGACCGGTGCCATGGCCTGGAGCACGCCGGTCAGCCCGCCGAGCAGGAAGATCACCAGGAACCCGATCGCGAAGAGCATGGGCGTGGCAAACCGCAGCTGCCCGCCCCACATCGTGCCGATCCAGTTGAAGAACTTGACGCCGGTCGGCACGGCGATGAGCAGTGAGAGCGCGCTGAAGAACGGCAACAGCACCACGCCGGTGGCGAACATGTGGTGGGCCCACACCCCGACGGACAGGCCGCCGATGGCGAGTGTCGCGAAGATCAAGGTCCTGTAGCCGAACACCGGCCGGCGCGAGAAGACGGGCAGGACGTCCGTGACGACACCGAAGAAGGGCAGGGCCACGATGTAGACCTCGGGGTGACCGAAGAACCAGAACAGGTGCTGCCACAGGACGGGCGTCCCGCCCTTCTCCACCTCGAAGATGTGGGCGTCAAGGTGCCGGTCGGCGAACAGCATGGCGAGCGCCGAGGTGAGCACCGGGAACGCCAGCAGCACCATGACGCTCGTGACCAGCATGTTCCAGGTGAAGATCGGCATCCGGAACATCGTCATGCCCGGCGCCCGCAGCATGAAGATCGTCGTGACCAGGTTGACGGCGCCGAGCACGGTCGCGGTGCTGGTGACGATCACGCCCACGATCCACAGGTCGGGCCCGGCGCCGGGGGCGTACGTCGCCCCCGAGAGCGGCGCGTACGAGAACCATCCGAAGTTCGCCGCGCCGCTGGCGGTGAGGAAGCCCGAGATCATCACCAGCCCGCCGAAGAGGTACATCCAGTACGCAAGTGCATTGAGACGGGGGAACGCGACGTCGGGCGCCCCGATCTGGAGGGGGACGATGTAGTTGGCGAGCCCGAACGCGAACGGCACGGCGAACAGGTACATCATGATGCTGCCGTGCATCGTGAAGAACTCGTTGTACGTCTCGGGGCTCAGGATCTTCTGATCCGGCTGCGCGAGCTGCGTCCGCATGCCGAGCGCGAGGAGTCCGCCGATGCAGAAGAACCCGAACGACGTCACCAGGTAGCTCAGGCCGATCACCTTGTGGTCGGTGCTCGTGAGCCAGCGCAGGACCCCGACGTTGCGCGGCGGAGCCGGCTCGGGAGCGGCGGCGGTGCCGGGGCGCTCGGTCGTGACGGTCACGGTGTTCCGCCCGCCGTGCGCTGCTGCTCGGCGATCCAGTGGCGATAGTCGGCCATGCTCACCGCCTTGACCTCGAAGGTCATCTTGGCGTGGTCGAGCCCGCAGAACTCCGCGCACCGGCCCGAGTAGGTCCCCTTGTCGCGCACATCGAAGTCGAATTTGTTCGTCACGCCCGGGATCGCGTCGCGCTTGAACAAGAAACCCGGCACGTAGAACGAGTGGATGACGTCGGGCGACGTGAGCACCAGCCGCACGGTGCGATCGACCGGCAGGACCATGGTGGGCACCTTGTCGGGCAGGCCCGTCACCGTGACGTCGTCGTCGCGGTAGTGAAACTGCCATTGCCACTGGAAGCCTTTGACGTCGATCGTGACGACCGGGGTGCTCGACAGCGCGTCGACGTCGTTCTGCGTGCGGTACGAGAATGCGAACAGGACGGCGACGATGATCACCGGCACGACCGTGTAGAGGATCTCGAGCTTGACGAAGTACTGCGCCTGGCTCGGGAGATCGTCGTTCCGCCGTCGGTACCGGAGCACAGCGAACACGATCAGGCCCCATACCAGGCCGCCGACGAGCAGGGCGACGATCACAGACCCCTGCCACAGGCCGAAGATGTCGCGACCCTGGCGCGTCGCTCCACGCCCGCCGCCGAATTCGAGGCTGCACCCCGAGAGCACGATCACGACGAGGGCGAGCGGGACGCGCCTCATGCCGGCGGACACTATCCCCGGGCTCCCGGGCACGCGATGATGCGCCGTGCTCATCGCGGACGTGCTCGCAGCCACGTCCAACTCCGACGACACGACCTTCTCGATCCCGATCCTCGTCGGCGCCGCGGCTCTCGGCGTCGGCTGGCTCGTGCTCCTCGCCGCCGTGGCCGCGTGGCGCCGACCCCACGGGATCCGGTCCGGGCCCGCCACGCAGGATCTGCCACCCGTGCCGCCCGCGGTCGCAGGCCTGTTGTGCAACGACTTCGAGCTCCCCGCCGAGCTTCCGCCGGCGACGCTGCTCGACCTGGCAGCCCGGCACGTGGTCCGGCTCGAGGAAGTCGAGCCGGGCAAGACGATCTGCCGCGTGGGAGCGACGGCGGGAAACGAACCGCTGACGCGGTACGAGCAGCGCGTGCTCGACGAGGTCCGGCGCAAGGCGATCGACGGGGTCGTGCCGACCGACGCGCTGACGACGGGGCCGGAGGACGCATCGAGAAATTGGCATCGTGCGTACAGCAAGGAGGTGATCGGCGATGCGCAGGACCGCGGGCTGACGCGGGACCGCTGGCCCGGCTGGTTGGTGTCGCTCGTGGGCGTGGGCCCGTTCGCGATCGGTGGGCTGCTGTACCTCGCGAGCCTGGTGGGCGGTGAGAGCACCGATCACCCGGTGCCGGCCGGAATCGCCGGCGGCCTCGCCATCACCACCATCGTGATCATCACGGTCGCCGCCGGTCGTCTGAGCCGGTCGACAGCGCAGCTGCCGACCGACACGGGGAAAGAGATGGCAGCGCGATGCCTCGCCCTGCGCGCCCACCTACGCGAGAACGAGCAGCTCGCCGATCTCCCGCCGGCGGCCGTGCAGCTCTGGGGTCGGCACTTCGCGTACGCGGGCGTCATGGGCGTCGCTCCCACCGCGGTCGCGCTCCTGCCCTTCGGCACCGAGGACGACAACGGCGCGTGGAGCCGCTTCGGCGGGCGGTGGCGGCGCGTGCGAGTCCGGTATCCGCGTGGCTGGCCCCCGGGCTGGGGCAAGCACCCCGCGTTCGCGACGTTCCTCGCCGTGCTCTGGGGTACGGCGGCGGTCGCCGCGCTCTACGGGCTCCGGAGCCTCGCGGAGTCGACAGCGGAGCCGATCACCGCGACCGATCCCCTTTTCGACCGCGACCAACTCGACTGGATCGGTCGCGGTGCGCTCCTGGTGATGATCCCGGTCGCGCTCGTCCTGCTGTGGGCGCTCTTCCTCCTGGTGCGTTCCGTGCCCGACTTCTGGCGCACCCGGGCGACCACCGGCGAGCTGGTGCGGGTACGCCGTCGAAGTCAGATCTTCCAGTCGAACAACCGCAACAATCCCCGGTACTGGTACTACTTCGCCCTCGACGACGGAACGCGCACCAGGATCAGGTCCTGGCGAGTGGGCCGCGGCCTCTACGACGCGCACTCGCAGGGCGAGACGGTCGCGGCGACGTACACGGCGAACCTCGGCTACGTGCGCGAGCTCCGGCCCCTGCTGAGGGCGCCGTCTACGTGATCTTGAGCTCGGGGCGGTAGACCTTCTTCGGCGCGAGCTCCTCGACGCGTTCCGCGATCGCCACGAACACCCGCGACGCCTCGTCGTCGGGATCTGTGACCACGAGCGGCCGGCCCTCGTCGGCGCCGACACGCAGCTCCGGGACCAACGGCACCTGCCCGAGCAGCGGCACGCCCAGCTGGTCGGCGAGCACTTGGCCGCCACCCGCGCCGAACAGCTCGTACGCCTTGCCGTCGTCGCCGCGGAACCACGACATGTTCTCGATCACGCCCATCACGTCGAGGTTCACCTTCTGGCTCATGTAGGCGGCGCGCTGGGCGACCCGCTGCGCCGCCGGCTGCGGCGTCGTGACGATGAGCACCTCGGCCCGGGGCAGGAACTGCGCCATCGATAGCGCAATGTCGCCCGTGCCCGGAGGCATGTCGACGACGAGGAAGTCCGGCTCGTCCCAGTGCACGTCGGTCAGGAACTGCTCCAGTGCCTTGTGCAGCATCGGGCCCCGCCACACGACGGGCTGGTCCTCACGGGCGAAGAATCCCATTGAGATGAGGTTCACGCCGTTCGCCTCGGGCGGGATGATGACGTCGTCGATCACGACGGGCGCATGGTCGATGCCGAGCATGCGCGGCATCGAGAACCCCCACACGTCGGCGTCGACGGCAGCGACCTTGTGGCCACGCTGGGCGAGCGCGACCGCGAGGTTCGTGGTCACCGACGACTTCCCCACGCCGCCCTTGCCCGACGCGACTGCGAGCACGCGGGTGCGGGCGTCGGTGAAGGGGTTCACGCGCGCCGGCCGGCCGTCGCCGGCGGCGCCCGCGTGCTGCTGTCGGAGGCGGTCGGCGACCGACTGGCGCTGCTCGTCGTCCATGACGGTCAGGTCCACGTCGACCGACTCGACGCCGTCGAGGGGCTGGACGGCCTCGCTGACGCGCCGGGTGATCTCGGGCTTCAGCGGGCACCCCGCCACGGTGAGGGCGACGGTGACCGCCACCCGGCCACCGTCGATTGCGACCTCCTTGACCATGTCGAGGTCGACGATCGACTGGTGCAGCTCGGGGTCCTCGACCGGCCGCAGGGCCTCGAGGACGGCGGCCTCGGTGGGCATGGGGTTCCTCGCCTCTCCTCGCCGGGGGGCATTTCCACTACGTGCATAGGTAGAATACCGGCATGACGGAGTCGTTCGTGAAGCCGCAGGCTTTGGGCCTCAGCGGCGACGAGTTCAGCGCCGCGGTCAGCGCGGTCACGAGCGCCTTCGGCGACCCGACCCGCCGCGACATCTATCTCTTCGTCCGCGCCGGCGCCGACGGGGTCACCGCCGCCGAGGTTGCCGAGCGCTTCGACCTGCACCCCAACGTCGCCCGGCACCACCTCGAGAAGCTGACCGCCGGCGGGTACCTCACGGTCGAGCTGGCTCGCCACGAGACGGCGGGCCGGCCGTCGAAGCGCTACCGCGCCGGCGAGCTCGACACGTCCCTGAATTTCCCGCCCCGGCGCGACGATCTCCTCGCGACGCTCCTGGCGCGCTCGCTCGAGCTGCTCGACCCCGACCAGGCCGCCGCCATGGCCGAAGAGGTCGGGTACGACTACGGGCTCGCCATCGCCGCTCGCATGACGCCCGACACGGGTGACCCCGGCGCCGGCCACCGATCGGTCCGCGCCGCGCTGGCGACCGTCGCGGACGCGCTCACTGCCCACGGCTTCGCGGCCCACGCCGAGGCGAGCGGTGGCGCGCTCACGATCGTGTCCGAGCAGTGCCCGTTCGGCGACGCGGCCAAGAAGTACCCCCACGTCGTGTGCTCGGTCGACCGGGGCATGATCCGCGGGATGCTCGC
>Ga0126313_10001459_pt1 | contig 12540 bp, 6 predicted proteins | sample Plot105A_FD_89954 | JGI IMG/M metagenome (GOLD analysis project Ga0126313, IMG submission 89954) | Serpentine soil microbial communities from UC McLaughlin Reserve, CA, USA - Plot105A | ecosystem: Environmental > Terrestrial > Soil > Grasslands | place: USA: UC McLaughlin Reserve, Lake County...
CCGATCGACCAGCGCGCGTGCCCGCGCGATGTCGTCATCCCACGCCTGCTGTGCCAGCTGGAGGTCGATGACGACGTTGACGAGGTCCTGCTGGGCGCCGTCGTGGAGGTCGCGTGCGAGGCGGCGGCGTGCGGCGTCCGCGGCGGCGACGGTGCGGGCCCGCGACGCCATCAGCTCGGCGCGCGCGGTGGCGTTGGAGACCGCGGTCGCGATCAGCTCGGCAAAGCTCGCGACGCGATACTCGGCGCCGACAGGTAGGGGGTCGGGCTCATCGGTGCCGGCGATCAGCGCCCCCCAGACGTGGCCGTCGACGACCACGGGCGCGCCGACCTCGGACTTGATCCCCAGCTCGCGCAGGCGAGCGGCGAGGCGTTCGGGCACCCCCTCGTAGGTATCGACCCGTCCCGGTGCCCGTTTTCGCGCCACGAGCTCGTTGATCGCGAATCCGTCGAGCGGCAGTTGCGTGCCTGGCGGAACGTGGGTGCCGTGCAGGCTCCAGCCCGCCATGGTCAGATTGATCCCGTCGGAGGTGAAGTGGGCCAGATTGACACTGGTGGCGTCGATGAGTCGGCCGGTCTCCTCGCAGACAGCGTCGAAGACCTCGCGCGAAGCGGCGCCACGCGCGACGAGCGTTGCGACGCACCGCAGCGCGGACTGCTCGTCGGCCAGCCGGCGCAGCTCATCCCGCGCGTGCGTGTTCGCGAGCGCGGTGGCGACGAGTTCGGTGAAGCCGGCGAGTCGTGCCTCGGTGGTTTCGGGCTGCGGCGTTGGGCCGGTCGAGAGCGCCATCATCACGCCCCAGACTCCGCCGTCGAGGACGATCGGGACGCCGACTGCCCAGCGGATCCCGGCATCACGCGCCAGGGTGGCCGCGATCTCGCCCGGAACATCCGCGTAGTCGACGCGCGCGGGGCGGCCGGTGCGCGCCACTTGCCCCGACACACCGTGCGCGTCGAGCCGCCACGAAGTGCCGACCGGAAACGGGTTCTGCTCGCCCCACACGCCGACCTGGGTGGCGATGCCCTCAGGCTCGAGTCGGACGATGCTGATCAGCGCGAAGCCGAGGCTGTGAGCTACCTCCTTCGCCACCACGGCGAAGACGTCGGCGGGGGCGGCGCCTTGCGCGACCAGCGTGGCCACCCGACGCAGCGCCGAGGTCTGCGCTGTCCGTCGGCGGTCCTCGAGGTCGGTAAACGCGACCACGGCGCCGCGGCCGTCGGGCATCTCGAGCGGCGCCGACCAGTACTCGACCGGGAACATCGACCCGTCGCGGCGGACGAACCAGTCCTCGTCCTCGTGAATCGCCTCGCCGTCGAGCCGTGGCCGGAGCATCGGGCAGTCGTTCACCGGAAACGGCGAGCCGTCGGGGTGCTTGTAGTGGATCGTCTCGTGGCTGGGCTTGCCGCTCAGCTCCGCGACGTCGTCATAGCCGAGCGCTCGCACCGCCTCCGGATTGGCGAAGCGGATGCGTCCGTCGTGGTCGACAACCCACACGGGCTGGGCGACGGTGTCCAGGATCGAGCGCAGGAACGCGTCGTCGGTCATCGCCCCGTTCGGAGGTACTGCAGGACGGCGAGGACGCGGCGGTGGTGCTCGGGTGTCTGATGCAGGTCGAGCTTTCCGAAGATCCGCGTGACGTGCCGCTCGACACCGGCCACCGTGATCACGAGCCGTTCGGCGATCGCCTGGTTGGACAGCCCCTCGGCCATGAGCGACAGCACCTCGCGCTCGCGCGCGGTCAGCTCGGCGATCGGCCCGCCGTCGCGCGGGCGCCCCACCATCCGCTCGACGACCGCGGGATCAAGGGCCGACCCGCCGCGGGCGACCCGCCTGACGGCATCGGTGAAGGCGGGGACGTCGCCGACGCGGTCCTTGAGCAGGTAGCCGACGCCCTCGGCCCGCTCACCCACGAGGTCGAGCGCGTACCGCGTCTCGAGGTACTGCGAGAGCACCAGCACGCCGGTCGCGGGGTCGTCGCGCCGAATCGCGAGCGCCGCCTGCAGGCCGGCGTCGGCCTCTCCCGGAGGCATGCGAATGTCGGTGACGACAACGTCGGGGTGATGCGCGCGGGCCTTGCGCGCGAGATCGTCGGCGTCGGCGGCCACCCCGACAACCTCGAAGCCCGCGCGTTCGAGGACGCGTATCACGCCCTCGCGGACGAGCGGCTGATCCTCGCCGACAACGACCCGGATCACGGCCTGGTCGGCCACCCGCCGAACGCTACGCGACGACCGCAGCCCTCACCAGTGGAGGTAGCCCCACGGCGGGGGTCATGCCCACCCCATTGGCAGGGTTCAGGCCAGAGAGGATGCTCGTGCGCGTGGGCATTGCCACCACCGAGCAGTACGCCGCGATGCTGGACGCCGCGTCGGAACACGCGTACGCCTACCCAGCGGTCAACGTCACCTCGTCGCAGACGCTCAACGCGGCGCTGCGCGGGTTTGCCGAGGCCGAATCGGATGGCATCGTCCGGGTCACCCCCGGCGGCGCGTCCTACCTGTCGGGCACGGGCGACGATGCGCGTGGCGCGCGCGCCTTCGCCGCCTTCGCACACGTGGTCGCCGAACGGCATCCAATGCTTGTCGCCCTGCACACCGACCACTGCCCGCCGCAGCGTGCCGACGCGTTCCTTGGGCCACTGTTGGAGGAGTCCCGGCGCCGCATGTCCAGCGGCGATACGCCGCTGTTCCAGTCGCACATGTTCGACGGCTCCACGCTCCCGCTCGAGGAGAACCTGCGCCGGTCGGCAGCGCTGCTTCGGGCGTGCGCGAACCTCGGCGTCGTGCTCGAGCTGGAGGTCGGGGTGGTCGGGGGCAGCGAGGACGACGTCTGCGCGGAGGGCGTGACGGCGGCGAAGCGCTACACGACCCCGGACGACCTTCTGCGCGTCGCCGAGGTCCTGGGCGCAGGGGATCAGGGCCGCTACCTGCTGGCGGCGACGTTCGGCAACGTCCACGGCGTTCACTCGCCCGAAGCGGTAGCGCTCCGCCTGGCGATCCTGGATGCGGGCCAGCGGGCGCTCGGCCACGCCCGGCCGGGGGCGCGCTTCCAGTACGTCTTCCACGGCAGCAGCGGCTCATCGGAGTCGGCCGTGCGCGAGGCGGTGAGCTACGGCGTGGTCAAGCTCAACGTCGACACCGACGACCAGTACGCCTTCACGCGCGCGGTCGCCGACCACGTGCTCGTCGAGTACGCCGGCGTGCTCAAGGTCGACGGCGGCATGGGCAACAAGGCCGCCTATGACCCGCGGGCGTGGGGCCGCCAGGCCGAGGCCGCGATGGCCGCGCAAGTGGCCGCCGCGTGCGAGCTCGTGGGGTCGGCCGGCAAGAGCCTGTTGAGCTAGCCCGACCCCGACCGTGAAGCGGCCGCCATTGGCGCGCGCGGGCCGCAGCGGGACGCTGGTGGCAATGAACGGTTCGCTCTCGAGGAGGTCGGTGATGGGACTCGCGGCACTGATCGGACGCTGGAGCGCACGGCATCGCGCGAAGGCGATCGTCGGCTGGCTGGTGTTCGTGGTGGTGGTCGGTTCGACGAATCTGCCCACCGCCAAGCTGACCAAGGCCGAGAGCGTCGACGGCGAGTCGGCGTCGGCGCAGCGCGTGCTGGACCGCGCCGGTTTCGACCGGCCCGCAGCCGAGGAGGTCATGGTCCAGGCGCCCGCGGGCTCGGTCCTGGCAAGGCCGGGGCGCGCCGCCATCGCCGACGTCACGCGCAGCGTCGTCGCGACTGGCCGGGTTCGCGACGTGCGCTCGCCGCTCACGCCCGGAAACGGCGCGCAGATAAGCCGCGACCGGCGCTCGGCGCTCGTGCTCTTCGCTATCAAGGGCGATTCGAAGACGGCCGACAAGCGCATCGCGCCGGTCGTCGCCGCGGTGCGCAAGGCCGGCGCACAGCATCCCCAGGTCTCGGTCGAGGAGTTCGGGGCCGCGTCGGCCAACCACGCCCTTGCGAAGACCATCGACAAGGACTTCAGCCGCGCCGAGTCGCTCTCCATCCCGCTGACGTTCGGGATCCTGCTCATCGCCTTCGGCGCCCTGATGGCCGCGCTGGTCCCGCTAGGCCTGGGCCTCACCGCGGTCGCCGCCGCGACCGGGCTGATGGCGCTGACCAGCCACCTCCTCCACGTGGACGGCTCCGCCAGCACGATCCTGCTGCTCGTCGGGCTCGCGGTCGGTGTCGACTACTCGCTGTTCTACCTGCGCCGAATGCGGGAGGAGCGCGCGGCGGGACGCTCGAACCGCGACGCACTCGACGTCGCCGCCGCAACGTCGGGACACTCGGTCCTGATCTCCGGGCTCACCGTGATCGCTGCCATGGCGGCCATGTTCGCGACCGGGCAGGGGACGTTCATGGGCCTCGCCGAGGCCACCGTGCTCGTCGTCGCCGTGGCCGTGCTCGGCTCCTTGACCGCTCTGCCAGCGACGCTGGCCCTGCTCGGCGACCGCGTCGAGCGGGGGCGAGTCCCACGGCTCGGCAAATGGCTGCAGCGTCGCCGCGCGAACGGCACATCGCGCGGCTGGACCCGCCTGCTCGACGGCGTGCTCGCGCGCCCCGGCCTGAGCGCCGGACTCGCCGCCACGGCGCTGATCATCCTCGCGCTTCCTGCCACGCGCCTGCACACCGCGATCCTCGGCCCATCACAAGAACTGCCGCACGACACCGCGGTGATCCAGACCTACGAGCGGATCCAGAAGGCGTTTCCCGGCGGCGCCCAGCGGGCTCAGGTCGTGGTCGGGGCGCACGACGTGACCAGCCCGCCAATCCGGCGCGCCATCGCCGACCTGCGGCGCCACGCCGTCGCGACCGGGCGCATGTTTGACCCGATCACCGTCGACGTCAACCGCAACCGCACCGCTGCCGTGGTCGCAATCCCAATGGCAGGCGACGGCGAGGACGCGGAGTCACGCGACGCGGTGACGCTCTTGCGACGCCAGGTCGTGCCCACCACGGTGGGCCGGGTGGCGACCGCGTACGTGGCCGGACCGACCGCCGTGTCGATGGACTTCAACGCCCGCCTGGGCACGCGGGCGCCGTGGGTGTTCGCCATCGTGCTCGGTCTGGCCTTCCTCCTCCTGCTGTGGAGCTTCCGCTCGCTGGCCATCGCGGCCACGGCGATCGTCCTCAACCTGCTGTCGGTCGCCGCCGCCTACGGCGTGCTCGTCGCGGTCTTCCAATGGGGCTGGGGGAAGGCGCCGCTCGATCTCGCCGGGACCGGCGCGATCGTCGCCTGGCTCCCGCTCTTCCTGTTCGTGATCCTGTTCGGCCTGTCGATGGACTACACCGTGTTCATCGTCAGCCGCATCCGCGAGAACCACGACGCGGGGGCGGACACGCCACAGGCCATCCGCGAGGGCGTGACCCGAACCGCAGGTGTCGTGACAAGCGCCGCCGTCGTGATGGTGTTCGTGTTCGCCACCTTCGCCACGCTGTCGCAGACCTCGATGAAGCAGCTGGGCGTCGGCCTGGCGGTGGCCGTCCTGCTCGACGCCACGCTGATCCGCACGATGCTGCTGCCGGCGACCATGCAGCTGCTCGGCGAGCGCAACTGGTGGGTCCCCGCTCTACGAGCGCGAACGACGGCGGCAGGGAAGCCGAGCCATAGCGCCTCGACGCACACCGCCTAGACACTGCGGTCTGGCGGGCCTGACCGCCCTCCAGTGCACACCTTGCAGACCCGCTTCTGAGTGCAGCGGTCCGTGCCGTCCTCGCCTACACAACCTGCTTCGCCGGCAGATATGTGCGCCAGGTCGAGGCCGATGAGGGCCTGCGGCTGGAGCTGCCGAGCGCGCCTGAGCGCGAGGAGATCAAGGCGATGTCACGTCCCTCGGTCGCGTGGGGTCATAGCAACAGACCCCTGAAATCGAAGAAACGTGGCAGGAGAACAGATGCGACTCTTCGTCGCGGGTGCGAGCGGTGCGATCGGCACGCGGCTCGTTCCCCAGCTCATCCAAGCCGGACACGAGGGCGGGCCTGAAGGCGCTTGGCGCCGAGCCGGTCGCGCTCGACCTGCTCGACGCGGAGCCCGTGGTCAGCGCGGTAACGAACGCGAAGCCCGACGCGATCGTCCACGAGGCGACCGCGCTGGCGGACGTGCGCTTCGGGCCTCGCGCCTCAAACGCGGACTCTCGGCGCGAACCGCCAAGCCGCATTCGACGCGGTTGGGGTCGGGCCTCGGGTTCGGGGCGATGAGCTCGGCCCGCCTCGCCGGTCTATAGGGCTGAGCCATACCGATCAAGAGCCGGATGGCGCTCGGAGTGAGCGGTCTCACGCGAGCGACACCCGGGTGAGGGGACGCTTTGAGCACCATGCACCCAGAGCCCACCGAGACGGCCCCTCCGCCCTTCCAGGTGCGGGTCCTCGCGCCGCGGCGCTTTGCGACCGCGGCCCTGCTCGTGGTTCTGGTGGCGGCGCTGCTGCTGACCGTGCCGTCGCTGGACGAGGTCTTCGACCGCTTCGCCGACATGCGCCCGGGCTGGGTGGTGGCCGCCGTGCTGCTCGAGTTGCTCTCGTGCCTGGCCTTCGTGGCGGTGTTCCGCTTGTTCTTCGACGCGGTCGCTCCGGCGATCGCGCGCCGCATCGCCTGGACCGAGATGGCATCGGGCGCCCTGCTCCCCGGCGGCGGCGTGACCAGCCTCGCCGCCGGGGGCTGGCTGATGCGCCTCGCCGGCCAGCCGTCGGCACGGATCGTGCGGCGCAGCAGCGCGCTGTTCTTCCTCACGAGCGCGGTCAACGTCGCCGCGCTGGCTGCCGGCGGCGCGCTGCTCGCCACCGGCGTGGCCGGCGGCCCGCACGACTTCCTGCGCGCGGCGGTCCCGATCGCGGTCGGGGTCGGCGCGATCGCCCTCGCTCTCGCGGTGGCGCGACGCGCGCCTGCGCGCGGGAGCGGCCGACGCGGCTGGCTGCGCGAGCTCGCGGCTGGCATCCGCGAGGCCGAGCGCGCCATCGGGCGCCCAAACTGGCGCGTGGCCGCCGCGCTCGGCTACCTCGGGTTTGACATCGCCGTGCTCTGGGCCACGCTACGCGGGCTGGGGTACGCGCCCGCGATCGGTGCGCTCGTCGTCGGCTACCTGGCCGGCTACCTTGCCACGTGGATGCCCATCCCCGGCGGCCTGGGCGTGCTCGACGGCGGCCTGGCCGGCGCCCTCGTGCTCTACGGCATGCCGCCCGCATCGGCCGCCGCGGCGGTGCTGGTCTACCACGCGATCGCGCTCTGGGTGCCCTCGGTGGGAGGCCTGACCGCCTACACCCTCCTGCGCCGTAGGCTCGTGCAGGCCCAGACCGAAGCGCCGCTCACCCGCCCGGCGCCGGCGGCCAGCCCGGGCGAGCGCACACGCCTGCCCGCGTCGGCGGCGGCGTATGCGCCATCAGCCGGACAGCACGCCCGCAGGCAGCGCGAGTCGGCTCCCGCACTGAGCGGCTAGCTCTTCTTGCAACCTCCGGGAGGTTCGTCACTCCGACAAACCCGGGGCCAAGCTCGGCGAGCGTCGGGGGCCGGTACGTCTGGTCACCGGCCTGGAACGACCCCGGACATGACCGCGCCGCCGCGGGCGCCGAGGACGCGAGCGCGGTAGTCCACGACGGTGAACGGCTGGCGTACGTAGCCCTGGTTCGTCACAACCGTGTGCTTCCCATCAGCGCATAAGATCGGCGCGCTCGGCGGCTGCGTTCAGCTCCGCCCACGGGGGTACCAGGAAAGTTCTGACCGCCGTAGACCCTTCGGGGGAACCAGTGGCTACACATGTGAGCGAGCGCCAAGCGCGCCGCGTCGCCGAGGAGGCGCGGGAGAGCGAGTGGAAGCTGCCGAGCTTTTGCAGGGAGCTGTTCCTCGGTGCGCTGCGGATCGACCTGATTCATCCTCAGCCCAAGCTCGATGAGGAGCTCGCGCGGAAGGGCGAGGCGTTCCTGCGCAGGCTGGGTCGCTTTCTCGAGACGGAGGTCGACCCGCTGCAGATCGAGCGCGACGCGAGGATCCCGGACGCGGTCCTGGATGGGTTGAAGGGGCTCGGCGCGCTCGGAATGAAAGTGCCCGAGGAGTACGGGGGGCTCGGGCTCTCCCAGGTCACGTACAACCGCGCGCTGATGGCTGCCGGGGGCTGCCACTCCGCGCTGTCGACGTTCCTGTCCGCGCATCAGTCGATCGGCGTGGCACAGCCGCTGATTCTCGCGGGCAGCGAGGAGCAGAAGCGGGAGTGGCTGCCAAAGGTTGCAAAGGACCACGTGTCGGCCTTCTACCTGACCGAGCCGGACGTCGGGTCGGATCCCGCGCGCCTCGCGACGGTGGCGACGCCGACCGCGGACGGCTCGGGCTACGTGATCAACGGACGAAAGCTGTGGGCCACGAACGGAGCGATCGCGGACGTCGCGGTGGTGATGGCGCGCGTCCCGGAAGGCGATGGGCACCGCGGCGGGATCACGACCTTCATCGTCCCCTGCGACGACGAGCGCGTCGTCGTCGAGAACCGCAACCAGTTCATGGGACTGCGCGGCATCGAGAACTCGGTCACGCGGTTCGACGACGTCTTCGTACCCAATGAGCAGCGGATTGGCGACGAGGGCAAAGGACTGAAGATCGCCCTCGAGACGCTCAACACGGGCCGGCTGGCGCTGCCGGCGATCTGCCTCGGCGTCGCCAAGTTCGCGACCAAGGTTTCGCGGGAGTTCGCCAACGAGCGGGTGCAGTGGGGCAAGCGGATCGGCGAGCACGAGGCGGTGGCCCAGAAGCTCTCGTTCATCGCCGGCACGACCTTCGGCCTCGAGGCGATGCTCGACGTCGCGAGCCGGCTTGCCGACGACAAGAAGAACGACATCCGCATCGAGGCGGGTATCGCGAAGCTATGGGCGTCGGAGATGGGCTGGCGGATCGTCGATGATCTCGTCCAGGTGCGCGGTGGTCGCGGCTACGAGACCGCCGAGTCGCTGCGCGCACGCGGCGAGAAGCCGGTGCCGGCCGAGCAGACGCTGCGCGACATGCGCATCAATCGCATCTTCGAGGGCTCGAGCGAGATCATGCACTTGTTGATTGCGCGCGAGGCCGTCGACCAGCACCTGAAGGTCGCGGGTGACCTGCTCGACCCGGATGTCGACTTCAAGGGCAGGGCCAAGTCGGCGATGCAAGCGCTCGGGTTCTACGGCAAGTGGCTGCCCCAGCTCGTCGTCGGAAGGGGAACGTCGCCCGCGACCTTCCGCGGGTTCGGCGCGCTCGCCGACCACCTTCGGTTCGCCGAGCGCCAGGCCCGCAAGCTCGCGCGCGCGATCTTCTACGGGATGAGCCGCTGGCAGGCAGGAATGGAGCGCAAGCAGGGCTTCCTGGGTCGGGTCGTCGACATCGGCGCGGAGCTGTTCGCCATTGCTGCCACGGTCGTCTACGCGAGGACGATGGAGTCCGAGCAGCCGGGCGGAGAACGAGCGAAAGCGGCCGCCGAGCTCGCGGACCTCTTCTGCATCCAGTCGCGCCGCCGCATCGAGGTGCTGTTCGAGGCGCTGTGGCACAACGACGACGACGCAAATTACAAGGCGGCCCAGCGGCTGCTCGAAGGCCGCTACGCATGGGTCGAGGAGGACATCGTCGACCCGTCCGGCGCGGGCCCGCTGATTGGCCGGCAGACCGACGAGGTCGACCAGCCGAGCGCGGCTCGATAGCGGCGTCGACCGATCGGGCCGATCGCGTACGCACCCCCGGGGAGGTGGCGCACCTGAGGCTGTCCTCATCGCCTTGGCGGGGATGAGGCTTCGGTGATCCTTTATGTCGCGGCCCCGCGAAGCTGGGGGCGGCAAGTTGCGCGGTCGTGTCTCCCTGTCTCGCTGGCCCGGGCGGCGGCCGTGTCGTGCCGGTGGCGGCCTCGCGCTGATGCCGTCGCCGCGATCGCACGAGCATCGACCGTGTCGATGATCTCGGCGTTGTCGATGCTGGCCGAGCGGGGCGGTGGGCGGGTTTACTGGGGCTGTGGCTCTCTGGTAGCGTCGGCGCCGTCGGTGGCGGCCGCCGCTCGCTGCGCCGGTTGGTTCGGAGTTGGCGTGGCTGCGGTCGGTGCGATTCGAGCTTAGGAGCCTTGGATGCTCGCGGTTGCTTTCCCGCGCCGGACACGGGCCGTGATTGGGGTGCTGGCGGTGGTGATCGGTGTGGGGGGTGTCGTCCCTGTGGTCGTTGGGAAGGGGTGGGCGAGCTCGGGCAGGGACGGGCTCGCGGCCCGGCTGATACGGCTCGATCCCGGCGCGCGGCTTGGTGCTAACACGCAGGTGGCCACGGCCGCGGGGGCGCGCCTGGCGGGTGTGCGCGGTCGGGCGAACTTCATGATCGGGCTGGCTCCCCGCCAGCGGATCGTGGGTGGTGCCGGCCACGACCAGCTCGGCGCCCACGGTACCGGCGGGGCCCGCATCCTCGGCGGGCACGGCCACGACCTCATCCACGGTGGCGCCGGCCACGACGTCCTCCACGGCGGCCACGGCGACGACCGCATCTACGGCGGCCGGGGCCATGACCGCATCCAGGGCGGTCACGGCCACGACATGATCCACGGCGGCGCCGGCCACGACATCATCCACGGCGGCCACGGCCATGACGTGATCCACGGCGGCTCCGGCGACGACCACATCCACGGTGGCCACGGCGACGACCGGATCGACGGCGGCCCCGGCCGCGATCGGCTCGAGGGCGGCCCCGGCCACAACCGGATCGTCGATTTGCAGGGACCCACGGTCGTGGTTGCCGGGCCGGGAAGAAACCACATCGACGTCGCCGACGGCAGCCGCGACCGCGTGCTGTGCGCGGCCGGTTCGATCAACCGCATCGTCGTCGACCGTGGCGATCGTCTCCAGCCCCGCTGTCGAAACCGGGCGGCCTCGACGGTGCTCTACAGGCGGCCGCCGAGCGGAGCGCCACCGGGCGAGGCCCCGGCCGCCCACGCCGCCCAGTCAGTCAGCGGCGACGGCAGCAGCGGCAACCCCTACGTCGCGGAGTGCACCGACCCGCAGGACGTCGTCTGCACCACGCCTCTCTTCGCGGCGCGGAGCCTGTCCGGGTTGTGGGCCAACGAGTACGTGCCCGCCTACCAATGCCCTCTGTCCCACCCCTACCTGTACGACCATCGCTACGCCCCCGCGGGCACCTCGCTGGTGCAGGGCGTCGGTGTCCTGGGGTTGGGGCCGGTCGGCATGTCCATCACGGGGATCAAGACGAAGGACGTGACGACCTCGCTCGGGGTCACGAGTATTTACCTGATTGGGACCGACACGGGCGTACCCAACTCGAGTGCGACGAACTGGGAAACCGGCACGAACTCGTACCAGGTACAGCTCCACTGCACCAACGACACCGACTACGCGGTCTTTCTCGGCTACGTCTGACGCGGGCGACCGCCTCGTGTTTGGCGACGAACCCCACCACTCCGCTGTGGAGCTCAGCTAGCGCCGGGACGCGGTCACGCGCGTCACGTAGCCGTGCGCGTCGTGGGGGTTCGTGGCGACGTAGTAGACGGCGTTGCGCCCGACGAAGATCTGGCCGATCGACGGCTTGTCGCCCTTGACCCGCACCGAGGCGATGCGGCGCCCGGTGCGCAGGCTCAGCACGTCGAGATACAACCGGCACTTCGTCCGGGTGCAGCGGCGGTCGTCGGCGTAGAGCTGGCCGCCCCGGTAGTCGATGGCCATCCCGGCCGAGGTCCGGATGGCGCTGTTCTCCCACAGCTTGCGGACGCCCTCGCCCCCGGAGCAGACCCGGAAGCCCGCGACGTGGCCGCTGAGCTCGTCGTTGACAACGGCGATGCCCGACTTGTACGGGTCGCCGGCCATCATGAAGAAGTTCCATTGGGCGCTGTTGCTCGAGAACGCCCTCGTGCTCAGCAGCGGCGACCCCGGGGCTGCGCCCTGGGAGAACACCTGCATCGGGGTCGTCGCCGTCGGGTTGGTGTTGCTCGCGAACACGACGCCGTTGCCCATGAAGACGTCGGAGCTGGCCTCGGTGGACCCCTGCGCTAGGTAGTTCTGGCTCCAGGAGGTGTCGAGGGCGAACGCCGCCGGGTCGAGCAGCCAGCGCACTGACTGGGTCTGGTCGGGGAAGTACAGCTCCTCCTGGCCATTCACGGTGGCGAGGGCCATGCGTGGGGCGGCCACGTCCGTGGTCACGAGTTGGACCTTGATCGAAAGGTCGCCGGGATCGACGCGCAGCAGGATGCCGGGCGGCAGGTTGCCGCCGCCGGTCGACGCCCAGCCCTTGAGGATGAGGTCGCCGTTCGCGGACGCCTGGATGCCGTTGTAGGCGGTCTGCTGGTTGGGCTGGCCGGAGGCCTCGGGCGCGGGCGGCAGCGGCGCCGAGGCTACGACGCCGAGCGTCGCGGGATCGATCTTGTACAGCGTCGAGCGCACCACCGCGTAGAGGAAGCCGTTCGCGTGCACGAGCAGGCCGCCGGTGTAGTTGGCCGAGGTGCCGCCGGTGAGCGGAAGAGTCTTCGCCCGCATCGACCGCGCGTCGATGCGGGCGACGTAAGGCGTCAGCGTCTCCGCGTAGCGCTTGCTGCGCGCGATCAGCAGGGGGACGCTCGACCG
>Ga0126313_10001460_pt1 | contig 12537 bp, 11 predicted proteins | sample Plot105A_FD_89954 | JGI IMG/M metagenome (GOLD analysis project Ga0126313, IMG submission 89954) | Serpentine soil microbial communities from UC McLaughlin Reserve, CA, USA - Plot105A | ecosystem: Environmental > Terrestrial > Soil > Grasslands | place: USA: UC McLaughlin Reserve, Lake County...
CAGAAGTCGATCTTGTCCTGTCGACCAGCGGTCGCGATCACTGTGGCCCCGACCGCCTTGGCATATTGGATCGCGTACGCACCGATGCCGCCGGATCCGCCGTGCACCAGGAAGGCCTCGCCGACTCGGAGCCGAACGCGGTCGAGATTCGTGTAGACCGTGGCGGCGGCTTCGACCACCCCGCCGGCCGTCACCATGTCCATGCCGGCCGGCGGAACAAGAACCTGATCAGCCGGGGCGGCGACGAACTGGGCATAGCCACCCCCGGCGAGTAGGGCCACACAGGGATCGCCCACTTTCCAACCCGCAACGCCCTCCCCCAGAGCGGCCACCTCCCCAGAGACCTCCAGACCCAGAATCTGGCTGGCACCCGGGGGCGGCGGATAGTGGCCCTGCCGCTGTAACAGATCCGCCCGGTTCACACCGGCAGCAAGGACTCTGATCAGGATCTCTCCGGCGCCGGCAACCGGCGTGCCAGTCTCCCCAATCTTGAGGACCTCCGGACCACCCGGCTCCGTCGCGATGATCGCTCGCATCGATTTAGCGTCCCACAGCGCCTGGAAGGCTCATCCAGGTAGGATCGCCCCTGCTCGTCGCTGAGCTTTGGGATGGAAATGGGGTCGCAACATGGGCCGGATCCATCGAAAACCGACCCGGGCGAGGTCGCATAGTGGACTAGTGCAGGCGCCTTGAAAGCGCCCGAGCGGGAGACCGTTCCGTGGGTTCGAATCCCACCCTCGCCGCCGGAAACTGACGAAGCCGTTGAACACCACGCTCGTCGCTGCCGATATGGTGCAGCGATGAGTGACGTCGGTGTCGGCGGCACAGCTGGCCCGAGCTACGAACTGCGGCCGCGACCCGCCGTGCCGACGCTGGCTGCCGCAGCGGTCGGAACGATGGCGGGGTGCCTGGCGCTGATCATCTGGGGCCGCGGCGGTGGTAGCGCGGCCTTCCTCGTGCTCGGCATCGGCCTGCTGCTCTTCGGATTGAGCTTGGCCGCAAGCGTCCTGCTGTTCGCGACGCGACTTCGAGTGCACCTCGAACTTGACCCCGAGAAGATCACGATCCGCCGAGGACTCCACGCACGGAGCCTGAGGTGGACCGAGATCGAGCGGGTGTCACTGGACGGATCCCGCCTCACCCTCCATGCCAAGGAACCGCAGCAGGACGCAATTGTGATCAATCCACGATCTCCGGCAGATCCGCGATTCATGTCGCTGGTGGGCGCCATCTCGAAGCGACTTGACACTAGTCGCGGTTACGGGGCCCCTGAACAGCTGCGCTGACCACTTGGCCGGCAGCCGTTGGTCAGCAGCGGTCACCGAGGTCGTTGGGCTTCGGCAGCCATCTTGGCGTTGTAGGCGCAGGTCTTGTTGACGTCTTCGCTCTCGGTCTTCGACTTACCGGCCTTGGAATTGCTGGGGCTGGGGCTTGGGCTGCTGGGGTTTGCCGTCGGCGATGATTCAGTCTCATCGAGGGCCGCGTTGACCCGCCTTTGCATCAGGTCGAAATCCGGCCTCGGGCTGATGAATCCGTCTTCACCGTGCTTGAACACGATGCTTCGGACCTTGCCATTCTTCACCCGCCAGCTAAGGTCGACCATGATCGGCAGAACCTCGCGCGGGATATCGGTCCGAACGATGTCCTTGCCGGCCTTGGCGATGTCTTCGTAACGGGTCAACATGGTTGTCGGGTTTGCCTGCTTGATAATGGCGTTGATCACGCACCGCTGACGCTCCATTCGGGCGTAATCGTTGGAGCCGTAACGTCCACGCGCGTACCAGAGAGCGCCGCGCCCATCCAAGTGCCGATCGGGCCCAGGCTTCAGATAATCCTCCGGCGGAATCCCCAGGTCGGTATTGCCGCCGATCGGGATGTAGGTGTTGATGTTGAGCGTGACACCGCCCAACGCGTTGATCAACTTCGTGAAGCCCTGGAGATTGATCAGCACGTAGTAGTCCACAGGCAGACCCAGCGCCTGGCCGACCGACAACTTGAGTGCATCAGCACCGAGATCGTCGGTCGGTCCGAGAACATCCTTGGGCACATTGGCCGGCACGTTCTCGTACATCGCATTGAGGAAGTACTCGGGGTTGTTGCCGTCGCCGGAAGTAAATCCCTTCCGGTAGTACTTGCGCAGCGGGGAATCTGCTGGGAATGGCATCCGCCCGGTGTTTCGCGGCAGGCTGAACAGCGTCGTGTTGCCCGTTTTGGTGTCGATGCTGGCCAAGATCACGGTATCCGTCCGGGTGCCAGTCCGGTTGGGCCCGGCGTCACCGCCGAGCATCAGGATGTTGAGCCGCGGCTTGGCGTCCCAAGGGTCCTGTGGCTGGCCCTGGCCCGCCTGGCTTGGTCCACCGGGGCCCAGGGTCGGTCGGGTGGCACTCTTGGTGTCCTTCTCGCTGCCGAAGACATTCGTCACGAGATTCGCCTGGTCATAACTGTAGCGAGACGCCACGGCCATCGGCGCTGTCACGGCAAACGCCAGGGCGCCGACCAGCACGCCGCCGGTGATCCGCTGCCCCTGCGTGGGACGGGTCCGCAGGCTCAGATGACTGGTGACCACGACAACGACCCAAAACAGGGCAACCAAGATCAGAGCAACGGTCAGTGTTCGCAGCACCGCTGGACGTACGGCGACTGAGACCAAGCCCTGCAAGTCGAGCGCCGCCCAGACGGCGAGCGTGGAGACCACGGCAAGAAACAGGCCGAGAATGATCGAACCGGCAACGCGCCGCTTGGCAGCGATCAGGCCCAGGCCGGGAAGCGCCGTGCCGGCGACGGTATAGGCCACCGTACGGCGGAAGTCACTGTCCGGGGGAGTCGATCGGCCATTGCGGGGAGGAGCGGAGGCGGGTCGGCCAGGCTGTCGAGGCCAATGAGAGGTGCCTGGGCGAAACCAGGCAGGGTCGTTCGGTTCGGAGCTGGGCAGCTCCCAGTTCCATCGATTGGAAGGGCGCGACACCCCGTCTCCCCACTGGCGTACAACCGGACCCGATCAACATTAGTTGCTCAAGGGCCCGCAAGCCCCATTCGAGTCCGCCACCTCGGCGCAGGTTTCGTCAATGCCGCCCTGGCTCGGACATCCACGCGGCGGTAATCGACCCCAGCAGCCCCGGACGCGTCCGCCGATCATCGTTGAGTCAAAGCTGCCTACCGGTTGGCATTGACGAGACGTTCGGTGCCCTCGTCCCATCGCCAGGCCATACGGTGTCCTGTCAACCGGACGCCTCCGATCCACCTGTCGATACCGTTGAGCGCTACATGATCGACCTGACCGTCGATGACGCGGCGCCCGGTTGCTGTGAGGCCCAGTCGGGTGCTGCGTTGAACGCGCGGCTGGCGGGAAGTTTCTGCATCATCCAGCCAGAGCAATGGACTTCGGGCGTTAGCCAAGGCGGCAATGCGCCGGAAGCACCACAGGTCGCCCAGGAACGGCCGTGATTCGCGCCGGCTGCTGGCGAGGAACGCCTCCTCGGCGGTGTTCGCATCCTCCGCCACCGCGGCCAGGATGCGGCGCTCGGTGAGGGAGAGTCCATCCCGGGTGGAGGGATATTCGCGGCTGAGCCGGTCAAACGCCTCGGGCAGGAACCGCAGCTCTCTGGAGAGGCTGGCGGATATCGCGCCGAGCCTGTCGGGAATGCGCGAACGGAACGCGGCCCAGGCCTGCGTCGCGAGTCCGAGCGCCTCGCTGGACAGCCTGGTCCCGGCGGCGCCAGGCAGTGTTCGTAGCTGGTCCGCATAGAGTTCACCGAGGCCGCCGAAGTGCGCGATCCCGGGATACTCACCGATGCAGATCAGCGTGATGCGCTCCGCTGGCGCATCGAGCCCAGCCAGTCTGGCCAGGATCTCGGCCAGCTGCAGCTGGTCGTAGAGGTCGGCTTCGAACCACAACACGTAGCGCCCCCCGCTGTTTGCCTCCAGGGTTTGATCGCGCGTGGTCAGCAGCTGCAAGGCGTCGGCGTGCTCAGCTGCGGCGGCGTCCTCATCGACGTGCGGATCAGGTGTCGACAAGAAGTTCGCCCGCAGTCGGCGGAGCTCCGCGGGATCTGTGTCCGGCACCGGGCCCTCGTGCAGAGCGTCCCGCCAGACCAGTATCCGTTCGGCCAGACCGGTACCGTGCAGCTCATCCACTGTGCTGTCGCCGTTGGTGACGTGCAGCGCCGAAGTCAGCGAGCTTCCGGTGGCGCGGATCAGTTGCGCTCGGGCTGTCGAGTACGACTCCCCAGTCTTGGCCATTCGGGCCCTGACGAGGCGTTTGAAATCAGCATGCTGGGTCATGGTCAGTCGATTCCTGCGACGGTCCTCGACGCTCCCCAGCAGTCCGAGGCCGCGCATCGACGTGGCCATGCGAGTGACCGCTCGAGAGTTGTGCCTCCCTTTGACTCCGCTCTCGAGCCTGGCTGGGGCTGGCTCATGGAGTTTGGGCGCGAACGACCGCCTCCGACGACTGTATCAGCGCGATGCGGTTTGGCGAGCTCCACGAACCTGGTTGGTCAGGGCGTGCATTGGTGATCACGCTTTGCCTCGGACTTTCGCGGTCTGTAGTGTTGCGCAGCGTTCCGCTATGGCGGAGCGTGTGATTGGAGGCGTCGCCTAGTCCGGTCTATGGCGCCCGCCTGCTAAGCGGGTTTGGGTCTCAAGCCCATCGCGGGTTCAAATCCCGCCGCCTCCGCCCTCACCACGCGACCGTCGCGGCTCCTCACGGCCCGGCGTGCCGCTCGGCAATGATCACCAGCTCCGGTAGTGGCGATCGAGCGGCTTGAGGACGACGCGGCAATTTCTCAGGTGGGTGCCGCGGCGAACCCGAATCCACAAACGGCTGACATGTATCCGAGCCCGCCATCGTGGGGAGTGAAACTGCCGTCGACCGGCATCTGTGACAGCATCCGTTCGTGCGGGTTCTCTTCTCGACGACAGCCGGTGCTGGGCACTTCGGGCCTCTGGTCGCGGTTGCTCGCGCCTGCGAGGCGGCTGGCCACGAGATCGCTGTGGCTGCGCCGCAGGCATTCCACGCGACCGTTGAGAACGAGGGTTTCATGCACCTGCCGTTCCCGGACGTGCCAGCCGACGTGATGCGCAAAGTGTTCGACAGGGTCGCGCTGCTACCGCGCAACGAAGCCAACCGAGTAGTGGCCGCAGAAGTGTTTGCCCGACTCGACGCTCAGGCGGCGTTACCAGAATTGATCGACATCATCGCCAGCTGGAAGCCGGAGCTCGTGGTCCGTGAACCGTACGAGTTCGCCTCCCTCGTCGCCGCCGATTCGGCCGGTATCCGACAGGTTCACGTCGCGATAGGCATGAACCGGTTCGGCTCCGGATTCGCCGACGTGGTTGCTGAACCGCTCGCCGGACTGAGCACCTTGGCGGGACTCCCGATCGATCGGGGTGCCACCATGGCAATGACCTCTCCGACGTTCACGTCCGTACCCACCATCCTCGACGCCCCAGACCTGTACTTCGGTGATCTGGGTCCTTCCAGCTCGGCTGTGGAGTTGGGACCGATCTGGCGCTTCCGCTGGCCCACCGAAGAAGGGACTGGCAGGTTGCCTGGCCGATGGGGGAATCCGAAGGACCCGCTGGTCTATGTCACCTACGGCTCCGTCACGGGCGGTCTGGCACATCTGAGCGATCTGTACGCCTCGACCCTGCAGGTTTTGGCCGATCTGCCAGTCCGGGTGCTGATGACCACTGGACGAGGCGCCGATCGATCGGCCCTGGAGCCAGTGCCACCGAACGCGTGGGTGGAGGAATGGTGGCCGCAAGCGGAGGTGATGCCGTCGGCTGCAGCCATGATCGGCCACGGTGGATTCGGGACGACCATGGCGGCCCTGGCCGCTGGCGTGCCCCAAGTCGTCGTGCCCCTGTTTGCCTTCGATCAATTCGTGAACGCCGAGCAAGTGGCAGCGGTGAAAGCCGGCGTGCAAGTGCTCGGGGGATTGGCTGGCCTCTCGGAGCTTCGGGCGGCGATCACGGGTGTGCTTGATGATCCTGAGATCACCGCGGGTGCTCACGCGGTAGCGGCCGAGGTCGCGGCCCTGCCCGAGCTGGCGCATTGCGTCTCGATCCTCGAGGAGCTAGCTGGTTACGATCGACCATGACACGGCTTGGCAGGCGACCGGACGGCAAATCATGGAGATCTGTGCCTTGCTGTCGCCGCTAGCGCCCCGCTCGACCACCGGGTAGAACAGAAACGAGACGCGGAGGTGGCGATGGCGGCGGCAATGGAGCTGCGGTGGATCGACGAGAGCGAGATGCGCCAATGTGATCTGGGCGAGCTCGGCGCACTTCGCGCGCGTACCGACGGGTTCCTTTGGCTTGACATACCGGAATGGAGTGAGGCTGCCGAACGGACGCTGGCCGACGACTTTGGCTTTCACGCGATGGCGATCGAGGGCTCCAGGGAGCGAAACCACATTCCTCGGGTCCACATCTATCCCGACCATCTCTTCATCGTCATTCATGCGCCGGAGATCGGGGCGGCCGGTCACGTGCATTACCTGGAGCTCGACCAGTTCATCGGCGAGCATTTTCTCGTCACCGTCCATGGTCCGCGTAATCCCAAGGTGTCGCTGGAGACCACACTGCGCGAGACCCGGGAGGTGATCACCCGGATGGAGGCCGGTCGGCTGAAGCCGAGCTCGCCCTTCGGGCTCATCTACGCCATCGTTTCGACGATCGTTCGTCGCGATGCCGCTCTGGTCGCCGACATAGCTCGGGAGGTCGGCCTGTTGGAGCAACGAGTGATGTTGGCCAGTGATGAGGAGCCGCAGACGTTTCTCAACGAGCTCTTCACTGCGCGGCACGAACTGTTGACGATCAAGACCATGACCTCCCAGGGCGGTCAAATCTACGAGCGTGCCATCAAGTCCGCCAAGTTCGTCGGCCACGACGGGCTGAAAAAGATGAAGGACCTGGTCGACCAGTACGAGCGGGTGGTGAGCATCAGTCAGAGTCAGTTGGAGTTTCTGATGGGCGTCACCGAGTTTTACCGCGCCCGTACGGACACCAAGATGACGATCGCGGCTGAACGTTTGGCGGTGATCGCGGCCATCACGTTGCCGATCACGTCGCTGTCATCCGTGATCGGCATGAATGTCATCGTCAACGAGGAAACGCACTGGGAATGGCTGAGCGTCCTGCTCCTGATCATGTTGATCATGTCCCTGACCTTGTTGCGCTGGGCGAAACGGCAGGGTTGGTGGTGATAAGGGCGCGCGCTGATCTCTCTCGGGAAGCTGAGAGAAGCCGGGTCGATCACCCGCTGGTTTGTTGCTGGGATCAGGAGCGCTTCTCGATTGGTCTCAGACTGGCTTTGGGAAGACCTGCTCCAAGAGTCAGTGGAACTGCGGCACGATCAGATAGATGCAGAACAGCACCAAGAAGGCCGCCAGAGCGAGCAATGCGTAGCCGGTTGAGAGCATCACTGTCCCGGAGCCACCCTGATTCGTCCTGACTTTGGCGGCGGAAAGGAGCCGTATGCTGCTCGCCAGCAAGATCATGAAAAGCACGCTGGCGCTGATGGAGACGACGATAACAATGCCAAGGGCGCCCCAGTCGATCTTCATCAGGCCGCGCTCTTCGCTTTGGCCTTCTTGGTCTTCTGTTTCGGCTTGGGGGTCGTGGTTACCTGCGGGTCCTGCATGTAAGTGGTTTGCGACGCGGCGGCCAACACCAAGACCTCGCGGCTCTCGGTGACGTTGTGGTGGCTGACCCGGTGCTGTCGGGAAAGCGCCCAGATCGCTATACATGCCGCTGCCAATAGGAGGAGAAGAGCGACGACTCCGGCGGTTCCGAAGTTGGCCACCAAGGCGGCCAACCCTCCGACCAGACCGGCCCCCGGCAGAGTGAGAAGCCAGGCGAACACCATCTTGCGGGCAACACTCCAGCGCACCTCGGCGCCACGGCGTCCCACGCCGGATCCCAGGATGCTGCCCGTAGCCACGTGGGTGGTGGAGAGGCCGAAGCCCAGATGCGCCGACGCCAGTATGGTGGCAGTACTCGCCGCACCGGAGGCCGCGCCCTGCTGGGTTTCGATCTCGACCACGCCCTTGCCGAGCGTCCGCATGATGCGCCAGCCGCCCGAATAGGTTCCCAGGCCGATAGCCAGGCCGGCGGCGAGGATTACCCAGGGCTGCGGGCCACTCCCGGAGGCCTGCAGGTTGGCCGTTATCAGGACGAGCGTGATCACGCCCATCGTCTTCTGACCGTCGGAGGTGCCGTGGGCAAGCGCGACAAGGGATGCCGTGAACGCCTGGCCGTACTTGAAGCCGGTCTTGCTGTCCGCACTTGGAGTCCTTCGAGTGATCCGATACGCCAGCACGGTGGCGAGCGCTGCCGCGACGCCGGCCACCACGGGCGCAACGATCGCCGGAAGTAGGACCTTGGAGACGATGACCCAGCCGTTCACGGACGCGAAGCCGGCGCCGACCACCACCGCACCGATCAGGCCGCCGAAAAGGGCGTGAGAGGAGCTCGACGGCAGCCCGAGCAACCAGGTCAGCAGGTTCCAGATGATCGCGCCGACCAGGCCGGCCAGGATGATCGATGCTGTGATGAGTTCGTCGTCGAACAAGCCGCCGGAGATGGTCTTGGCAACTTCGGTCGAAAGGCACGCACCAACGAGATTGAGGACGGCCGCGATAATAACGGCAGTACGGGGCTTGAGTGCACCCGTGGCGATCGGACCCGCCATCGCGTTGGCGCTGTCGTGGAAGCCGTTCGTAAAGTCGAAAATCAAAGCCACCAGGATGACGGCGATCACCACGAACAGCTCTGTCAACTTCTGATCCCATCTGGACCGCGTTTAGGTGTTGGTGAACACCGGGGCACTACAGACGGTAGAACGATAAGCGTTGAGTGAACAATAGGAGATCAGATCACGAAGCCAATCTCGCGTACCAGTATCGCGGTGTATCGTCAAGGCCCACTAGTTCCGGCTCTGTGGCGGGCTGGCTAGAGTCCGATCATGTCGAATGGGTTGCTCATCGTCCATGTGGACGTTTCGGTGCTGTCAGATCGCGTAGATGACTTCCTGGCCGCAACGGAGATCAACGCAAGCGCTACTCGGCTGGAGCCGGGAGTCGTGCGCTTCGATGTTTTGCGTGATCGCGACGACACGGGCCATGTGGTGCTGGTCGAGGTCTACCGGGACGATGAAGCGGCTGCCGCCCACAAGACGACCGGACACTATGCGGACTGGCGCGGTGCAGTTGCGCCGATGATGGCGCGCCCCCGCCGCTCGACGCGCTTCGTGAACATCTCACCCGACGACGCTGACTGGTAGAGCGCTGTCCGAGCGATTCGAGATCGCTGCGCCCGCCGAGATTCGTTTCGGTCCGGGCAGAGTGGCCGAGGTGCCGGGGGCGCTGGCTGGCTTGGGAGTGCACCGGGCATTTGTCATCACTGGTGCCACCCCTGAGCGGGCCGACCGCGTACGGGCAGGACTCCTAGACGCCGGTATCGCGAGCGAAGTGTTTCCCGTCGCGGGCGAACCCTCGGTTGACGTGGTGCGCGCCGGCGTGGCGGCTCTGACCCGGGCCCGCTGTGACGGAGTACTGGGCTACGGCGGTGGCAGCGCTCTGGATGCAGCCAAAGCGGTAGCCGCACTCGCCGCGTCGGGAACCGACCCGCTGGACCACTTGGAGGTGGTTGGCGCCGGTCAACCGCTCACCCAGCCCGCCTTGCCATGTGTGGCTGTGCCGACAACCGCGGGCACCGGCTCGGAGGTGACCAGGAATGCCGTCCTGTCCGCAGATCTGACCAAAGCCAGTCTGCGCAGCGCGGCGCTTCTGCCCCGGATCGCGATTGTGGATCCGGATCTGCTCGTGGGCCTGCCGCAGTCTGCGATCGCCTCCGGCGGTATGGACGCGCTCTCGCAGGTTCTAGAACCGTTTCTCTCCGCACGAGCCAACCCGTTCACCGACGCACTGGCCCGAGACGGCATGAAACGGTCGGCCCGGTCACTGCGTCGTGCCTGGAATGAGGGGATGGATTCCGACGAGGCGGTTCGCGACGATCTGGCCCTCGTCAGCCTCTTCGGCGGACTGTGCCTCGCGAACTCCGGTCTGGGTGCTGTGCACGGTTTCGCCGCCGCTCTCGGCGCCCGACTGCAGGCACCGCACGGTGCCGTCTGCGGAGCCCTGCTTGCTGCCACCTTCGAAACAAACTGGAAGGCCCTGCGCAATCGGCATCCGCAGCATCCGGCGCTGACTCGGATGGACGAGGTCGCGAGGCTGTTGACCGGCGATCCGATGGCGAGCCCAGAAGGGGCCGTCGCGTGGCTCATGGACCTCACAAACGCGCTGGGCGTGCCCGGACTGGCGCGTTACGGCATGACGGACTCGCAGATCCCCGTTCTGGTTGAGGCCGCCAAGAAAGCGAGCAGCATGCGTGCCAACCCGATTGTTCTGACCGACGGCGAGCTTGCCGGAATCCTTGCCCGCTCCCTGTGAGAGGAGGGATGCCTGCATGGTTCCAAGTGAGATGGGGCGCGCCTAATTCATGACCAGAAGATGATCATGGAACCAACTCATCCGTCGGGCCGCCATCCGTCGCGGGCGGGTCCGCCATCAGTGTTGTGCGCGGTCTTGTCAGGTCCCATCGGACCTGTCTGCTGACTTTCTTCCGGTACTAGGCCAAGAAGCAGCTCGTACACGCTTCGTAGCTGGTCCGGCGACGCGGGTGGCTGGACCAAGCTGGCACCAATGCCGACAAGGTAGGGAAGCAGGGCGGCGGTGTGTACCGCCGCCGGATCGTCGAGAATTCTGGACCAAATGCGCTGCAGCGACTCAAGCCGCCGTGAATCAACCCGCTCCTGGACGGCACGCACTTCGGGGTCTGAGAATGCCCAGGCGCGCATCGCCACCTCCAGCTGGGGCCGGTAGATGCCTTCTGTGCTGGTGATGGCAGCCGTGAGGCCGGTGAGTGCTGCCCTTGGACCTTCGACTGCTGTCTGGCCGATGGCATGATCGAGCGCCTCTACAACGAGGGCCTCGTACGCGGCAAGGACGGCCTGCTTGAAGTCGGCTGATCCCGCGAAGTGATGGTGGAACGAGCCCTTGCTGACGCCCAGGCGCTGGCAGAGCCGATCGACGCGGAGGCCGTTCGGGCCATCGTCAGCAACGGCTGCCAGGCCGACCTGAATCCAATCAGACTTCCTCAGCATTCTTGGAACGTACCATACGGTATGGTATGGAGTCGTGAAGGATGTGACCGTGATCGGCGGTGGTTTGGGCGGGCTCGCGGCAGCCATCACGGCCGCCGAGGGCGGTGCTTCGGTCACGCTGCACGAATCCCACCGAACGCTCGGCGGTCGGTGGCGCTCAACCCCCGTGCGAAGGAAAGCTGACGCCAATCCGTCAGAGGCCTCTCGCCAGTATCGAGCGCACGAGGGGCCGCACGTCATTTATCGCGACGGGCCGACCTGGGCGTGGCTGAAGCTACGCGGCCTGCTGGGTGTTACATGCCGAGTGCCGGTGAGCGCGGTGACGCGCTTTCGGTTCTGGCATGAAGGACGGGTGCGGCGGATGCCTCCCAGTGAGTTCCTCAGGGCGCTGCGTGCATCCGGTAGAGCGGGCGTACCGGTTGACCAATCGTTCCGCGATTGGGCGTCAAAGCTCATCGGCGAGGAGGCGGCTGACATGGGCGCCTCGGCGTCGGGAGTCGGAGTCTTCCACCACGATCCTGGCTCGCTGTCGGCAGCATTCGTCGCAGAGCGGCTGTCCCGGGTGTATTCGCTGCCGCCCCCGGCGTCGTACCGCAAAGGCAGCTGGGGTGCCATGTTCGACGAGATCGCGGCGTACGCCCGCAGGCTGGGTGTGATCATCGAGCTTGGTTCCCGAGTGACTTCCATCGGCGCCGGGATCACCATCGTTGCCACGGAGTTGGAGTCGGCCCGGATGCTGCTTGGCGATGACTCCTTGGACTGGCCGTCTGGGCGGACCGCACTTCTTGATCTTGGAGTGCGACGTGATCGGCATGATCTTTTCGTGGTAAGTGATCTTGACACTTGTGGTTGGACGGAAAACTTCACCATGCCCGATGCGACGATCGCGCCGGCCGGTGAGCATCTTGTGCAAATGCAGATGCCGATCGATGCACAAGACTCCAAGGCTGATGGGATTGCGCGCCTGGAGCTCATCGCCGACCAGGCACTGCCAGGTTGGCGGGAGCGTACGACGCATCGCCTCGAGTCGTTGGCCAACGCGCGCACCGGGGCAGTGGACTTCCCTGGCACGTCATGGCGAGACCGGCCGGCGATCGACCGCGGCGCCGGCGTCTACCTGGTAGGTGACCGTGTCGCCGCGCCGGGGCTGCTGAGCGAGGTCAGCCTGAACAGCGGCGTACGGGCCGCCCAACTGGCGCTGGCCTGATTAGGGTCGCTGTTGGTTGGTCCGACCACCCCGGGCCGCTACACTCTCACGGTGTTGCTCGGCGGCTGAACAAGCCGTACGAGGCATACGCACCCGTGGCTCAACGGATAGAGCATCTGACTACGGATCAGAAGGTTGGGGGTTCGAATCCCTCCGGGTGCGC
>Ga0126313_10001461_pt1 | contig 12533 bp, 13 predicted proteins | sample Plot105A_FD_89954 | JGI IMG/M metagenome (GOLD analysis project Ga0126313, IMG submission 89954) | Serpentine soil microbial communities from UC McLaughlin Reserve, CA, USA - Plot105A | ecosystem: Environmental > Terrestrial > Soil > Grasslands | place: USA: UC McLaughlin Reserve, Lake County...
AGCCCGATCTGGGTGAGGGCCGAATCGCCGCGCCGCGCCCGAGCCCGAGCACCGCTCGCCCGGCGGTCTCCACCTGGAGGGTGAGAGCAGCGGAGGCGGTGACGGCAGGGTGGCGGGTCGCCGGGTTCGTCACCCCAGGGCCTAGCGCGATCTGCTGCGTCGCCGCACCGGCGAGCGCAAGCTCGACCCAGACGTCGGCGTTCAGGGTCCTGGCTGTCGGCCACCAGAAGGCCGGCGAACCCCAAGCCTCGGCCTGACGGGCCAGTTCCGCCACGCGCCGCGGAGACGCGAACGAATGCAGCCAAGCGTCCGTGACGAGTCGACACTAATCGCTTGCCCACCGCCGGTGGCGATCGCCCTCGAGCATCGGGCGACCTCGCGGCGAGCCCCCGGCATACGGCGATCCCCCTGCTCACGCCGCGGACATCCCGGCGGCGCTGCTGCCTAAACACGCACGGCTGTCACGGCCAAGCGGTCCAGGTTCCGCACCTTGGTGGACTCTCCTCCACCCAGGCGTCCGCGGTGGGACCAGGGTTCCCTGGTCGTGAACGTGACGCGCGGCAACAATGGGTCCCATCACAGCGGCAGCGCGCGACGAAAAGTTTGCGCCGAGCTCAGGGGCGGTTGCTCGGCTCGAATCGGGCCGGTTCTGCTCTGGATTCACCGGCGCAGCCGCGACCATTAGGGTCAGCGAATGGCGTGCCGGCTCTGCCGCCAGTCGACGCTTCGCTCGGGTGGCCTCGCCGTGAACCGGCCGGCGCGTGGCTTTCGTGCGAGCGTCTTCGTGGTACTCGTGTGCGCCGTTGCCGTGTGGATCGGGGCGGCCGCTGTCGTGACCTCACCGGCTCGAGCCGAGGGAACCTATGTGGCGCTTGGGGACTCCGTGGCTACGCCGCCGGACAGCTACGTGCACCGCTTCTTCCAGTTTCTGCGCACAGCGGAGGGCGGCGGTCTCGACACGCTCTACAACCGCGCGAACGGTGGTGAGGACAGCACCACGCTGCGGACCGGCCAGCTCGCGACCGCAATCGCCGACATCGATCGGCCCTCCGACACGAAGGTCGTGACCATCGACATCGGCGGCAACGACCGTTTCGCGTGCGGCGGCTCGCCTCCGACCTGGCATCTCTCGAGCTGTCCGTTCGCGGCCAACTTCGATGCGACACTCGCCGACCTCAACGCCGCCCTCGAGCGCGATCCGGGCTCCGAGTCGCTGATTGCCATGGCCTACTACAACGCGGCGAGCGGCACGGGGACGACACAGGAGCAGGAGTACGACCGCGGGCTGCTCGGCACCGACCTGCGCATCGAGTGTGTGCCGAGCGGCGACCCACGGCTGGGGCTCAACGACCGGATCATCTGCATCTCCAGGTCCCGGTCGGCCCTGGTCGCCGACGTCTACCCGGCCTTCAAGCTCGGGGGGCAGGCGCTCATGTCCGGTGACGGCCTCCATCCCAACAGCCAGGGCCAGGCCGTGATCGCGGCAGAGTTCCGCAAGGCGCTCGCCAAGCCGGGTCCCGCGCCGACGCCGAGCGCGGCCCCGAAGCCGGCTCCCACGGCTACGGCGGGGGACGACCGGATCACCGGCACGCCGGGAGACGACCTGCTCTGCGGTCTCGCCGGGTCCGATGTGATCTTCGGCCTCGCCGGCAACGACACACTGTTCGGCGACGCGTGCGGAGACCAGGCTCTGGCGGGGCGCGCGGTCCTCGCCGCCGCTGCGGATGGCAACGACTCGCTCTTCGGTGGCGCCGGCAACGATCGGCTCTACGGAGCCGGGGGCAGGGATGCGCTGCACGGTGAGGAGGGCCGCGACTTCCTCTTTGGTGGGATCGGCAACGACAAGCTCTACGGTGCCGACGGCAGGGACTCGCTCCTCGGCAGCTCGGGTAGGGACAGGGTCTTCGGGGGCAGCGGGAAGGACACACTCAGGGGCGAGCGGGGCAACGATCGCCTCTCGGGCGGGAGCGGGAACGACCGGCTCTACGGCGGCTCGGGCACCGACCTCATCAGAGGCGGAAGCGGCCGCGACCGGATCTACGGCGGCTCGGGCAACGACAGGATCCAGGCCAAGGACCGGCGCCAGGAGAGGGTCGACTGCGGCAGCGGCAGGAGGGATCGCGTAGGCGCGGACAAGGAGGATCGGCTACGCGGCTGCGAAAGGATCCGCCGGTAGCGAGCCGCCGGGGGCGCGCCCGATCTGGGCGCGACCTTCGGCGGGGCGCGCCCGATCTGGGCGCGACCTTCGGCGGTGCGCGCCAAACGATCAGCGGCGCAGCTGCTCCCGCACCTTCATCCCGAGCCGCTGGGCGGCCGCGCCGGCCTTCTCGACGGGCGAGCCCGCCTTCGGCACGGTGCCGAGCTGGCGGCCGACTTCCATCATGTCGAACACGATCCGAAGCCGGCAGACGCGCCCGTCGCGATACTCGTGGAAGTCGGCCCCTTCGAACTCGATGCGGTTGCCGGTCGGCGCAAAGCCCGGCGGGTCGAGCGGCCCGGTGTGGGTGGCGTTTCCCTTCCAGTAGAACGCGGCCTTGGGCTGGCCGGGCACGATGTACGGTCCCTCGACCCACTCGAACCGCAGATCGGGAAAGGCGCGCCACGCGAAGTCGAGGAAGGTTCGCACGTCGCCGTGGCCGCGCATGGTCGTGGGCCACGCAGAGTCGTCGTACACGATGTCGTCGGTCATGAGCTCGAGCAGCCGCGCGTGCTCGTGCGAGTTCCACGCGGCCGCCCAGCGCTTGGCGAAGTCCTCCACCCAGGCCTGGTCGAGCTTCGGTGCCTGCGCCTCCCCCGTCTCGGCCATGGTCTCCTCCTCTCAACGGGTGCCGCGGCGACCGTAGCGCTCGGCGGCGGGTGCGTCAATCCATCCCCCGGAGGCGACCGGATAGGCGAGGTATGCCGCGACGACCGACTCGCCCGGGGCCTATCTCTTGCCGATCTTCGCGAGAAACGGGAGGAGGTGCTCCACGAAGTCGTTCTCCGGGCTCGCAGAGTTCGGATCGTTGTGGGCGTAGGTCGCCCGGCGGTTGACGAGCGTCAGCTTGTGCTTAGGAATGTGCGACTGGCGGGCCAAGATCGTCGCGGCATCCAAGACCCGCTGTCCTCCGAGCGCCGCCCCGAAGGCGTAGAGCCGAAGCCCCTTCAGATCGTCACCGTGGGTCGCCCGAACGTCGAGGATGCCCTGGGCCGGGTTTGCGTTTCCGGCGGCGACGGCGCCGGCGTCGATCGTCAGCCGCTCCGGGTGGTACCAGGCCGTGCCGTCGAGACCAGTCAGCCCCGTCCCGGAGAACCGCCGGATCGGGGTCAGCTCTCCGGCCCCGACCTAGCCGCGGGGGTTCCCGCTCGGGGCGAGGTGGCCGAGGTGCGCCTGAGCCGCGGCGAGGGCTGGAGGCGAGGTCTCGGGTCGAGCGCGTACCCGTACTGGGCCTCGTTGGTGGCAGGGACCGGGGGCTTCAGGTTGGCCGGTAGCAGCGGCCACGCCTGCCCGATCGAGGGGCCGTTCGGATCGATGATGGCGAGCGTCGAGCCACCCGAGTTGAACAGTCCCGCGAACGGGGCAGGATTCCCCCGAACGTCAGCCACGGCGACGAGTTCTGCAGCCGCTGCAGCGACTGGGTGGCCAGCTCCGCGGTCACCGGTGTCGGGCTGCTGCCGCCGTCGATGAAGACGAGCCCGGAGAGGCCCTTGGCGCCGGGCTTCCCGTTGAAGTCCCAGGTGGCATAGGCCGTCGTAATCGAGCCCCCAAGCGAGGCCGCCTAACACAACCTTGCGGTCGTGCTCTCTCGCGGCCTCGACCACGCGCCGCAGATCCTCGACCTCGACGCGCATCCCCCACTGACGCGCGAACCCGACGTCGGAGTCCGGAATGAGCTGGAAGTGCTTAGTGATGCTCGAGTCCGTGACCCAGCCGAGGTAGTAGTCGAAGAGCTGCTTCGGCGTGGCCCGGTCCTCCTTGGCCTAATCATCGAATGGTCCTCGAGCAGGTTCTCCCTGCGCTCGACCGCCCACACCTGCCAGCCCTTCGCCTCGCTCACGATGGTCTTCGCCAGCGGCTCGAAATAGGCGGCGCTCGCGGACGTCCCCGGGTTCAGGACCAGGGTGTTCCTGGCGCTTTTCGGTCCTGCCTTGAGAACGCCGACGCTGTCGTACTGTGCCGGCGTGCCGGGCGCGTCGAAGCCGTGGATCCGGTCGAAGCTGAGCGGGACCGCCGACATGGCCGATGGGGCCAGGGTCCCGAAGGTCAGCCCGACCATCACGCCCACGAGCGCAAGCCGGCGTCCCTTCCTGCTCCGCGAACGCATTCTCCCGTCTCCACGTCTCCTTTCGTAGCCGCGTCAAAACGTCGAGCGGCTGCGAGGCGCGAGACGCCGGACCGAGGCGCCGCCGACGTGCAGCGACGCCTCGATCAGGTTCAGCGCGGCCTCAAGCGGCCGATTCAGGAGCTTGCGAGTAGCGCAGCGAGCCAGGGGTCGTGAGCGACTCTCCGGTCTCCAGCAGCGTCTTCAGGCCGGAGAGGATCTGCGGCCAGCCGCCATAGATCTCGGCGTTTGCGTCCTCGCGGAGGTCGCTGTGGGTGACGGTCAGCCGGCAGGAATCGCCGACCGGCTCGATCTCCCAAGTGACCCTCGAGGTTCCCTCCGCCTTAACATCGTCGCTCCACAGCGCGTTGAAGCTTTGGACGAGCCGGTGCGGGGGGTCGACCTCCAGGTTCTCGCCCTCGGCGATCGCGACGCCCGCGCCCGGGTGGACGGCGTCGTAGCGGGATCCGGGGGTCCAGTCCGAGTCGATGCCTACTCCGAAGTTGTACTTCTGCCGCATCTCGCTGTTTGTGATCGCCTCCCAGAGGCGCTCGGGGGTCGTCTTGATGTAGATCTCGAACACCTTCTCCATCGTCTTGTCCTCCAATCGTCTCTTGAGTCCGCTGAGCGTCGCAGCCCAGGGCTCTGCGTACTTGCTCACCCACCTGTCGTGGACGAGCTGGATCGGCACGGGGTTCAGGAAGTGGAGCTTCTCGCGACCGCTCCGCTTGGTGGCCACGAGGTTCGCCTCCTCGAGCACCCGGAGATGCTTCATGACCCCGAAGCGAGTCATCGGCAGCCGCCGCTCCAGGGCGCTGAGCGTCTGACCGTCTTGCTTGAAGAGCTCGTCGAGCAGGCTCCGGCGCGTCGGATCGGCAAGGGCCCTGAACACCGCGTCCATACCGGCCAGATGATAGGTGACCGTATGGTCACATGTCAACCGCAGGCACGAGGTGGCGGCCGTCCTCAACGGTATCCACGCTCGTCGAAGGCGAGTCTATGTGGGCCGCCGGTTGCGGCTGCTCGACGGGCCTGTGGGCTGGGCAGGAGCCGTCGCCCCGGGCGAGGCGTGCGCGTACTTCGGGGGCAACCAAGTCGCAGCGGCGCTCGCTGGGAGGCTTGGCGAAGCGGTCTGGTATTCGGGGGAGCCAGGAACCAGAGCTCCTCCTTTCTCTGCGCCTGATTCGACTCGACGGTCGGCTATCGCAGCTCGTTCGGAGAGAAGTTGACCCCGCAGGGCTTGCAGAACCGCGAACTCTCCCTGGTAGCGCCGCAGCGCTCGCAACCAGGGATGCTCGTGCCGGCCACCGCCCGCGTTTGATCGCCGGTCATCTCATGGCTCCTTGGTCTTCCTTCGTAGCCGGGATCGCACCGGTCGGGCGATGACGGCGCCGAGCTGCCGGCCACGCCGCGCGATCTCAGCGCGGCGGGCGCAGCTCTCCGGCCGGTCCCATCGGATACGCCCGGGGTCCGAAGTCCTGACGGGAGAGCCCGCGGACCAGCTGGGCGCTGTGCCCGCCGCTGTCGAGATATGGGACACCTGCCCCGTCGAGGCGGACCGAGATCCATCGCCCACCGATGGGTCGGCCGGACGCCGCCAGCCGAACCCGCAGGATCCCGCTCTCCGAGAGTGTGCCGCCCGTCGAAAACGTGTGGTAGCCGAGGAAGTTTCCAAGCGAGTACGCGATCAGGCGCCCTCGATAGGCCTCGATGCCTCGCACCACGTGCGGGCCGGAGCCGAGCACGACGTCCGCCCCGGCTCGGACCACGGCGTGCGCGAAGCCGCGGGTGTCGCCGCGGTTCTCGCCGAAGGCGACCTCGGTTCCCGAGGGGGTACGCGTCTGGTCGGAGCCCTCGGCGCCGGCATGGATGACCGCGACGACGAGGTCGGACTTGCTACTGGCGCGGCGCGTCAACAGCTGCGCGCTCTGGGTGTCGAGCAGCGACGCCGACCACGGATAAGGGGCGAAGCCGACGATCGCAATCCTCAGCCCCCGAGCACGGCGGACAAGCACCTCGCCGGGGCGGCCGGAATGGCCGAGCCTCTGACGCTCGAGCGCGGCGATCGTCTGACGCTGGCCGGATGCCCCGAAGTCGAAGGCGTGGTTGTTCGCGAGGTTCATCACGTCGAAGCCGGCTGACTTCAGGAGGCGGGCGTAGGCGGGAGGTGCCTGGAACGCGAAGCAGTTCACATGCTCCCCTGCGCATTTCGAGGCGCCGCCTGATCCGAGCGTCCCCTCGAGGTTTCCCAACGTGATGTCGCTCGTGCCCAGGAGCCGCTTCACGCCGCCCACCAGTGTTCGCTCGGGATCCGACGGGAGACCATGGCCGCTGGACAGCGAGATGTCCCCCACCCATGTGAGCGAGACCGGCCCCCCCTCCTCCGGCTGGCGAGCTTGACCTTCGCCGCGCGGAGCGGGCGCCCGCGTGTCTTTCCGTAGGACTGCGACGGCGGCGACAGGGGCCGCAACCAGCACTATCAGGGCGAGGAGGAGCCAACGACTCATGGCGCTCAGCATTGCATCGACGCGACCGGACGTAGACGGTCGACGACGCCATGGCCGGCGGCCGGGTGAGCGGCTTCACCAGCGCTAGCGCACGGCCGCGTCGATTGCCCCGTTGAGCTCGTTCACGCTGAAGGCTCCCTCGATGCGCGCCGCGATCCGCCCGGAGCGGTTGATCGTGAACAGCCAGGGTTCGGTCGGCAGGTTCCACGCGAGCACCTGGGGCCGGAAGCCCTTGTCAACCTCGTTGTCGGTATAGATCTCCTGGTGGATGAAGGCCTCGTCATTCCCGCGCTTGGCCTTGACCTGCTCGGCGATGTCCACGACCGGCCCGCAGACCCGGCTCTGGCACAGGAGCGGGGTTGCGAACACCAGCACCACCGGCTTCTTGCCGAGGACGTCCGCGAAGTCGACGTCGTGCATGTCGTCTGGTGGTTCGCGGGTGTCGATCTTCTTCAGGTCCCCGCCCACGTCGGTCTTCGTGGGGGTGTGGATGCGTGGGGCCTTGTCTCCGACGCCTGGGACCGCCCCTCCCCGCGCGACCCGCAGCGCGCCGCCCGAGGTGGAGGCGGCCACCAACCGGTCGTCGTAGCGCGCGACGCCGAGCAGCTCGTAGTCGCCCGGCCGCTTGAACCGGAGGTCGGCGACGTACACCGAGCGCGCGGCGTCGGGGTCCGAGGCCACCGTGCGGCTCTGGAACTGGGGAGCGACCTTGAGCGACTCGTACCGCGCCAGGAACGGCCCGCGGGCAGGCCCCCCGCCCGCCGGGGCGACATATAGGGCCACGGGAACGTCCGTGATCTGGGCGCGTGCCCGGTCGAACAGGCCGAAGCCGAAGCGGTTACTCCCCGGCTCGAGCTGTGAGACTGACGGCGCGAGCACGGGCCCGCCGGAGCCGTACTTCCGACTCAGCTGGGCGATCGTCCTGCCGCCAGGCCTGGGAAAGTCCTCGGGCTTCGCCACGGGCGGCGGTCGGTTGGAGCTTCCGCCGCCGTTGTCTCCTCCCCCACCGCAGCCACCAAGCAACGTCACCGCCGCGAGCGCCCCGGCGATCCAGGTTCGGTGGTTCCTCACGCGGAAGAAAGGCTAGGGGAGGCCGGGCGCCTGGCGCGTGCCGGAATGGATGCTTAACGCGGGGTTCAAATAGCCTTCCCGGCCCTTCAGGCCACGCGAGGAGGTTCCTTGGCAGAGCGGGCGGCAATCGTCACAGGCGGGTCGAGCGGGATCGGGCTGGCGGTCGCCCGGGCCCTCGGGCAGGACGGCTACGGAGTCACGCTGTCCGCGCGCAAGCCCGACAAGCTCGAGGCGGCCGCCGAGGGCCTCCGCGAGGCGGGAATCGAGGTCGAAGCGGTACCGGCGAACGTGGCCGATGAGGAGGACATCAGGCGGCTCGCCCAGACCCACAAGGACCGCTCGGGGCGGCTCGATGTGCTGATGAACAACGCGGGGATCGGTATCGGCGGGCTGATCGCGGAGGCGGAGACGAAGAAGCTCGACCTCCAGCTCGCGGTGAACCTCCGTGCGGTGTACCTAATGACTCGAGAGTCCATCCCAATGCTGAAGGAGGCCGGGGCGGAGCACGGCAAGGCTCTGATAGTCAACACGGCATCGATCGCGGGAAAGCAGGGGCAGGGCTGGCTGGCGGCCTATAGCGCCACGAAGTTCGGCGTGGTGGGACTGAGCCAGGCGATGCACAAGGAGCTCGCCCAGGACGGGATCCAGGTGACGGCTCTCTGCCCGGGCTTCGTGGCTACCGCGATGACCGACTGGGTGGAGGGTGAGGTGCCCAAGGACCAGATGATCCAGCCCGAGGACATCGCCGAGGCGGTTCGCTACCTGCTACGGACGTCGCGCCACTGCATCGTGCCGGAGATCCAGTTCATCCGGCCGTCGGAAAGCGTCTAGATCGTCGGGCCAGCGAGGTCCGCCCGACGCGGTCTCGGCCGGGAGGCCAGCTCCGCGACCCATTCGCATGCGTCAGACCCGCGGGCTTTCGCAGGCGTCAGACCGGCTCACGCTCACGCTCACGCTCGGAGCGCTTGCGTCCCAGCTCCTCGAGCTCCCGCATGGCAAGCTCGTACTCGTCGAGCCGCCGGACGGGCCTGACCCATGCCCAGCCCGGGCTGCCGCGCAGCTCGCTGGTGCGATCCTGCTCGCCCGAGTCCCGCAGCCTGAGGCGGCGCTGGCGCTCGCGCGGCTCGACCGAGGCGCTGTGCTCGGCGATCGTGGCGCCCAACCCGCCGTCGCCCTGCTCGGCGAGCGCGATGCTCGCCTCGAGCATCACTGTCAGCGTGCGCAGCTCGCGCTCAGTGGCCGGACGCGCTCGGCCGCCCGCCTTCGTGTAGCGGTCCCAGGCGCGCGCGAAGCTCGCGAGGCTGGTGCGACCGCCGTTGCGATGCGCAGCGAGCATCGGGCAGACGCCGCCCTGGCGGTCGACGTACGCACCGACGATGATCCGGTTCGACTCCACGCCCTCAAGCATCGCCTTTCGCGTGACCAACGGGAGGCAGTCGACGGCGATGCGTAGCTCGTGTGCCGGGCGGCGTCGTCTCATAGGATTGCTCTCCCCTGCCGGCCTGGAACCCTATGGGCGCCCGCCGGCAACTTCAAGTCCGCTCCTATGACTCGAAAGGAGACTTGCATGCGGTTGGGGCTGCACGTCGTCTATTGGGGGCTCGGGTTGACGCCCGACCACCAGCTCGACCTCGTCAAGGAGGCGGAGGCGGCTGTCTGCGACTCCGTATGGGCGGCCGAGGCCTACGGCTCGGACGCCGCCACCGTGCTGGGGTGGATTGCCGGACATACGGAGCGCATCCGGATCGGCTCGGCGATCTTCCAGATCCCCGCTCGCTCGCCCGCCATGACCGCGATGACCGCGGCCACGCTCGATCACCTCTCGAACGGCCGCTTGATCATCGGAATCGGTTCCTCCGGCCCACAGGTCGCTGAGGGCTGGCACGGGCAGCGCTTCCCGAACCAGCTCCAGCGGACGCGCGAGTACGTCGACATCGTGCGCAAGGCGCTCGCCCGCGAACGCCTCAAGTACGACGGCGAGCAGTACACGCTCCCGCTTCCCGACGGCCCGGGCAAGGCGCTCAAGCTGATGATCGGGACGGTTCAGGATCGGGTCCCGATCTACCTCGCCGCCATCGGGCCCAAGAACACGCAGCTCACCGGCGAGATCGCGGACGGCTGGATGCCCACCTTCTTCTCTCCCGAGCACGTCAGTGAGTTCAAGGAGCTGCTCGAAGAGGGCGCCCGGCGCTCCGGACGCTCGCTGAACGGCTTCGACATCGCCCCGAACGTGAACATCGCGATCGACGACGACCTCGACCGAGCCCGCGACCTGATGCGTCCGTTCCTCGCGCTCTACGTCGGCGGCATGGGCTCGCGCAAGCAGAACTTCTACAACGCGCTGGTGCGGCGCTACGGGTTCGAGGAGGCCGCAAACGAGGTCCAGGATCTCTACCTGTCCGGCAAGAAGGACGAGGCCGCGGCGGCCCTGCCGGCCGAGCTGATCGACATGACGTCCCTGTGTGGGCCCCGCGACCGGATCGAGGAACGGCTCGACGTCTACCGCGACGCCGGCGTTGGCACGCTCATCACCACCCCGGTCGCCTTCGACCCGGAGGAGCGCAAGCGGATCATCCGCGAGCTGGCGGAGATGGTCTGACCGCGGAGCGCCGCCGCTTCCTCCTCGCCGCCTTCGGCGACCCGGGTCACGCCTTTCCCGCGATAGCGCTCGGCCGCGAGCTGGCGGCTCGGGGGCACCAGGTGACACTTCAGACCTGGCGTCGCTGGGAGGAACACGTGGAGCGCGAGGGGATGCGCTTCGCCCCCGCCCCCGAGTACCAGGTCTTCCCGACCGGGGCACCCCCGCTTCAGCCCTACGTGGCCGCGGTGCGCGCAGCGCGTAAGACCGTCCCGCTCATTCGCGAGGTGGATCCCGACGCCGTCGTGGCGGACATCCTCACCGTGGCGGCCGGCATGGCCGCCGAGCTCGAGGACCGGGCCTGGGTGACGCTCGTGCCGCATGTGCTGCCGATGGCGGGTCGGGGCCTGCCTCCCTATTCCGTGGGCGCGATCCTTCCTCGGACGGCGGCCGGCGCGCGACTCTGGTCGCTCGGCAGGCCCCTGCTGGGGATCGGGGAGCGCCGTGGCCGCGTCGAGTTGAACGGCGCACGGGAGCGGCTCGGCCTGCCACCGCTGCGCCACCTCCACGGGGGAATCTCCCGCAGGCTGGCGCTGATCGCCACCTTCCCGCAGCTCGAGTATCCGCGCCCGGGCCGGGAGCCGTGGGCGCGAGTCACGGGCCCGCTCCTTTGGGAGCTGCCCTTCCCCGATACCGAACTCCCGCCGGGCGACGATCCCCTGGTGCTGGTGGCACCGAGCACCTCGCAGGACCCGCGCCAGCGGATGCTCGGCGCGGCGCTGGAGGGACTGGCGATTGAACCGGTGCGGGTTCTCGCGACCACTAACCGACGACCGCCGCCCCAGCCGCCCCAGCCGCCCCCCGGTCCTCCCAACGCGAGGCTCGTCGACTGGATCTCCTACGCCAAGACGATGCCCCGCTGCGCGGCCGTGGTCTGCCACGCGGGCCACGGCACGGTGGTCCGGGCGCTGGCCAGCGGCGTCCCGGTCGTGGCGTGCCCGGCTGCGGGCGACATGGCCGAGAACGCGGCGCGCGTGCGCTGGGCGGGCGTGGGCGTCTCCCTACCCCGCCGCTTCATCACGCCGCGAGGGATCCGGCTCGCGGTGCGCCGGGTGCTGTCCGACACGCGCTACGCGGAGCGGGCGCGCGCGCTGGCTGAGTGGTCCACGCGTCACGAGGGTGCGCGAATCGCGGCGGATGCCTTGCTGAGGCTCTGAGTAACTGCGGAGGTGGGACTCGAACCCACAACCGTCGCCTTAACAGGGCGCCGCTCTGCCTAATTGAGCTACTCCGCACCACTATTGGGGGTATGAGCCCCGTCCTGCCTACGGCTGTGGAAGCTTGACCATACCCCCCTCCACTTCCGCATGGCAGTTAGAGCATAGAAGCATGCATTTCGCCGCTCCGTGACGGAGACGCTCGATGGATCTGGTGACTCCACGCCGGGAGAGGGCAAATACCTTCTTCGCCGGGTCGACGTGGTGAAAATGGAGCGGGCCAAGGTAACGGTCATAGCCGCAAACGGCACAGCGGCCTCCAGCCTCCATCACCAGTCTTCGCTTGGTCCGCCGCCGCCACTCGGCCACGTTCTCCGCGCGACAGCGGCCACAGCGATAGAAACCGCTGCTCTCCCGAATGAAACGGCCCACGCCATGACGCCGACAACGGCGGACAACCTGGGATGGAGCTTTGCCGCTGCCTCTCGCGCTGCTGCCCGCGCGGTCTTGAGACCGTGTCGAACGAGCCAGGACCGAACGCTTGCAACACTCCGGTCGAGCCGGTCGGCCATCTGCTGCAGCGTGAGCCCCGCGTCAACGAGAGGCTCCAACTCCTCCCGGGAGAGCGCCCCACGCCGCGAGAACCGCTCGCTACCCGCGGCGCGCAACCCGTGCCGTTTCAGCCAGTAAGCAACGGTGGAGGGATGCAGATCTACGAGATCGCCGATACGTTCGAGGGAAAGCCCCTCTCGCAAGTACGCCTCCAGTGCCCCCCTATCCATGACCCGAACACAAGTTCGGGTGACGGACAGAACTAGGGCTCCTCGTACGTCCCCTCGAGTCGGTCCGCATTGCCGGG
>Ga0126313_10001462_pt1 | contig 12530 bp, 13 predicted proteins | sample Plot105A_FD_89954 | JGI IMG/M metagenome (GOLD analysis project Ga0126313, IMG submission 89954) | Serpentine soil microbial communities from UC McLaughlin Reserve, CA, USA - Plot105A | ecosystem: Environmental > Terrestrial > Soil > Grasslands | place: USA: UC McLaughlin Reserve, Lake County...
CAGCGGCTCGTAGACGGCGAGGAAGTCCCCGACCGACGGCTGCGAGGTGCTGGGCAGCTCGCCGCCGCCCTTGAGGAACGCGTAGAAGTCGCCGAAGCCCGGCATCTCGCTCTCGCGGTCGGTCCGCCCGTCCCAGTTGACGTACAGGGAGACGAGGCTCAGGCCGTGGCGGTCGACGACCTCCTGTGGCAGGTACTGCGTGGTGTCGGTGACCACCGCGACGCCGGACATGGCGCCGCAGCCTATCTTCCGAGCGCATGGAGCCCGTCGTGCTGTATCGCTGCAAGACGCCGACGAACCGCCTGTGCGCGTGCGGCAAGGTGGCGCGGGAGCTGGCGCGGCGCGGGATCGAGGCCGACGAGCGGCGGGTCCCGTGGCTGCGCCGCGAGCGCGCCGACATCGAGGAGCTGACCGGGCAGACGGTCGTGCCCGTGCTGGAGATCGGCGGCGAGGCGATCTGCGACTCCGCGCGGATCGTCGAGCACCTGCGCTGGCGCGACGACGAGCGCCAACGCGCCAGCTCTGTCGATGACGGCCCGGCGTGACGTCGGTAGGTTGAACGCGGCCGACACGGCGCCGCGCGAACCACCGGAGGTCCCCATGCAGTACCTGCTGACGATCTACATCGACGAGTCCGCGGTCGACGCCGCGCCGCCCGAGCAGGGCGTGAAGGTGACGGAGGCCTACGAGGCGCTCACGGCGGAGCTCAAGGAGGCCGGCGTCTTCCTCGGCGGCGAGGGCCTGCAGCGGACGTCGACGGCGACGACCGTGCGCGTCCGCGACGGCGAGCCGCTGCTCACGGACGGCCCGTTCGCGGAGACGCGCGAGCAGCTCGCCGGCTTCTACCTGCTCGAGTGCGCCGACCTCGACGAGGCGGTCCGCTGGGCGGCCAAGGTGCCCAGCGCCGCGATGGGCTCGGTCGAGGTGCGGCCCGTGATCACCTACGACGACCGGGTCGCCCGGGCGCAGTCCGGCGGCGCGGCGGCGCACGCCTGACCGTCACCGCCGACCTGGACCGCCTGTTCCGGCGCGAGTCGGCGCAGGCGGTCGCGGCGCTCGCCCGCGCGCTGGGCGACCTGGACCGCGCTGAAGAGGCGGTCCAAGATGCCTACGCGACCGCGCTCGAGCGCTGGCCGCGCGACGGCGCGCCCGCGAATCCGGCGGCGTGGATCACGACAGTGGCGCGCAACCGCGCGCTCGACCGGATCCGCGCCGACAGGCGCTCCGCGGAGCGTGCGGAGGAGCTGGCGCGGCTGGAGGCGCTGGCGCGCGCGGGCGACGCCCGGGACGCGGGCGGCGCCCCGGGTGTGGGCGGTGCCCCGGGCGCGGGCGGCGCCCCGGGTGTGGGCGGTGCCCCGGGCGCGGGCGGCGAGGACGGAGAGGCGGAGACCGGCGTGAGCCCGATCCCCGACGAGCGGCTGCGGCTGATCTTCACGTGCTGCCACCCGGCGCTGGCGCCGGAGGCGCGCGTCGCGCTGACGCTGCGGCTGCTCGGCGGCCTCACGACCGCCGAGGTGGCGCGCGCCTTCCTGGTCTCCGAGGCCGCGATGGCGCAGCGGGTCGTGCGCGCCAAGGCGAAGATCCGCGACGCCGGGATCGCGTTCGAGCTCCCGCGCGACAGCGACCTGCCGGCGCGGCTCGGCTCCGTGCTCGCGACGCTCTACCTCGTCTTCAACGAGGGCTATGCCGCCACCGCGGGCGACTCCCTGATCCGGCGCGAGCTCTCGGCCGAGGCGATCCGGCTCGCGCGCGTGCTGTGCGCGCTGATGCCCGACGAGCCCGAGGCGCTCGCGCTGCTCGCGCTGATGCTGCTGCACGACTCCCGCGGCGCGACCCGCGTGGGCGACGACGGCCGGGTCGTCCTGCTCGGCGACCAGGACCGAGCTGCGTGGGACCGGGCGGCGATCGCCGAAGGCCTCGCCCTGACCGAGCGAGCGCTGGCGCTCGGCTCGCGCGGCCGCTATGCGGTCCAGGCCGTGATCGCGGCCGAGCACGCCCGCGCCGCGCGCGCCGAGGACACCGACTGGGAGGTGATCGCCGGCGCCTACGACCGGCTCCACGCGCTCGACCCGAGCCCGGTCATCGCCCTCAACCGCGCGGTCGCGGTCGCGATGGCCCACGGGCCGGAGGCGGGGCTGGCGCTCGCGGACGAGCAGGCGGGCGCGCTCGACGCGTACCACCTGCTGCATGCGACGCGGGCCGACCTGCTGCGCCGACTCGGCCGCAGCGCCGACGCCCGCGCGGCCTACGAGCGCGCTTTGGAGCTCGCGGCGGTGCCCGCCGAGCGCCTGTTTCTCCGCGAGCGCCTGGCGGAGCTCCAACGAACGGCGGGCAGGTAGGGGGCGGGGAGCGAGCCGCGCCGCGTTGAGTCGGGAGTTCTTCAGCCTCAGGCCGAACAACTCCCGACTCGACGCCGGGAGCAGGCGAAGCGGGTGGCTCCCTCGCTCCCCAGTAGACGCTTCAGGCCACCGCGGCGACCGACGCGACCGTCACCGGCCGCGCCACGCCCCGCTCGGTCACGAGCGCCCACACGAGCTCCGCGGGCGTGACGTCGAACGCCGGGTTGCGGACGCGGGTGCCCTCCACGGAGACCAGCGAGCCGCCGACCGAGAGCACCTCGTCGGCGCCCCGCTCCTCGATCTCGATCGCGTCGCCGCCCGCCAGCCGCAGGTCCACGGAGGACGACGGCCCGGCGGCCACGAACGGGATCCGCGCGGCGCGAGCGGCCAGAGCCAACCCGTAGGTGCCGACCTTGTTGGCGACGTCGCCGTTGGCGGCGACGCGGTCGAAGCCGGTCACCACGGCCGCCACCTCGCCGCGCGCGATCAGCCCGGCCGCAGCGGAGTCGACGAGCAGCTCGTGGTCGAGCCCGAGCCGGGCGCACTCCCAGATGGTCAGCCGCGCGCCCTGCAGGAGCGGGCGCGCCTCGCAGGCGAGCACCGTCACCGGCCGGCGGTCGGCGAGCTCGGCGATCACGCCGAGGCCCGTCCCGCGGCCCGAGGCGGCGAGCGCGCCCGAGTTGCAGTGGGTCATCACCGCGACGGGGCCGTCAGGGAGCACGGCGGCGAGCGCCTCGGCCCCGTGGCGGGCGAGCGCGGCGCTGGCGGCCTCGTCCTCGCGGTGGATCTGCTCGGCCGCCTCGCGGGCGGCGTCGGCCATGCGGTCGGGGGCGGCGAGCGCGGCCGCCGTCACGCGCTCGACCGCCCAGCCCAGGTTGCGCGCGGTCGGCCGCGCGCCGGCCATCAGCCCGGCGGCGCGCTCCAGCGCCTCGGGCGTCTCGTCGCGAGCGACCTCCATCGCGAGCCCGTAGGCGGCGGCGACCCCGATCAGCGGCGCGCCCCGCACGGCGAGCCGCTTGATCGCCTCCACGGTGTCGGGCGTGCCGCGCAGCTCGAGCACGACCTCCTCCGCCGGCAGGCGGGTCTGGTCGAGGATCTGCAGGCTCGTGCCGGTCCAGTGCAGAGGCGGAGGAGATTCCGTGCGAGAGCTTGTCGCCATCGCGCGGGATGCTAGAGCTACGTGCAGTGACGCCCGCCCTCGCCGTGTCAGACCTGCGCAAGAGCTATGGGCGCACCGAGGCGCTCCGTGGCGTCGCGCTCGAGGTCGGCGAGGGGGAGCTGTTCGGCCTGCTCGGACCCAACGGCGCCGGCAAGTCGACGCTCGTGAAGATCGCCTGCGGCCTCGTGCGGCCCACCACCGGCAGCGCGCACGTCGCGGGCGCCCGGGCGGGCACGCTCCCGGCCCAGCGTGCGCTCGGCTACCTCGCCGAGCTGTTCCGCTTCCCCGAGTGGCAGTCGGCCGACGAGGTGCTCGCGCTGCACCAGCGGCTCTCCGGATCCGACGGGGGCCCGAGGGAGCGCGGCGAGCTGCTCGAGCTGGTCGGGCTGGAGGCGGCCTCGGACCGGCCGGTCGGCCAGATGTCGAAGGGCATGCAGCAGCGGCTCGGGATCGCGCAGGCGATGATCGGCTCGCCGAAGCTGCTGCTGCTCGACGAGCCGACGAGCGCGCTCGACCCGGCCGGCCGCCGGACCGTGCGCCGCCTGCTCGAGGAGCTGCGCTCGCGCGGCGTCGCGGTGCTGCTGAACTCCCACCTGCTGTCCGAGGTCGAGCTGGTCTGCGACCGCGTCGCGATCATCAACCACGGCGAGGTCGTCGCCGCCGGCACGCCGGCGGAGCTCTCCAAGCCCGGCGGCGTGGAGGTCGAGACCGCCGCCGGTTCGCGCGTGTTCGCCGCGGCCGGCCGCGACGACGCGCCGCGGATCGTCCGCGACCTCGTCTCGGCGGGCGAGGAGGTCTACGGCGTGCGCGTGCTCACGTCCTCGCTCGAGGACGCCTACCTTGAGGCCGTCGGCGAGGGCGCGCGGTGAACGCCGCCCGCACGATCGCCGGGCTCGGCCTGCAGGAGGCGGTGCGCCGGCGCGTGTTCCTGATCGTCGCCGTTCTGACGGTCTGCTACCTCGCGCTCTACGGTCTCGGCACCTGGCAGGCGTTCGAGGAGGTCGAGTCGGAGAGCTCGTCGTTCCGCGGCGTGGAGCCGGACGTCGTCACGGGCGCGTACCTGCTCGGCCTGAACATGTTCGGGACGCTGTTCCTCGGCACGATCCTGGCCGTCTTCCTTACGCTCGGCACGGTCCGCGGCGACGCCGAGCGCGGCCTGCTGCAGCCGCTGCTCGTCCGGCCGGTCCCGCGCCGCACGCTGCTGGCGGCCCGCTTCGCCTCCGCCTCGCTCGTGTGCGGCGCCTACGTGATCGTCGTCTTCCTGATCTCCATGACGATCACCTGGGCGCTCGGCGGCTGGTGGCCGGACCGCATCGTGGAGCCCGCGCTCGGCCTCGCGGCGTCGGTGGCGATCCTGTGCGCGCTGTCGCTCGCCGGCTCAGTCTTCCTCGCGTCGACCGCCAACGGCATCGCCGTCTTCATGGTCTTCGGCGCCGGCCTCGTCGCCGGCCTGCTGGGCCAGATCGGCGAGGCGCTGTCCTCGGACACGCTCTCCGACGTCGCGACGACCGCCAGCTGGATCCTCCCGTTCGAGGCGCTCTACCAGTCGGCGCTCGGCGCCATCACCGCCGACACGGTCGGCTTCACGCGCCTGGCCATCGACCTCGGCCCCTTCGGTGGAGCCGAGGACTTCGGCCCGCTGCTGTGGCCGTGGGCGATCGCCTACCTGGCGATCGTCGGCGCGATCGCGCTGCGGGCGTTCGCCGCCCGCGACCTCTAGGCCCTTAGAGCCGGTTGTCGATCTGCAGCGGGGCGCCCTCGACGGGGTTCGCCGCCGGCGCCTCGGAGGGCTGCTCGACGCCCAGCGCCGCCGCGAGCTCACCGGACTCGTACATCTCGGTGACGATGTCGCAGCCGCCCACGAGCTCCCCGCGCACGAACAGCTGCGGGACCGTCGGCCAGTTCGACAGCGCCGACAGCTCCTGGCGGATGCGCGGGTCGGGGAGGATGTCGACGGCGGCGTACTCGGTGCCGAGGGCCTCCAGGGCCGCCGCGGTGCGCGCGGAGAACCCGCACATGGGCCGCTCGGGCGTGCCCTTCATGAAGAGGATGACCTCGTGATCCTTGATGGCGTCCTGGATGGCGTCGCGGACGGGGTTCTCGGACATGTTCACTCCGCTCTGGTCTCTAGGGAAAGGGCGTGGATGGGGCCGCCGATCTCGGCCCCGAAGACGGCGTAGACCGAGCGGTGCTGCTCGATCCGGCTCATGCCCGCGAAGCGAGGTGCGATCACGGTGGCGCGGAAGTGGTCACCGCCGCCCGTGAGATCCTGGACGTCCGCCGTGGAACCCGGGATCGCGGCCTCGATGCGCTGTCTGAGCTCATCGGTGGAAGGCATCGGCAGACAGCCTAGCGGCCGCTACACTTCGTGAAGCATTGGACTCCGTGAGCAACGGGAGCTGACTCTTTTGATCACGTTCACCGACAAGGGCGCAGAGAAGGTCCAGGAGTTCCTGGACAGCCAGAGCGCCGACATCCAGACCTCCGGCCTGCGCGTTGGCGTGCGCGGCGGCGGCTGCTCCGGCTTCCAGTACGCGCTGGCCTTCGACTCGCAGCGTGACGGCGACCAGGTCTTCGAGGACCACGGCCTGCGCATCCTGGTCGACGGCCCGAGCCTGCCCTATGTGCGCGGCGCGATCGTCGACTACGTCGAGGGCCTCCAGGGCGCCGGCTTCAAGGTCGACAACCCGAACGTGATCGCCGCCTGCGGCTGCGGCTCCTCCTTCCGCGTCGCGGAGGAGGAAGAGGTCTCCGCCGTCTAACCGCGGCCGGAGCCATCCGACCCAGAGCCATCGCCATAGGGGCCGGCGCGCTCGCGCTGGCCCTTTCCGCGTGCGGGGAGAAGGACGAGCCCGCGCCGCCGCGCGCGCAGCCGACGCCGAGCCCGACGGCCACGGCCACCGCGACGGAGCAGCCCGCCGCCGCGCCGACGCCGGACCCGCTCTGGAAGTCGCTCGAGACCCGCGGGAAGCACGTCGCCGTCGGAATCACCGAGCAGAACCCGAACTTCGTCTCGCCGAGCCCGGACGTGCCGCCGCCGTTCGCGCGCTGGCGCGACGCGCTCGAGAAGATGCACCCGGCGCTGTACCGGCTCGTCGTCTACTGGCCCGCGATCCAGCCCAGCGCCGGCGCTCCTGCCGACCTGAACGCGATCAACGGCGGCTGTCTGCGCGACAAGCAGCCGTGCGCCGGCTACCGCGGCCTCCGCGACCAGCTGCGGGCGCTTGCCGCGCGCCAGGCCGAGGGCGGCTGGGAGGGCTTCGTCGTCATCGCCGGCACGCCCGAGTGGGCCGCGCGCCCGCCGTCGGGGTGCGAGCGGAGCCGGATCGGGCCGACCAACCGGATGCCCCGCAGCGACGTACTGCCCGCCTACGCGAAGCTCGTGCGGGACATCCTGAAGGCCGCCAAGGAGGAGGGCGCGACGCTGCGCTACTGGGCGCCCTGGAACGAGCCCAACCACCCGTACTCCTCCTCGCCCCAGCGCGCCGCGCCGTGCGGCGCCGCGCAGCCGAGCGTCTCGGCCGCACCCTACATCGAGGTCGCGAGCACGCTCGAGAAGGCGCTCGCCAAGGCGCCCGGCGACCAGGGCTACGTGATCGGCGAGGTCGCCGTGATGATCCGCCGGCTCGCCGTGACCACGACCGTCGACGAGTTCCTCGACGCGATGCCGGCCAAGCTGCTGTGCGGTGCCCGCGCCTGGACACAGCACACCTACATCGGCGGCGAGGACGTGCTCGACGACGTCGACGCGCGGCTGAAGGCCAAGGGCTGCGGCGACATGGCGATCTGGATGACCGAGACCGGCGCCGGCGCGCCCCGCACCGCGACCTCGCGCACCGGCGGCAGGGCCGCCGAGCTGCGCGGCTGCCGCGCGGTCCACCGGATCCTCGGGACCTGGTACCGCGACAAGCGGATCACGGCCGCCGTCCAGTACACGCTGCGCGAGGACGACGTGTTCCCGACCGGCCTGGTCACGACCGACCTGACGCGCGCCTACCCGGCGCTGAAGGAGTGGCAGCAGTGGGGCCTGCGGGCCCGCGAGCGGCCGGGAGACCCGCCGCCGGCCAGGGCGCGCTGCGGCTGACCTCTTCCCGCCGTCGGCGGCGATCGCGATGATGTGCAGCAGATGAAGCGCGGCCAGCTCGCCATCCTCCTCCTCGCGGTGCTCGCCGTCGCGGCGATCGCGTTCGCCGGCGGTGGCGGCGACGACGACGTCGGCGGCGGCGGAACGAGCACGCGCGAGTCCGGCGACGCGCCCGCCAAGGCGCCCGCCGGCGCCCTGCGGGTCACGTTCCCCTACTCGCCCGAGAAGGAGCCGCTGCTGAAGCCGCTGATCGAGCGCTTCAACGCCTCCCGGACCGAGGCCGCCGGCAAGGTCGTGTTCGTCGAGGGCCGCTCGGAGTCCTCGGGCGTCACCGAGCAGCGGGTCGCCCAGGGCCGCGACCAGCCCGTCGCGTGGTCGCCCGCCTCCTCGCTGTGGGGGCGCCTGCTCAACTTCGAGGCCGACAAGCCGCTCGTGCCCGACGAGAACCCCTCGATCGTCCGCACGCCACTGGTGATCGCGATGTGGGAGCCGATGACGAAGGCGCTCGGGTATCCGCGCAAGCCGCTGGGCTTCGACGACATCGTCAAGCTGGCACGCTCGAAGGCCGGCTGGGCCGACTACGGACTGCCCGAGTACGGCGCCTTCAAGCTCGTCCACACCAACCCGGATTACTCGACCTCGGGCCTGTCGGCCGTCGTCGCCGAGTACTACGCGGCGACGGGGAAGAAGGAGGGCCTGCGCCCGGAGGACATCACGGGCAAGGCGCGCGACACCGTGCGCGCGATCGAGCGCAGCATCGTCCACTACGGCGACATCACGCCGTTCATCGCCGAGCAGATGCGCAAGGGCGGGCTCGGCTACGCCTCGGCCGTCGCGATGGAGGAGGCGACGCTGCTGGACTTCAACGCCAAGCGCGGCGACCTGCCCAAGCTCGTGGCGATCTATCCGGAGGAGGGCACGTTCTTCTCCGACAGCCCGTTCATCGTGCTCGACGCCGACTGGGTCACGCCGGAGCTGCGCGAGGGCGCGCTCGCTTTCCAGAGGTTCCTCGCGCAGGAGATCACGCCCGAGGTCGCTGCCCGCGGCGGCTTCCGCCCGGCCGACCTCGAGGCCGAGCCCGCGCCGCCGATCACGGCCGCGAACGGCGTGGACCCGAAGCAGCCGAAGCGCGAGCTGGGGCTGCCCGAGCCGCGCGTGCTCGCCCTGCTCAAGAAGACCTGGCGCGAGGACCGCAAGCCCGCCAACGTCCTGCTCGTGCTCGACACCTCCGGCTCGATGGCCGAGGAGGCGCGCCTGGACAACGCCAAGCAGGGGCTCGAGGTGTTCCTCGCCCAGGTCGCCCCGCAGGATCGCGTCGGCCTGACGACGTTCTCGGACCAGATCACGCCGCTCGTGCCGGTGGGCGCATTCGAGCAGAACCGGCAGAAGCTGCGCAGCACGATCCAGCGGCTGATCGCCGACGGCGGCACCGCCTTCTACGACGCCGCCGCCGAGGGCTACGCGACGGTGCGCGACCTCGCCGGCCGCGGCGACCGCATCAACGCGGTGGTGCTGCTGACCGACGGCGAGGACACCGACTCCCAGCGCGACGTCGAGGACGTCGTGCGCGAGCTGGGCGGTCAGGGCGACTCGGCCACGCAGGTGCGCGTCTTCACGATCGCCTACTCGGCCGGCGCCGCGGGCGCCAAGGACGCGCTCGAGAAGATCGCCGACGCCTCGGGCGGCAACTCCTACCCCGGGGACCCGGAGAACATCGAGGCCGTGTACCGCTCGATCTCCTCCTTCTTCTAGCGATGCCCGACCTCGAGCCGTACCGCCGCCGCGAGTTCGCGGGCGCCCTGGCCGCCAACGCGGCGGCGAAGCCGTTCAACGTCGCGGTGCTCGTCGCGACGATGGCGGCCGCGGTGCTCGTGGGCGGGAGGATCGGCCTGGCGCTCGTGGTCGCGCTGCTCGTCTACGCCGCCGCCTGCGTGCGTACGTTCTTCGACGAGGAGGAGGCCGAGGCGGTGCTGGCGCGCGAACGTGACGATCGCCGCAGGAAGCTCACCTCGGGCACACCGAAGCTCGTGCTCGACGACCTCGCGCCGCCGATCCGCGAGCACGTCCGCGCGGCCCGCCGCCGCGAGGCGACGATCCGCGACGCGATCGAGCGCTCCGAGCTGCCCTACGAGGAGGTGTCGGTGGAGGTCGACGGCTTCGTGCGCGCGATGGAGCGCACCGCCGCGCGGGCGCAGACGCTTCACGACGCACTCGCCGACAATCCCCCCGAGCACGTCGAGGCGCGGCTGCGCCAGGTGCGCGGCGAGCCGGGCCGCGAGGAGCTCGCCGAGGCGCTCGAGCACCAGGCGCGCATCCAGCGGCGGATGGAGGCCCAGCTGGGGCGCTTCTACGACGAGATGGAGCGCATGACGATCGAGCTGGACACGATCCGCGGCAGCCTGCTGAGCCTCTCCGCCTCCGAGGGCGCCGAGTCGCAGGAGCGCCTGGCCGGGGACGTGCGCTCCCTGCGCGAGCGCATGGGCACCGTCGCCGACGGGATGGCGGAGGCCTACGAGGAGAGCTAGGTGCCCGCCTGGGCGAGCAGCCAGAGGGCGAGCGTGGTGAAGCCGACCATCACGGCCAGCATCCAGTACTGCGAGCGGACGGCCAGCTTGGCGTCGTCGTAGAGCACGAGCGCGCGGTCGTGGGCGAGGATCAGCGCTGCGACGTGGCCTAGCACGACGAAGCCGACCTGCGCGTACCAGGCGCCGTTCTGCGACAGGAACGAGTAGTCGATCGCGGCCGACGCGGTGCCGAAGAGGTCCCAGCCCTGCCCGAACGGGTCCGAGGCCAGGTAGCGGATCGCCTGGCCTTCGAAGAGCAGGAACGTGAGGTAGTGAGCGGCGACGTAGACCATCGCGATCGGCACCAGCGAGTGCACGAACGCGCGCCGCAAGCGCTCGGCGCTGAGGCCGCCGCCGACCGAGTGCGCGCCGGCGATGCCCGCGCGATAGAAGAGCGCGACGAGCGCGACCCCGAGGAGCAGCCCGGTCGTCGAGACGATCCGCGGCGCCTCCGTGACGGAGATCCCGAGCGACGTGACGACGTCGGTGAGGTCGACCGCGAGGTCCTTCCACAGCCGCCCCTGCGAGAGGCCGTCGAACGTGACGGTGCCGATCATCACCGACAGCAGGGCCACCGTGCCCGGCACCGGATCCAGCTGCGGCAGGCCCGTCAGCGGCGGGCGCACGCCGACCACCCGGTCGCGCGTCTCGAACGGCGAGATGCGTGAGAAGAGGTTGAAGTAGACGGCGAAGGTCTCGCCGTGGCGCGTCCACGCCTCGACGCCGAAGACGACCTGGGCGACCAGGGTCAGGATCGTGTAGCCGAGCGCCGCCGTGACGAGCAGCGCCGGGTCCTCGCCCCAGCCCGAGGCGAGCTCGATCCAGGTGAAGACGAGCAGGCCGACCGCAGCCGGCCAGCGGCCGAGCTTCTCCGGGTACGGCCGCAGCCCCTTCGACGGCAGCACGCGGCCGATCGCGCGCCACGGGCTGAAGGCCCGGAAGACGTCGCCGAAGATCGCCGAGGCGAACACCAGCCCGACCCAGAAGGTGATCAGGATGAACGTCGGCGCGAAGTTGTCGAGCGCGACGCCCGAGCCGACGTAGCCGGCGAGGAAGACGACGATCAGCAGCGCGACGCCGATCGCGCCGCAGAGGATCTCGACCGGCCTGGAGCCGAGCACCGCCCCGCCGGGCAGCGGCTTGAACGACGGCCGCTCCTCCATCCGCGGATTCGGCCACAGCGCGGCCAGCGCCACGAACGAGATCACGAGCACGATCGCGGCCGCCCAGCCGAACAGCCACTCCGGGATCGGCAGGTTGGAGCGCTGGACGAGGCCGTGCGCGGACGCGGTCGCGGGAACGACGAGGAGGCTCGCGCCGATCAGCAGCGGGACGGTGAAGCGGCGGCGCACGCTAGAGGGCGGTCTTGATCGCGTTCTCGAAGGTGTTCAGGCCGAACGAGCCCTCGAGCCGGGCGGTGACCTTGCCGTCGGCGCCGACGACGAACAGCCACGGCTCGGACTTCAGGTTGAACGCAGTGAGCGGCGGACGGAGGCCCTTGTTCGGGTCGTTGTCCGCGTAGACCTCCTGGTGGATGAAGGTCATCTGCTTGCCGTACTTGGACTTGAGCTGCAGCGCGATGTCGGTGACAGGGCCGCAGACGCGCGACTGGCACAGCTGCGGCGTCGCGAACAGCAGCGCGACCGGCCTCTTGCCGACGACGTCGGCGAAGGACTCCTGGTGCAGCTCGGGCGCGGTCGGGATCCGCGTGTCGATCGACTCCTCGTCGCCCTTGGCGGAGGCGACCGTGTCGGTCTGCACCTTCGGCGCCGCCTCGCCGACCTCCGGGATGTCGTCCTTCTGCGGCGGGATCACCTTGACCTGCGTGGGCGCGGCGAGCATCCCGCCGCCGGCCTGCGTCACGGTCAGCACCGACCAGTTGCCCGGCTTGGAGAACTTCACGTCCGCGCCGTAGACGGCCGCGAACAGGTCGCTCTCGCTCGCGGCCTGGCGGGACTTGAAAGCCGGGTCGGTGACGAGCACGTCGGCGGGTGCGGGGAATGGTCCCTGCGCCTTGGCGTCCGGCGCCGGGGCGACGTAGACGGCGGTCTTGCCGTAGACGAACGAGCCCTGCGCGTCGATCACACCGAACGCGAGCCGGTTCTCTCCGGTCGTGAACGTCTGCCCGGCGAGCCCGACCTCCGGCCCGCCCTGCATCGAGTCCGCCATCTGCTGGAGGCTGCGGCCCTCCACCGCCGGGAAGTCGGCCGCCGCCGGCGCGCCCGCGGCGCGCAGCTTCTCGCGCAGCCCGCCCGACTCCGGAACGTTGCGCGTGGAGTCCCCGTCATCCGAGGACCCGCCGCATCCGGCGAGCGCGAACACGGCCGCGATCACCGCCATCATGAGGGGGAGCCGACGCATCGGGCCGATGAGCTTAGACACCC
>Ga0126313_10001466_pt1 | contig 12524 bp, 14 predicted proteins | sample Plot105A_FD_89954 | JGI IMG/M metagenome (GOLD analysis project Ga0126313, IMG submission 89954) | Serpentine soil microbial communities from UC McLaughlin Reserve, CA, USA - Plot105A | ecosystem: Environmental > Terrestrial > Soil > Grasslands | place: USA: UC McLaughlin Reserve, Lake County...
ACGCTCTTGCAGACCCGTGCCGTCCGCGACGGCGACGAGTGGGTCATCGACGGCCACAAGTGGTTCTCCACCAACGGCTCCGTGGCGGACTTCCTGATCGTGATGGCGGTCACCGACCCGGACGCGCGCCCGCACCAGCGCGCCTCGATGATCATCGTCCCGGCCGACACCCCGGGCGTGCAGATCGTGCGGGACGTGGGCACGATGGAGCACCCCACAGTCACCTCGTTCGGCAAGCTCTGGAACCACGCCGAGATCCGCTACGAGGACGTCCGCGTGCCGGCCGAGAACCTGCTCGGCGACCGCGGCGCCGGCTTCCTCATCGCCCAGCAGCGCCTCGGCCCCGGGCGCATCCATCACTGCATGCGCTGGCTCGGCGTGTCGCGGCGCGCGTTCGAAATGCTCTGCGAGCGCTCGCTGTACCGGGAGGCGCGCGGCGGGCCGCTCGCGGACAAGCAGAGCGTCCAGAACTGGATCGCCGACTCCGCCGCCGAGATGCAGGCCGCCCGGCTGATGACGCTGCACGCCGCGTGGGTGATGGACACGCAGGGCGCGGCGGCCGCCCGCCAGGAGATCTCGCTGATCAAGTTCTACGGCGCGAAGGTCATGCACGACGTGGTCGACCGCGCGCTCCAGGCCCACGGCGCGCTGGGCTACTCGACCGACCTGCCGCTCGAGGCGATGTACCGCTTCGCGCGCGCGGCGCGCTTCTACGACGGCCCAGACGAGGTGCACCGCGAGTCGGTCGCGCGCCTGATCCTGCGCGGCTACACCGCGCCGCCCGACGGGGTGCCGACGGAGTACGTGCCGGTGCGCCGAGAGGAGGCGCAGCGGCGGTTCGCCGACATCCTCGAGGCGGTGACCGCAAACGACTGAGCGCACCGGCGGGCTGTCGGTCCGCGTCCTCGTCGTCGCGCTGATCGTCCAGCTCGCGCTCGGCGCGGGGCTGATCGTGCTGGCGGTCAACGGTTTCCCGCTGATCGGCGGCGGAGGCGACGAGGCCGCGCCCGCGCCGCAGCGGCCCGCCGGCGGGCCTCAGGCGGTGCCCGCCGCCCGCGTCGACCGCTTCGACGCGGCGCGGGCGTTCCGCCTCCTCCGCGCGCAGGTCGCCGTCGGCCAGCGCCCGGCCGGGTCGCAGAGGCTGCGCGCGCTCGCCGAGCGCTTGCGCCGGCAGCTGCCGAGCGGCCGCTTCGAGGCGATCCCGGGTCATCCTGGACTGCGCAACGTGGTGGGCGTGCTGCCCGGCCGGCGGCCCGCGATCGTGGTCGGTGCGCACTACGACACGGAGGCGCGCCCGCGCGGGTTCGTCGGCGCGAACGACTCGGCGGCCGGGACCGCGGGCGTGATCGAGCTCGCCCGGGCGCTGCAGGCGCTGCCGCGCCCGGCGAACGCCCACGAGGTGCGCTTCGTCCTGTTCGACGGCGAGGAGGAGCCGCCCGGCTCGACCGACTTCCTCGCCGACGCGCTGCGCGGGTCGAAGGCCTACGCCGCCGCCCACGCGCGCGAGGTCGGTTCGCTGATCCTGCTCGACTACGTCGCCAACGAGGGGCTGCGGCTGCCGCGGGAGCAGACCTCGAGCCGGGCGCTGTGGGAGCGGATGCGCGCTGCGGCGGCGCGCGTCGGCGTGCAGGCCGTGTTCCCGGCGACGACGCAGACCGGCATCCTCGACGACCACACCCCGTTCCTCGAGCGGCGCATCCCCGCGATCGACCTCATCGACTTCTCCTACCGCTACAAGGACACGCTCCGCGACACGGTCGACAAGCTGTGCCCGCGGAGCCTCGACGCGGTCGGCGAGTCGGTGCTCGAGCTGGTGCGCGAGCTGCGCGCCGGCTGAGCGCACGGCTTGGGCCGCGACCGCGCGGCGGGGTCCTACACTGGCAGGCATGGCCCCCTTCCCGGAGAAGCTGCTGCTTGCCGCCCCGCGCGGCTACTGCGCGGGCGTCGACCGCGCGGTGCAGACGGTCGAGCGGGCGCTCGAGCTGCACGGGGCGCCGGTCTACGTCCGCAAGGAGATCGTCCACAACAAGCACGTGGTCGAGCAGCTCCGGGCCCGCGGCGCGGTGTTCGTCGAGGAGCTCGACGACACGATCCCGGAGGGTGCCGTCACCGTCTTCTCCGCGCACGGCGTGTCGCCCGCGGTGCACGCCGACGCGGCGCAGCGCGGTCTGCAGACGATCGACGCGACCTGCCCGCTGGTGACCAAGGTCCACCGCGAGGCGCTGAGGTTCGCCGCCGAGGGCTACACGATCGTCCTCATCGGCCACGGTGGCCACGAGGAGGTCGAGGGCACGATGGGCGAGGCGCCCGAGTCGATCGTGCTCGTCGAGACCGAGGCCGACGTCGACGCGCTCGAGGTCGCCGACCCCGACAAGATCGCGTACATCTCGCAGACGACGCTGTCGGTCGACGAGACCCGCGCGATCATCAATCGGCTGCGCGAGCGCTTTCCGAAGATCACCGGGCCGCGCACCGACGACATCTGCTACGCGACGACGAACCGCCAGGCGGCCGTCAAGCAGATGGCGCCGCTGTGCGACCTCGTGCTCGTCATCGGCTCGCGCAACTCGTCGAACTCGAACCGGCTGGTCGAGGTCGCGCGCGAATACGGCGCCGCGTCCCACCTGATCGACAACGAGGCGCAGGTGCAGGAGGAGTGGCTCGACGGCGTGCGCGTCGTCGGCATCACGTCGGGCGCGAGCGCGCCCGAGGAGCTCGTCCAGCGGCTCGTCGGCTTCTTCCGCGATCGGGGCACGGCGGACGTCGAGGAGTTCCAGGTCGTCCAGGAGGACGTCCGGTTCATGCTCCCCAAGACGATTCGCCAGGCGCTCGCCGGCCAGTCGGCGTGAGGCTCGCCGCGTTGCGGCGGCGAGTCGGGCTGCTCGCAACGGCCGCGGCGCACGCGCTCGCCGCCCGGCCCCCGCGCGTGGTGCCCGCACCGGCGAGCGAGGGCGCGAAGGCGGCGCTGCGCAGCGCGGGCGAGTCGGAGGGGGCTCGACGTGCTCGACGCCCGCGCGGGCTGAGCGTCAGGCCGGCACTGGCGCGCCGAGCGCCGTCAGCGCATGGAGGAACGCCTCCGAGAACGTCGGGAACGGCTGGATCGTGTCGCGCAGCACGTCGAGCGGGACGCGGGCGCGGATCGCGAGCGTCGCCTGCTGCAGCCACTCGCCCGCCTCGGGCCCGATCGCGTACGCGCCCGTGAGCGTCTCGCCGTCGGAGACGATCGTGAGGAACCTGGGGCGCTCCGCGTAGGCGCGCGTGTACGTGGAAGTACGGGCCACGCCGGACAGCGGGATGGTGGCGGTGAGCGGGCCCTCGGCCTCGCCGACGGCTGCGGCCTGCGGGTCGGTGAATACGACGCGCGGCACCGCCCGGTAGTCGACGCGCGCGTCGCGGCCGAGGATGTTGGCGGCCACCACGCGGCCCTGGTACTTGCCGACGTAGGTCAGCGGCCACTGGCCGGTGACGTCGCCGATCGCCCACAGGTTCTCCCCGGCGGCCATGCGCTCGTCGACCCGGATGCCGCGCGGGCCGGCCTCGATGCCGACCGTCTCGAGGCCGATGCCGTCCACGCGCGGGTGCCGGCCGGTGGCGATCATCAGGCGGTCGCCGCGCAGCTCGGAGCCGTCGGGAAACGTGAGCACGACCTCGTCGCCGTCCGCGCCGGCGGCGGACGGGCGCTGCCCGAGGACGAGGTCGAGCCCCTCGGCCGCCAGCGCCTCGGCGAGCGCGTCGCCCAGCGGCGCGGGCTCGCGCGGCAGCACGCGGTCGCCGACCAGCGCGACCGACGCGCCGAGCCGCGCCATCGCCTGCGCCATCTCGGTGCCGACTGGCCCGGTGCCGACGACGAGGAGCCGCTCCGGAAGCTCGCGCACGCCGGTCGCCTCGCGGCTGTGCCACAGCTCCCCGATCTGCTCGAGGCCGGGCAGCGGCGGCGTGTTGGGATCCGAGCCGGTCGCGATCACGACGTGCTCGGCGGTGTGGCGGCGGTCGCCGACCACGACGGCGCCGGGCCCGTCGAGCCGGCCCTCGCCGCGGAGCACGTCGATGCCGGCGTCCTCCGCCCACGCGATCTGGCCGGCGTCGCTGTAGTCGGAGACCTGGAAGTCCCGCCAGGCGAGCGCGGCGGCGACGTCGACGCCGCCGTTCGACACCGCCTCCCGCGCGCCCGGCGTCTCGCAGGCGGCGGCGAGCGCCTCGCCGGAGCGCAGGAGCGTCTTGGACGGGATGCACGCCCAGTACGAGCACTCGCCGCCGACGAGCTCGCGCTCGACGAGCGCGACGCGGGCGCCGCCGTCGGCGAGCGCGCCGGCGCAGTGCTCGCCGGCCGGCCCGGCGCCGAGGATGATGACGTCGTAGTCGCTGGCCATGCGCCTACCCTCGCAGGCATGGACCACGGCGTGGTGCTGTTCGACCTCGACGGCGTGCTGGCCGACTCGCGCGCGGCGATCGCCGGCTGCGTCAACCACGCGCTCGCCGCGGGCGGGCACGCGGTTCGGCCCGAGGCCGAGCTGCACCGCTACGTCGGGCCGCCGCTGCCGCTCGCGTTCGCCGAGCTGATCGGCGCGCCGGTCGATTCCGAGGCGGTGGCCGCGTGCATCGCCAGCTACCGCGAGCGCTACGCCACGGCGTCGCTGACCGACACCGTCGTGACCCCCGGCATCGCCGACGCGCTGGCGCGCCTGGCGGCCACGCACCGGCTCGGGGTGGCGACGTCGAAGCCGCGCGCGTTCGCCGAGCCGCTGCTCGAGGCGCTCGGACTGCGCGACTACTTCGAGGCGGTCGCCGGCCCCGATCTGCGCACGGGCGTCGAGCCCAAGACCGCGACGGTCGGCGCCGCGCTGCGCGCGCTGGGCGCGAGCGGCGGTGCGATGGTCGGCGACACCGCGTTCGACATGGTCGCCGCGCACGCCCACGGGCTGCGCGCGGTCGGCGTCACATGGGGCATCGGCACCGCCGAGGAGCTACGCGCCGCCGGCGCCGAGGTGCTCGTCGACGAGCCGGCCGAGCTGGGCGGCGCGCTCAGCCGTCCCGCAGCCAGGCCCTGATCTCGGCGTCGTGCTCGCCCAGGCGCGGCGGGCGGCGGCGCACCGCGGCCGGCGTGCCCGCGAGGCGCATCGGCGACCGGACCGTGCGGACGCCGTCCGTCTCGTCGACCGGCTCGAGCCCGAGGTCCTCGGCGAACCTGAACGCCTGGGCGACGTCGTGGATCGGCCCGGCCGGAACGCCCGCCTCGCCGAGCCGCGCCACCCACTCGGCGGCGGGCGCGGTCGCGAACGCCGCCTCGAGGTCGGCGGTCAGCGCGGCGCGGTGCTCGAGGCGGGCGCTGTTCGTCGCGTAGCGCTCGTCGCCGGCGAGCTCGGGGCGGCCGATCGCGTCGCACAGGCGCCGGAACAGCGCGTCGTTGCCGCAGGCCACCGCGAGATCCGTGTCGGCCGCGCGGTAGGTCTCGTACGGGGTGATGCTCGGGTGGCGGTTGCCCAGCCGCCCCGGGACGGCGCCGGCATTGAGGTACCCCGCGGCCTGGTTGAGGAGCGCGGCGAGCGCGCTGTCCATGAGCGACACGTGGATCCGCTGGCCCTCGCCGGTGCGGCCGCGCGCGTGCAGCGCGGCGAGGATCGCGTTGGCGGCGAAGAGGCCGCAGATCATGTCGATGAGCGCCGCGCCGACCTTGAGCGGCCGGCCGTCCTCCTCCCCGGTCACCGACATGAGCCCGCTCATCGCCTGCAGCAGGAGGTCGTAGCCGGGCAACGTCGCCGCCTGTTCGCCCGGCCCGAAGGCGCTGATCGAGCAGTACACGACGCCGGGGTTGGCGGCCGCGACGTCGGCATGACCGAGGCCGAGAGTGCCGATCGTCCCGGGCCGGAAGGACTCGACGACGACGTCGGCGCGGACGGCCAGCCGCCGCGCGAGGTCGAGGTCGCCGGCGTCCTTGAGGTCGAGCGCCACCGAGCGCTTGTTGCGGTTCAGGCCCAGGTAGTACGTGGCGCCCTCGTCGTGCCACGGCGGACCCCAGGCGCGCGTGTCGTCGCCGCCGCCGGGCCGCTCGACCTTGACGACGTCGGCGCCGAGGTCCCCGAGGGTCATCGTGCACAGCGGCCCGGCGAGGACCCGCGAGAAGTCCGCGACGAGGATGCCGTCCAGGGCAGCGGGCACGGCGGGGGAGGGTAGCCTGCCGACGGCCGTGCGGATCCTCGTCGTCTCCGACCTGCACCTCGGCGCGCGGACCGGCGTCGACCTCCTGCGCCGTCCCGCCGCGCGCGCGGCCCTGCTCGACCGCCTCGACGGCGCCGACCGCCTCGTCCTGCTCGGCGACACGCTCGAGCTGCGCCACGGGCCCGTCCGCGAGGCGCTCGGCGCGGCGCGGCCGGTGCTCAAGTCGATCGGGGCCGCGATGCGCGGCGGCGAGGTGGTGCTCGTCGCCGGCAACCACGACCACCGGCTCGTCGCGCCGTGGCTCGAGACACGCGGCGACGGCTGGCGGCCACCGCCGCTGTCGCTCGAGGAGCGCGCCGGGCCGCACGCGACCGCCGCCACCGCGGCGATCGCCGAGATGCTCGCGCCCGCGACGCTCGACGTCGCCTACCCGGGCGTGTGGCTGGCCGACGGCGTCTACGCCACGCACGGGCACTACGTCGACCGCCACTCGACCGTGCCGAGCTTCGAGCGCCTGTCCGCCGGGGCGCTCGGGCGGGTGCTCGGCGACCGGGCCGAGGACATCTCGGCGCCCGACGACTACGAGGTCGTGCTCGCGCCGATCTACGCGCTGCTCGACGCGGTCGCCGCGCGCACGCCCGACGGCCGGGGGCCGTCGCACGCGCATGCGTCGACGCGCGCGTGGCGCGCGCTGGCCGGCGACGGGGACCGGCCGCTGCGCCGGTGGCTGCTGGCCGGGGCGTTCCCGCTCGGGGTGGGCGCGATCAACCGGGCCGGGATCGGGCCGTTCCGCGCCGACGTGTCCGGCCCGGAGCTGCGTCGCGCCGGGCTGCGCGCGATGCGCGAGGTGATCGCGCGGCTGCGCGTCGACGCGACGCACGTGATCTTCGGCCACACCCACCGCGGCGGCCCGCTCCCCGCCGACGACCCGGGCGACTGGACGCTGCCGGGGGGCGGGCGGCTGTGGAACACCGGCTCGTGGGTCTACGAGCGCCCGTGGACCAGCGCGGGGCCGGGCGGCCCGTACTGGCCGGGCGGCGTCGTCGAGCTCGACGACGCCGGGCCGCCGCGACGCGCCGGCCTGCTCGATGGGCTCGACGCGGCGGCGCTGCTGGCGAACTAGTCCCGCGCGCCGACCGGCTCGCGCTCGGGCGCCTCCTCGGTCTCGGCCACGAACGTCGGCTCGGGGCGCTCGGGCTCACGGTCGAGCAGGTCGCGGAGCTCCTGCTCCTCGCGCTCGCGCCGTGCGACCTCCTCGAACCACTGGCGACGGGAGAAGCACACTGCGACCACCTCCACGGGTGGGTTGCGGGTCCCGTCGATTGTCGCGCTACGCGCCCGGCGGCGCCAGCCCCGGCGTGAAGCAGACGCCGAGGCACTCCACCCCGTCGCCGACCTCGAGGCCCAGGACCCCCTCGGTGCTCACCGGGTGCTCGACGAGCACGTACGCGCCCGGGTGCTCCACCGCGACCGCGCGCCCGTTCGCGCGGACCTCGCCGCGGCCGTCGAGGACGCCCCACACCGTCCCCGCCACGTACGGCCCCTCGTAGGCGCCGGGCTGGTCCGATGTCTGGACGACGATGCGCGCCGACGGCTCGTCCTCGGGGCGCACCGGCGCGAGCAGATCGCCCTCGACGCCGAGCAGCTCCTGGATCGCGAGCTCCGTCTCGCCGTAGGCGCCCTCGCCGAGGTGGTACTCGTGCAGCCGGCCCTCCTGGTTGAACAGGTAGCGCGCCGGCCACCCCTCGTTGTCGTACAGCGCCCACACGAGCAGGTCGCTGTCCACGCAGACCGGGTGCTCGATCCCCAGCCGCTCCACGGCCGCGCGGACGGCCGCCTCCGGGCGTGACGCGCCGAAGCCGGGCGAGTGCACGGAGATCACGCGCAGCCCGTCGCCGGCGTAGCGCTCGTGCCACGCCTTGACGTAGGGCAGCGTGCGCAGCGAGTTGGGCCGGCAGAAGTCCCAGAACTCCACGAGCACCGGACGGCCGATCTGCTTGTCCATCCGCAGCGAGGCGACGTTCACCCAGGGCAGGCCCGTCGGGAACGGCGGCGCGGCGATCGTGTCGACGGGGGCCCGCATTGCGGCGCGTGACGCTAGCAGCGGCCCACCGCAACTCGGGCGCCTGGACGTCGACGCCACTTGCGGCGCCAGCGCGCGGGTCCGTCACCCGCCGTACCGAAGCGGGGCGGGTCCCAGGCCCGCCCCGTACCCTTTCCGCGACATGACTTCGCCCGAGAGCACGCCGCCCGGCGGCGACGATTCGGGCCGGGGGCTGTCCGGCGTCCAGCGCGCGGGCATCGTCCTCGGCGCGCTCGCGGTGCTGCTGATCGTGTTCGTCGTCCTGCAGGGCAGCGACGACAGCGGCAGCCCGTCCTCGTCATCGCAGACCACCGCCACGCAGACCGCGACCACGACCACGACCACAACGGAGCAGGGCACGTCGACCGGATCGACGAGTACGGAGGACTCCACCACCGGCTCGACCACCGACGACAACGGCTCCGGCGGCGGTGGCTCCGACGACGACGCCGGGTCCGAGACCGGCACCACCCAGACGCAGCCCGCGGCGCCGGCGGTGCGCACCGTCCGGGTCGTCAACGGCCAGCCGCAGGGGGGCGTCAGCCGCCTTGAGTACAAGAAGGGCGACCGCGTCCGGTTCAAGGTCCAGTCGGATGTTGCCGATGAGATCCATGTGCACGGCTACGACCTCATGAAGGACGTCACCGCCGGCGGGAGCGTGAGCTTCAGCTTCACCGCGAGCATCGAGGGCCGCTTCGAGATCGAGCTCGAGGACGCCGGCACCCAGATCGCCGAGCTCGAGGTGAAGCCGTCGTGATCCGCCGCGCCCGGCTCGCCGCGGCGGCCGCCGCCCTCGCGGGCGCGGCCGTCGCCGCGCTGCCGGACGCCGCCCTGGCCCACGGCCTCGTGGGCCGCCAGGACCTGCCGATTCCCCGCTGGCTGTTCGCCTGGGGGGCCGCGGTGGTGCTCGTCGTATCGTTCGTCGCGCTGGCCGTGCTGTGGCCGCGCCCGCGCCTGGAGGAGGCGCGCGAGAAGCGCGTGCTCGGCGTGCCGGCCGCGCTGGAGGCGCTCGCCGGCGTGGTCGGGATCCTCGCCTTCGCGGCCGTCGTCTACGCCGGGCTGGCCGGCACGCAGACCGCGACCGCGAATCTCGCGCCGACCGTCATCTACGTCATCTTCTGGGTCGGCATCCCGTTCGCCAGCCCGCTCCTCGGCGACGTGTTCGCCGCCTTCAACCCGTGGCGCGCGATCGCGCGCGGGGTCGCGTGGATCGCGGGCCGCGTGGCGCCGGGCAAGCTGCCCGCGCCGATGGCCTATCCGGTGTGGCTCGGCCGCTGGCCCGCCGCGGTGGGCATCTTCGGGTTCGCGTGGGTCGAGCTGGTCTTCGTCGACCGCGACGACCCGACCACGCTCGCCATCCTGGCGCTGCTGTATGCCGCGGTCCAGCTCGTGGGCATGAGCCTGTACGGGATCGACACGTGGACGCGCCGGGCCGACGCCTTCGCCGTCTACTTCAAGCTCTTCTCGAAGCTTGCGCCGCTGCACTGGCGCGACCGTGCGCTGTACCGCCGCCCGCCGCTGTCGGGCGCGCCGCGCCTCGACGCGGTGCCCGGCACGGTCGCGCTGCTGTCCGTGATGATCGGGACGACGAGCTTCGACGGCCTCTCGCAGGGCGACCTGTGGACCGGGACCAACGGGATCGCGCCCACGCTTCAGCAGCGGTTCCTGAACCTCGGCTTCTCCCAGGAGACCGCGCTGCAGATCACCTTCACGATCGGCCTGCTGCTCATGGTCTGCTTCGTCGGCGCGCTGTACCGCCTCGGCGTGGCGGGCATGGGGTCGATCGGCGGCCGCCACCGGCCGGGCGAGCTCGCGCAGCGCTTCGCGCACTCGCTGATCCCGATCGCGCTCGCCTACGTCGTCGCGCACTACGTCTCGCTGCTGGCCTACCAGGGCCAGGCGATGGCCTCGCTGGCCTCCGACCCGCTCGGCGACGGCTCGAACCTCCTCGGCACCGCGTCGGCGACGATCGATTACAACGTCATCAGCGCCACCGGCATCTGGTACGTCCAGGTCGCCGCGCTGGTCCTCGGCCACGCTGCCGGCCTGACCCTCGCCCACGACCGCGCGCTCAGCGTCTACCCCCGCGTCCGCGACGCGACGCGCTCGCAATACTGGATGCTCGCTGTCATGGTGGGCTTCACCAGCCTTGGCCTCTGGCTCCTATCGGCCTCCGCACAATCATGAACCTCGTCATCGCACACGCCGGCCACTGGTTCGAGGGCGCGCTGTACCTCGCCCCGGTCCTGATCCTCGTCGTCGTCCTGTTCGTGCAGGGCCGCAAGGACGACGGGGAGGAGCTGCCCGAGAGCGGCGAGCCGCCGGCCCGCGACGCTCGCGTGTAGCGCTGCCGGCTCGTCGAGCCGCCGGCTCAGGTCTCGGCCTGCAGCCGCCTGATGTCGTGCGCGAGGCCCTCCGGCGTGAGCTGCTGCACGGGGAAGCCGATGCGCTGGCGCCCGCGCCGGTCGATGAGCAGCACGTAGGCGCTGTGGTCGAACGCCTCCCCCTGCGGGCGGATGCCGTACGCCTTCCAGATCGGCTGCAGCTGCGCGCGGCTGCCGAGCAGGAAGCGCATCCGATCGTGGGCCAGGCCGCGCTTGAACAGGAACCGGCGCGCGCGCTCGGGCGTGTCCTTGGCCGGGTCGACCGACACCGCGAGGGCGGGCACGTCGCGGCCGAGGTCGTCGAGCGCGCCGCGGATCTGCGTGGCGGTGAGCGGGCAGGTGTCGCGGCAGGTCGTGTAGAGGAACGTGAGCACGACGACCCGCCCGCGGTAGTGGCGCAGCGACACCGCGCGCCCGTCCTGGTCGCGGAGGCGGAAGTCCTGGGGCGGGATGGCGGGGCGCTGCGCGCCGGCGAAGGCGGCGCCCTCCTCGCCGTCGGCGCCGGGGCGGGCGAGGACCGTGACGAGCGCCGCGGCGCCGAGCGCCAGCACGGCGGTGACGAACAGGGCGATGCGGACCCGCGCGGGCATCGGCCCCCAGGGTAGGCGCTGGGCGCTGGCGGTAGGGTCGCACCGGCGCGCACCCGACCGATGGAGCACCCCGTGAGCACGCCCGGCGACTACGACATCCGCCTCGACACGAAGTTCGGCCCGCTCGAGGTCATCGATGTGGCCGCGGAGGCGGCCGCCCACGAGCCGTGGTTCAACCAGACGCTCGCCGCGGTCAACGACGCCGTCGTCCGCCTCGGGGTGATCGAGGGCGACTTCCACTGGCACCGCCACGACGACCAGGACGAGCTGTTCCTCGTCCTCGAGGGCCGGCTCGTGATCGACGTCGAGGGCGGCGACAGCGTCACGCTGGGCCCGCACCAGGCCTACACGGTCCCGCGCGGCGTCATGCACTGCACGCATGCGCCGGAGCGCACGGCGATCCTCATGGTCGAGGCGGCCGGGGTCGTGCCGACCGGCGACGGTTGAGGGCGTGGTTGCGTCCGCTCGTCGTCGTGCACCGTCCGCGCGCGCAACGGCCCGCCGTGGCGCCGGAGCGAGGCGCCGGCCCGGCCGCTCAGTCGTCCTCGAGCCACGTCTGCACCACCTCCGGGTGGGGGTGGATGCTGACCTGACGCAGCGTGCCCTGGCCGTGGTTCTTGAACCCGTGCGGCGTCTCGGGCGGCACGACGACGACATGCCCGGCGGGCACCTCGAGCTGGTCGCCGCCGACCCGGAACGTGGCCGTGCCCTCCTGCACGAGGAAGACCTCGGGGTAGGGGTGCACGTGCAGGCCCGGCCCCTTGCCGGGCGGCGTGTGGGTGACGAAGAACGACACCGGCGCGTCCGCGCGCGGGCCGCCCTCGAACTTCCACGCGGTCGGGCTGGTCTGCATGTCGGAGAGGGGGAAGACGCGCGCCATGGCGCGAACCTACCTCGCCGCGCGACGGCGCTCTACGGCTCGATCAGCCCGCGGCGGATCGCGTAGCGCACAAGCTCGACGCGGTCGCGCATTCCGAGCTTGCGCAGGATGATCGCGCGGTGGTGCTCGACGGTCTTATCCGACAGGCCCAGCAGCTCGGAGATCTCGCGGTTCGTGTGCGCCTCGGCGATGAGCTTGAGCACCTCCTGCTCGCGCGGGCTCAGCGGCTCGCGCGGACCGCTCGAGCCGTCGGCCATCCACTCGCGCACCAGCGAGCCCAGCGCGCTGTTCGTGAGGAACGGCTCGCCGCGCCCGACCGCCCTGACCGCGTCGACGAGGTCCTGGTCGGCCTTCTGCTTGAGCACGTAGCCCGAGGCGCCCGCCTTGAGCGCCTCGAACAGGTAGCGCTCGTCGTCGTGCATGGACAGGAT
>Ga0126313_10001467_pt1 | contig 12522 bp, 13 predicted proteins | sample Plot105A_FD_89954 | JGI IMG/M metagenome (GOLD analysis project Ga0126313, IMG submission 89954) | Serpentine soil microbial communities from UC McLaughlin Reserve, CA, USA - Plot105A | ecosystem: Environmental > Terrestrial > Soil > Grasslands | place: USA: UC McLaughlin Reserve, Lake County...
CGTCGCTGCCGGAGGAAGAGCGGGCGCGGCTGATCGCGCGGCCGGGCCTGGTATTCGACGTCCGGCTCCAGGGCCCGGAACAGACGCCGTTCTTCGCCGTCTGATGTTCGAGCGGTTGTTCGTGCCGGCCGAGTTCGTCGAGGTCACCTCGGACGCCGCCTGGCTCGCGGCCATGCTCGAGGCCGAGCGGGCGCTCGCGACTGCATCGGCGCGGGCCGGCGTGATTCCCTCGGGCGCTGCGGAGGCGATCGCGGCCGCATGCCGGCCGGAGCGCTTCGATGCCGAGCGCCTCGCGCTCGACGGCCGGGCGAGCGGCAATCCCGCGGAGCCGCTCGTGCGTGCGCTCACCGAAGCCGTGCCGGACGACGCCACCGCGTACGTCCACCGCGGAGCGACGAGCCAGGACATCGTGGACACGGCCGCGATGCTCGTCACGCGGCGCGCGCTCGGGTTGCTCCTCGACGTGCTCGACGGCGTCGCGGACGAGTGTGCTGCGCTCGCCGAGGAGCATCGTTCGACACCGATGGCGGCCCGCACGCTGCTCCAGCAGGCCGTGCCGACCACCTTCGGCCTCAAGGCGGCGGGCTGGCTTGTCGCAGTTCGGGAGACCCGGGCGGCGCTCGCGCGCGTGCAAGAGGAGCGCGTGGCCGCGCAGCTCGGCGGAGCAGCGGGAACGCTCGCCGCCTTCGGCGACTCGGGACTCGAGGTCAAGCGCTTGTTCGCGGAGGAGGTCGGTCTCGCGGAGCCGGTGCTCGCCTGGCACGCCGATCGCGGCCGGATCGCCGAGCTCGCGGGCGCCCTCGCGGCGGTGGCGGCCACGCTCGCCAAGATCGCGGTCGACATCGTCCTGCTCGCGCAGACCGAGGTCGCCGAGGTGGCCGACACCGGGGGCGGCGGCTCGTCGACGATGCCGCACAAGCGCAACCCGGTCGGGCCGGCGCTTGCGGTCGCCTGTGCGAGGCAGGTCCACGGCTACGCGTCAGTGCTGGCCGCGCCGGGCTCGTCGGAGCACGAGCGCGGCGTGGGCGGATGGCATTCGGAGTGGCACGCGCTGTCGGGTGCCCTCGCCTACAGCGGCGGCGCGGTGGACGCCGTGCGCCGGACGCTGGCCGGGCTCGAGGTCCACCCCGACCGGATGCTCGAGAACCTCGGTGCTTCCGGCGGCGAGGTCGCCGCCGAGCGGGTCTCGTTCGCGCTGGCCGAACAGCTCGGGCGGCGCGCAGCTCGGGAGCTCGTGACCGAGGCGGTCGCTCGGGCCCGTGGGCACAACGGGCGCCTGGCCGACGAGCTCGCCGCCGACGATCGCGTCGAGTTGACGCGCGAGCAGCTCGCGGCGGCGCTCGACCCGGTGACGTATCTGGGCTCGGCCGAGGCACTCGTGGACGAGGCGCTGAGGAGCGACGGCCGATGAAGGTCAATTACCGCGTGGACGGGCCCGAGGGCGCTCCGGTGCTCGTGCTCTCGAACTCGCTGGGCACGGACCTGCAGGTGTGGTCGCGGAACATCGAGCACTGGCTGGGCTCGTTCAGGGTGGTCCGTTACGACGTTCGCGGGCACGGCGGCTCGGCGGTATCGGAGGAGCCCTTCGGCATCGACGACCTCGGGCGCGACGTCGTCGGGCTGCTCGACGAGCTCGCCGTTGCTCGCGCATCGTTCTGCGGGCTCTCGCTCGGCGGCGCGATCGGCCAGTGGCTCGCCGCTGCCGAGCCGAGCCGGATCGACCGCCTCGTGCTTGCGTGCACGACGGCGAGGTTCGGCGAGCCGGAACACTGGCTCGACCGTGCGCGCAGGGTCCGTGCGGAGGGACTCGAGGCGATCGCCGACTCCGTCCTCGACCGCTGGTTCACGTCGGGGCTGCCCGAAAGCGACGTCGCCGGGTTCCGGGACATGCTCCTCGCCACGCCGGCCGAGGGATACGCCGCCACGTGCGAGGCGCTCTCGCGTTGGGACTTCCGCGAGCGCGTCCGCGAGATCGAGACGCCGACGCTCGTGATCGTCGGCGGGGACGATCCCGTCACGGCGCCGTCGGACGTCGAGCTGCTCGTGGCCGGGATCCCGGACGCGCGGCTCGTCGTCCTCGACGGGGCTGCCCATCTCGCCAACGTGGAGCGCCCCGACGCGTTCGCCGCGGCGGTGAGCGAGCACGTCGCCCTGCAGGAGGCCGCATGAGCCACGACGAGGGGATGCGCGTTCGCCGCGAGGTGCTCGGAGACGAGCACGTCGACGCCGCGATCGCGGGGACCACGGACGACACCGCCGACTTCCAGGACCTGATCACCCGCTACGCGTGGGGCGAGATCTGGGCGCGGCCCGGGCTCGACCGGCGGACTCGCAGCGCGATCACGCTCATGGCGCTCGTGGCTCTGAATCGCGAGCACGAGCTGGCGATGCACATCCGAGCGGCCCTGCGAAATGGTCTGACCCGCGAGGAGATCAAGGAGGTGCTGCTCCAGAGCGCGATCTACTGCGGCGTCCCCGCGGCGAACGGCGCCTTCGCGGTCTTCCAGGAGGTCGTGAACGAGCAGGACGGCTGATGCGGACGCAGGTCGGGATCGTGGGCGCCGGCCCCGCCGGCCTCGTGCTGGCGCAGCTCCTCCACCTCCGCGGAATCGATTCGGTCGTCCTGGAAGCGCGCAGCCGCGAGTACGTCGAGCGCCGGATCCGGGCCGGCGTGCTCGAGCAGGGCACCGTCGACCTGCTCGAGGAGATGGGCGTCGGCGATCGCCTGTGCCGCGAGGGCCTCGTCCACGAGGGAATCGAGCTGCAGTTCGCCGGCGAGCGCCACCGGATCGACTTTCCGTCGCTCACAGGCGGCCGCACGATCACGGTTTACGGGCAGCAGGAGGTCGTCAAGGACCTGATAGCCGCGCGGATCGAGAGCGGGCGGCCGCTGCTCTTCGAGGCCGAGGACGTGGCGCTCTCCGGGATCGATACAGAAACGCCGACGATCGCCTTCGTCCACGAACGGGAACGGCGCGAGCTCGCATGTGACTTCGTCGCCGGCTGCGACGGCTACCACGGGACCTGCCGCGAGTCGATCCCGGCCGGGGTGCTGACCGAGTTCTCGCGCGAGTACCCGTTCGGCTGGCTCGGGATCCTCGCCGAGGCGCCGCCGTCGAACGACGAGCTGATCTACGCGTACCACGAGCGTGGGTTCGCGCTGCACAGCATGCGCTCGCCCACGCTGACCCGGCTGTACCTCCAGTGCCGGCCCGACGAAGAGGTCGACGAGTGGCCGGACGAGCGGATCTGGGACGAGCTCGAGCGCCGGTTCGAGCTCGCGGGCTGGACGCTCAATCGCGGCTCGATCGTCGAGAAGGGCGTGACGGGAATGCGGAGCTTCGTCGTCGAACCGATGCAGTTCGGCCGCCTGTTCCTCGCCGGCGACGCCGCTCACATCGTGCCGCCGACCGGCGCGAAGGGGCTCAACCTCGCGGTGGCCGACGTCCGCGTCCTGGCCGACGCGCTCGCCGCCTGGTACGAACGCGGCGACGACTCGCCGCTCGCGCGGTACTCGTCGGAGGTCCTGCGCCGCGTCTGGCGCGCGGAGCACTTCTCGTGGTGGATGACCTCGATGCTGCACCGGCTCGAGGGCGGCGACGCGTTCGACATGAAGCTGCAGCTCGCGCAGCTCGCGTACGTCACCTCGTCTCCTCCGGCGGCGGCCTCTCTGGCGGAGAACTACGTCGGGCTCGAGCGGGTCTAGAGGGCTCGCCGTACTGCTCGCCGCCGGAATCGTCCTGGCGGGGCTGAACCTGCGCATTCCGGTTGCGAGCGTGCCGCCCGTGATCGACGAGATCGCGGCCGACCTCGGCTTCTCGTCCGCGGCGGCCGGGCTGGTGACGAGCGTGCCGATCCTCTGCTTCGGGCTACTCGCCCCGATCGCACCCGCGGTCACGCGGCGTCTGGGCGCCGAGCGGGCGCTCGCACTGGCGCTCGTTCCGGTCCTCGTCGGCGTTCTCGTGCGGGCGGCGCCGTCGGCGGCCGCGCTCTTCGCCGGGACGATCCTCGCCGGAGCGGGCGTCGCCGTCGGCAACGTCGTCGTACCGGCGATCGTCAAGCGCCGGTTCGAGGACCGCGCAGGCGCGATCATGGGAATCTACGTCGCCACGCTGGGGGGCGGCGCGGCGCTCGCGGCCGGGCTGACCGTGCCGCTCGAGCGGGCTCTGGACGGCGGCTGGCAGGCCGCACTCGCTGTCTGGGCGCTTCCCGCCGCTCTCGCCGTCGCCGTTCTGGGCCTCGCCGTCCTCGTCGACCGCGGATCGTCGACGGCACGTGGCGGCACCGGCGGCCTACTCAACCTCCTCCGCGATCCAGTGGCCTGGCAGGTGACCGCGTTCATGGGCCTCCAGGCGCTGATCTTCTATGCCGGGTTGGCGTGGCTGCCGTCGATCCTGCGCGACGAGGGCTTCGGCGCCGGAGAGGCGGGCGCGCTCCTAGCCGTCTATGTGCTCGGCGGCATCCCGACGTCGCTCGCGGTGCCGGTCGTCGCAACGAAGCTTCGAGACCAGCGTCTCCTTGCGGCCGGGATGACGCTGCTCGAGACCGCCGGCCTCGCGGGGCTCCTGCTGGCGCCCGGGGCGGCGTGGCTCTGGGTGTCGGTCCTGGCGCTCGGGCAGGGCGCGACCTTCAGCCTCGCGTTGACGCTGTTCGTCCTGCGCGCCCCGGATTCGAGGCGCGCCGGCGAGCTCTCGGGGATGGCGCAGGCGATCGGCTACTGCGTCGCCGCGTCGGGGGCCTTCGTCGTCGGTGCGCTCGAGGACTGGAGCGGCGGCTGGGGCGTCCCGCTCGCGGTTCTGCTCGCGCTGACAGGCGCGCTGCTCGCGGCCGGGCTCGGCGCCGGTCGCGACCGTTTCGTCGCTGCAGGCCATACTCCGGCGCCGTGACGGTTCGCGACGCAGTCTTCGACATCCTCCGACGCCGTGGCCTGACGACGATCTTCGGCAATCCGGGCTCGACCGAGATCGCCTTCCTCACCGGGCTGCCCGACGACCTGCGGTTCGTCCTCGCCCTGCACGAGGGGTCCGTTGCCGGGATGGCCACAGGCTGGGCAATCGGCAGCGGCGAGCCGGCGTTCGTCCTCCTGCACACGACCGCCGGGCTCGGGAACGCGGTCGGCGCGCTCGCGACGGCGCGGGTGAACAAGGCTCCGCTCGTCGTCCTCGTCGGCCAGCAGGACCGCCGTCATCTCGCGTTCGAGCCGTTCCTGGCGGGGCGGCTGGAAGGGCTCGCCGGCGACTACCCGGTCTCGGTCGAGCTGCCCATCCTGCCCGAGGAGGTGCCGGGCGCCGTCGACCGTGCGTGGCACCGGGCGGCGCTGGAGCGCGGTCCGGCCGTCGTGATCGTGCCGATGGACGACTGGGCTAAGCCGACGCACGAGCGCGAGGACGCGTCGCCGACGCGGATCCTGGCGCCCGACGCCGTTGACGAGGCCGCGCTCGCCGCGCTCGCGACGCTCGTCGACGGCGCGCGCTCGCCTGCGGTCGTGGTCGGCGCCGACGCAGACGACGCCGACAGCTGGGCGGCGCTCGTTCGCGTGGCCGAGCATCTCGCCTGCCCGGTCTGGCAGGAGTCGTTCGGGGCGCGCGCCGGCTTCCCGCAGGACCACCCGCTCTTCGCCGGACACCTTCCCGGCGACCGCGGCAGCCTGCGCAGGACGCTGTCCGGCTACGACGTGATCCTCGTCGTCGGTGCGCCCGTCTTTCGCCAGTACGGCGGCTACGGGGAAGGCCGTCTCGTCGAGGAGGGAACGCGGATCGCGCTCGTCACCGGCGATCGCGACGAGGCGGTGCGAAGCCCCGCCGAGATCGTCGTCCTCGGAGCTCCTGCCGCCGTCTGTACCCGGCTTCTCGAGCGTGTCGCCGAACGGCCGCCGTACAGGGGCGAGCCACTCTTCAGGCGCCCCGATGCGCCGGCGCCGCCGCCGGACGGAGAGAAGCTACGTGCCGGCCACGTTCTCGCCGCGCTCGCGGAACGCCTGTCGCCCGATGCAGTGCTCGTGGAGGAAGCGCCGTCCGACCGACCCGAGCTCCATGGGCGCATCGCCACTCGGCAGCCGCTCGGCTTCCTCAGCGCGGCGATGGGCGGACTCGGCTTCGGCCTCCCCGCCGCAATCGGGCTGCGGATGGCGCTGCCCGAGCGGCCGGTCGTGGCGGTGCTCGGCGACGGCTCGTCCCTCTACGCGATCCAGGGGCTCTGGAGCGCAGCCCAGTACGGCATCGGCGTCCTCTTCGTCGTCCTGAACAACGGCGGCTACGCCGTGATGGACCGGCTGGCGGAGCAGCACGGCGGGAAAGGCCCGTGGCCGGGGTTCTCGGTCGACCTCACGGGCCTGGCGCGGGCGTTCGGCTGCCCCGCCCGGCGGATCGAGGCGTGGGACGATCTCAGCGCCGCCCTCGACGCCGCAGTTCACGATCTCCCCGGAAGCACGGAGCCGTTGCTTCTCGAGGTGATGGTCGAGCCCGAGTCGCGGTTCAACCCTTAGGCCCACGGGCGAACGTCACGAGCACGCTCAATCCCTCGTACCCGGTGAAGCGGTGGTCGGCGCCGGCCGGGACGAACACCGCAGACCCTTCCGCGACGGGCGTCGACTCGCCTTCGACCTCGAGTACCCCGCGGCCCTCGAGCACGACGTAGACCTCGTCGTCCTCGTGGGGCTGCTGGCGGTCGGGCTCGGGCGCGACGAGGACGTAGACCCCGATCTCGAGCCCCGGCGACTCGTGGACGACCTCGTAGCCGCCGTTGCCCGCCTTGAGGCGCTCGTTGACGGCTCCGACGTCGAACGCGTGCATCGCCGCGGAGGCTAATGGCTCATGTGGCCCTTCGGGTTGCCCACCTTGAGCAGCCCGACCTGGCCGAGGTCGACGTGCGCGAACGCGTGTGAGACGAAGGGGTACAGACCTTCCTCGTCGATCTTCACGTCGAAGATGCCGCCGCCGCCCGGTGCGACGCTCACCGTTTGGATGCCCTTTTGCGGCGGGTTCGTGACGTCGGCGTTGACCCAGGCCCGGTTGAAGATCGTGCCGACGACGTGGAACGCCGTCTCGAGCGTCGGGCCTGCGGCGACGACGTAGAAGCGCGTCGTCTCGCCGGGCTTCGCGGTGAGGGGGTGCGTGACGTATTGGTTCGCGTAGCCGTTGAAGGTCGTCCAGTCGGGCATCATCGCGCGCGCCTTCTCCATACTCAGCGAGGCCGGCTGGGAGAGCCCGTCGGTGTTCATGTACCACTCGCTGGCGACCAGCACGTACTCGTGGTCGACCTTCGGCAGCGCCTTCTTCGGGCTAACGACGATGGCGCCGTACATCCCGTTGGCGATATGCGCCAGCACCGGCTTCGTACCGCAGTGGTACATGTAGACGCCGGGGTCGCCCGCCTTGAAGCGGAACGTGAACGATTCGCCGGGCTGCGTGTCGCGGAAGGCGACGTTCGGGGCGATGCGGGCCGCATGGAAGTCGATCGAGTGCGGGATCGAGCCGCCGTTCTTCAGCGTCATCTCGACGGTCTGGCCCTGGCGGACGTGGACGATCGGTCCCGGCGCGCCGTGGCCGTCGAAGGCCCACGTGTTGTACTTCACGCCGGGCGCGATCTCGACGGTCATGTCCTTGAGCGTCATGTTCACGTGGACGAGGTTGCCGGCCGGGACGGCGGGCAGCGCGGCCGGGTAGGCGTTGTGCGCCTCCGCGAGCGCCTCCGCGTTCGGCGCGGCCTTGCCCGCAAAGCTCGTCAGCGGCAGCGGCTGATGGGCGGTGTGGTCGTGCGCGGACGCCGGGGCTGCCTGCTTCGTCACGGCGGCCGCGTCGTCGCGCGCGTCGTCGGCAGCCTTGACCAGGAACACCGAGACGATCACGACTGCGCCGAGGGCAAGACCGAGCAGCAGCGCAGCCACGCCCGCGAATCCTCCGTGATCGCGGCTGCGGTAAGGCTCGGTAGCGGGATAGCTGGACATCGAAAGGGGCCTCCTGGATTCCGTCGTTTTCTCCGACCCATGATCGGCGAACCCCGCTGCGGCCTCGTCAGCGTCGCCGCTGAAAATCGACTACGGGTTTCTACGGATCCGTCACCGACGCGACGCGACGGCGACACCTGCCCGCCACCCGGGAGCGCGACCGCCTGTCGGCGGTCGGACGAAGGCCGCGGGGAGGCCCGCCGAGGCGAGTAGCCACGCGACGACCGAGTTCGAGGCGGGCTCTCCACGGCGTCGTCCGCGTCGGGGATCACCCCGCCGTGCCAGCACCGCACCTCGTACCGGAAGAGCCTGAACCGGCCGGCCCAGCGGCTTCCGACCGGGCCCTCGGCCGCGACGCCACGCCGCATGCCTTGATCGCGCCCGGCCGGAGCCTGCTCGATGACGAAGCGGCCTTCGGGCACGCGCACTTCGAGCGCCGAGTGATAGAGGTCACAGCGCGTACGGCGCTCGAGCAGGGCCGCAATCGCTTCGAAAACGCGGCCGTTCAAGCGCACCGAGTGGCCGCCGGCGCCCAGCGGGAGCCAGTACAGGTCAACACCGAACGGATCGGAAGTCACGCCGGCTGCCTCGGAGCCGTGATGAAGGCTCTACGGCAATCGTCCGAGCAGAAAGTGTGACGGATGCCGTTCGCCTCGATCGCCGGGGCAGGTCGGTCGGGATCGAGTACGAGCCCGCAGACAGGGTCGCTCGCAGGAGCCGGCGGCCCGCCTTCGCGGCGTGTCCGTCCGCGGTGCCGCCGGGTGGAGCGTGTTCTCGAGCCTCCCTCAACCCCTGATGGCCGTGCCCGCCTTCCTCTTTGTGGAGACCTTCCAGACTCTCCTGCCCTTCGGCCTCGGCTTCGCTGCCGGCGCGATGCTCTGGATGGTCGCCGCCGAGCTGGTGCCCGACGCCGTTCGACCGCTCTTCACCCGGCGACGCCTCCTCAATCCGTAGAAAGCCGCGCCGCAAAGAGCGTTTTTCGCGGTTGGCCCTCGAGAGGGGTGCCGCCAGCATCGTGGCAACACCTCACAGGAGGTCCACCATGCGAACAATCGTCGTCGGATACGACGAAGGCGAGCCCGCGAAGCGCGCGCTTGCGCGTGCGGTCGAGCTGGCGAAGGCATTCGGCGGAGAGCTGGTCGTCACCAGCGTCGCGCGGGCGTTCGTCCCGGCCGGACACGGCCTCGGGCCTGCCGACCCGGTCGACACGATCGAAGAGCACGACGAGCAGCTTCGTCACGCCGCTGCGTTCCTCGAGGAGCAGGGACTCGAAGGCGAGTACGTCACCGCGCTCGGCGAGGCTGCGCCCGAGATCCTGCAGATCGCCGAAACCCGCGACGCCGACCTGATCGTCGTGGGAACGCGCGAGCCGGGTGTGCTGTCTCGCCTCTTCGGGTTCAGCGTGAGCGGCGGGGTTCAGCGTCACGCCCACTGCGACGTCCTGATCGTCCATTGAACGGAGGAGGCACAGCGATGCGCGGCGACACCACCAGGGTCCTGATTGCCGGAGGCGGCGTCGCCGCGCTCGAGGCCGCGCTTGCGCTGCGGGCGCTGGCGGCCGAGCGGGTCACGGTCGAGCTGCTCGCGCCCGAGCCCTTGTTCTGGTACCGGCCGATGTCGGTCGGCGAGCCGTTCGGCCTCGGCGAGACGCGTCACTTCGACCTCTCGGAGCTGGCAGCACAAGCGGGCGGCACGTTCACGCCCGGCGCGCTCCTGGCAGTCGACGCATCGCAGAGGCGGGCGCGCACGTCCGGCGGCGAGATCGACTACGACTTGCTGCTCGTCGCCACGGGCGCCGTGCCGCAGCCGGCGGTGCCGGGCGCACTCACGTTTCGCGGGCCGGCCGACACGGACCGGGTGCGCGAGCTCCTCGACCGCGTCGACGCCGGCAGGATCGGGCGCCTCGCGTTCGTCATCCCTGCCGGCGCGATCTGGACGCTGCCCGCCTACGAGCTCGCGCTGATGACGGCTGCGCACGTCGAGGGCCGCGGCGTCGACCTCGTTCTGCTCACGCCCGAGCGCGAGCCGCTCGCCTTGTTCGGACCTGAGGCGACCGCGGCGGTCGAGTCGCTGCTCGACGAGCGCGGGATCGAGCTCCGGACTGGGGCGTACGCCGAGGCATACGGCGACGGCGCGCTCGTCGTCGCGGGCGGCGAGCTGGTGGCGGCCGACGCAGCAATCGCTCTCCCACGGCTCAAGGTTCCCCGCATCCATGGGATCCCACAGACGGTTGAAGGCTTCATTCCCGTGGACGCGCACACGCGCGTCGTCGGGCTGCGCGACGTGTACGCGGCCGGCGACGTCACGAGCTTCCCCGTCAAGCAAGGCGGCATCGCCGCGCAGCAGGCGGAGGTCGCGGCGTCGGCGATCGCCGCCGCCGCAGGTGCAGACCTGGAGCCGTCTCCCTTCCGGCCGGTTCTGCGCGGCCTCCTCCTCACCGGCGGAGCGCCGCGCTTCCTCCGCCGCGAGATCACGGGCGGCTTCGGCGAGACATCCGTAGCCGCAGCCGAGCCGCTGTGGTGGCCGCCGGCGAAGATCGTCGGGCGCTACCTCGCGCCGTTCCTCGCCGGTATCGCGGGCGTCGAGAGCCCGTCGGCTACGGCGCCGCCGGCCGGCGCCCTCGACATCGAGGTCGAGGTCGATCCGTCCGCGGTCGCGAATTCCTACGCGAGCAGGCCGCCTCTTCCCGGCGAACGCGTCGTCGAGGACGTCATGAACGCCGATCCGCTGGTCGTGGCGCCGGAGGACACGCTCGGCGAGCTCGCCGAGAAATTGCGGGAGCGCGACGCCGGCTCCGCGCTCGTCTGCGACTACGGCCGGCTGATCGGGATCATCACTTCGCGCGATCTGCTTCGGGCCTACGCGGAGCGCGTGCACCCGAGCGAGGGGACCGCACGCGAATGGATGACTGCCCAGCCGCTCGCGGTTCCTCCCGGAACGTCGCTCGAGGAGGCGGGGCTGACGATGTCGGAGTACGGGTTCCATCACCTGCCGGTCGTCGACGACGAGCGCCCCGTCGGCCTCGTCGGGCTGCGCGACACCGTGCGTTCTTCCGTGGCTCCGGCGGCGCGCTTCAGGGTCGGGCTCGGTACGTAGTTGCCCGCAGCAGATTCAGCGGCATTGCTGATTCCGCCGCGGCGCGCAAGGCCGATCCTGGGGTCAGGTAACGGCCGACGAAAAGGAGAAGGAGATGCGACAGCTTTTTGCATACGGAGGAATTGCAGCCAGCCTCATCCTCGTCGCGTTCGGCATCGGTGCGATCGCGATCGGGATCGACGGGCGTAACGAAGTGCGCGACGCGATCGCCGAGCAGAACATCACGGCGACGCCGGATGCCGGCGAGCTGTCGAACGGCAAGCTCGATCCCGGCCAGGCGATCAAGACCGGTGCTCAGGCCAAGGCGTTCGCCGATGTCATGGAGCACCACGCGCTCGAGTCGACCTCGGGCAAGCGGTATGCCGAGATGGGTCGCTTCCTGACCGCGAGCGGCAAGGAGACCAGCGACGAGAACGCCGCGGCCAAGGATCCGAAGACGGGCCAGCCGGTCGAAAACGGGCTCCGGAACTTGTGGGTGACGGAGACGGCGCTGACCACCGCGCTGAACACCTCGTTCTTCGCAGAGCGGGTCGCCATGTTCTCGATCGTGATGGGGATCGCGATGCTCTTCACGGGAATCGGGTTCCTCGTCCTGACGCTCGGTGGAGCGCTCGGGATGGTCAAGGTCCCGGGAAGCAAGCGGCATTTCGAAGCGTCGGCCGCGACCTAAGCACCACCGCGGCTACCCGACGGCGGGGCGGACCTCCGGGTCCGCTCCGCCGTCTTTGTGCGTCTTGTGCGGAATCCACACGCGCGATCCGCGAGCGGACTGATGCCCGCGGCGAGTCCCGGCGCGACGCTGCCGGTGAACGAGCGAAAGGAGCTGACCATGAGAGCGCTCGTGTACCACGGCGGCCGCACGCGCTTGGGAGTCCGTGCCCGATCCGGCCATCCAGGAGCCGACCGACGTCGTCGTGAAGATCAACGCGACGACGATCTGCGGCACCGACCTACACATCCTCAGGGGCGACGTTCCCGAGGTGCAGCCGGGGACGATTCTCGGCCATGAGGCGGTTGGCACCGTCGTCGCCGCCGGTTCGGCGGTCACGACCGTCGTCGAAGGCGACCGCGTGCTCGTCTCGTGCATCACCTCGTGCGGCCGCTGCCGCTTCTGCAAGGAGGCGAAGTACGGGCTCTGCACCGGCGGCGGCGGCTGGATCTTCGGCCACCTGATCGACGGGCTGCAGGCCGAGTACGCCCGCGTCCCGTTCGCCGACACGTCCGTCTACAAGATCCCGGACGGGCTCAGCGACGAGCAGGTGCTGTTCCTCGCCGACATCCTCCCCACCGCGTTCGAGTGCGGCGTGCTCAACGGGCGAGTCGAACCGGGCGACACGGTCGCGATCGTCGGCGCCGGCCCGATCGGCCTGGCGGCGATCATGACCGCGAAGCTGCTGACGCCTGGAAGGATCATCGCGCTGGACGTCGCGGACGCAAGGCTCGAGCACGCACGGGAGCTCGGCGCGGACGTGACGATCAAC
>Ga0126313_10001468_pt1 | contig 12521 bp, 9 predicted proteins | sample Plot105A_FD_89954 | JGI IMG/M metagenome (GOLD analysis project Ga0126313, IMG submission 89954) | Serpentine soil microbial communities from UC McLaughlin Reserve, CA, USA - Plot105A | ecosystem: Environmental > Terrestrial > Soil > Grasslands | place: USA: UC McLaughlin Reserve, Lake County...
CGCGAGGACCTTCGTGGCTGGGTTCAAGACGATGAACACGAACAGCCGTAGCTGTCGATGCTCTGTTTCATGGGTTTCATGCCTAGCGCGGGTCATGACTAATGCCGGCAGGAGTGGATCGAACCGAGTGATCGTTCATCCTCACGACATGTCCCCGCACTAAAGCCCGTCAAGAGCCGGTTCGCTACTCCACGGCTCGTCTGTCTCGCGGGATAAGGGCGCTAGGGCTTGACGTGAGGCTCGCCGCCTGATGGCGAGAGGATGAGACTCATGCCGATCCTGCCCACCGAGCGTGACCCCCGACTCATCACCGTGCGCCGCGGCGGAACGCTGACCGACGAGCATCACCGGCTGCTGGCGGAGTGGGCCGCCCTATGCGCCGAACACGTCCTGCATCTTTTCGGCCAGGTCCAGCCGCGCGACTCCCGACCGCGCGACGCGATCGAGGCCGGTCGCGCGTGGGTCCGCGGCGAGGTGCGCATGAGTGACGCACGACGGGCTGCTTTCGCGGCTAATGCGGCCGCACGCGGACTACCCGACCCGGCTAGGTTCGCCGCTCTCGCGGCCGGCCAAGCCGCAGCGGTGGCACACGTGGCAGCCCACGATCTGGGTGCTGCGGCGTACGCGATCCGGGCGGTCGGCGCTTCTGCGTCCGCCGCTGAGACTGGGGCGGCTCGCATTCGGGAACGGGAGTGGCAGCGAGAAAGACTCCCGGCGGAGGTTCGAGAACTGGTCCTCGATGACCAGCGAAGTCGAAGCCCGATCTGCTGGAACGTATTCGACGACTGACACTGGCCTCTTCGTCGTCTTCCATTCTGATCGCGACCGATCACGCGGCGCGCGCGTGATCGGATTGCCCATGGCGCGGGACCCAACGCAGAAGCGAGTCGACACTCTCGGCTGAGGTGACGGAGCCCCGGTGGCGGCTACCGGGCCGCTCGGTTGCTTTTGGTCTGTCGCACTGCCGCGATTTGGCCCTGGAGAGCCCCAGCCGTCGCGTTCTAGCGTGGGAAACGGCCCGCGCTTGGACGGAAGGAATCTGATGGGAACGACTCATGGTCGACTTCATCACCTCGCTTGACGGCTACGGGGCCGCCGAGGGCTGGCCGGGTTGGTGGGGCATGGAAAGCCCGGAGTATCTCGGCTGGCTGGGCGAACAGCCCGAGCACACCGTTTTGATGGGAGCGACGACCTACCGGCTGATGGCAGAATTCGCCGCAAGCGGCGAGGAAGGAGTCGACCAGGCGCTGACCCATGTGTCGAAGGTGGTCTTTTCCTCGACTCTGACCGAGCCGCTGGGGTGGGCAAATACCCGACTAGTCACCGGAGACGCGGTGGAAGCCGTGCGAGCGATGAAGGCGGAAAGCCAAATCGAGCTGCGCACGCTCGGCAGTGTGAGTCTGTGCCGATCGCTGATCACGGCCGAACTGGTCGATCGCTTCCAGGTTGTCGTCTTCCCGGTCGTCACCGGTGCGACCGGCCAAGATCGGATCTACGACGGATATCCCGACCTCAGGCTCGACCTTGTCGAGAGCCGCACCTTCGAGGGAGGGCTCCAACTGCTGGAGTACGTGCCCACCGTCCTCGACGGTCCGCCGGGCACCACGGGAGAGCCGGGCTGAGCGACGCCACAGATCGCGCTGTGCCCCGAGTGTTGACCTCGATCCTCCGGCTGATGCCGATTCGGGCACCACATGAGCGAGGCTGGTCCGGAGCCTAGTGGTGTCGGGCGGGGCAGAAGCGGATGAGTGGCGTCTGTGCCGGTGACGACTGGTAATCGGATGGTCAGTCGAGGTGGACGACGGTGGACGTGAGTCGAGCTTCTTCGGCAGCCCAGGTGACAAGGTGTGAGGCCAGGCTCTCCTCAGGGCTCGTGAGATGGTCCTCGGGCCGGCTGGAGACGAGGGCCTCAATGAATGCGTGGACGAGGCCGGTGTCGCCGCCGGCGTGCGGGTCATCTTCGCTGGAGCTTTCGCTGAGGTGCCGCTCGCGTTTCCCGGTGCGGAAGTTCAGCACCTCCACCTCGCGGCCGTTGCCGTCGAGGCATCCGTGCGTGCCGAAGATCTTGGTTTGACGGAAGGCGAAGTCGGTGAACGCGGTCATCGTGAACGACGCGGTCACGCCGCCCTCGTACTCGAGGTTGACCACCTGGTGGTCCACCACGTCGTTGTCGCAGTGGTAGACACAGCGACCGTAGGGACCTGTCCGCAGCGCGTCCAGCACACCTTGTTCTGTGCGGGCGGAGGTGACAGTCTGCAACGGCCACCGCTCGGCGGCGGGGTTGCCCAAGCAGCCCAGATAAATCCTCTTCGCTGAGTATGGACAATCAGGCTCGATCGCGCAGTCGACGCAGCGCTCACCGGCACCCGAGGGGCGTTGCTCGGGACGAAAGTGGTGGAGGCCACCGAACGAGGACACCCGACGCGCCGGCCGCCCAACCAGATGGTTGAGCCAGTCGATGTCATGCACGCTCTTGGCCATCAACATAAACGTCGACTCGTCGGTGCGCCGCCAATTGCCGCGTACGAAGGAGTGCGCCTGATGCCACCAGCCGACCGGCTCGAGATGCTGCACCGACACGATCTGACCGATGACGCCCGAGTCGAGGAGTCGCCGCAGCACTCGGGTGTATGGGGTGTAGCGAAGGACATGGCACACGGCGAGTGTGACCCGAGCCGCCCGCGCCGCTTCGACAATTGAGCGGCACATGGCGGGCGTCACGGCCATGGGCTTCTCAAGCAGGAGGTGGTAGCCCTGTTCGGCAAGCGCCAGCGCCGATTCATCGTGCAGCCGGTCGAGCGTCGCGATCACAGCGGCGTCGGCGATCCGGGGCTGGTCGATGACGTCTCGCCAATCCGAATACCGGCGCATCGATGGCACGGCGTGCCGCTCTGCAAGGGTGGTCCGGCGGCGTTCGTCGGGGTCAGCGACGGCGGCGATGCGAACACGAGGGTCGCGGGCGGCAAGGTCGGCATACAACTGCCCGCGGTTGCCGGCGCCCACGATTAGGAGGGAGATCTGGCGGGCCATGTTGATCCTCTTCAGCTTGAGCTAGTTCGCCAAAGCCGGTGTTGAGCGATCGAGCTTCACGGCTGGCTTGAGTGTCGGACCTTCGTTCCGTTCGCGATACCGGTCGAGTGTCGATGACTGATCTTCTCGACCCCGCCGACGTTGCTGACCGGGCCTGGGCACCCCTGTCAGCGCGCGTGCTCCACGGCGCAGGCCAGGGCGTCGTCGGCGATCTGTTCCCAGCCCTCTTGGGCGGGCAGCAGGTGGGCGTAGCCGGGGTATTCCTTGACCTCGGTCACGGTGTTGGACTTGTAGTAGCTGCGTCGTCGTCGTCTTCGTTGTTGATTGAGCGTTCACCTAGCTGCGAAACAGCGTGAGCGAATGGACCCAACCTAGTGGCCACCCAAGAAACGCCCCGCAGATGACGTGCACTTCGGGCGTGGTCGTCCGTCAGCTACCAGTGTGCAGCTTGTCGACGTGAGGGAAGTCCGGTCGATGGGTGTGCGGCCGGTCAAGGTAGAACAAGGCCGTCGATGCGATGTCGTCGTGCAGTGGCAGATATCGGCCGCCGGGTTGCCAGCCGAGGGCCTGGATCTCGACACGCAGGTCGTTGGCGAAGTGGATGGGATCCAGAACATGCCAGCGATAGAGACCAAAACGCTGCTGGCTCTGGTAGAGGCCGTCGGGCTTGATCACTTGGGGCATGCCGAGGTACGGCGTGGTGTATTCGGTGTAGCCGCGACCGGGGACGTCGAAGTTCCAGGCACCGCCAAAGTAGTCCTCAGTGCCAGTGCCGCAGATCGTCGGGTAATCGTCGTCGCCATCGTTATAGACCTTGAGCTCGCCCTCGCCCCACCAACCGGGCGCATTGACGGCCCAGGCGAGGTAGGTGCCGACATAGTGGCCATGACCTGAGACTCCGTCGAGCAGAATGTGTGTGTTGCCGGCGGGAAGCGGGTTGTTGCGGCGGAACTGTCCGTGGAGATAGCCGAGCCCGGTGACGTCGAGATCGGTCTCGTAGGTCAGCTGGTAGTAGAGCACCGCGTCGGCGCCACCGAGGTTGTCCACAGTGAGCTTGGCGTGGCTTTGGAATGGCATCGGCCAATAGGAGTTGAAGCCGCCGTGCGGGTTGACGGCGATCATGCTGGAACTGACCTGCGCGAATCGGCCCCAGCCATTGGCGAAGAAATCGCCGACGGGCACTTCAACAGCTGGATCGGATCCGTGGTCCCAATAAGCCCGCAGCACCAACGTCCGCCAGTGATCGGGATGAGTGGTGAGCCAGACGTGAGTGATCACGCCGGAACCGTCGATGCCAGCCATCGGAAACGTGGTGCCAGGTGCGATGATCACCGAGGGAGAGACCTTCCAGCCAACCCCAAGGTCCCGGGCGGCGTATGCTCCGGTGCCCTGAGTGGCCCTACCGCCGCCGCCCTTGGCGCCGCCGAAGTTCTCAGCGCTGATCGATCGCGTCGTCACGTTGCGCAACCGGGCGATATTGCGGCTATCAAGCGACATAGGGCGAGCTTCCCATGCGCCAGACGGGCCGTCGGACTGCGGTTTACTCCGGCCTAGAGAGAGCCGAGAATCACGATCGCGCAAAGGCGACTCAAAGGAAAAGTGGCCAAGCGAAAGGAGGCACCGTGCGGTCGCGAGAGCTCCAACGCCGGCGCTCTTCCGCCGGGCAACCGGTCACAGAGTGTCAATCAACGCGTCGCCGCCAGGGAGCGGGCTGTGGTGTCAAATTCAGTTCCAATTGGGGCGTGGCGCAGGGTGACGGCGGTACCGCGCCAGGCGCGGGTGACGTTCCGCTGAACTATGGTCACTGCGGCGGCCATGATCATCCCAGCCAGCAGACAGCCGGCGACGACAAGGAGTCGCGGCAGCGCGAGCCGGTCGAGCAGGAGGGGCCAGACGACCCAGTGGGTGAGATAGATCCACAGGGATGCTGCGGCTAAACCACGCAACAGAGGGGCGGTCAGCTGCGGTACAGGCAGTGTGGGCAGCCAGATCAGCATCAGGAGTCCGACCTGTACGACGAGTCCACGTACAGGTTCATCTGGGAAGTATCCGGTCAGGGTGACAGCCACTACGACGCTGATTGCAACCTTTTGCCAGGTCGTTTGGGTCCGCTGGGCGAGCCAGCCGAGGGTGAATAGCCAGAAGATCATGTGCGGGCGGCCGTAGCGCATCGCCACGTCGCCCCAGTTGAACACGTCGTACCGGACCAGCAGGCCTGCCGCGAGCAGCAGCGCTGGCATGAGCACGCTGTGCCGCCGCTCGAATCGACGGACTGCCGGGATGGCGAGTAGGGCCAGCATCGCGAGCAGGATCTCGACCAGTGCCTCAACGAACCAGAAGTTCCAGGTTTCGGTCCATCGGGGTGGTCCGAAGTAGTGGTTGGCCAGGAAGATGTTCGCGATGCTGTAACCGCCGGTACTCACGACGACGATGGCGATAAACAGCACGCTGGGGACCGCTAGCCGGGTGATCGAGCGTGCGAGCCCGACGATTCGATCGCTCTGCCGGGAGGCGCTCAGTGGGAAGCGGGCAAAGGTGAATCCGGCGATGCCCAGCAGCAGGTGTGCCCCGCCGCGGACGCCCCAGATCTCAAGGTGGACGAGGACGACCATGGTGATGGCCAGCGCCCGGAGCACGATGCTGGTGTCGAGCCGTGCCAACCTTGGTTGGGGGGTTCCGGTGGACGGCGCGGGTTTGGGTTCATTCGCGGGCTTGGGGACCGACAAAGCGGTTGCAGCCAGCTCACGGATGCTCAGGTCGGGCCACCTGTTTGGCAGGTCTCCGAGCAGTTCCTCCAGTCGGACGGAGAGTTCGACAAAGCTCAATGAGTCCCCGCCGAGCTGCACGAAGGTTGCGGACTCGGCGACGTGGTCGTAGCCAAGTGCCTGTCCGTACGCACGTCGTAAGGTATCGACCAGATCGCCCACCGGCTTGAGGTCATCATCGGGCGACGCGGTAAGCGCGGGCAGATCCGGTTTTCCATTGGGCAACCGCGGGATCTCGGCATACTGCCGCACCGAAACGAGCACCGGCGGCAGGCCGGTCAACCGTGAGACTGCCCGCCGAGTCAGGGTCGGATCGGCCTGAGTCACTGCGACCACGAGCCGGCTATCGTCGCTTGTGCAAACCAACTCGGGATCGTAGCTGCCTAGCTTTCCCTGGAGCTGGTCGAGATCGATTCGGTGCCCCAGCAGCTTGGCGAATCGGCTTCCTCGACCGACGATCGCAAAGCGATCCGCGCCGTCTCGGCGGGCTAGATCACCGGTCCGGAGCTCGGCCAAAGTGCCTGGCTGGGCTAGATCTGCTGGCTTGCTTGCATAGCCGAGCATGACGTTCGGCCCGCTGTAGACCAGCTCCCCGACTCCGTCCGCTCTGGGCCTATCGATCCGCAGCGTTCCGCCGGGGATCGGCCGTCCGACGCTGTGGGGGTGTTGCTCTGCTTCACGGGGCTCTAGGTAGGCCATCCGGGCGGTTGCCTCGGTCTGGCCGTACATCACGTATAGGCCCCATCCGTAGCGTCGACCTAGACGGCTGATCCGCTGGACCTCGGTGGGGGTCAGTCGCCCGCCGGCCTGCGTAACGTATCGCAGCGTTGGCAGCGAGAACCATGGCTCGCGGGTCCGATCGAGCAACGCGAAGGTGTGGGGAACTCCCGCAAACGAGCTTATGGCGAGGTCCTCGGCCAGCCGCCAGAACTGCGGATCGATCACCGACAGGTCCGTGAGCACGATGCTGGACCCGGCGGCAAGGTGGCTGTGGACCACTGAGAGGCCGTAGCAGTAGGCCATAGGCAGGCTGCTGATCGCCCGGTCGTCGGGGGTCAGCCGCAGATAGGACGCGATGGACTCCGCGTTGCTCTGCAGGTTGTCAGCCGAGAGGCGGACTAGCTTCGAGGAGCCCGTCGATCCGGAGGTGGACAGCAGCAGCCGCAGGTTGGGGTGCAGCTCGTGTTTGGTGCCCGCATGCCGCTCGCTCCACCCGTTTGGGCCGACCATGAGGTCGGGGTCGAACGTGTGGACGATCTCGGAGAGCCGATCCCGCCGTCCGCCATCGGCCAGCAACACTGGGTGGTTCCCTCGTAGGGCGGCGAGGTAGGTGGTGACCGCGGACACGGTGTTGGTAGCTTCCAGGAATATCAGGCGACGCTGGTCCCCAAGGCGTTCCAACGTTTCGTTGACTCGCGAGTCCAGATCGCGATAGGTCACGACCTCGGAGCTGCTCAGTAGTGCGGGCCGGTCCGCATGGGAAGTGAGCTGGTCGACAAAGCTGACCCCCGAGGTGCTCATCCCACCCCCTTTTGTCCCGTAGATTAGGTAAGCCAGAACTAAGTATGCAAAGGCTAACCTAAGATCTGCTAGTAACCATGAGCACTGCGGAGGTCTCAACGTGCACGTAGGACGCCTGCTGGCCGTCGCCGGAACGGGGGTTGCGATGTTCGCGCTGGCCGCCTGCGGTGGGGCCGCGGGAGGCACGGCCGAAGACAACCCGAATGCCCTCGTGGTCTACAACGCTCAGCATGAATCGATGACAACGATCTGGGCTGATGCGTTCATCAAAGAGACCGGGATCGAGGTCGTGCTCCGCCACGGCAAAGACTTCGAGCTGGCAAACCAGATCAAGGCCGAAGGTGACCGGAGTCCGGCCGACGTCTTCCTGACCGAGAACTCACCGGCGATGGCGGTCGTGGAGAACGCCGGCATGTTCGCCGATATCGACTCGGCGACGCTGGCCCAAGTGCCCAAGAAGTACTCCACCAGCACTGGCAAGTGGGTCGGTATCGCGGCCCGGTCGACAGTCTTCGTGTACAACACCGATCGGCTGCGCACGGAGGAACTGCCGGAGTCGATCATGGATCTGGCCAAGCCCGAGTGGCAGGGTCGCTGGGGAGCCGCACCTGGCGGTGCCGACTTCCAGGCGATCGTCAGCGCCATGCTTGAGCTCGAGGGTGAGGAGAAGACTGAGGCCTGGCTGCAGGCCATGAAGGTCAACTACAAGAACTACAGCGGCAACAACACTGTGTTGCAGGGCGTGAACAGCGGCGAGATCGACGGCGGGGTCATCTATCACTACTACTGGTACCGCGACCAGGCGAAGACCAAGGAGAACAGCAACAACGCAAAGCTGCTGTTCTTCACTGGAAAGGATCCGGGCGGCTTCCTGTCTGTTTCCGGTGGCGGTGTGCTGGAGACCGCCAAACACGCTGACGAGGCCCAACAGTTCCTGAAGTTCATTACCGGCCCGACGGGTCAGCAGGCGCTCGCGGACAGCGCCGAGTTCGAGTACACGGTTGGCTCGAAGGTGCCGGCAAACCCAGCGCTACAGCCGCTGTCCGAGCTCGACCCGCCGAAAGTCGACCCATCGAAGCTCAACGGACCGAAAGTGATCGAGTTGATGAGCAATGCGGGGTTGATCTGACCACGTTAACGGCGCCGGTTGCGGCGTCGATTCAGCAATCTGGTGGTACCAGCAAGGTTCTCTACCTGGTGGCGGTACCAGTCAGTCTGCTCGGCCTGATCCCGATCGGTTACATCGTCGCCGAGTCGTACGCACTCGGCTGGGCCGGGGGCCAGGAAGCGCTATTTCGACCCCGAGTGGCCGATTTGCTGGGCAACACGCTGGCGCTGGTAGGAACCTGCCTTCTAGGTTGCGTCCTGCTTGGCGTTGCAGCGGCTTGGCTGGTCGAGCGCACCGACCTCCCCGGCCGGAGAGTCTGGGCGGCCATCCTTGTCGCGCCGCTGGCCGTGCCAGCGTTCGTCAACAGCTACGCCTGGGCCTCGCTGTGGCCGCAGTTCGAGGGACTACCAGCAGCGACGACGATAACCGTGCTCTCCTACTACCCGTTCGTGTACCTGCCGGTAGCAGCCGCATTGCGCGGTCTCGACCCGGTGCTGGAGGAGACCGGTGCGGCGCTGGGGCTTGGCCCTGTAAGACGATTCGTACGCGTGGTACTACCGCAGCTACGGGTCGCCATTCTCGGGGGTGGCCTGCTGGTCGGGCTGCACATTCTCGCCGAGTTCGGCGCCCTGCAAATGATCGGCTATGAGACGTTCACCACCGTGATCCTCGTGCAGTTCCAATCAACGTTCAACGGTGCGGCGGCGGTCATGCTCGCCGGAGTGCTCGTGGCATGCAGCCTGCTGTTCGTCACGCTTGAGCTTCTTGCCCGGGGCGGGGCGCGGTACGCGCGGGTCGGCGCGGGAGCTGCACGCCCGGCCGTGCCAGTCCGCCTGGATCTGGCCCGCTGGCCGGTAGTTGCCGTACTCTCGGGGCTCCTCATAGCGGCCGTGGGCGTGCCTGCGTACGCAGTCGCGCGCTGGTGGTCCTACGACGCGGGGATCGATTCCGAGTTGATCGCGGCACTTTTCAGCACGCTGCGGTTCGGGCTCATCGGGGCGGCGGTCACCACTCTGGCGGCGCTGCCACTGGCCTGGCTCGCCGTCCGCCGGCGCAACCTGACGAGCGCGGCCCTCGAGCAATGTGCCTACCTGACGAGCTCGCTGCCGGGTGTCGTGGTCGCACTGGCGCTGGTCACACTCACAGTGCGCTGGACCGATTCGCTCTACCAGACGACAGCCGTCGTGGCGGCGTGCTACCTGATGCTGTTCCTGCCTCGGTCGCTAGTCAACCTGCGTGCCGGGCTTGCCCAGGCAAGTCCGGACCTGGACGACGCGGCCCGCGCCCTGGGGTCATCGGAGCTTAAGCGGCTCGTCCGGGTCACCCTGCCGCTGATCGCTCCCGGAGTGGCCGGCGGTGCAGCGTTCGTCTTCCTCGCCGTCTGCACCGAGCTGACCGCCACCTTGCTGCTGGCGCCGACCGGAACGACCACGTTGGCCACCCAATTCTGGGCCCACAGCGACAGCCTGGACTATGCGGCAGCCGCGCCGTACGCCGCAGTCATGATCGCCATCTCGGCTCCACTGGCCTACCTGATGCTCGAACAATCGCGGAGGTTACGACGACGATGACATTCGCGCTATCGATCCACGGTCTGCGGCACGCGTACGGCGCGGTCGAGATCCTGCACAGCCTCGACCTCGACGTTCCGGCCGACAGCACCCTGGCCGTACTGGGGCCCTCGGGGTGCGGCAAATCGACCCTTCTCCGGCTGGTTGCCGGGTTTGAGCGCCCAGCGGCCGGGCAGGTCGACATCGCCGGAGTCACCGTCGTCGGACAGGGTAGTTGGGTGCCTCCGCAGCATCGCCGGATCGGCTACGTGGCGCAGGAGGGCTCGCTGTTTCCTCACTTGTCGGTGCGACGCAATCTCGAGTTCGGCCTCAACAGACGCCGGCGCGGTGACCGAGTGCGGGTCTCTGAGCTTCTCGATCTCGTCGCGCTGGACGCGAGCTTCCTCGACCGCTACCCCCACGAACTCTCCGGCGGGCAGCAGCAGCGCGTTGCCTTGGCCCGCACTCTGGCCCGACGCCCGGCGCTGGTGTTGCTGGATGAACCGTTCGCTGCTCTCGACGCTGACCTTCGGGCGGCCACCCGTGCGGCAATGGCGGCGGTGCTGCGTAGCGCTGGTGTGGCGACCGTGCTGGTCACCCATGACCAGGGTGAGGCGCTGTCGTTCGCGGATCAGCTGGCTGTCATGGTCGCCGGCTGCTTCACTCAGGTGGGTTCCACCCGCGATGTCTACGAGCGCCCCGCTGATCTGGAGACTGCTCGCCTCGTCGGCAGCGCATTGGTGGTCCCGGGAACGGTCTTGGATGGGTATGCGGAAACTCCGCTCGGCCGGATTCCGCTGCGTGTGCCGTCGCCGCGGGGAGCGGCTGAAGTCATGTTGCGGCCTGAGCAGCTCAGCGTACGGCCGGCGGAGGACGGGCCGGCCATCGTCGAACGGGTGCACTACTTCGGTCACGACCGGCTGCTCGATCTAGTCTGGCCAGGCAGCGGTCTACGGGTTCACGCCAGGGTGCCCGGCCATCTGGACTGCGAGACTGGGGAACGGGTCGAGATCGCCGTCAGCGGGGCCGCCCTTGCCTTTCTCACGGGAGCAGGAACCGATACACCTCGTGACTCGCGGCCGCGACCGGATCTGCCAGCTCCCAACGCCGGCGCTTCTGCCCAGTTGGGGAAGCTATTGAATGACGAGGTGGATCCACGACAGGACCAGCAAGCTGCTGCTGAGGTGCAGCCAGTCGGTCGAAACAGTGACGGAAACTCCCTGGTTGGCCTTGATTCGGGCTACTGAGACAAGGCGGATGCCAGTCGACTGCAAAGACCGGACCGTGCTTTGCGCGATCGCCCAGTCGGATCCGTGGGCACTAAAGAGTCATCTGAATCGAGCATCAAGGTCGATAACCAGCTTTGAAGACGAGTTGACGTGAACTCTGGCTAGGCGTCTTGCCTTATCAGGGCGGGATGGTTGCATTATCAGGGCGGGATGGATGAGCCATGAGTGACCGCGAGGGACCGCACACGCCATCGCGTCCGTTATGCACGATGCGGGCACGCGGGTGTTATTTGTTGGATTCTCCTCGTCTGGCGACCACCTACCTATGCGTCCATGCCAGGCGTCCGTCGGCGGAATCATCGCGGTGTATCAGCCGCGCTGAGGTCCACGGGCAAATCGATTCCATGGAGTTGGAGCAGGGAGACGATGCCGCTGCCGTCGGGCTTGAGCAGATACCACGCTGGTGAGTCGGTGGTGTTGTCGGCGATGAGGATCCGCCCATCGGGGAGCCAGCCTTCGGCTGATTGAGAGCCGGCGTCGGTGAGCAGCGGCCGCTGGTTCGTGCCGTCGCGGCTCATCAGCCAGACGTCGCCGTGGCCGTTTCGCTTGGTGCTGAAGACGATTGTTGTGCCGTCCGGCGACCAGCCTCCGAAGGAGTCGTCACCAGGGGCATCAGTGAGCTGGACCAGGTTATTGAAGTGGGCGTCGGCGCGCCAGATGTCCCAATTCCACTTCTGTGCTCCGCCAATCTTGTTGCGGTCGAGCAGAATCTCGGTACCGGTGGGATTCCAGCCGACGTGCTCTGCATAGATCTGCAGTTTTTGCAGGCGGCTGCCATCGGGCCGGACTGCGAACAGCCCCTCGGTCTGGTCGGGCCGTGGACTGCTCAACACGATCCGGCCGTCAGGCGCCCACGCAGGGAATAGGCCGCCCCCTGGGGGTTGACCGGGTGTGCTCGCTGGTGCCGTCGGCGTTGATTACGAAGATGCCGTCGTAGCCGGTGCTCGTCGGGTCTGGGGCGTGAAAGCGTTCGGTGCGGAAGACCAACCGTTTGCCGTCCGGCGACCAGTCGGGGTCGAAGTCGGTACCCCCGCGGCCGTGGGTGACCTGCGTCCGCTGATGGTGGAGGTGACCGGGCCGATTGCGAAGGTCCGCCCGCCGAGAACTGGTGGAGGTGGAGCGAATGATCAAGATCCGCTAGCCACAATTGGGGGGTGAAGGAATGTGCTCGACCCTAACTTCGTAGACCTGCAGCGAGGGGTCGGCGCCGACACTGTGGAAGAGCCGAGGGGCGGCTGGGGGTTCGGATGCGGCGCGC
>Ga0126313_10001469_pt1 | contig 12520 bp, 12 predicted proteins | sample Plot105A_FD_89954 | JGI IMG/M metagenome (GOLD analysis project Ga0126313, IMG submission 89954) | Serpentine soil microbial communities from UC McLaughlin Reserve, CA, USA - Plot105A | ecosystem: Environmental > Terrestrial > Soil > Grasslands | place: USA: UC McLaughlin Reserve, Lake County...
ACGACATCGAGAAGGCCACCCAGGTCGCCCGCAAGATGGTCTGCGAGTACGGCATGAGCGACCGGCTCGGCTCGCTGGTGCTCGGCACCAAGCAGGAGAACGTCTTCCTCGGCCGCGACTTCGGCCACCAGCAGGACTACTCCGAGCAGGTCGCCTTCGAGATCGACAAAGAGATGCGGCGGCTGATCGACGAGGCCCACCTGGAGGCCGAGCAGATCCTGACCACCTACCGCGACGTCGCCGACGCGATGGTCGAGGCGCTGATGGAGAAGGAGACCATCGGCAAGGAGGAGCTGGCCCAGATCCTCGCCCCGGTGGTCAAGCGCCCCGCCCGCGGCATCATGGCCCCGCCGCGCGGCGACGTCCGCGCCAACGGCGGCCGCTCCAGGGACGAGGCGGGCATCGCCCGCGCCCAGGACACCTCGGCCTCCGACTGACCGCGCTACCGTGGACGGGCCCGGGAAGCCACCCGGGCCCGCCGCCGTTGAACGCTCGGGGTGATGCGCATGACGATCCGGGAGGATGGCCAGGCGGAGATCGGCTCGCTGGCCGAAGAGTCGCAGGCCGTCGCCGCCGGCCATGATCGGGTCGACCTGGAGAAGATCGAGCGCGGCGTCCGCCTGATCCTGGAGGGCATCGGCGAGGACCTGGGACGCGACGGGCTGCGCGAGACCCCGGCCCGGGTCGCCCGCATGTACGAGGAGATCACCACCGGCCTCCGCAGCGACCCCACCGAGGTCCTCCAGGTCGTGTCCGACGAGGGCCACGACGAGCTGGTGATGGTACGCGAGATCCCCATGTACAGCCTGTGCGTTCCGAGCCGGCAGATGGTGGACGTGGTCGGCGGTCAGAAGCGGGCGCGCGACGTCCAGGTCGGCGATCAGCTGTGGACGCTCGTGAACGGCCGTGCCCAACCGACGCGGGTCACCCGGGTGCAAGGAAGGAAGACCCGGGAGCTCGTCGAGGTGCGGACCGAGCAGGGGGTCTTCCGCGTCACGCCCGACCACCCCTTCGCCACGCCACAAGGCTGGACCGAGGCCAAGGACCTGCAGGGCACCTTCGTCGAGTGGACCGCGCCTCGCAGTCTGTGCCGAGCGAGGCACAGTCCGAGCGTCGGTTACGAATTCGGCTACGCCGTGGGTGCCATCTGCGCCGACGGAACGGTCAGCAGGCGATACGTCTCCCTGGTCGTCAACGACCAGGAGTACGCCAAGCGGTTCGCGGTCGCCATGGAGCGGGCGTTTGGGGTGACGGCTCGGCTTGAACCGGTTGAGCGGCCCTCGGGATTCCTTGAGCGCCCGGTGGCAGGCTGGCGGGTGCGGGTCGTCTCCTCATACTTGGCCGAACTTCTCCGCCAATACCTCGGCGGCGACGCCCACCACCTACGGCAACGGTTCCCGAGGGTGGTGCTGACCGACGAGAGCACGTTCAGCGGGTTCCTGGATGGCTATGTCGATGGTGACGGCTGTCGATCCAAGAGCAGCGCGGGCCGAGCCGTGGTCAGTGGCAACGTCCCATTCCTCATCGACCTTGCCGAGATCATCGGAGCCCGCTTCTCACCCAGCTCCTCGAGGGCCTCAAAGCTCTACATCGCCGATAGCTGGATGCGGCGTCATGGGTTTCGTCGGGAATCGCATCGCACCGACCTGATCGAGTCGTGCTGGGTACCGGTGGAGGAGGTGCGGCCCATCCGCGCCGGCAACAAACCCTTCACTGTCTACAGCTTCACCTGCGAACCTCACCCCACGTTTCTGGTTTCCGGCCATTTGGCTCATAACTGCGAGCACCACCTGCTCCCGTTCATCGGGAAGGCGCACGTTGCGTACATCCCGAACGAGGCCGGGCGGATCACCGGGCTGTCGAAGCTGGCGCGGCTGGTGGACGGGCTGGCGCGGCGGCCGCAGGTGCAGGAGCGGCTGACGGCGCAGATCGCCGACGCGCTGGTGACGCGGCTGGAGCCGCGGGGGGCGATGGTGGTGATCGAGGCCGAGCACCTGTGCATGAGCATGCGCGGGGTGCGCAAGCCCGGGGCGATCACGGTGACCTCGGCGGTGCGGGGGCAGTTCCGCGACGTCATGTCGACCCGCATGGAGGCGATGAACCTGCTCGGCGTGACCCGGCTGGGCTGACGGCCCGGCGGCCGGCCCGGGGTCCCCTGGGGCTTAAGATGGCCGGGTCGCCCACCGGGAGGTCCGTTGGTGCCGCTTGCGCCGATCGCCCCGCACGACCTGCGGGTCGGCGACCGGGTGCTGCCCACCTCCAGCCGCTGCCTGGTCATGGGGATCGTCAACGTCACCCCCGACTCGTTCGCGGACGGCGGCCGCTACCTCGACCACCGCGCCGCGGTCGTCCACGGGCTGCGGCTGGCCGCGGAGGGCGCCGACCTGCTGGACGTCGGCGGCGAGTCCACCCGCCCCGGCGCCGCCTACGTCGAGGAGGCCATCGAGCTGGAGCGGGTCCTGCCGGTGGTCGAGGCGCTCGCCGCCGCCACCGACGTCCCCCTCTCCATCGACACCCGCAAGGCCGCCGTGGCCAGGGCCGCGCTCGCCGCCGGGGCGGCGGTCGTCAACGACGTCAGCGCCGGCCGCGACGACCCCGACCTGCTCGGCGTCGCCGCCGAGGCCAAGGCGCCGCTGGTGCTGATGCACATGCAGGGCACCCCGGCGACCATGCAGGACGACCCGCGCTACGGCGACGTGCTCGGCGAGGTTGAGGCGTTCCTCCAGGACCGCTGCGCCGCCGCCGAGGCGGCCGGGGTCGCGCGAGAGCAGCTGGTCGTCGACCCGGGGATCGGCTTCGGCAAGCGCGACGAGCACAACTACGCCCTGCTCGACGGCCTGCCCCGGCTCACCCGGCTCGGCCACCCGGTGCTGGTCGGCACCAGCCGCAAGGGCTTCATCGGCCGGGCCCTCGACCTGCCCACCCAGGAGCGGCTGGAGGGCACGGCCGCCACCGTCGTCTGGGCCGTGGAGCGGGGCGCCCGGATCGTCCGCGTCCACGACGTCGGCCCCATGGCCCGCACCGTGCGCATGACCGAGGCGCTCATGGCCGGCGGGCGGCCATACCGGAGGGGTCCGGGGAACCCCGAAGGGGTGCCCCGGTGAATCCTCCGACCGGGGCCGACGAGGCCACCGTCGCCAAGGCCAACGAGGAGTTCTACGACGCCTTCGAGGCGCTCGACATGGACCGCATGGAGGCCTGCTGGCTCCACGACGAGAGCGTCCGCTGCATCCACCCGGGGTGGGACGCGATGGTCGGCTGGGCCCAGGTGAGCCGCTCGTGGATGGCGATCTTCGCCAACTCCGCCTACATCCAGTTCTTCCTCACCGACGTCCAGGTGCACGTGGACGCCGACACCGCCTGGGTCACCTGCGCCGAGAACATCCTCTCCGGCGCCGGCCCGGAGGTGCAGGACGCCAAGGTGCTGGCGACCAACGTGTTCCGCCGCGCCGACGGCCGCTGGCGGATGGTCCTGCACCACGGCTCGCCGGTGCTGCGCCCGTGAGCGGCGACCGCATCCTGCTCACCGGCCTGCGGGTGCGCGGCCGCCACGGCGTGCTGCCCCACGAGGCGCAGCTCGGCCAGGTGTTCGTGGTCGACCTGGAGCTGTTCCTGGACCTGGCGCCGGCCGGCCGCTCCGACGAGCTCGGGCGGACGGTGGACTACGGTAGCCTGGCCAGCCGGGTGGCCGAGGTGGTCGGCGGCCGCCCAAGGCGGCTGCTGGAGGCCGTCGCCGAGGACGTGGCCGACCTGGTGCTGGCCGACGAGCGCGTGCGCCAGGTGCGCGTGCGGGTGGCCAAGCCGCACGCGCCGCTGCCGGTCGACGCCACGGTCGCCGTCGAGATCACCAGGGGCCGGCCGGCGGGGGAGGAACGGACATGACCAGGGCACACGTGGGGCTCGGCTCGAACCTCGGCGACCGCATGGCGACCCTGGACGCGGCCGTTCGGGCCCTCGACGCCGACGAGCTGACCCACGTGATGGCGGTCTCGCGGGTGTACGAGACCGCCCCGGTCGGCGGGCCCGAGCAGGACCCGTACCTCAACGCGGTGGCCGTGCTGGAGACCGACCGCGGCCCCCGCGACCTGCTCGACCTGCTGCTGGCCACCGAGGCGGGCCTGGGGCGGGTGCGGGCCGAGCGCTGGGGGCCGCGCACCGTCGACCTCGACCTGCTGCTGTACGACGGCCCGCCGATCCAGGAGCCCGGCCTGACCGTGCCGCACCCGCGGGCGAGGGAGCGCGCCTTCGTGCTGGTGCCGCTGTGCGACGCCGACCCGTTCGCGCGCTTCCCCGACGGCGAGCTGGCCTGCGACGCCCTGGTGCGGCTGGGCCCGGTCTCCGGCGTCGTCCCCGTCGGCGAGCTGCAGCCGTGAACACCACCAAAGGGAAGGTGCGGTTCGAGCTGCTGCTCGGGCAGGTGCTGGCCGCCCTGCCGGCGGCCCCCGCCCGGGTGGTGGACGCCGGGGGCGGCACCGGGCAGCTGGCGGTCGCGCTGGCGCGGCGCGGCTACCAGGTCACCGTGGTCGACACCTCGGCCGCCATGCTCGCGACCTGCGCCCAGCGCGCCGCCGGCGAGGGCGCCGAGGTCGGCGCCCGGCTGGCCACCGTGCAGGGCGACGCCGCCGACCTGCCCGCCCTGCTCGGGCCGGCCAGCCAGGCCGCCGCCGTCTGCCACGACCTGATCACCCAGGTCGACGACCCGACCGCGGTGCTGGCCGCGCTGGCCGGCGTGCTGCGGGACGGCGGCGTGCTGTCGCTGGGGTTCGCCAACCGCGACTGGCTGGTGCTGCGGGCCGGCCGCCGCGGCGAGCACGACGGCGCGCTGCGCCTGGCGCATGGCGGCGAGGCAGGCCCGCGGCCGGCCCGCGGCTGGCGTGCGCCGGCGAGCCGGCACGGCGAGCCGGCCCAGGGCGCCGCGGCGGCCATGACCCTGGCGGAGACGGAGGCCGAGCTGCGGCGGGCCGGCTTCGAGCCGGTGGCGGCCTGCGGGGTCGGCGTGTTCGTCGACGGCGGCGAGGACGACCTCGACCCGGCCCAGCTCGCCGCCCTGGTCGAGCTGGAGCGCCTCGTCGCCGCCCGAGAGCCCTATCGGTCGAGCGCCAGGACCGTCCATGTGGTCGGCCGGCGCAGGATACTTCGTCCCAGCTTGGGCGGATATACTCCGTGACACATGGCTCCGGGGGGTTCCATGGCGTCATTGCCGAGCAGCAAGCTGTCGCCCGCCGCCATCGTCGGCGCGGGCCGCGTCGGCCTTGCCCTCGCCACGTTCCTGGACCGGCTCGGCGTCGAGGTCACCCTCGGCGTGCGCTCGGATCGTGGGCGTGAGCGGGCGGAGGCGGCCGGCCTGCCGACCGCCGCCCCGGCCGACGCCACCCGCGGCGCGGCCCTGGTCGTCATCGCCGTGCTCGACGACGAGCTGCCGTCGCTGGTGACCGCGCTGGCCGCCGAGGGGGTGTTCTCCGCCGGCCAGGTGGTGATCCACACCGCCGGGGTGGACGGCCCGGCCCTGCTCGCGCCGGCGGCCGCCGCCGGCGCGAAGGTCGCGGCCTGCCACCCGGTGCAGATCTTCAACGACGACCTGGAGGGGACGCTCGGGCGCATGCCCGGCACCGTCTGGGGCGTGACCGGCGACCAGGCCGGCAAGGAGGTGGTGGTGGCGCTCGGCGGCCGCCCGATGGACGTGCCGGAGTCCGGCCGGGTCCGCTACCACGCCGCCCTGGTGCTGGCCGCCAACGGCTGCGCCGGGCTGGCCGCCACCGCCGCCGACCAGCTCAGGGCCGGCGGCGTGATCGACCCGGCCGCCCTGCTCGGCGGCCTGGTCCACGCCAGCGTGGACGCGGCGCTGGCCACCGGCCAGGCCGGGATGTCGGGGCCGTGGGTGCGGGGCGAGGGTCGCACGGTGGCGATGCACGCCGAGGCGCTCGCCCGAAAGCAGAAGGTGATGAGCGTCTACGCGTCGCTCGCCCGGCTGGTCGCCGACCGGGCGGCCGCCGCCGGCCGCCTCGACCCGGAGGCGCGCCGCCGGGTCGAGGCCGGCCTCCAGGGGCACGTCGAGGGCCAGACCGAGGAGTCCCACGAGGGGCTGGAGCTGCTCCGGAGGCTTGGCCGGCGTGCGCGCGGTCGCAACCAGCGCTGAGCTGCGCGAGGCCACCGCCGCCGCCCGCAACGAGCCGAGCGAGGTCGGCTTCGTGCCCACCATGGGCGCGCTGCACGCCGGCCACCGCGCGCTGCTGGCCGCGGCGCGGCGCGAGACCGGCTTCGTGGTCGCCTCGGTGTTCGTCAACCCGCTGCAGTTCGGGCCCGCCGAGGACCTGGCCACCTACCCCCGCGACCGCGAGGGCGACCTGGCCGTGCTGGAGGGCGAAGGGGCCGACCTGGCCTTCCTGCCCGACGAGCGGGAGGTGTGGCCCCAGCCGCCGGAGGTCCGGCTGCACGTCGGCGCCCTCGGCGGCCGCCTGGAGGGGGCCTCGCGGCCCGGCCACCTGGACGGGGTGGCGACCGTGGTCGCCAAGCTGCTGCACCTGGTCGGGCCCTCGCGCGCCTACTTCGGCCAGAAGGACGCCCAGCAGCTCGCCGTGGTCCGCCGCATGGTCGCCGACCTCGGCTTCCCCAACGAGGTCGTCGCCTGCCCGACCGTGCGGGAGCCCGACGGGCTGGCCGTGTCCTCCCGCAACGCCAACCTGTCGCCCGCGGAGCGGACCCGGGCGGCCGTGCTGTACCGCGCGCTGGCGGCGGGCCGGGCCGCCTGGTCGGCCGGCGAGCGCGACCCCGTGGCGGTCGAGGCGGCCGCCGGGGCGGTGCTGGCGGGCGCCGAGGGGGTCGAGGTGGACTACGTCGCCCTGGTCGAGCCGGCCGGCTTCGGGCCCGTGAAGCGGGCCGAGGCGGACCACGTCCTGGCGGCGGCCGTCCGGGTCGGCCGCACCCGCCTGATCGACAATGTCGTCCTCGAGGGGGAGGCGTGAGGATGCTGCTGGCCGTCGACGTCGGCAACACCGAGATCACCATCGGGGTGTTCGACGGCGAGGAGCTCGTGCAGCACTGGCGGGCCGCCACCGTGGCGGAGCGGACCGCGGACGAGCACGCCCTGCTCCTCGGCGGCTTCCTGGCCCAGGAGGGGCTGCGCCTGACCGACGCGTGCGCCGAGGTGGTGGTCTCCTCGGTGGTGCCGCGGCTCACCCAGGCGCTGCGGGAGATGGTCCGCCGCTACTGCCGGGTGGAGCCGCTGGTGGTCGAGCCGGGCATCCGCACCGGCCTGCCGATCCTGACCGACAACCCCCGCGAGATGGGCGCCGACCGGGTGGTCAACGCGGTGGCCGCCTACGCCGCCTACGGCGGCCCGGTGGTGGTGATCGACTTCGGCACCGCCACCACCTTCGACGCCGTCTCCGAGCACGGCGAGCACCTCGGCGCCGCCATCGCCCCCGGCATCCAGATCTCGATGAACGCGCTGGTCGAGCGGACCGCCCAGCTGCGCCGCGTCGAGCTGGCCACCCCCCGCTCGGTGATCGGCAAGAACACCGTCGAGAGCCTGCAGGCCGGCGCCGTCTGGGGGTTCGCCGGCCAGGTGGACGGGATCGTGCGGCGCATGGTGGCCGAGCTCGGCGGACGGGCGACCGTGGTCGCCACCGGCGGCCTGGCCGGCGCCGTGCTCGACGCCTGCGAGACCGTGCAGCGCCACGACCCCTGGCTCACCCTCCACGGCCTGCGGATCATCTGGGACCGCAACCAGACGCCCAAGGCCGGCGTCCGCGAGGACGGGCATGGCTGAGCCGTGGCGCCGGCCCGGCCGGCTGGAGGGCCGGGCGCTCTCGCCCCGCGCGTTCCGGCCGTTCGGGGTCGAGGCGCTGGTGGTCGGGGCGCCGACCGTCCAGGAGGGCCTCGTGCGGCGCGAGGGCGTGGCCACCTGGCGCCGTCTGCCCGAGCACGCCCCGGTGTTCGACCGCCTGGCCGCCACCGCCCGGGTCGACCCCGACGGGCTGCTGCCGGTCCGCGTGGTGGTCGCCGCCACCCCGGCCAGGGACCGGGCCATGCGGGTGCCGGCCACCGGGGAGCGGGCGGCCAGGGCGCTGGCCGCCGCCGGCGGGCCCGTCCCGGACGCCGGCTGGGTGCTGCTGGTGGACGAGGGACCGGGCGAGACCTGGCTGTACCTGGCCGAGGAGGACGACCCTGAGGCCGTCCTGGCCGGCTTCCTCGGGCGGCGCGGCCGCACCGACTTCGCCCGCGCCAGGCGCCGGTCGAGCCTTGGCAGCCTCGGCAGCGTCGGCCTGCTGCTCGGCCTGGTCCTGGCGATCTACGGCGGCGCGATGGGCCTCGGCGCGGCCGGCCAGGCGATCGGCGGGACGGTGATCGCCGCCTCGCTGCTGACGCTGGTCAAGGCGCGGCCGCGGTAGCGCCGGGCTCGACCCCGGCCCCTGGGGGATTGGGGGGAAGCGGGGGCCGGGGTCGAGCGCGGGTGGTCGCTCCACACGCCTTGGCGGCAGCCTCGGCGGCCGGTCCGGGTAGCGACCGCGACGACCCGCCGAGGGGGAGGACGGGGGTCCTCGGCGCGGCGGCGCACCAGCGGAGCGCTGGCCTGCCTGCACGGGTGGTCGTCGTCATCGGCGCGGCTCCGGCGGGGTAGGTGCCCGGTCGCGAGGGTCCGCCTGGAGCCGCCCCGAACGATGATGCGGGCAGCTAACCGCGCGGTAACGCCGGAACCCGAGCCTCCTCCCCTTCTGTCCCAATGGGTGATCTTGCTAAGGTTCGGCCTGGATACCCTTTCGGTCCGGTCCACCCTCTGGGGAGGTGGTCAGCATGACCGACACCACGGGTCAGGAGCCAGAGGAGCGCCCCGCCGCGACCGGCGCCGCTGGCGGCATCATCAGCATCGAGGACACCGAGGCGACCCACCTCAACCGGGTGATCACCCGGCCGATGCTGACCTTCTTCATCCTCGGCGACATCCTGGGCGCCGGCATCTACGCGCTCACCGGGCAGGTCGCCGGCGACGTCGGCGGGGCGATCTGGGCCTCGTTCCTGCTCTCGTTCCTGCTCGCCCTGGTGACCGCGTTCGCCTACCTGGAATTGGTCACCAAGTACCCGCGCGCCGCCGGCGCCGCGCTCTACGTCCACCGCGCCTACCACATCGGCATCCTCAGCTTCATGGTCACCGTGGCGGTGATGGCGTCCGGCGTCACCTCCGCCTCGTTCGCCGCCACCAGGGTCGGCGGGCGCTACTGGACCGGCCTGTTCGGCACCGAGAACCCGCCGACCGTGCTGATCGCCATCCTGGTGATCCTGCTGGTGGCGGCCGTCAACTACCGCGGGGTGGGCGAGTCGATCAGGATCAACATCGCCATCACCCTGATCGAGCTGTCCGGCCTGCTGTTCATCATCCTGGTCGGCGCCAAGGTGCTGTTCAGCGGCGACGGCGACCCCGGCCAGGCGTTCCAGTTCAAGGACAGCGGCTTCGGCGCGCTCACCGGCATCACCGCCGGCGCGGCCACCGCCTTCTACGCCTTCATCGGCTTCGAGGACTCGGTGAACATGGCCGAGGAGGTACGCGAGCCCCACCGGACCTTCCCGCCGGCGCTGTTCACCGGCATCCTCGGGGCCAGCGTCATCTACCTGCTGGTGGCCTTCACCGCCGCGATGACCGTGCCGCTGGACGTGCTCACCAAGTCGAGCGGGCCGCTGCTGGAGATCGTCAGGGAGGGCTGGCCCGGCCTCAACGCCGACACCATCTTCTCGGCCGTGGCCATGATCGCGGTGTCCAACACCATGCTGATCAACATGCTGATGGCCTCGCGGCTGCTGTACGGCATGGCCAACCAGGGCGTCCTGCCGCACCCGTTCTCCTGGGTCTCCCCCCGGCGGACGCCGTGGTTCGCGATCGCCTTCACCACCGCGCTGTCGATCGTGCTGATCATCACCACCGACGACCTCGCCAACCTGGCCGACACCACCGTCCTGCTGCTCACCGCCGTGTTCCTGCTCGTCAACATCACGGTCCTGGTGCTGCGGCGCGACCCGGTGGCCCACGACCACTTCGTGACCCCGTCGTTCATCCCGGTTATCGGGGCGCTCGTGGCGGCGGTCTTCCTGCTGCCGATCGACCGCGTCGCCGAGATCTACCAGATCGCCATCTACCTGCTCATCGGCGGCCTGCTGCTGTGGGCGCTCAACTTCGCGATCACCAGGCGGCCCGGCACCGTGGTGGCCGAGGAGGCCGACCTCACGCCGGGACCCGGCCCCAGCGAACCGCCGCCGCGCTAGCTCGCGACTGACCGGGGCGGCCCCTCGGGTAGCATGCGCCTGTCGACCAGACAGGCCGCCACCCGAGGAGCCGTCCCCACCTTGCAGGAGCGCGAGGACCGGTCCGCCGTCGAGAGGGTCCGCCGCGACAAGCTGGCCACGCTGCGCGCGGCCGGCGTCGACCCCTTCCCGGTCGGCTTCCGCCCCAGCCACACCATGGCGGAGGTCCGCAAGGGCTGGGACGGGCTGGCGCCCGGCGAGGAGTCAGGCGACGTGGTCCGGGTCGCCGGCCGGATCGTGCTCAAGCGCGAGATGGGCCGGCTGGTCTTCTGGACGCTGCGCCACGACGGCGACGAGTTGCAGGTCATGCTCACCGTCGGCGCGCTGGGCGAGGAGCAGTTCCGGCTGGTGGCCGACCTCGACGGCGGCGACCTGGTCGGCGTCCAGGGGCCGGTGGTCAAGACCAGGCGCGGCGAGCTGTCGGTCAAGGCGACCGAGGTGTTCCTGCTCGCCAAGGCCCTGCGGCCGCTGCCCGACAAGTGGCACGGCCTGACCGACGTCGAGACGCGCTCCCGCCAGCGCGAGCTCGACCTGATCGTCAACCCGGCCGCCCGCCGGGCGATGCGGCTGCGCTCCCGGGTGGTGCAGTCGCTGCGCGCGTCGATGCTGCGCCGCGGCTTCCTGGAGGTGGAGACGCCGATCCTCAACCCGGTGCCCGGCGGCGCGCTGGCGCGACCGTTCGTCACCCACCACAACGCCCTGGACACCGACCTGTACCTGCGGGTGGCCTGCGAGCTGTACCTCAAGCGGCTGCTGGTCGGCGGCGTGGACCGCGTCTTCGAGCTGGGCAGGGTGTTCCGCAACGAGGGCATCGACGCCACCCACAACACCGAGTTCACCATGCTGGAGTCCAACTCCGCCTTCCAGGACTACCGCGACATGATGGAGCTGGCCCGCGGCGTCATCCTGGAGGCCGCCGACGCCGCCGAGGCCGGCCCGAGGGTCACCTTCCGGGGCCACGAGATCGACCTGGGCGCCCCCTGGCGCGAGGTGACCCTGCTGGACGCCGTGCGGGAGGCGCTCGGCGAGCCGGGCGTGACCTACGAGCTGCCGCTGGACCGGATGCGGGCGCTGTGCGACCGCGCCGGGGTGGCGTGGCAGCCCGGCTGGGGCAGCGGGAAGCTGGTGCTGGAGCTGTACGAGAAGCACGTCGAGCACGCCATCGTGCAGCCGACCTTCGTGACTGACTACCCGGTCGAGGTGTCGCCGCTGGCCCACCCCCACCGCGAGGACCCCTTCGTCACCGAGCGCTTCGAGCTGATCATCGCCGGCCGCGAGTATGCCAACTGCTTCTCGGAGCTGACCGACCCCGACGAGCAGCGGCTCCGCTTCGAGGAGCAGGCGCTCGCCAAGGCCGGCGGCGACGAGGAGGCGATGGTGGTCGACGAGGCCTACCTGCGGGCGCTCGAGCTCGGCCTGCCACCCAACGCCGGGCTCGGCATCGGCGTCGACCGGCTGGTGATGCTGCTGGGCGACCTGTCGTCGATCCGCGAGGCGCTGCTGTTCCCCCAGCTCCGCCCCGAGGAGCAGTAGCCCTCCCACCCGTCCGGTCCGCCCCACGGGCGCCGACGAACCGGCGGCGAAACCGGGAACAGCGGGCGGCACCCGGGTGTTGTCCGTACAGACGAACACGTACGTCCTCGTCCCGCTGCCACCGTACGGGGCGTCGGAGGGCCAGGTGTATAGTCGATTGACGGCAAGGAACGCTGCCGCCGTGTCCCTGGGGGTTTGGCATGTTTGAGCGCTTCACCGACCGGGCTCGACGAGTCGTCGTGCTCGCACAGGAGGAGGCTCGGCTCCTCAATCACAACTACATCGGAACCGAGCACATCCTGCTCGGCCTGATCCACGAAGGCGAAGGGGTCGCCGCCAAGGCGCTGGAGTCGCTCGGCATCTCCCTTGAGGCCGTCCGGGCGCAGGTCGAGGAGATCATCGGTCAGGGCCAGAGCGCCCCGACCGGGCACATCCCGTTCACCCCCCGGGCCAAGAAGGTCCTGGAGCTCTCCCTGCGGGAGGCCCTGCAGCTCGGCCACAACTACATCGGCACCGAGCACATCCTGCTGGGGCTGATCCGCGAGGGCGAGGGCGTGGCCGCGCAGGTGCTGGTCAAGCTCGGGGCCGACCTGTCCCGGGTCCGCCAGCAGGTCATCCAGCTGCTGTCCGGCTACGCCGGCGGCAAGGAGGGCCAGGGCGGCGGCGCCCCCGGCGAGGCCCAGCCGCAGGGCTC
>Ga0126313_10001470_pt1 | contig 12518 bp, 11 predicted proteins | sample Plot105A_FD_89954 | JGI IMG/M metagenome (GOLD analysis project Ga0126313, IMG submission 89954) | Serpentine soil microbial communities from UC McLaughlin Reserve, CA, USA - Plot105A | ecosystem: Environmental > Terrestrial > Soil > Grasslands | place: USA: UC McLaughlin Reserve, Lake County...
GACCGCCGGCGGCGCCCCATCTGAGGGGGGCGCCGGCGGCGGAACGAGCGGAGGCCCGGTCAACCTCAACACCGCCACCGCCGAGCAGCTCGACACCCTCGACGGCGTCGGCCCGACCACTGCGCAGAAGATCATCGACTACCGCGAACAGCACGGCGGGTTCGGCTCGGTCAACGAGCTCGACCGGATCCCGGGCATCGGCGAGAAACGCATGGCCGCGCTGCGCGACCAGGTGACGGTGTAGGGGGTGTTCGCAGTTGACCGCGCTATGCGACGCAAACTGCGAACACCCCCCGAGCCGGCGCGATCGCGTCGCGGCAGCGGCTCGCGCCTACCCGCGGCACGTGGTGATCGGATGCGTGGTCATGGGCCTCCTGATCGGCCCGCGCTCGCTGCCAACCGTCGCCCTCGTCGCCGCCGTTGCCGTGCTCGTTTCGGGCGGGTTGCGACTGCCGGCTGCGCTCACCGCGGTCGGCGTCGCGGCCCTCCTCGGCGGAGCCATCGCCGGCCATGCCCGCCAGACCGTCCTCGACCACACCGCGCTGCGACCACTGATGGGCGAGGACGTGACCGTCCGGGCGACGCTGCTCGAGCCGCCACGGGCGACGACGAAGGGCGGGGAGCGGGCGCTCGTAGAGATGAGAGGCGAGGTCGTGCTCGCGCGTGTGTCCCGGTGGGTGCGAACGGCTAAATGGTCCGGTCTCGAGGCCGGCGACGAGGTCCTCCTCGGCGGCACCCTCCAGCCGCTCCGGTCCTGGGACGCCTGGGCCCGCGTCCGCGGCGCCCACGCCGTGCTGCGGCTCCACTTCGCCCGCCCGACCGGGAGACGCCGCGGCGGGATCGCCGGCGCCATCGACGCGATCCGCCGCCGCGTCGAGGCCGGCCTCGATGGCGGCCTCGGCCCGCACGAGGCGGCGCTCGCCCGCGGCATGGTCCTGGGGCAGGACGACCGGCTATCGGCGTCCGCCCGCGACGACTTCCAACGATCCGGGCTTGCCCACATCCTCGCCGCGAGCGGGCAGAACGTGATGCTGCTCGCCGCCCTCGCGTTGCCGCTTCTGGCGTGGGCGGGCCTCGGCCTGCGGGCGCGGCTTGCCGCCGTGCTCGGCCTCGTGGCGATCTACGTGCCGCTGGCCGGCGCCGGTCCGTCGATTCAGCGGGCCGGGATCATGGGCGCCGCGGGACTGGTCGCGGCCATCGCCGGGCGGCGGGCGTCCCGCTGGTACGCGCTGCTGCTGGCGGCGGCGGTCACGCTCACCCTCGATCCACGGGCGGCGGAGGACGCCGGCTGGCAGCTCTCGTTCGCGGCCGTGGTGGCGATCCTGGCGCTCGCCACTCCGGTGCGGGAGCGGCTGACCGCCCGCGGCGTCCCCCGGGGGCTGGCCGAGGCGCTTGCCCTCACCGGCGCCGCCACGATCGGCACCGCGCCGCTGCTCGCCCACCACTTCGACCGCGTTTCGCTCGTCTCGCTGCCGGCCAACCTCGCGGCGTCACCGGCGGTCGCGCCCGCCATGTGGCTGGGAATGCTCTCCGCGGCGGCCGCGCAGGTGGCCGAGCCGGCGGCGAGGCTGATCGACGCCCTCGCCCTCTACCCGCTCGCCTTCCTGGAATGGCTCGCGCGAGCGTCGGCCTCCATCCCGGCGGCCGCCGTGACGGTGCAACTGCGCGAGTGGTGGGAGGTGGCGTCCGCGTACGCGCTCGCCGGCGTCGCAATCGCGGGCCGCCGGCGGCTGCGCGACGCCGCGCGGCGCGCGAGGCGAAGAGGGCGCGCAAAGGTGGCTGGCGGGAGGCCCGATCCGGCGGGGCATCGCCGCGTCCTTCGCTTCGCCGGCCCTCTCGTCGCCGTCCTTGCGGTCCTGGCCGCCGTCACCGTCGCGAGCGGGCGGACAGGCGGGGCGGAGCGCGCGCACCAGGGCCTGGTCGTCTCCTTCCTCGACGTCGGCCAGGGCGATGCCACGCTGATCCAGGACCGCGGACGCACGGTCCTTGTCGATGCCGGCCCACCCGACGGCCCGATCGACGCGCGGCTGCGCCGGGCCGGGGTGCGCCGTATCGACCTGCTCGTCGTCACGCACGACCAGTCCGACCACGAGGGCGGGGCCCCACGCGTGGTCGCGGAGCACTCCGTCGGCCTCATCCTGGACGGCGCCGCCGGCGCGAGAACCGCCGAGCACGCCGCCCTCGTTCGCGCCGCGGCGGCGCGGCACGTCCGGCGCATCGCGCCCGAGCGGGGGCAGGTGCTGGGCATCGGCCGCATCCGCTTCGCCGTCCTCTGGCCACCCTGGCCGCCGCCCGATCCCGGCGGCGATCCGAACCACCGGGCGATCGTCGCCGTGGCGAGCGTCGGGCGCTTCGACCTTCTGCTGTCCGCCGACGCCGAGTCCGACGTCACGGCGGCTCTGCCGCTGCCCCCGGTCGATGCCCTGAAGGTCGCCCACCACGGCTCCGCCGATCCCGGCCTTCCGGATCTGCTCGCCCGCCTGCGGCCGCGCATCGCGGTCGTCGAGGTCGGCAGGCACAATCCGTACGGCCATCCGACGGCGCAGGCGATGCGCGGGCTGCGAGCGAGCGGGGCAGCGATCTACCGCACCGACCACGATGGAACGGTGCGGCTGTACGTCAGCGGCGACCGCTTGCGGGTGGGCTAGGCGATCCGCTACCCGCGCGGGTCCAGCACGAGCTTGCCCGTGGTCCGCCGCGCCCGTATGTCCTGGTGCGCGCGGCGCGCCTCCGACAGCGGATAGGTGCCGCCGACGATCGCCCGCAGGTCGCCCGCCGCCACCAGGTCCAGCAGCTCCGACACCGCTCCGCGCAGCATCTCCGGCCGCGAGATGCAGTGCACCAGCCAGAACCCGATGACGGCTCGGCTACGCGCCATCAGCGCGCCGGGCTCGACCGGCGTCGGCTGCTCGCGGCCCGCCTGGCCGTAGGCGACGAGGCGGCCGAACGGTGCCAGCGCGGCCAGCGAAGCGTCGAACGTCGCGCCGCCGACCATCTCGAGCACGATGTCGACCTTGCCGCCCGCCGCCTCCTGGATCCGGTCCTTGAGCCCGTCCGGGGAGCCGTCGATCGCCGCGTCGGCGCCCAGCTCGACGGCCAGCGCCCGCTTCTCGTCGCTCGACGCCGTGGCAATGATCATGCCCGCCCCCCAGCGTCGGGCCAGCTGGATCGCGAGCGTCCCCACGCCGCCTGCACCCGCATGCACCAACACGCTCTCGCCCGAAGCCATGTGCGCGCTCGTCTGCAGCAGGTGCCACGCGGTTGCGCCCTGGAGTACCAGGGCCAGGGCCTCGCCGTCGCTGACCCCGTCCGGGATGGAGAACACGACCGACGGGTGCGCGACCGCCCGCTCGGCGTAGCCGCCGCCGGCGAGCAGCGCCACCACGCGCTCGCCGGAAGACGTCGTGCCCGCGACCTCGCCGCCCGGGATCAGCGGGAGTGAGGCCGGGGCGAGATACGTGTTCTCGGCCTGGTGGGTGTCGGCGTAGTTGATGCCCGCGGCGGTGACGTCGATCGCCACCATGCCGTCGGCGACCTCGGGCTCGGGGATCTCGCGCAGCTCGAGTACCTCGGGCCCGCCGAACTCGGTGACCTGGATCGCGCGCAAGGGCGCGGAGCCTAGCCGCTTGCCCAGCTAGCCTCCGGCCCGGTGCCGAGCTTCAAGCCCGCCTACCTCATCCACGGCGACGACCACGGCCGCATCGCCGAGCGGCGCGCGCGGCTGCGCGCCCTCGCCGAGTCCGCGTCGGGCGCGGGGGGTGTCGAGGTGCTCGAGGGCGAGGCCGCAACGCCCGAGGACGCGGCCGCCGCACTCCAGGCCATGACCTTCGCGCTCGGGCGGCGCTTCATCATCGTGGAGGGCGTCGAGCGCTGGAAGGCGTCCGAGCTCGAGCCGCTGGCCCAGGCGCTCGACCCACCCCCGCCGGACACGACGATCGCGTTCTTCGCGCGCGAGGAGTCGCGCGCGAAGGCGCCGGACGCCCTGCACGAGATCGTCAAGCGTGCCGGCGGCGACGTCGCGGCCGAGCAGACGGTCAAGCCATGGGAGTTGCCCAAGTGGGTCGCCGGGCGCGGGCGCGAGCTCGGACTCGAGTTCGATCGCGGCGCCGCGAGCGCGCTCATCCGCCACGTCGGCGACCGCCAGCAGCGGCTGGTGCGCGAGCTCGAGAAGCTCAGGCTCGAGCTCGGGCCGGGCGCTCGCCTGACCGAACAGACGGTCGACGAGCTGGCGGCGACCAGCGCCGAGCGCAGGGTCTGGACCCTGGCCGACGCGATCGTCGCCGGCGACGCGGCCACCGCCCAGCGCTGCCTGCTCGAGCTGCGCGCCCAGGGCGAGCGCCTGCCCGGCCTCATCTACAACATGGCCCGCCGCCTCCGCGAGGCCAACGCCATCGCTACCCGCCTGGAGGCGGGCCAGAGCCCGGCGCAGGTCAGAAAGAGCCTTCGCATGCCGACCAAGGCCGCGGAGAAGCTGATCGCCGACGTGCAGCGAAGAGACCGGGACGCCCTCCGCGAAGCGCTCGAGGCCATCGCGGACCTCGAACGGGACAGCAGAGGCGGCGGCGCCCTCAGCGAGGACACCGCCGCCATCCTGGCCGTCAGCAGAGCGGTCGGCAGCTAGGCCCGACGCCCAACGCCCAACGCCCAACGCCTTTCAGCCGTCCCACGCCTGCACAACCTCCTGCCTCACGACCTTCCCGTCCCGCACCACGAACGCGCCCGCGCACTTACCCCGGCGGCTACCCCGACTTCCCGATGCCGCAGGACATCCGCACCTCCCGCGACCACGGGCGCGTGCAGATCTCGTGCCTGGTAAGCGACATCCGCTTGGAGTGGCGGCTGGCCGAGGACAACGGCGGCACCCGGATCAGCGTCGCGGTGGACATCCCCGAGGAGGAGGCCCACCGGCTCGAGCGCCAGCGCGAGGTGGCCAGCGCCTCGCTGCGAAACCTGGCCGAGCCGGCGCGAGCCTAGTCACGCACGCCGGCGCATCCGGGCTGCGCCCGGCTGGGCGACGCGCGCTCTGTCAGGAGCCGGCTTCGGCGCGCAGCCGGGCCGCGCGGGACTTCTTGCGGGCGCCGTTGTTGCGGTGCAGCGCGCCCGACTTGACCGCCTTGTCGATCGCGCTGATGAGCTCGGCGTGCTCGGCGGCGGCGCGCTCTTCGTCGCCCTGGTACAGCGCGGTGCGGAGGCGGCGGAAGTAGGTCTTGACGCGCGACACCCGGCGGCGGTTCTCCTGCCGCTCGCGCTCCGTGCGCTGGTTGCGCTTCTTCTGCGAGTGGATGTTGGCCATAGGCGGGCGCCTACGATACCGCGCCGGTGTCCGGCGGCCGGCGCATCGCCCGCAACTCCGCGATCTTCTCCATCGCCACGGGCCTCTCGCGGATCGCGGGGCTCGGGCGCGAGATCCTCGCGTCGAGCTACTTCGGCACCCAGGGGCGCTTCTCGGCGTTCACGATCGCCTTCCAGATACCCAATCTGGTGCGGTCGCTGTTCGCCGACGCCGCCATCTCCGCGGCCTTCGTGCCCGTGTTCACTGAGCTGCTCGAGCACGGGAAGAAGCGGGACGCGTTCCGCCTCGCCGGCAGCCTATTCACGCTGATCCTGTGCCTGCTCGGCGGGCTGAGCGCGCTCTTCATCCTGCTCGCGCCGGTCGTGATGCCGCTGTTCGTCGGCGACACCTTCACCCAGCAGTTGACCGATTTGACGGTGGGGCTGAGCCGGGTGCTGTTCCCGATCGTCGTGCTGCTGGGGCTCAACGGCCTGCTGGTCGGGATCCTCAACGCGTACGACCACTTCACGATCCCGGCCTTCGCGCCGCTGGTCTGGAACGGCGTGATCATCGTCGCGCTGATCTTCCTGCGCCAGCAGTTTACGGGCGACGACCAGATGTACGCCTACGCGATCGGCGTTCTGATCGGGACGATCGTGCAGCTGGCGATGTGCTACCCGGCCCTGATCCGCCAGGACTTCCGCCTCAGGATGGCGTTCGACTGGCGCGACCCGCGGGTGGTGCAGACGCTCAAGCTCATGCTCCCCGTCACGCTCGGCCTCGGGATCATCAACTTCGACCTGGTCATCAACTCGGTGCTCGGGTCGCTCATCTCCGACCAGGCGCCGCGGGCGATCGACGCCGCCTTCCGCATCTACATGCTCCCGCAGGGAGTCTTCTCGGTCGCCCTGGCCACGGTGCTGTTCCCGACGCTGGCCCGCTTTGCCGCCCGCGGCGACATCGCCGGCCTGCGTGCGACGATGGCAAACGGCGTCCGGCAGATCGCGCTGATGCTCATCCCGATGGCCGCCATCACGCTCGTGCTGTCCGAGCCGATCACGCGGCTCGTCTACCAGCGCGGGGCGTTCAACGCCCACTCGACCGACCTCGTGTCGACGGCGCTGTTCTGGTTCTCGTTCTCGCTGCCGTTCGCCGGCATCAATCTGCTGCTGACGCGCACGTTCTTCTCGCTGCAGAGGCCCTGGACCCCGACGGCGCTGGCCGCCGGGAACATCGTGCTCAACCTCCTGGTATCGCTGGCCCTGTACAAGCCGTTCGGCGTGGCCGGGCCGGTCATCGGGACCGCCACGGCCTCGGCGGCGATGGCGGCCGCACAGGCGCGCTGGCTGCGCGCCGACCTGCAGGGCAAGCTGGAGGGCCGGGCCACGGCCGCAGCGGTGGCGCGGATGCTCGCCGCGGCGGTCGGGCTGGGGGTGGTGGCCTACGGCGTGTGGCGGGGCCTCGACGCGCTCCTGGGCACGCGGCTCGTCGCCCAGATCGTCTCGGTGGGCGTGGCGATCGTCACCAGACAGTGCGTCTACGGCGCCGCCGTCCTAGCGCTGCGCGTGCGCGAGGCCCACCAGGTGCGCCGCTTCGTGGGAGGAGCGTTGCGCCGGTTCAGCCGCTAGCGTCCCGTGAGGAACTGCGGGGACGCCGTGTCCTTGCCGATGAGGGGGATGAGGCACTGATGCTGATGCGGTTCATCGCGCCCTGCGCGGCGGTGCCCGGCGCGCTGGCCATGACCACGCCGGCGGCCGCCGCCGATGTCGTGTTCGGCTCGCCCCTGAGCGATCCGGCCAACGCCATGCCCTACCGCCACGGCTGGGACCAGACGGTGTTCAACACCGCCGGCCCGGTCGCCATCGCCGCTCCGCAGCCCGGGCTCATCAAGCAGGTAAGGCTCCGCGGGTTCGCCGCCGACGGGCAGCCGCTCGCGGTCAAGTTCCGCGTCATCCGCCCCGTGGCCAACGGCCGCTGGCGGGCGGTCGCCACCCCGATGGTGGCCTCGCTTCCGCCCACCGACGGCATCCACGTCTTCAACGTTCCCGATCCGCGCGCCTTCCGCGTCCAGGCGGGCGACTACGTGGCCCTCTTCCAGCAGGGATTCGGCGGCGCCGGTCGGCGGTGGCAGATCTTCTCGGCCAACTCGGCGTGGACCATGCAGAAGGTGGCGACCGCCGGAGGCGTCCCCGGCACCGAGAACGGGTTCAACGACGGCGATCTCTCACCGGCCCGGCCGGCCGACCTCGTCGGCAACAGCACGGTCTCGTACCCGGGCTACGAGGTGCTGCTGCAGGCGGTCGAGGCGCCCGACCTGTGCCCGGGGACCGACCTGCCGCAGCAGCCGTGCCGGTCCAAGCTCTACCTCGGCGGCAAGGTGGCCAAGTCCAGGCGCGCACTGCGCTACACGTGGACGCTGCGCAACGGCGGCCCGCATCCTGCTTCCGGCCTGTCGTTCGTGGCCAATCTCCCGGCGCGCACCACCGTCCCCGGGCTCCCCGCGGGCTGCACGGCGACCCCCGGCCGCCCGCCCCAGGTCCGGTGTGACGTGGGCCACATCCCCTCACCGCAGCAGGGCAGAGCGGTGCGGCGGATCAGCTTCGTGGCCGTGCCCCACAAGGCGACGCGGTTCTTCCGCGCCACCGGCGTCATCGACGCCCCGAGTGTCGACGACCCCAACGGGACGGCGCGCCATTTCAAGACGGTGAGCGCCAGCACACGAGACCTCGTGCGCTCGCGCGGGGCGCGCTAAACAGGGATCACAGCGAGTCGTCGGTGTAGATGCCGGCGCGGAGCGAGTCGTCCGTGTCGATCGCAGCGCGGGCCGAGTCGTCCGTGTAGATGGCAGCGGCCGACCGGCCTCAAGCGGTAGCGCCGACCTACAGTGGACGGGCCGTGGATCAGGCCCGTATCCGCAACTTCTCGATCATCGCCCACATCGACCACGGGAAGTCGACGCTGGCCGACCGCATCCTCGAGCTCACCCACACGGTGGAGGGGCGCGAGATGCGCGCTCAGGTGCTCGACTCGATGGAGCTCGAGCGCGAGCGCGGGATCACGATCAAGGCTCAGGCCGTGCGCGTCCTCTACGAGGCACGCGACGGCCGGACCCACCAGCTGCAGCTCATCGACACTCCGGGCCACGTCGACTTCACCTACGAGGTCTCGCGCTCGCTTGCGGCGTGCGAGGGCGCGCTCTTGGTCGTCGACGCCTCGCAGGGGGTCGAGGCCCAGACGGTGGCCAACACCTACCTCGCCATCGACGCCGGGCTCGAGCTCATCCCGTGCCTGAACAAGATCGACCTTCCGGGTGCGATGCCGGACGAAGTCGCCGCCGAGGTGGGCGAGCTGATGGGCGAGGACCCGGCCGGCGTGCTGCGCATCTCGGCCAAGACGGGCGAGGGGGTCGCGGACGTCCTCGAGGCGCTGGTCGCGCGGGTGCCGCCGCCGGAGGGCGACGCGGACGCTCCGCCGCGAGCGCTGATCTTCGACTCCGAGTTCGACCAGTACCGCGGCGTCGTCGCCTACATCCGCGTCGTCGACGGTCGCTTCGAGAAGGGCGACGCGATCCGTGCGATGCAGGCGGGCACCGAGGCCGACATCGACGACATCGGCTTCTTCACTCCCCGGATGACCCCCGCGGACGGCCTGGGCGCGGGCGAGGTCGGCTACCTCATCACCGGCATCAAGGACGTCACCCGGCTGCGGGTCGGCGACACGCTGACCGCGCAGGCGCGGCCCGCGGCTCAGCCGCTCCCCGGCTATCGGGAGGTCAAGCCGATGGTGTTCTGCGGCCTGTTCCCCACCGACTCCGACAACTTCCCCGAGCTGCGCGACGCGCTCGAGAAGCTCGCGCTCAACGACGCGGCGCTGTCGTACGAGCCCGAGACCTCGGACGCGCTGGGCTTCGGCTTCCGCTGCGGCTTCTTGGGACTGCTGCACATGGACATCGTGCGCGAGCGGCTCGAGCGCGAGTACGACCTCGAGCTGCTGACGACGATGCCGTCGGTCGAGTTCGAGGTCACGCTGACCGACGGGGAGGAGGTCGCGGTCCACAACCCGACCGACTTCCCCGACCCGGCCCGCATCGCCGAGGTGCGCGAGCCGTACATCCGCGCCTCGATCCTCTCGCCCAAGGCCTACGTCGGCCAGATCATGGAGCTGTGCCAGGAGCGCCGTGGCGAGCACGCCGGGATGCACTGGCTGACCCCCGAGCGCGTCCAGATCACCTACGACCTGCCGCTGGCGGAGATCGTGCTCGACTTCTTCGACCAGCTGAAGTCGCGGACGCGCGGGTACGCGTCGCTGGACTACGACGTGCTCGGCATGCGGGCCAGCGACCTGGTCAAGCTCGACCTCCTGCTCGCCGGCGACCCGGTCGACGCCCTCTCGATGGTCGTGCACCGCGAGAAGGCCTATGCGGTCGGGCGGGCCCTGGCCGAGAAGCTCCGCGCGCGCATCCCCCGCCAGCAGTACGACGTCCCGATCCAGGCGGCGATCGGCTCGCATGTGATCGCGCGCGAGACGATCAAGGCCTACCGCAAGGACGTGATCGCCAAGTGCTACGGCGGCGACATCACCCGCAAGCGCAAGCTGCTGGAGAGGCAGAAGGCGGGCAAGCGGCGGATGAAGCAGGTGGGCCGGATCGAGGTGCCGCAGGAGGCGTTCCTGGCGGTCCTTGAACTGGGGGAGGACTAGCCGGCTTGATCACCGTGAACCGGCACTGGCCCTACGTGCTCGGGCTGGCCGGGCTGGCCGTGCTGGGTGTCGCGCTCACGCAGGTGCTCGGGGGAGCGACGTCGTCGCCGGGACCGCTACCGACGGCCGCGCCGCAGGTGCCCGGTGCCGTCGTGCCGCCGCCGGCCTCGGTGGTCGGCGCGGCCCACTTCCCCGCCATCCACTGGCGTCGCTCGGTCGCCGTCGGCCTGCCCTGGGGGGGCCGCCTGCGCGATGGCGTCCTGCTCCCCGCCTACGGCCGCGACTTCGCCACCTGGGACCCGATCCTGTTGCGCTACCCCAACCGCGCCGGTCGTCGCTGGGGCACGGCGCGGCTGATCAAGACGCTCGTGTACGTCCTCTACCGCTACCACCGGGCGCACCCGCAGGCCCCACCGGTCCTCGTCGCGGACCTGTCGCGGCCGCGGGGCGGGCCGTTCACCGGCCGCTACGGCGGCCTGGGGCACGACTCGCACCAAAACGGTCTCGACGTCGATGTCCTCTATCCGCGGCGCGACGGCAAGGTGCTGCCGGCCGGCCCGCACGACATCGACCACCGTCTCGCCCAGGACCTCGTCAACCGCTTCGTCGCCCAGTACGCCCAGTACGTGTTCGTCGGGCCCCACACCGGCCTGCACGGACCGCGGGGCGTCGTGCAGACGCTCGTCCACCACGACGACCACATGCACGTCCGCGTCTATCCGCGGTAGTGCCCCGCCGGCATCCATGCCGTCGGTCCGACGCAAAGGGCGACGTCCGGTCGCCTATATTCCGCGCCGCCCGATGCCCGTCTCGACCGAAGCCGTCGGCAAGACCTACCCGCCCGTCGTCTACGCGGTCGGGCGCGAGAAGGTGCGCGAGTATGCGGCGGCGACGGGCGAGTCCAACCCGGTCCATCTGGATCCCGAGGGGGCGCGGGCGGCGGGCTACGCCGACGTGGTCGCGCCGCCCATGTTCGCCGTCGTCTACTCGGCGCCGGCGATCGGCCCGGCCATCCTCGACCCCGAGGTCGGGATGAACTTCGCGACGATGCTGCACGGGGGCCAGGAGTTCGAGTGGGGGCCGGTGGTCGTCGCGGGCGACGAGATCACCACCGCCGCCACCATCAAGGACATCTCCGAGCGCGGAGGCATGGGCTTCTACGTCTTTGAGTCGACGTCGACCAACCAGCGCGGCGAGACGGCGTGCAGGGCCACGTGGACGAACATCGTGCGGGGGGTGTGATGCGGGCGGGCGAGCAGCTGCCGGAGCTCCGGGTGACGCCCGACAAGTACCTGACCGTCCGCTACGCGGGCGCGTCGGGCGACTTCAACCCGATCCACATCGACGAGGAGTTCGCCAAGGCGGTCGGGCTGCCGGGCAAGATCCTCCACGGGCTGTGGACGATGGCCCAGGTCGCCCGCGCCCAGACCGAGGCGGCCGGCGGGCCGGAGGCCCTGCGGCGGCTGAGCGTCCAGTTCCGCGGGATGGGCGTTCCCGAGCAGGAGCTCGTCGTGCGCTCGACCGTGCGTGAGGTCGCCGACGGCGTGGCGACGATCGACGCGGTGGCCGAGCAGTCCGGCAAGAAGATCATCCGCAACGCGCGGGCCGAGGTCCGGATCGACCGCTCCTAGAATCGACCGGGCGATGGCCACCCCGACCGCCCGACAGCAGCTCATCCTCCGCAAGGTCGTCGAGGGCTACATGCAGACCGGCACACCGGTCGGCTCGAGGGCCCTGGCCACCGGCGACGACCTCGCCGTGGGGTCGTCGACGATTCGCAGCGAGCTGTCGCTGCTCGAAGACCAGGGGCTGCTCTCGCATCCGCACACCTCGGCGGGCCGCGTGCCCACCGACGCCGGCTACCGCTACTTCGTCGACCAGATCCTGCGCCGGGGGCAGGTCCCGGAGGAGGAGGCGCCGCTGTCGCTGCAGCTCATGCGCCGCGAGGTCGACGAGGCCATGCGCACTACGACCGCGACGCTCTCGCAGGTCACCGACCTGGTCGCCATCGTCACCGCCCCGCCGATCGAGACGGCGACGATCAAGCACGTCGAGGTGCTGGTGCTTCAACCGCAGCTCCTGATGGTCGTGATCATCACCTCGACCGGCGGCGTCTCGAAGCGGATCTTCACCTTCGAGCGGCCGGTCGATCCGGGGCTGGCCGAGTGGGCCGCCTCGTACCTGAACGAGCGCCTGGTCGGCATGGGGCTGGGCGCGCGCATGCTGCGCGCCCGCCTGCACGACCCGACCCTGCCGGGGACCGAGCGCGCGTTCCTGGAGACGCTTGCACCGGCGTTCGAGAAGCTGGCCGAGACGGCCGAGCAGACCCTCTATGTCGACGGAGCAGCGCGGCTGGTGGACGAGCACCGGTGGGACGACCTCGGCCAGCTCAACGCCCTGCTCGACATGCTCGAGCGGCGCGTGACCCTTCTCGGCGTGCTGCGCGAAGCGCTGTCGGAGCGCGACGTGTTCGTGCGCATCGGGCACGAGAACGAGGCCCCCGCGCTGCGCTCGCTCGCCCTCGTCGCGAGCTCGTACGGGCTGCCGC
>Ga0126313_10001471_pt1 | contig 12503 bp, 17 predicted proteins | sample Plot105A_FD_89954 | JGI IMG/M metagenome (GOLD analysis project Ga0126313, IMG submission 89954) | Serpentine soil microbial communities from UC McLaughlin Reserve, CA, USA - Plot105A | ecosystem: Environmental > Terrestrial > Soil > Grasslands | place: USA: UC McLaughlin Reserve, Lake County...
CCGTCCAGGTGACGTCGCCCTCCTCGGAGACCTCCGTCATCTGGTCGACGCCGGGGCCGGTCAGGTGGAAGTTGTGGGCGGACGACTCGTCGATGATGTTGATCGTGTACTCGCCGGGCGTGAGCGCGTCGGTGCCGGTCATGCTGATCTCGAAGCCGGGACCGACGGTTCCGGTGAGCGTTCCGCCGGCGTCGCCGGCGGAGGTCGTGTCGGCAGGAGCGGCGGCCGTCGTGCCGGCCGCGTCGTCAGAGTCGGAGCCGCCGCAACCGGCGAGGGCGAGCGAGGCCGAAGCGAGGACGACGACGAGCGTGAGTGGGATGCGTCTCATGTGGTGATCCTACGCAGGAGGCGCAGCATCGGATTCGACGTCCACGAGCAGGCCACGCACTAAGCTGCCGCCGGTGCTGTCGGACGTCCTCACGCGCGAGGCGCTCGAGTTCCTGAGCGAGCTAGAGCGGCGTTTCGGGCCGCGCCGGAACGAGCTGCTCGCGGCGCGGCACGAGCGCGCGCAACGGCTGCGCGGGGGCGAGCTGCCGGACTTCCTGCCGGAGACGCGCGAGGTTCGCGAGGGGGACTGGCGGGTCGCGCCGGTGCCTGACGAGCTGCAGGACCGGCGGGTGGAGATCACCGGGCCGGTCGACCGGAAGATGGTGATCAACGCCCTCAACTCGGGCGCGAAGATGTTCATGGCCGACTTCGAGGACTCGAACTCGCCGACCTGGCAGAACTGCATCGAGGGCCAGGTCAACCTGAGCGACGCGCTCGAGCGGTCGATCGCGCTGGACACCGGCGCGAAGCAGTACCGGCTGAACGACGACATCGCGACGCTGCTGGTGCGCCCTCGTGGCTGGCACCTCGACGAGCGGCACTTCAGCGTCGACGGGGCTCCGATCTCGGCGAGCCTCTTCGACTTCGGCCTCTACTTCTTCCGCAACCACGCCCGCGGCGGGACGTGGTTCTACCTCCCGAAGCTCGAGTCGCACCTGGAGGCGAGGCTCTGGAACGACGTCTTCGTCTGGACGCAGGCGGAGCTCGACATCCCGCAGGGGACGATCAAGGCGACGGTCCTGATCGAGACGATCCTCGCCGCCTTCGAGATGGACGAGATCCTCTACGAGCTGCGCGAGCACTCCGCCGGCCTGAACGCCGGCCGCTGGGACTACATCTTCAGCGTGATCAAGAAGCTCGGCCACCGGCCCGAGTTCGTCCTGCCCGACCGAGCCGACGTGACGATGGCGGTGCCGTTCATGCGCGCCTACACGGAGCTGCTCGTGAAGACGTGTCACGCGCGTGGCGCCCACGCGATGGGCGGCATGGCCGCGTTCATCCCGTCTCGCCGGGATCCGGAGGTCAACGCCGCCGCCCTCGCCAAGGTGCGCGAGGACAAGGAGCGCGAGGCCGGTCAGGGCTTCGACGGCACGTGGGTCGCGCACCCCGATCTCGTGCCGGTCGCGATCGAGATCTTCGACCGGGTCCTCGGCGAGCGGCCGAACCAGGTCGACCGTCGGCGGGATGACGTCGAATCGACCGCCGCCGACCTCCTCGACGTCGCCTCGACGCCCGGTGAGATCACCATGGCCGGGCTGCACAACAACGTCTCGGTCGGGATCCAGTATCTCGCCGCGTGGCTGCGCGGTTCGGGCGCCGTCGCGATCTTCAATCTGATGGAAGACGCCGCGACGTCGGAGATTTCCCGCTCACAGGTCTGGCAGTGGCTGCGGCACGGCAAGGTCGCGCCCGCCGACGTCGAGGCCGCGGTCGAGGAGGAACTGGCGAAGCTCGACGGGGACTACGAGGAGGCGCGGCAGCTTTTCGAGCAAGTCGCCATGGGCGATGAGTTCGTCGAGTTCCTGACGCTCCCCGCCTACGAGCACATCGACTAGGACCTCCGGCCCCTACAACGGGCCGGACGGCCTATTGCCGAGACCCACCGCAGGCCGACAACCTAGGGAGATGAACGACGGACAGATCCTGCTCTGGTGCATCGCGCTGATCGCGCTCGAGCTCCAGCACCTGAAGTGGATCGTCTGGGAGCACTGGACCTGCCGCCGCTGCGGCGTCAAGCACCGCCAGTGCGGGCACGGCTCCCGGATCGTGAAGTACTTCTAGCCGCTAGTCCCCCGCCACGAAGAATTGCCAGTCCCCGTCCGCCGTGATCGCGGTGCGGTAGCCGAGATAGCCGGTGTTCTGCTCCCGCATCTGATCGACCACGTCGGCGCTGTAGAGGCCGGAGTAGACGAGATCCCGCCACGCCTCCTCGGTCGGGCTCTCGCTGTAGGCCCTCGGCCAGGCGTAGGAGCCCGACTCGTTGCGCGTGAACGGCTGCGTCAGGATCGTGGCGAGCGCGCGCATCGGCTTCGGTGTCTCAAGGGTTTTTTCCTCGAGGTGGCGCCAGTACTCCGATGCGTCGGTGCTGCTGCCGTAGCTGAACGTGAAGCCCTGCCCCCTCTCGTTTGCGATCTGCTCGAGCGTGTCGTAGTCGCAGGCGACGGCGGCGGCGAAAACGCGCTTGCGGACGTCGGCGACCGGCGGCGGGAGATCCTGCTCCGGCAGCGTCAGCCGCAGGCCCGAGGTCGAGCAGGCGCCCTCCCCCGCCGGCGTTGTGACGGCCGGAGTGGTCGGCGGCAGCTCCGTGATCGTGAAGGATTCGGTGACGGTGACCGACGGCGGCGTGGTGCTGCCGGCCTCATCGGCGTCGTCGGAGCCGCAGCCGGCGAGTGCGACCACGACGAAGGCCAAGGCTGATAACGACCTCATACCGTCTCCGTTCGCTCACGCGCGCGCGTGCCCTGCAGCCGAGCGGTAAGCGTTGTGTCTCGCACCGATCGCTTGCCGCCGGGCCGGAGCATCAGAGGCGGATCGCGCCCTGTGCCAGCGCCTCCCCGTTCGAGTCCTCGGCACGGACGACCACGACACGCACGAACGAGCCGTGGCCGTAGACCTCGGCGGGCTCGACGAAGGCGCCGAACGGCTGCACCGTCTCGCCGTCGACCGAGAGCTCGCCGCGGAGGACGCAGCCGATCCCAGGCCCCTCCGCCGGCCCCGCATCGCGCTCGCAGCGCATGGCGTAGTCCGCCCACGGGTCGAGCTCGACGTGTGCGGTCAGCTTCGCATCCTCGACCGACCACTCCGTCAGCTCCCAGCGGAGGACGGTCGCGCCATCCGTCCCGGCCGCGAGCTGCGCCTCCTCTGCTCCGAACGCAGCCGTGCCCGCGTGCAGCGAGGCGAGCTCGCCGGAGGCGACGTAGACGATCCGCCCGCCGGCGGCGAGATCCAGCCGCTCGCCCGGCGCGAGCAGGTCCTCGTACAGCGAGAGCGAGGTCATCTGCCGGTAGAGGCGACGGTGGCCATCGCTGCGAGGATAGTTGCGCCGTGATCGCCGACGCCCACGTGGACATCCTGCTCGAGCTCGCTCACCGCGAGCACCGGCTCGGGGAGACCGAAGTGTTCTCCCGCACCTGGCTCCCGCTGCTCGAAGCGGGCGGCGTCGGGCTTCAGGTGTGTCCGGTCTTCGTCGATCTCGAGCTGCAGCCGGAAGGATCGCTCCGCGAGGCCCTGCGGCAGGTGACCGCGCTGGCGCACGCGCTGGCCGAGAGCCCGGACCGGCTCATCGCGGTCCGATCGCGAGCGGATCTCGACGCGGTGGAGGGTGGAGAGCGGATGGGCCTGATGCTCGCGCTCGAGGGCGTCGAGCCGTTCGGCTACGAGGTCGCGACGGCCGACGTGTTCTGGGAGCTGGGGCTGCGAATGGCCGGGCTGACGTGGAACCGCCGCAACCCGTTCGCCGACGGGGCCGCGGAGGAGGGCGGACTCTCGCGGCTGGGGCGCTCGCTCCTGAGGCGGTTCGCCGAGCTCGGCGTGATCCTCGACCTTGCCCACGCGTCGGAGCAGCTCTTCCGCCAGTGCCTCGACTCGTACGACGGGCCGGTCTGCGTCACCCACGCGGGCTGCCGGGCCCTGAACGAGACACCGCGCAACCTGTCGGACGAGCAGCTGCGCGAGCTGGCGGCCCGCGACGGCATCTTCGGCCTGATGATCCACCCGCTCGCGATCGATCCCGTGTCCCCGACGATCGAGCGCGTGGTCGACCACCTCGAGCATGCTGCGTCGGTGACCGGCCCCGACCGCGTCTGCCTCGGCGGTGACTGGATCAAACGGCTGCACGAGCTGATGCCGGCGCCGGCGCCGCCGGACGGGCTGATGCCGCCGGGGCTCGCCGAGGGGACGACGATCGCGGGGCTGTCGGGCCCGGAGGAGTATCCCGCGCTCGTGACGGCCCTGCAGGCGCGCGGCTGGGAGGGCGAACGGCTCGACGGACTGCTCTCGCGGAACCTCCTCCGGTTCCTGCGCGAGTCGCTGCCGGGCTAGCGGGACTCGCCGTCGTAGTAGTCGACCGCGTCTGCAAGGCGGTTGACCGTGAAGAGCGGGCCGGCGGCCGACGTCTCCGTTCGAGCCATGGCCGCGATCTTGCCGCTGTCCGGGTACTCGATGATCTCCGGGGTCCCCTGCGAGGCGGCCATCACGTAGCGCGCGACTTCGTCCGAGCGGTTGCTCAGCTGGTGCGCTCCCTCCGGCCCCCGCGGGAAGTGGACGACCTCCCCCTCCTTCAGCTCGCGCTCGCCCTCAGGCGACCGGAGCGTCGGCGTGCCGCGCAGGACGATCACCAGCTCCTCGCCGCCGTGGTGGAAGTGGTATGGCGCCTGGATCGCCCCCGGCTCGAGCTCCCAGACGGCGGCGCTGAGACTCGCTCCAGGCTGGCGCCTCAGCCGCCGGCCGCGGACGCCGCGATACCCGGCCCGCTCCGCGTCCTGCTCATGCTCGCCGGGTGGCTCCCACTCGACGTCCCAGACGTTATCGGCGAAGTCCACGTCCCGATCCTACGGAACGACGAGCACCCGGCCGGGCTCGCCGGCGAGACTCGCCTGGAAGGCATCGTCCGCGCGGTCGAGCGCGAAGGACGGCCCCACGAGGCTCGCCAGCTCGAGCTCGCCCGAAGCCACGAGACCAAGCAGGCGTGGCAGCGCGACGGCCGGATCCTCAGAGCCGTAGATCGTTCCCGTCAGTGTCTTCTCGCGGTTCGAGAACTCGAACGGGTCGAGCTCGAGCATCTCGCCGCCGGCCGGAAGGCCGACGACGACTGCGGTGCCGCCCCCACGGGTCCAGCGGAGCGCAAGCTTTGTCGTCGCGGCGGCGCCGACGGCGTCGAAGGCATAGTCGACGCCTTCCGGGTCGAGCTCCTTCATCGCCTCGCGCACGTCGTCGGGCCCGCAGGCCCGGGTCGCGCCGAGGGCGAGCGCCTGGTCGCGGCGCGCCGCAACGGGGTCGACGACCAGAACCTCTGCCGCGCCCGCGATCCGCGCTCCCTGGACGACGAACTGGCCGACTCCGCCGGCGCCGATCACGAGAGCGCTGAAGGCAGGCTCCGGCCGCGCGCCGTTGAGGACCGCGCCCACGCCCGTGAGCGCGGCACAGCCCAGGAGCGCCGCCTGCTCGAGCGTCACCGCGTCTCCCAGCGGCATCGCGGCCGCCGCGTCCACGACCACCCGCTCGGCGAGCGCGCCGGTCGCGGTCCCCCGGTAGACGGTCTCGCCGTCCAGGGAGAGCCCGGTGCGGCCGCCGAGGAGCGTGCCCCTGCCGATCGCCGAGGCGAGGCGACCACAGGCGGCCGGGCGGCCGCGCCGGCACGCGCCGCATTCGCCGCAGGCGGGCGCCCACGAGAGGACGACCCGGTCGCCCTCCTGCAGCCCCTCCACCTCGGAACCGACCGTCTCGACCACACCGGCGCCCTCATGCCCGAGCACGATCGGCATCGGCCGATCCCATTCGCCTTTGTACGAGTGGAGGTCGGTGCCGCAGACGCCGACGGCGCACATCCGCACGACGACTTCGCCCGGCAGCGGCTCCTCGACGTCGAGCTCCTCGAGCACGAGCGCGCCCGGCTCGTGCATCACCGCCGCGCGGGTCTTCACCCCGCGTGAGCCCGCTCGCTGCGCTCGCGCAGCGGGCTGCCGGAGCGGCGGTTGCGAGTGGCGAGCGCCTCGGCCAGGATCGAGAGCGCGACCTCGGGCGGGGACTCCGCGCCGAGATCGAGGCCGCAGGGGCCGGCGATCCGCTCGATCGCGTCGTTCTGGACGCCTCCCTCGCGAAGCCGCTCGCGCTTCCGCTCCTGGTTGCGCCGCCCGCCGATCAGGCCGACGTAGAACGCGTCGGACGCGAGTGCGAGCTCGAGCGCCGGCAGGTCGAACTTGTCGTCGTGGGTGAGGATCACGACCGCAGTGGCATGGTCGACCGCAACCTGAGAAAACGCCTCCTCCGGCCACGCCACGATCAGCTCGTCGGCGCTCGGCATCCGCTCCCGGGTCGCGAACTTCGCACGCGCATCGGCGACCACGGTCGACCACCCGAGCAGCTTGGCCGCGGCCGCGAGCGCCTCGGCGGTGTCGACCGCGCCGTAGACGAAGAGCCTCGGCGGCGGGCCGTAGACCTCGGCGAACACGGTCCTGCCCTCGAGCTCCAGCGTCGTGTTTGCGGCACCGCGGATCAGCTCCTCCGCATGGGGCGCGAGCTCCGGCGGACCGTCGCCGACCGTCTCGCCGCCCTCGACGACGAGCAGCTTGGTGCCGGCGCCCTCGCCCTCGATCACGGTCAGGACGACGCCGCGGCCGCCGTCGCGCTGGAGCTGAACCAGCCTGCCGATCACGACAGGCGCTCGACGAAGACGTCGATCTCGCCGCCGCAGGGGAGGCCGACCGCCCAGGCCTCCTCGTCGCTGATCCCGTACGAGAGCAGCTTCGGCTCGCCGCTCGCGAACACGTCCTGCGCCTGCTGGAACACATCACCTTCCACGCAACCGCCGGAGACGGAGCCGCAGAGCTTGCCACTCCGCGAGATCCCGAGGCTCGACCCGACCGGGCGCGGCGCCGTGCGTCGGTTCGCCACGACGGTGGCCACGACCACGTCCTCGCCCTCCTGCTGCCAACGCTCGATCTCGGTGAGGATCTCCTTCACCGTTGTAGCCTGCCTGCTCGATCATGGACCAGGCAAGTGTCAGCCTCCTCCGCTGGCTTCGCAGGCAACTGCGCGAGCCGACGCCGCTGCGCGAGCGGCTCGAAGCCGCGGTCGCGAACGACGACCCGATCGAGGCTCGCCGCCTGCTCGCGCGGATGAACTTCACCGACGCCCAGCGACAGCACGTCGGCGGCCTGATCGACCGGTGGGAGGAGGGACGGTGACCCGGACGGAGGAGAATGCCGCCCTCGTGCGCCGGATCATGCAGGCGTTCGCGAACAGGCAGGGCTTCGCGCTGCGCGACTGCTTCGCCGAGGACGCCGTCTGGCGCGTTCCCGGCGAGGGGGTCATGTCCGGCACCTACCGCGGCCGGAGCGAGGTCTTTCGCTTCCTGGCGCGGCTGCCGAAGCTCACCAACGGCACCTACCGCTCCACCTTCATCGACGCGCTCGCGAGCGAATCGCGGGGCGCCGGCCTCTACCGGGCGCGGGGCGAGCGCGAAGGCCGGACGATCGACATCGAGCAGCTGCTCCTCTTCACGATCGAGGACGGCCTCGTCTCCGACGTGCTGGCGCTCCCGAGCGACCCGGCCGCTTTCGACGCTTTCTGGGCCCCTTAGGCGCTACTCCGCGTCCGGCTCGGCCACCGGCATCGGCTCCCGGAACTGGACCTCGAGCCGCTGGATCCGCGATCCCTCGATCTCGATCACACGCAGCAGGAGCCCGTCCACCTCGCTCTCATCGCCCACGGTGGGCGCCCGCCCGAGCTCCCCGAAGACGAGGCCGGCCATCGTGTGGTAGTCCTCGACCTCGAGCTCGGTGCCGAACTGCTCGTTGAAATCGTCGATCGGGAAAGTGCCGTCGATGCGGATATGGGTTTCGTCGATCCGCTCGACCGACTCGTCCGGCAGGTCGAACTCGTCCTCGATCTCGCCCACGATCTCCTCGAGCAGGTCCTCCAGCGTGACGATCCCCTGCATAGCGCCGTACTCGTCGACGACGACCGCCATGTGCTGGTTCTGGTTGCGGAACTCGGCGAGCAGGGCGGCCAGGTCTTTCGTCTCGGGAACGATGTACGCCGGCCGGAGCAGCTCCTCGAGGTCGACGCTCGCGATTCCGCGGTCGTGCAGCGCCGAGAAGAGGTCGCGCACGTGCAGGATGCCGACGATCTCGTCGAGTGAGTCGCGGTAGACGGGGTAGCGCGTGTAGGGCGACTGGAGCAGCGCTGCCAGCGCCTCTTCGGTCGGCATCGTCACCGAGATCGCGACCACCTGCGGCCGCGGGACCATGACCTCGTGCACCTCCTTGTCCGCGAAATCGAAGACCTTGTAGAGCATCTCCTCCTCGGTGGTGGCGATCACACCAGCGTCTTCGGAGGCGGCGACGATGTGTCGGATGTCCTCCTCGGTGTGCGCCAGCTCGCCGGCAGGGGCCGGCGTGATCCCGAACAGACGCGTGACGGCGTTCGCCGAGATCTGGAGCAGCCAGGTGAAGGGCTTCACCACCGTCTGCAGCAGCCCAAGCGGAATCGCAAGCGCCTTCGCGATCGACTCGGCCCGTTGGAGCGCGATCGCCTTCGGCACCAGCTCGCCGAGCGCGACGCTGAGGTAGGTGAGGATCAGGAACGCGAGCGCGTAGGCGATCCCGTACGAGAACGGGGAGTCGAAGTAGTCGGTCAGGAGCGGCTGGCCGATGGCACCGAGGGCGATCCCGAAGACGGTGATCCCAATCTGGACCGTGCCGATGAACTTGACCGGATGCTCCATCAGGTCGAGCGCGGCGCGCGCGCTGCGGCTGCCCGCCTCAGCCTCCGGCTCGAGCCGCGTCCGTCGCGCGGTCACGAGCGCGTACTCGGCCGCGACGAAGACAGCGTTCCCGAGCACGAGCAGGAAGATCGCGAGGATTCTGAGGGTGTCGCTCACGCCCCGCTCTCCGGGGCGTGGGTACTAGAGGGCTCGTCCAAGCTGGCGCGCAGTATAGGCGACGTTTCCGACGCCCTCGCGCCGCTCCGCCCGATCCTCGAGGACGAGCCGCTCGAGGTGCGAGAGCGTCTCCGCGACCGCGAAGCGGCGCGACGCGGGCTTCAGGTCGGCGCCGAAGAGGTCGAACGAGACCTCGTACCCGCTTCGGGGGACGTCGGTGAGCGCGGCCTCCGCGAAGGCGAGCCGCTCGTGGTGGTGCGCGATCAGCTCGCGGGCGCGGCCGACGGGATTCTCGATCGGGTCGCCGTGGCCCGGGAGGGCCAGCTCGGGCGCGAGCTCGATCGTCCGCTCGAGCGCCTCCAGGAAGTCGCCGAGCGGGTCGGGCCGGCTCGCGGGCCACAGCCCGACGGTGGGTGAGATCCGGCCGAGCAGGTGGTCGGCCGAGACGAGCACGCGCTCCTTGAGCAGGCACAGCTGCCCGTCCGCGTGGCCCGGGGCTGCGACGAGCTCCCAGCCGTCGAGCCGGTCGCCGTCGTCGACGAGGACCGGGTCGCGCTGGAAGCGGATGAACGGCCGGTAGACGTCGCCGGAGCCGATCAGCTCCTGCGTGATCTCGTCAGGGACGCCGTGGATCCGAAACCAGTCGGCGATCCGGACGGGCCAGTTCGGGTTCCCCCAGACGAGCTCGCACTGGGCGTAGTCGAGGGCTCCCTGGTACACCGGCGCCTTCGTCAGCTCGGCGACGTCGGCGGCCGCCCCGACATGGTCCGGGTGGAAGTGGGTGACGAAGATCCGGCGCACCTCAGCGGCACCGAGCGCCTCCGCCCACACCTCCTGCGCGTCCGGGAGCCCGATCCCGGTGTCGACGAGCGTCCAGCCGTCCTCGCCGGGAAGCAGGTACGAGTGGACGTGCCCCGGCCGCGTCGGCAGCGGAGTCGTGATCCGCCGGATCCCGAAGGGCAGCTCCACCGGATCATCCAATCACGTTGCCGTAGAACGAACACATGTTCTATCCTTGAGGGATGCGGGTCGAATACCGCGAGGAGGAGTGCCGCGGAGCGCTCAACCGGGTGAAGGGGATGCCGTTCGGGTGGTCGCTGAACCCGTACACAGGCTGCGTCCACCGCTGCACGTTCTGTTACGTCCGCGCGTTCGAGCGCCGTGCCGACCGTCCCTCCGACGACCGCTACGGCCGCTCGATTCGCGTCAAGGTGAACGTCGCGAAGGTGCTCGCCCGCGAACTCGCTCGGCGCTCCTGGGCGCGCGAGACGGTCGCGGTCGGCGCCGCCACAGACCCGTACCAGCCGGTGGAGGGCCGCTACCGGCTGACCCGGGCGTGCATCGAGGTGCTCGGCCGCGCCGCTACGCCCTTCGGGATCATCACCCGCGGGCCGCTGATCGTTCGGGACGTCGACGTGCTCCAGGAAGCGGCGCGGCGAGCTGACGTCTCGGTGACGTTCTCGGTGCCGACGCTCGACCCGGAGGTCTGGCGGACGACGGAGCCCGGAACGGCGCCGCCGCGCCAGCGCCTGCGTGCCCTCACGCAACTCGTCGAGGGCGGGATCAAGGCGGGCGTGGGGATGGCGCCGATCCTGCCGGGGCTCTCCGACCGGCCGGAGCAGTTGGCGGAGGTCGTCAAGGCCGCGCGTGCAGCGGGAGCGACCGGGATCTGGGCGAACCTCCTCTACCTGGCACCCGGCACGAAGGAGCACTTCCTCGACGCGCTCTCCCGCGACTGGCCGGAGCAGTTGGGCCGCTACGAGGAGCTGTACGCGCCCGGGGCGTACCTCCCGCGTGCCGAGGTGGATCCGATCCGGGCGCAGGTGAGGACGCTGGCGCGGGAGCATGGCGTCCGCGACCGTCGCCGCACGAAGCTGGCGCCACAGCCGGAGCCGGAGCAGCTGACCCTGAGCGTGTGAGCGCCGACCGGCGGCATACACTTCGCCCCGATGCCGGACGAGATCACCTGCCTGATCGTCGACGACCATGAGGTCGTCCGTGAGGGCCTGCGGCTCTCGCTCTCGCGCGCGCCGCACGTCCGGGTCATCGGAGAAGCCTCCGACGGGGCCGGCGCGGTCGCGCTCGTGGAGCGGAGGCGCCCGCAGGTCGTGATCATGGACGTCCGCATGCCCGGGATGGACGGGCTCGAGGCGACGAAGCAGATCCGGGAGAAGGTGCCCGAGACCGCAGTCCTGATCTTCACCGCCTACAGCGAGCGCTCGCTGCTCGGCCGCGGGCTCGAATCGGGAGCGAAGGGCTACATCCTCAAGGAGGCGCCCCACGCGACGCTGCTGCGCGCGATCGAGAAGGTCGCGGGCGGCGAGAGCTTCGTCGACCCGGCGCTGATGCCCGCGTTCCTGACGGGCAAGGAGCAGAACGACATGCTCACCTCGCGCGAGCGGGAGATCCTGCAGCTGCTCGCCGACGGGATGTCGAACGCAGACGTGGCAGGACGGCTCTTCATCAGCCAGGAGACCGTCAAGAGCCACGTCCGGCACATCCTCGCGAAGCTCGAGGCCGACACGCGCACCCACGCGGTCGCGATCGCCCTCCGCGACGCGATCATCGACTGATTTTGAGCGACCGCGTCCCTGACGAGGACCGCGAGCGGCTGGTCGAGCGGATCATCACGGCGGAGCAGGACGAGCGGCGGCGGCTCGCGCTCTTCCTCCACGACGGGCCGGTCCAGAACCTCGCCGGGATCGCGCTGATGCTGGACGCTGCGGTGCAGGCGATCGACGACGGCCGGCCCGAGTCGGCGCGGACGATCATGGCCTCCGCGCTCGAGCGCCACCGGGAGACGATCCGCTCGCTCCGGGACCTGTCCTTCAACATCGAGCCGGTCGTCCTGCGCGACCAGGGCTTCGGCGCCGCCGTCGACGAGCTCGCGAACCAGCTCGGGATGGAGCACCAGGTGCAGATCGAGGTCGACGTCGGCCGGGCGGCGCGGCTGGGCGAGAAGGAGCAGGTCGGCCTCTACCAGATCGTGCGCGAGTCGCTGAACCAGGCAGTCCGACGTGGGCCGCCCTCGAAGATCTCGGTCACGATCCACGAGACGGAGGGTGGCCAGATCGAGACGGTCGTGGCCGACAACGGCACCGGCGAGCGGCGGACGGCGGCGCTGTCGGCGATCGGCGAGCGCGCCTCGACCCTGAACGGCCGCTTCTCGGTCGAGCAGGGGGCCGACGGCGGCACGGCGATCAGGGTGGTACTTCCCCCCTACGCCGGCGCGTCGTCGTCCGACTAGAATCGCCGCCGATGGAGAACGGTCACCACGTCCCCGGCGGACATCTCCTCTTCGTCTGGTCGGCCCACGGCTGGACGCTCCAGCAGCGCGACGGGGAGGTCCCGGCGGTCGGCTCGATAGTTCAGGCGAACGAGACGCTGCTGCGGATCAGCAAGATCGGCCCATCGCCGCTCCCGGGCGACCGCCGCCTCTGCGCCTACACGCAACTCGCCTAGGCGAGAGCCGTCTCGGCGGCGATTCGGCCGAAGACGAGGGCGGCTGCGAGCCCGCTGCCGTAGCCACCGGTGAAGATGCCGCCTGCGTCGGCGCCCGCCGCGAAGAGGTCCA
>Ga0126313_10001472_pt1 | contig 12493 bp, 13 predicted proteins | sample Plot105A_FD_89954 | JGI IMG/M metagenome (GOLD analysis project Ga0126313, IMG submission 89954) | Serpentine soil microbial communities from UC McLaughlin Reserve, CA, USA - Plot105A | ecosystem: Environmental > Terrestrial > Soil > Grasslands | place: USA: UC McLaughlin Reserve, Lake County...
AGGACATCTGGGTCGCTCGTAAGGTGCGGTGAGCGTCCCGCCCGCGCCGCCGCTGCTGCTGGCGTCGGTGTCTCCTCAGCGGCGCGCCATCCTCGAGCAGCTGTACATCCCGTTCGACCTCGTCGCGCCCCGCTACCACGAGGACGACGTCGAGGACGACCCTGTGGCGCTGGTTCGGACGCATGCGCTCGGCAAGGCCCGTTCCGTCGCACGACAAGCAGGCGACCGGCCCATCCTCGGCGTCGACACGGCTGTCGTCGTGGACGGGACGGCGTTCGGGAAGCCGAGCGGCCCCGAGCAGGCCGAGCGGATGCTGGAGGCTCTCTCGGGCCGGACGCACGAGGTGATCTCGGGCCTGTGTCTATTGACGCGCGCGTGGGAGGAGGTCGCGCACGAGACGACTGCCGTGACGTTCCGGACGCTGACGCCGCGGGACGTCGCGCACTACGTCCACGAGGGCGAGTGGCGCGACCGGGCGGGCGCGTACGCGATCCAGGGGCTGGGCGCCGGCCTCGTCGAGCGGATCGAGGGCGACTACCTCAACGTGGTCGGGCTCCCGGCCGCTCTCCTCGTACGGATTCTCGCCGAGCGCTTCGCCGGCGTCTACGGCTTCGGCTAGCGGGATTTCCAGGGAATCCAGCTAGACTCGTTGGCCCCCATGGGCCTCAAGACGTACTTCAACGGCTTCGGCGGCCGCGACATGGCCGTGGACCTCGGCACCGCGAACACGCTCGTCTACGTGCGCGGGCGCGGCATCGTGCTCTCGGAGCCGAGCGTCGTCGCGATCGACGAGCGGAGCGGCGAGGTGCACGCCGTCGGCGTCGAGGCCAAGCGCATGCTGGGCCGCACGCCGGGGACGATCAGCGCGATCAGGCCGCTCAAGGACGGCGTGATCGCCGACTTCGACGTCACCGAGCAGATGCTGAGGCACTTCATCCAGAAGGTGCACCAGCATCGGTTCGCGCACCCGCGGGTCGTCGTCTGCGTGCCGAGCGGCGTCACCGGTGTCGAAAAGCGCGCAGTCGAGGAGGCGACGCTCTCGGCCGGGGCCCGCGAGGCCCACCTGATCGAGGAGCCGATGGCCGCCGCGATCGGCGCCGGGCTGCCCGTGTCCGAGCCGACCGGGAACATGATCGTCGACGTCGGCGGCGGCACGACCGAGGTCGCGGTGATCTCGCTCGGCGGCATCGTCGTCTCGCAGAGCCTGCGCGTCGGCGGCGACGAGATGGACGAGGCGATCATCAGCCACGTCAAGAAGGAGTACAAGCTGCTGATCGGCCAGCAGACGGCCGAGGAGATCAAGCTCGAGATCGGCTCTGCCTTCGACATGCGCGAGGAGTTCCACGCCGAGGTGCGGGGCCGCGACATGCTCACCGGGTTGCCCAAGACGGTCGTGCTGTCCTCGGAGGAGGTCCGGCACGCGCTCGAGGAGCCGGTCAGCCAGATCATCGACGCGATCCGCTCCACGCTCGACAAGACGCCGCCCGAGCTCGCAGCGGACATCATGGACCGCGGGATCGTGCTCGCCGGCGGCGGCGCGCTGCTCGCCGGGCTCGACGAGCGGCTCCGCCACGAGACCCAGATGCCGTCGCATCTCGCCGAGTCGCCGTTGACCTGCGTGGCCGTCGGATCCGGCCGCAGCCTGGAAGTTCTCGAGACGATGTCCCGCGCGGCAAAAGCACGTAGCCGCAACGGCCATCGCCGCTACTAGGAACTCGCTTAGAGCCGCCCGCAATGCCCGCTAAGGTGTCTCTCCGTGCCTCGTAACCGCAGCGGTGGGCTGGCGGCACTGAGCTCCGGGGTCCGTCGCACGGCGCGCCCCTACTCGTCACGCAAGGCCCAGCCGGTCAGACGGCGCGTGGTCGTCGGCGTGCTCGCGCTCGTCTCGCTGGCCCTGATCACCGTCTACTTCCGCGAGGCCGAGGACGGCCCGCTGCACGACGTCCAGAGCGTCGCGTCGACGGCGATGCATCCCTTCGAGGTCGGAGCCGAGCGGGTCGCGCGCCCCTTCCGCGACGCGTACGGCTGGCTCAGCGACCTGTTCAACGCGCGCGAGGAGAACCAGCAGCTCAAGGAGCAGATCGAGCAGCTGCGGAACCAGGCGATCCAGAACTCGACGGCCGCCACCCAGGTCAAGCGGCTGCAGGCCCTGCTCGACTACCGCCGCTCGGATGAGTTCCCCGCGGACTACGACGCGCTCGGCGCGGCCGTGCTCGCCGACCCGCCGAGCGATTACGAGCAGTTCATCATCATCTCCGCCGGCTCCCAGGACGGCGTGCGGCTCAATGCACCGGTCGTGACGGACGAGGGCCTCGTCGGCAAGGTCACGCGGGTGAGCCACGAGCAGTCGCGCGTCGCCCTGCTGACCGACAAGGAGAGCGCGGCCTCGGCCTACGACGTCGAGACCGAGGCCGACGGAGTCATCCGCCACGGGGCGGGCGGCGGCGACGCGCTGATTCTCGATCGCGTGCCGAAGGACGAGCGCGTCGTCCGCGGCGACCTCGTGGCTACGTCGGGCCGGCGCTTTCAGCTGCTTCCGTCGATCTACCCGCGCAACATCCAGATCGGCGTCGTGACCAGCGTCGGCCAGACGGACATCGACGCCAACCAGCAAATCCAGGTCGATCCGTTCGTCGACTTCGACTCGCTGGACGCAGTGCTTGTCCTGAAGCGCAAGACGCCCGACCCCACGTTCCCGTGACGCTCCTCGCCGACCCGCTCAAGGCGGCGCTGCTGCTCTTCCTTGCCGTCGTCGTCCAGGCGACGATCGTCGGCTCCCTCCACGTGCTCCGCGGCACCGCGGACCTCGTGCTCGTGCTGCTGCTCGTGATCGCGCTCTTGCGGGGCTCGATCTTCGGTGCGGTCGCCGGCTTCTGGGCCGGCTTCCTGCTGGACACCGCGTACCTGGGGACCCTCGGCGTCTCCTCGCTTTTGCTGACGCTCGCCGGCTACTGGATCGGGCGCTACGGCGAGACCACCGGGCGCGACCGCGCCCACGCCCCGTTCGTGTCCGTCGCCGTGGTCACGTTCCTCTTCGCCGTCGGCGAGCTCGCGCTGCACTTCCTCCTGGGCGAGGCGGTCGAGGCCCGGGCGGCGCTGGTCGACTCGATGCCGGCGACGTTGGCCCTCAATCTGCTCCTGACGGTGCCGGTCTACGCCGTCGTCCGGCGGCTGCTCGCGGACACGCGCGATTCCGGGATGCGCAGCGCGGAGGTGCCGATCGTTGGCTAGCACCCCGGCAGGGCGCTTTCTCCCGCGCGATCCACGCGTCGAGGAGCCGTATCGCCTGACGCCGCAGCTCGCGCTCAGGATCGGGATCCTCGGCGCGATCACGCTCGCGGTCTTCGGGATCCTGTTCTTCCGGCTGTGGGCGCTGCAGGTGCTCTCCGGGACGCAGTACCTGCGGGCCGCCCGCAACAACCAGCTGCGCACGATCAGGGTCGAAGCGCCTCGTGGCGCGATCGTCGACCGCGAGGGGCGCATGCTGGTGGACAACAAGCAGGCGACCGCGATCCAGATCGTCCCGGCCGACCTGCCGAGGCGCGGGCTCCAGCGGCAGCGCGAGCTTCGGCGACTGTCGGGCATCCTCGACGTCCCGTACGCGCGCGTAGCGCGCGACCTTCGCCGTCAGGCGTCAAATCCCCTGGCGAACGTGACCGTCAAGGCGGCGGCGCGCGAGGACGAAGTGGCCTACCTGCTCGAGCACGAGAACGAGCTTCCGGGGGTGCAGATCGCCGCGACCTACATTCGCCACTACCCCTTCCAGTCGCTCGCCGCGCACGTTCTCGGCTACGTCGGCGAGATCAACCCCGACCAGCTCAAGCGGCTGCGCAAGCGCGGCTACGAGCTCGGCGACAAGATTGGTCAGGGCGGCGTCGAGGCGACCTACGACACGTACCTCCGCGGCCAGCCTGGCCGCGCGCAGCTCCGCGTCGACTCGATGGGGCGGCCGCGATCGTCCGTGATCCCGATGCGCGCGCAGAAGCGTGGCTACTCGCTGCGGCTGACGATCGACATCCAGGTCCAGCGGGCGGCGGAGCAGGCGCTCCGCGACGCGATCGCATACGCGCGCACGCAGGACTGCAAGGGCTGCTGGATGGCGAACGGCGGCGCGATCGTCGCGATCGACCCGCGCAACGGCGAGATCAGGGCGCTCGCGTCCAACCCGACCTTCCAGCCCCGCGTCTACGCGGGTCAGCCCAACCCGCGAGAGCTCGGACCGCTGATGAACCAGAGGAAGGCCGAGCAGGCGAACTTCCCCGGGGTCGACCGCGTCACCCAGGGGCTGTATCCGCCCGGCTCCACGTTCAAGCCCGTGACGGCGCTGGCCGCGATGCAGGAGCACGTCCTGTCGCCCTACTCGACGCTGCCGTGCACGAGCACGTACACCGCCGGACGCGACAAGCAGGTCTTCCGGAACTGGATGCCGATGGACGCCGCGATGACGCTCCCGACCGCGCTCGGGGCCTCGTGCGACACGTACTTCTATTACGTCGGCGATCAGTTCTACAAGCTGCCGCCCGAACGCGGCCAGCCGCTGCAGGCGTGGGCCAAGCGGCTCGGTTTCGGTAGCCCGACGGGGATCGACGTGGGCTCGGAGGCGGGCGGCCTGCTGCCGACGATCAAGTGGAAGCGCGAGACCTTCAAGAGCGAGATCGACAAGCTCTGGAAGCCGGGCGACTCGATCCAGCTGGCGATCGGACAAAAGGACCTGCTCGTGACGCCGCTGCAGATGGCGACCTTCTACTCCTTCATCGCGAACGGCGGCAAGGTCGTGAAGCCGCACGTCGCGAGCCGCGTCGAGGAGCCGACCGTCGGGAGCGGCCAACCGATCGTCCGGCGCAGCCTCTCCCCGTCGCCGCCGCGCTCGCTCAACGTCGACCCGGGTGCGATCGCCGCGATCCGCGACGGGCTCTACAAGGCCACGCACGAGAGCTACGGCACCGCGGCGTCGGTCTTCGGGGCGTTCCCGATCCCGATCGCTGGGAAGACGGGCACGGCCGAGAAGGCGCGGGACCTCGGCGGCTACGTCGACCTCGTCGACCAGTCGTGGTTCTGCGGCTACGGCCCGACGAACGAGCCTGAGCTCGTCGTCTGCGCGGTGATCGAGAACGGCGGCTTCGGCGGCGCGGTCGCCGCACCGGCGACGGCGAAGGTGTTCGCGAAGTACTTCGGCATCGAAAGCTACGTGGCCCAGGCGAAGGCGGCCGACTGATGGCCGACTACGTCACCAGAGGCTCGCTCGCCCGTCCGCGCCCGTTCGAGGACAGCCGCGTCGCCGCCTACGTGCGCCGACTCGACTGGCTGCTGCTCGGCGCTGTCGCCGCTCTCGTCGGCTACGGCCTCTGGGTCGTGGCCGGCGTGACGAGGGACGACGTCGTCGGCAACGAGGGCTACTTCGTCACGCGTCAGGGTTTCTCCGTCGCGCTCGGGTGCGTCGCGCTCGTCGCGGCGACGGCGATCGATCCTGCCGTCTACCGGCGGCACAAGCGGGTCGTCTTCGGCCTGATGATCTTCCTGCTGCTGGTGGTGATCGTGCTCGGGACCGAGGTGCGCGGCTCCCAGCGCTGGCTCGACCTCGGCTTCTACCGCTTCCAGCCGTCGGAGTTCTCCAAGCTCCTGCTCGTCCTGTTCCTGGCCGCGTTCCTGGCCGACCGGGGCAAGCGGGTCGCCGAGACGCGCACGGTGGCCGCGGCGGTCGGCTTCGCCGCGATCCCGACGGCACTCGTCTTCCTGCAGCCCGACATCGGGACCGCGCTCGTGTACGGGGCGGCGCTCGCTGCGGTCCTGTTCTTCGCGGGCGCGCGCTGGACGCACCTCGCAGTACTGGCCGCGATCGGAGCCTTCGTGATCACGTTCGTGCTCTGGCTCGGCCCGGCGGCCGGCATTCAGATCCTCAAGCCGTACCAGACCGCGCGCCTGACGGCGTTCGCGAACCCGGAGAACGACCCGGGCGGCGCCGGCTACAACGTCGACCAGTCGATCACGGCGGTCGGCGCCGGGGGCCTTCAGGGGAGGGGGGTCGCGCACGCGACCCAGACGAACCTCGACTACCTGCCCGAGCACGCGACGGACTTCATCTTCGCCTCGCTCGCCGAGCAGCGCGGCTTCGTCGGCGCGTCGATCCTGCTGTTGCTCTACCTGCTCGTGATCTGGCGGGCGATCAAGATCGTCGCCGTCGCCCGGGACGCCTTCGCCGCCACGGCCGCCGGGGCGATCGCCTTCGTGCTCCTGTTCCAGATCTTCGTCAACATCGGAATGACGATCGGGCTCGCGCCGGTGACCGGAATCCCGCTTCCCTTCGTCAGTTTCGGCGGCTCGGCAATGGTCGCCAACCTGGCTGCGATCGGCGTCCTGCAGGCAATCGCGGTGCGCCGCCGCTAGTCCGTCCGGTCCAGGTCCTACGGTTTGGCCATCCCGACCCGGAGGTGGCAGCGGTGGCGAGTGTGAGGCGCGAGGCGTACGAGCTTCTGCTCATCGAGGAAGCCGACGCCTGGTTCGAATACCTGGCGGCGACGCGCGGCCAGGCGGAGGTGCGCTACGGACAGATCGAGCCGTGGGCGTGGGCGAGGCTGAGCCAGCGCTTGCGCGTGATCAGGACGCGGCGTACCAAGCTTCGGCCCGCGGCGGCGTAGACCCGATTGGCCGGGGCGCTTGCTAGCCTTGGATGGAGGTCATGTTTACGACTTTCGGCAACACACATCCAGCGCAGCACGTGCTCTCGCCGCCGGTTGACTCCGTTTCGGCCGCTGCACGCGCGCGCGACACCGCAGAGAGAGGATTCTTTTGCTCCGTTTGTTCCGGCGCCGATCCCGGCGCGACGACCAACCGGCGCCCAGCGAGGCTGCCGCTCCCGCACCGACTGAACCCGTAACCACACCATCCGCCCGCGAGGGCGGAGAGCAACCGTCCAGACAGCGCCGTCGCCGAGGAAACCGCGGCGGCCGCGGCCGTTCCAAGCGCCCCGCCGAGGCCGCGGCGACGCAGATCGAGGAACGCCCGGCCAAGCCCGAGCGCGAGCGCAAGCAGCAGCGTCGCTCATCGAGCCGGAGGCGAGCTCCGGCCAAGCGGCCACCGCTTCCCGCAGCCAAGCGCGAGCTGCTGATCTCCGTCGACGTCGGCGAGCAGCGCGTGGCCGTCCTGGAGGACGACCGCGTCGCCGAGGCCTACCTCGAGCGGCCCGAGAAGCGCTCGATCGCGGGCAACATCTACAAGGGCAGCGTCGACAACGTCCTGCCCGGCATGGAGGCCGCGTTCGTCGAGATCGGACTGGAGAAGAACGGCTTCCTCTACGTCGACGAGATCGTCGGGCCCGAGCTCGAGGGCAAGCGTCAGGACCGGCGCATCCAGGACCTCCTGACCCGCGGCCAGGAAGTCCTCGTCCAGGCAGTCAAGGATCCGATGAAGACGAAGGGCGCGCGCCTGACGACCGACATCTCCCTGCCCGGCCGCTTCGTCGTGTTCGTCCCGAACGGCGAGGGCATCGGCGTCTCACGCCGGCTGGAGGACGACGAGCGCGTGCGCCTGCGCGACATCCTCAAGGAGATCACGCCCAGCACGGGCGGCGTCATCGTTCGGACCGCCGCCGAGGGCGCCTCCGCCGAGGACGTCGAGCGCGACCTCGTCTTCCTGCAGCGCCTCTGGAAGTCGATCCAGGCCCGCGCCGGCCAGGCGAAGGCGCCGGCGCTCGTCTACCAGGAGGCGGAGCTGCCGTTGCGCGTCGTCCGCGACCTCTTCACGGACGACTTCGAGCGCGCGGTCGTCGATCACGAGCGCACGCACAAGCGCATCGTCGGCTATCTCAAGAAGACCTCGCCGCACATGGTCGAGCGCGTCGTCCGGCACCGAGACAAGACCTCGCTCTTCGAGGCGTCCGGGGTCGAGGAGGACATCCGCTCGACGCTGTCGCGCCGCGTCGACCTGCCCTCCGGCGGCTACCTGATCTTCGACTACGCCGAGGCGTTCACCGTCATCGACGTCAACACCGGCCGCTTCGTGGGCTCGCGATCGAAGAGCTCGGGCGCACGGCTCGAGGACACGATCACGAAGAACAACCTCGAGGCGGTCAAGGAGGTCGTGCGTCAGCTCCGGCTGCGCGACATCGGCGGGATCATCGTCATCGACTTCATCGACATGGGCAGCCCGAAGAACCGGGCGACCGTCGAGGAGGCGCTCAAGACCGAGCTCGAGCGCGACCGCACGAAGACCTACGTCGTCGAGATCTCGCCGCTCGGCCTCGTCGAGATGACCCGTCAGAACGTCACCGACGGCCCGCGCGAGATCATGACCCGCAAGTGCACGACCTGCGGCGGCGACGGTGTCATCCTCTCGGACACGACCGCCGCGATCGACGTCGAACGGAAGCTCCGCGCGATCGCGGCAGGGTCGAAGGCCAAAGCGTTCCGCGTCGAGGTCAACTCTCGCGTCGCCGCGATCCTCGTCGGGGCGGGCGCGCACCGGCTCGTCGACCTGGAGGAGCGGACGAAGCGCCGCTTCTTCGTCGAGACGCGCGAGGACGTCCACCTCGACCACATGGTCGTTCTCGCACAGGGGCCGGTCGAGGAGCTCGCGCCGAAGGCACCGGTCGCGGAGGAAGCCGAGCTCCAGCTCGAGCTCGTCGAGGTCGGTCTCCACGACGCCGGGGCCGGGATCGGCAAGCTCGACGGCTACTCGGTCGAGGTCGCCGACGCGGCGAAGCTCGTCGGCAAGAAGGTCAAGGCGCGCGTGAACCGCGTGCTGGACGGGACGGCATACGCGACCCTCGTGCGGCCGGCGCCGCCCGCGATTGCTGACACTCCGATCACGGCCGAGGCGGAGGCCGAGAAGCCGACGCGCGCGCCGCGGCGGAAGAAGGCTGCCCAGCCGGAGGCGCCGGCGAAGGAAGAGCCGGCTGCCGAGGAGGAGGAGGTAGAGGCGGTCTCGGAGGAGCCGGAGGCGGTTTCCGAAGAGCCAGACGCTACGCAGGACACCGAAGAGGCCCCGAAGCCGAAGAAGAAGACGCGCCGCGGGTCCCGGGGCGGTCGTGGCCGCAAGAAGAAGCCGGCGGCCGCCGCGTCTGCGAACGGGGACGCCGCGGCCGGCGAGCAGCAGCCGGAGCCGGCGGCCGAGACGGCCGCGCCCGTGGCGACGATCCACGTGCCCGAGCCCGATCTCGGCCAGACCGAGGACGCCGTCGCGGAAGACGGCTCGTCTTCGGACGAGCAGCCGAAGCCGCGCAAGAAGACGCGTCGCGGCTCGCGTGGCGGCCGCAACCGCCGCCGGAAGCCGGCCTCCACGGCGACCAGCTCCGAATCGCCGCCCGAGGCCCAGGCGGAATAGGCCTCCGCTACACTTCCGCCTTCGCGGGCCGTGGCGGCCCGTATTTGCACGCCTTATGAGCTACGCGATCATCTCAGTCGGAGGGAAGCAGCACCGCGTCCAGGAGGGCGAGAAGCTCCTGGTCGAGCGCCTCGGCGTGGCCGAGGGCAAGACCTTCGAGCCGCGCGTCCTCATGCTCGGCGGTGACGGCGACCCCGATCTGTCGCCGAAGGACGGCTCGGTGACCGTGCGCGTCGTCGGCCACGTGCTCGGCAACAAGATCGTGGTGGGGAAGTACCGCCGCCGCACCGGTTACCGCCGCCACACGGGCCACCGGAGCAAGCTGACGCAGATTCAGGTCGAGTCGATCGGAGCGAAGAAGCGCGCCGCGGCGAAGAAGGGCGAAGCCGCCGCTGAGGACAAGCCGAAGGCGGCTGCAAAGAAGCCGGCGAAGCCCAAGGCGAAGCCGGCCGCGGCCAAGAAGACGGAGGAGAACGATGGCGCATAAAAAGGGTCTTGGCTCTTCGCGCAACGGGCGCGACTCGAATCCGAAGATGCTCGGCGTCAAGATGTTCGACGGCCAGGACGTCAAGGCCGGGATGATCATCGTGCGCCAGCGCGGCACGCGCTTCCGGCCGGGCCCGGGCGCGAAGATCGGCCGCGACGACACGATCTTCGCCACGCGCGACGGGCGCGTCGAGTTCCGCACGAGCGGCGATCGCCGCACCGTCGCGATCACCGACTAGTCCGGAGCCACTTTCGTGTTCACCGATCGCGCCCGCATCGAGGTGCAGGCGGGGCGAGGCGGCGACGGGGGGCTGAGCTTCCGCCGCGAGAAGTACGTGCCCAAGGGCGGTCCGGACGGGGGCGACGGCGGCCGCGGCGGCAACGTGGTGCTCGTCGCGGATCCCGAGCGCCGCGATCTCTCGGCGTTTCGCTCGCCCCGCGTCTATCGCGCGCGCTCGGGAGGTCGCGGCGGCGGGTCGGGCAAGCACGGCGCAGACGGCGAGGACGTCGTGCTGAGGCTTCCGGCAGGCACGCAGGTACTCGACTCGGAGGAGAACCTGGTCGCCGATCTCGCCCGCCCGGGCGCTCGGCTCGTGCTCGCCCAGGGCGGTTCGGGTGGTCGCGGCAACCGCCGCTTCGCGACCTCCACCCGGCAGACGCCGAGATTCGCGGAGGTCGGCCTCCCCGGCGAGGAGGGCGAGTACGAGCTCCGGCTGAAGCTGCTCGTCGACGCGGCGCTCGTCGGCTTTCCCAACGCAGGCAAGTCCTCAGTTCTCCGCCGCATCTCGAACGCGAAGCCGAAGGTCGCGGACTATCCGTTCACGACGATCTCGCCCGTCCTCGGCACGGTAGACGCCCCCGACGGCCGTCAGCTGACCGTCGCCGACGTGCCCGGGCTGATCGAGGGCGCGAGCGAGGGGGTGGGCCTCGGGCACGAGTTCCTCGCGCACCTCGAGCGCGCGCGCCTGCTGGTGCATGTGATCGATGCCGCGGAGGGCGAGCCGGAGGAGCGCTTCCACGCGATCGACCACGAGCTGGCCGAGTACGGCGCGGGCCTCTCGGAGCGACCGCAGATCGTTGCGCTGAACAAGGTCGACGCGGCGCCGGACGCTGCTTTTGGAGCTCACGACCCGCGCGTCCTTCGCGTCGTGCGCACGTCGGCCGTCACCGGCGCGGGCATCGACGACCTCAAGCGAGCGCTTTTCGAGCTCGTTCCCGAGGCCGAACCGCTCCCGGCCGACGAGGACGGTCTCGCCGAGTTCCTCGTCTACCGGCCCAAGCCCGGGCGTCGGACGTACCGGATTCTCCGCACCGACCGCGGCTACCGCGTGACGGGGACGCCGCCGCGCGGTGAGGAGCTCGAGGAAGCGCTGCGGGCGGCAGGCGTGAAGCCGGGCGCCGAGGTCGAGGTCGAGGGCGAGCCCGAGCCCCTCGAGTTCACGTGACCACCGGGATCTTCGGCGGCGCCTTCGACCCGCCGCACGTGGGCCACGTGGCCCTGGCCCGGGAGGCGAAGCGCCGGTTCGGCCTCGACAAGCTCGTCGTGCTCGTCGCTGCGAACCCTGAGCACAAGGAGGTCGCGACGCCCGTCGACGACCGGCTCGCGCTCGCGCAGGCCGCCTTCCCGGGCGACGACGTGCGCGTCGACGAGTATTCGCGCACGGTCGACATGCTCCGCGCGGGCAGCTTCGAGGACGCCCTGTTGCTCGTCGGGGCCGACCAGCTCGCGGCCTTTCACCGTTGGAAGGAGCCCGACGCCGTCCTCGACATGGCCCGCGTGGCGGTGGCGACGAGGCCGGGCCATGGGCTCGAAGAGCTGTCCCACGCAATCGAGGAGCTCGGCCGCCCCGACCGGATCGAGCTCTTCCCGATCGAGCCTCAGCCGATCGCCTCGCGGGAGCTGCGGGCGCGGGTGGCGCGCGGCGAGTCGCTCGACGGGCTCGTCCCGCCCGCCGTGGCCGAGGAGATCGAGCGTCGAGGGTTGTACCGAAGCGTGTGATGTCCTCCGGACGCGGCTACACTGAAAGCGATCGAAAAGGACTCTGGACAGCCTCTGACCTCCCTCGAACAAGCCCGTCGGATCGCCGGCATCGCACAGGACAAGCTGGCGCAGGACGTTCTCATCCTCGACATGCGGCCCGTGTGCGCATACACGGACTTCTTCGTCGTCGCGACCGGCCAGAACCCACGCCAGACGAAGGCGATCTGGGACGAGGTGCACGGGAAGCTGAAAAAGGATGATCGCGTGATCCCGACGACCGTGGAAGGGACGAGCGAGGCGACCTGGATCCTGGCCGACTACCTCGACGTCGTCCTGCACGTCTTCACGCCTGACGCCCGCCGGTTCTACCGGCTCGAGGAGCTGTGGGGCGATGTACCCACTCTTGACCTAGAAGCGGCCGTCTAGAACAGACACGGCCCAGCCTCGCCGCGAGAAGTCCGGCGCGCTTCGCGCGCCATGACGACTTCTCGCGGAACTGCTATCGGCCGGCCGTCGCGGCGGAGGCGGGCAAAGCCCACCTCCGCGGCAGACGATCTGCGGATTCGCCGGTAAACTTGGCCATGTTGGGGCCATAGCTCAGTTGGGAGAGCGTCTGGATGGCATCCAGAAGGTCGCCGGTTCGAGCCCGGCTGGCTCCACCTCCGAGGCCGCTGATTAAGCGGCCTCGCTGCTGCTAACGTCGCGCCG
>Ga0126313_10001473_pt1 | contig 12487 bp, 14 predicted proteins | sample Plot105A_FD_89954 | JGI IMG/M metagenome (GOLD analysis project Ga0126313, IMG submission 89954) | Serpentine soil microbial communities from UC McLaughlin Reserve, CA, USA - Plot105A | ecosystem: Environmental > Terrestrial > Soil > Grasslands | place: USA: UC McLaughlin Reserve, Lake County...
ATAATAGGGAAGTAGTTATCATGGGCTGGGTGGCAAGCGTCCGCGACCATGGCAACATCCAGTTTATCATAGTAAAGGATATGCACGGCGAAATGCAGGTCACTGCAAAAAAGGGCGAGTGCACAGACGAGCTGTTCCATATGGCTAAGGAAGTCAAGGAGCATAGCTCCATCGGTGTGCGAGGCAGGGTAAGGCCGCAGGAAAAGGCGCCAAACGGCGCCGAAGTTGTGCCAGTCGAGTTGAAGGCGTTTTCAATAGCAAAAAAGGCCGCGCCGTTTCTGGTGCAGAGCAAGACCTCTACTGTCGGCATTGACACAAGGCTTGACCTGCGCGCAATTGACCTCCGACGCAACTACCTCGGCTCGATATTTCAGATTCGCCAGACCGTGCTCAACTCGGTCAGAGAGTTCCTTGCAAGGCAAAAGTTCATTGAGGTCAACACGCCCAAAATGATAGCTACCGCCACTGAAGGCGGTGCAGCGCTCTTCCCGATATTCTACTATGACAGAGAGGCGTACCTTGCCCAGAGCCCCCAGCTTTACAAGGAGCAATTGACGATGGCTTTTGAAAGCGTTTTTGAGATTGGGCCGATATTCAGGGCAGAGCCTTCGCGCACCAACCGCCATCTGTCAGAGGCGATATCAATAGACGTCGAGCGGGCGTTTGTCGACTACAAGGATATTATGTCATTGCTTGAGAGCATGATAGTCAACATTGTGGATTCTATCAAGGAGAAGAACCAGAACGACCTGAGGTACCTGGAGCTGCAGCTGCCAAAGGTAGAGCTGCCGTTCCCCAGATACGCCTACTCTGATCTCATCGACAAGCTGCAGCGGCAGGAAGAGGCCGGCGAGTGCATCCAGTGGGGCGACGACATTTCGCTGCAGGTGCTAAAGAGCCTGCAGGACGAGCGGCTAAACGGCTTTTACTTTATAATCGACTGGCCGACTTCGACAAAGCCGTTCTACGTCAAGCCCTCTGCCGACGACTCGGGCAGGGTATGCGAGTCGTTTGACCTGATGTACGGCCCGCTTGAAATATCGTCAGGCGGCACGAGGATAAACCGCAAGGACCAGCTGGTGGAGCGCATGGCAAAGCAGGGATTAAAACCTGTGGCTTTTGACTACCACCTCAGGGTGTTTGACTATGGCGTCCCGCCGCACGCCGGCTTTGGCCTCGGGCTTGAACGGCTCATGATGGCGCTGACAAAGATTGAAAACATCCGCGATGCCACACTTTACCCAAGGGACATAGACAGGCTGGCTCCGTAGCATGGCAGCAGTCACGAAAGATCAGGTAAAGCATCTTGGCTGGCTTGCAAGGATCGAGCTGTCAGACGCAGAGCTCGATCGTTACACCGCGCAGATAGAGGGGATAATCAAGTATCTTGACAAGCTGGACAGCATACCACTTGAAGAAGCCAAGCCCATAGTGGCGAAAAAAAAGTTCTCGAACTTGCGGGCAGACGAGCCGGCTGCCTTTGAAGGAGATGCCCTTGGGACGAAGTACAGGAAGGACGGCTTTGTGAAAGGGCCGAGGATGGTCTGAATTGGAGCTCTTCAGGCTTTCCGCCGGGCAGGCGGCCGGCGGCATCAAAAGCAGGGAGTTCTCTGCCGAAGAATATGTTTGCCAACTGCTTGAGAGGATCAAAAAGGTAGAGCCCAAGGTAAACGCGTTTGTGACAGTCAACAGCAAGGAAGCGCTTGAGCAGGCGCGGGCGCTCGACAAAAAAATCAGGGACGGTCAAGATGCCGGCGCGCTCGCCGGCGTCGCGTTGAGCATCAAGGACAACATTTGCGTAAAAGGGCTGAGGACGACATGCGCCTCAAAGATGCTTGAGAGCTACGTCCCGCCCTATGACGCGACAGTAGTCAGGAGGCTGAAGCAGGCCGGCGCGATAATAATCGGCAAGGTGAACCTTGACGAGTTTGCGATGGGATCGACGACAGAGTTCAGCAGGCACGGCCCGACGAGAAACCCGTGGGACATCAGCAGGGTGCCTGGCGGCTCATCAGGGGGAAGCGCCGCAAGCGTCGCCGCACTCGAGTGCGCAGCCTCGCTTGGCTCTGATACCGGCGGCTCTGTCAGGTGCCCGGCCAGCTTTTGCTCTGTTGTTGGGTTAAAGCCGACGTATGGCTTAGTTAGCCGCTACGGGCTTGTGTCGTACGCAAACAGCTTAGAGCAGGTAGGGCCGGTCGGCAGGACAGTAGAGGATGTGGCCGCGGTCATGAACGTCATAGCAGGCATTGACGAACACGACCACACCACTGCTGCAGTAGGCGCAAGGCCGGTGTATTCTGCAGGGCATGATGGCGGCAGGCGGCAGCAGCAGCAGCCGCAGCTCCGCGTCGGCCTTGTCAAGGAATTTGTGGAAGGCGCAGACCCTGCGGTCGCCAAGGTAATTCATGGCGCAATGGACACGCTTGCAAAGCAAGGCTGCAGATGCGAGGAAACCTCGCTTGGCGCAGTAAAGTATACGCTTGCCTCCTACTACACTATAGCAATGGCAGAAGCAAGCAGCAACCTTGCCAGGTACGACAACGTTCGCTATGGCTTTGACGATCTGAACCCTGAGGGTTACGAATGGAACTCGTATTTTGCCAAAGCGCGCAGCAACTTTGGCGAGGAGGTAAAGAGAAGGATCATTGTCGGCTCGTACGTGCTGTCGTCAGGCTATTACGGCAAGTACTACCTGAAGGCGCAGCAGGTGAGGTCAATCCTCAGGAAGGAATTGAAGTCGCTCTTCAAGCACTATGACGTTTTGATAGGGCCGACGATGCCAATACTGCCATTCAAGATAGGCGAAAAGATAGTAGAGGACGACCCACTCAAGATGTATCTAGTCGACATTGACACTGTGGTGGCAAACCTTGCAGGCAACCCTGCAATTTCGGTTCCTGCAGGCTTTGTTGCTGCTGCTGCTGCTGCTGACGGCGGTGGCCTGCCTGTCGGCCTGCAAATGATGGCAGACGAATTCCAAGAGCAAAAGATGCTCGATGCTGCGTTTCTGTTTGAAGGCGCTGCCAAGGTACAGAGGAGCCCCGAGCTGTAATGGAAACGAAAATCGGTCTTGAAATCCACTGTCAGCTGACCGGCGTCAAGAGCAAGCTCTTTTGCTCCTGCAGCTGCGACTACCGCGGCAAGGGCGCAAACGCAAACGTCTGCCCAACCTGCGCAGGTCTGCCCGGCACGCTCCCGCTTCTGAACAGAAAGGCAGTGGAATGCGCAGGCATGATCTCGCTTGCCCTTGGCTGCAAGATACCAGACGAGATCGCGTTCTACCGCAAGAACTACTTTTATCCCGACCTGCCAAAGAACTTCCAGTTGACGCAGTATAACGCCTATGGGATAACGAGCATCGGCGTCGAAGGCAAGCTAGAATATGGCGACGGCGGCAGCAAAAGCACGAGGATAAGGCGCATGCAGCTAGAGGAGGACCCCGGCAGGCTCGTCTACGAGAGCGGCAGCATGGAGACGAGCATCTACACGCTGATTGACTACAACAGGGCCGGCGTCCCGCTGGTTGAGATAGTGACAGAGCCGGACTTTTCTGACCCGAAGGACGTGCGGCTGTTTCTTGACAAGGTAACGTCGATAATAGAGCACTTGGAGGTGTGCGACACAAAGCTGGAAGGATCGGTGCGCTGTGATGCCAACGTGTCGGTCGGCGGCGGCAACAGGGTGGAGATAAAGAACGTTAGCTCGTTTGCCGACGTGGAGAAGGCGCTGCGCTACGAGATAACAAGGCAGAAGACGATGGCTTCGCGCGACATCGAAGTCAAGGCTGAGACCCGCCACTGGGACGACGCAAGAAAGGTGACAAAGGAGTCAAGGACAAAAGAAGAGGAGCAGGACTACCGCTACTTTCCCGAGCCGGACATCCCGGCAGTGGTGCTTGGCAGTGAATTTTCGTCGTCTGTCATGCAATTGATGCCCGAGCTCCCCGATGCCCGCAAGGATCGCTTTGTTTTAGACTACGACCTGTCGGCCCACGTGGCGCAGGTGCTAATCAACAACAAGAAGCTTGCCGACTTTTTCGAGTCTGCCCTGAAGACGTACCACTCGCCCAAGGAGATAGCTAACTGGATAGTCACCGACCTGATGGGATTTATGGACGAAAAGGAAGAGCGGCTCTTTGAGGGGCTGAAGATAGGGCCAGAGCATGTCGCGGATCTGGCAAAGCTGGTTGACCAGAACGTGATAAGCAGAGCGACTGCCAAGCAGATCCTTGGCCAGATCGTGAAGACAGGCGAGATGCCTTCTTCAGTGGCAAAAAAGACGCGCGCCTCGATGATAGACGACGCCGGCGCGCTGGCGCAGGCCATCGACTCGGTCTTTCAGTCAGAGCAGGCAGCTGTTCAAGACGCAAGACGCAATCCTAACGCTGCCAACTTTTTGCTTGGAAAAGTAATGCAGCTGACAAGAGGCCGGGCAGACCCCAAGGCAGCGCTTGAACTCATTCAGAAAAAATTGAGCGAGCCTTCTTCTTAGTAGTCGTAGTCGTCGTCATCATCATCATCGTTGCTTCAGGGTCTGTTGCTATTGTTGCCGTTGCCGTTGTCGTCGTCATCATCCAAGCAATCTTCAGTGATCCTGTCAAGCACACTGTTCACCCAATTTCCGGTGCTCATCTCGTCACCGTAGATGTCCTCTAGTATGTTTGTGAGAACGTTGCTTATCCTGTTCCTGTCTTCTATCTGGTTGTTAAAGCAATAGTCTTCTTCTTCATCCAGAAGCTGGGCGAACCTGATTGCGAGCGCTCTAGCAGAGTCGCGCAGGGTCATGGTCTGGCCGTTTATCGTAACGCCGGCGCCATTATCGTCGTCGCTGCTACTACTACTGCTGCTACTGCTGCCTTCTTCACATCCCACGCCATCGTTATCGTCGTCGAATCCGTGCGGGTCAGATCCACGCACCTCAAAGTCCTCTTCATCGATATCGCTGCAGTCTAGATTAGGTGGCGGGGGAGGGATACAGAAATCGGGGTATGAGTTATCGCAGTCTTCACTACTACTACTACTGCTGTCGCTGCTGCTGCTGCTGCCGCCACCATCACTGCTGCTGTCGTCACTACTACTACTGCTGCTGCCGTTAGTGTCGTTATTGTCGTCACCTGGCACGATGTCGTTAGCGTTTTCAGGAGCTATCCTGTATATCGTGCCCTGACCGAATGACACCACGTACAGGTAGCCGTCCGGACCTACCTTGATGTCAGTGATGCCGTGAAAACCGGGGCCAGACGTAAAACCGGTGCCAAACGTGATGCCTTCGTTTTCTGCCGACGTATCTGCGACGTTGTCTGCAAGCGCCCCGTCCAGCACAAGCCCGTTCCTACCCTCGTTCAGCTCAAAGCGGTACAACGCACCGTTGTTGATGTCTCCGATGAACATATCGTTCTCGTATTCTTCGCCGAGGTTGCTCGAGTTAAGGAATGCCAGGGCTGTTGGCCCGATGGTCTCTACCCATGCAATTTCTGGGTTGCTATAGCTGCTCCTACCGTTAAACAACACCAGCTCTTCACTTCCTAGTTCTGCATCAGATACGGCTCCAAACACGTCCCTCCAGCCGCTGTTAAAGCCGGGGTCGACAAAGTTGATCTCGTCGCCGGTACCCGGGCCGTTCTCGGTGTCCCATAGGGCGCCGGTCACCGGGTCAAAGGCCATGCCAAAGCTGTTGCGTATGCCGTAGGCAAAGTAATACCTGCCAAATTCCCCTGTCCCTATGACGCTTGGCGGGGTTTCGCCGTTCTTGCCTATCCTCAGTATGCCGCTCGTGCCGTCTGCAGAGGGGCCGTCCTCAAAGTTCTGGGCCTGGGTAGTGTGGCCCTCGGCATCCCCTATGATGACGTAGACAAAGTCGTCCGGCCCGATAGCTATTATCCCGCCGTTGTACCGCGGGCCGGGCACTGCAGGCAGGTCAAGCAGCAGCCGGGGGTTTACAAGCTCGCCATTTTCCAGCTCGAATCTGTACAGCCGGTTGCCGGCAGGTTCGATTCCCTGACTGTCGTCGCCGTCAGACCCGCCGCCCGACTCTGTGAAGTACAGGAATACGTAGGTTGTTGTATCGTTCTCCTTTGAAACAGCTATCCCAAGCATCCCCCTTTCGTTATCGTTTGCCACCGCGACATCGAGCAGCGGCTCATCTTGGAGCACGCCGTTTTCGACTACCCTTACAGTGCCGCGGTCTTTTTCAAGCACCAGAATTGTGTCTTGGTCCAGAAACGCCATTGTCGTTGGCCGCTCAAGCCCACCGACAACGTCTTCCACCCTCAGAGCCGGATCGGCAACGGCAGGCACTGTCGATTCCTGCGCGCTGGCATAATAATATCCAGCCGGAACAGCGGCCAGCATAACGAGAATGGCTGCTAGGACTGTTAACGTAAATTTGTAATGCATTGCTGCTGCAAACCTGTATAAATATATAATATAATATGAATTGCGGAAGGTGACTCTGATAGAGATTTCTTGAACGCTCTTTTATTGATCCATGCAGAGCGGCATCTTGCCGGCATGCTTTTCAGCGTATTCTTTCAGCAGCTGCTCCTTTACTTGGCCGTACGAGGGCGTGACCATGTATCGGAAGCGTTTGGCCTTGCCAGCGCATGAGTCTGACAGGCATTCTAGCAGCGTCTGCCTTATGTTCTCGCTGCCGCCTATATACAGCACCTTCATGCTTGCGTGCATCACGCAAACGCCAGAGGATTCCGGCACGCCCTCTACGCTAGCCTTGTCAAAGTCCAGCCACTGCGACCACTCTTCTTTACTCATTGCTGATGACCGTCGCGTCCTTTGACATCTTTAACGACAGCGAGTTGATGCAGTAGCGCAGGCCGGTCGGCCGCGGACCGTCGTCAAAAACATGTCCTAGGTGCGCGCCGCACTTGCTGCACATTACCTCAGTCCTCACCATGCCGTAGCTTGTGTCTGTCTCTTCTTTCACGCTATCGCCTTTGGCGGGCTCCCAGAAGCTGGGCCAGCCGGTGCCCGAGTCGAATTTCGTGTCAGAACTAAACAGCTCGTTGCCGCAGCAGACGCATCTGTAGATGCCCTTTTCCTTTGAGTCGTGGTACTCGCCGGAAAATGGTGGCTCGGTGCCTTTGTTCCAGCACACTTCGTACTGGTCTGGCGTCAGGTGAGCCTTCCACTGGTCTGGAGAGGACTGGCTTGTTTTTCCCTTCTTCATATACGCTATATACTTTCGGCTCCAATTATTTTAGGCATTGCCTTCCTTGGCACTCGTTGTTGTCTTCGCAGCCGCCTTTTTTGCGTTCTCCAGATACGCCACACAGCGTCATGCCAAGGTTGCCAAACCCCATCGAGTTGAGCGACTCGGACGGGATCATGACTACTATCGTGTTGCCCTGCACCTTTATCATCGACTCATATATACAGCATGTTCGACTGCCTGAGTGAGTACGCCACCGGGTTGTTGTCAGTGTACACACCTTGGATGCCTCTTCAAACTGCTTTGCGACCAGGACTTCTGACTCGCCGTACGTGGCCCTTGCGCTCTTTTCCCTCTCTGCCTGTCTGCGCCTGCATCGACATCGCTGCTTCGAGCTCCTGCGGGATTATTATCACCTGCCGGATCTAGACGCCCGTCACTTCGATGCCCCAGCGGCCGGCCTCGCTTGCTATAACCGACTTGATGTGCTGTTTGACCTCTTCCCTCTTGGACAGTATAGTATATATGTCCTGAAACACCGACGAGCCGATGTTGTTTCTCAGCGTTGTCTGAGCCGCTTGCTGGATTTTATTTCGTTGAAATTTTCTACGTTCAGTATCGCGTCTCGTGCACGCTCTTCGATTATCTTGTAGTGCAGGATTGCGTCTATTGATTGTCACCGGCACGTTATTATTATTATTATTATCTTTGGTAAGCATATCCTCTCCGCCTTGAACTCGCGCACTTTTTCTCTGATGTCCACCACCAATATATGGTGTCGACGAATGGTATCCTCGTCTGGATGCCGGGGCCGACCCGCCTCTGGTGTACTTGCCCAGCCGCAGTATGATGGCGCGCTCGTACTGCTTGATTATCATCAGGAAGGCCGATATGATTATTACGGCCAGCCCGGTGATAATTGACGCATATATACCACCGCTTCGCTTTCTAAAGACAGTCCTATTGCGACTCCTACTATCAGTATCAGCAGCAGTCCTGCTATGACATGGGCTCCTGACCCTTTCTGATAACTATTCTTTCCGATATGTTAAATAGAGATGACATTTTCTCTTTTACCTCACTCTTTTACCTCAGGTACTATATAGGAAAGACGAAAATATAGGGTTTGATTACTAGCTCTACCTTAACTATATAGTTACTTGCTTCTTCTGGCCATTTGCTTAAGGTCGTCCACTACTATTGGCAAGAACGCGCCGACATCTGTCACGATACCTATCGCCTGTGCGGTGCCCCTGTCTATAAGCTTGGTCACCACAGGCTGGCTTATGTCCACAGCCACTACCTTGACGGACGCAGGTAGCATGTTGCCCACTGCGATAGAGTGGAGCATTGTCGACAGCATCAGCACCATCCTAGCCCCATGGACAACCTGCTTGTATTTTCTCTGGGCCTCTACAACGTCCGTGACAACGTCAGGCAGCGGCCCGTCGTCTCTGATAGAGCCGGCCAGAACAAACGGCACATCGTTCATTATGCACTCGTACATCACGCCGCTTTTCAAAATCTTTTTCTGCACCATCGCCTTGAGCCCGCCGGCCTTGAAGACCTCGTTGACGGCCTGCATGTGATTGCGGTGCCCTCTTACCGCAAGCGTGCCATCCTTGACCCGCATGCCAAGCGAGGTGCCCATAAGCGCGTTTTCAACGTCGTGCACCGCAAGCGCGTTGCCTGCCAGCAGGCCGTCGACGTAGCCCATCCTTATCAGTGATGCCAGCGCCTCGGCTGCGCCAGAGTGTACTAGCACCGGCCCGGACACGACGACTATCTTGCCGCCCTCCTTTTTCGTGCTGTAGATGTCGGTTGCGACCTTGCGCGCTATATGCTGCGTGGGGCGCTCGCTCGAGCTCGCGCTGCTCATGAACTGGAAAATGTCAATCCCTTCCCTTGGGCGCTCCAGCGGGATTATCTTGATGCCCCGCTCGCCTACCACCACCATGTCGCCCTTGACGATGTCTCGTACCATCTTGCACTCGGCAGTCTTTCTTTGGGTGTCGACCACGATGCACTTGTCCATCATCATGTTCTGCACGCCTATCCACTTGCCGCCGTAGTAGACCTGAGTGGCGTTATTCGTGGTGCTGTAAAAGTCGTCGGGCATGACCATATCCTTGGGAGCAGGCTCGAGCCTAGCTTCCTGCACCGAGACCGGCTGGGCGCCGGCGCGGTAGACAAGCTCGAGTATGTCTTCGAGGTGCTGCTGGGTCTTGCCTCGCACCATCAGCCGGGCATAGCTTGGGTCCTTCTTTTTCTTGCCTACCATAAACTCGAGGACCTGAAAGTCGCCCTTGAGGTCCATGACGCTGTCAAATATCCTCGTCAGTATCATGGAATCAATGAGATGTCCACTTACCTCGACTTCCTGCTCGAACTTACCGTTTGCCAAGGTATATGACCGTAAAAGCCTATTTCGGTAATAATAAAGTTATATATTTTATATTGGAAGCGACAGCTTGCCGAAGTACTCCTGCATGTTCTGTTCGGCCTTTATTTTTGCGACTATCTCGTTCTTGACATCCTCAGAGAACCACTGCGCAATCGACTTGGCGATGCCGTTCTTGTCGCAGAACGCGATCATGTAGCCGGCGTCCTCCTTGACCACGGCGTAAAACGTCTCTTCTCCCACGGGCTCCCACTTGTTGTCCTTGTTGTCCTTGAGCGCAAGGGCCGGCATGGCGTGCCCCGCGTAGAGGGTGAGCAGTTCCTGCGCAGCCTTGACCCGTTTTTCGCCCATCTTGAGAGCCATGAAATACTGCATTGCGCTGTTATTTTGTAGCAGGCGCCGGCCTTAAAGAGTTTAGGATTTCGCTAACAATGTCGCCTTCGTCGCCTACTGCGGATTTAGCAGATTCAAAGAACGGCGCAAGGAAAGTGTTTGCATACCCTTGCTTTGCGTACTGGTTTGCCTGCAGCGCCATTTCCAGCTTGTCTATCCTGTGAACAAATTTGGCGACGCCAGTTTTGTTCTGTAAATATTCAAGCCAGATCTTTTCGTACTCCGCCCTAATTTTCTTGGGCAGGCCGGCAAATATAGCCTTCATTGCCTTTTTTTCCTTGGTGATTTTTTGTTTCGCTGTCACGTCGCCGGGCATATAGTCGCCCACTATCGACTCTGCAAGGTCGTGCAGGATCACCATCTTCATTGCCCTTTGTGCGTCAAGCCCCAGCATGTCTGCAAGCAACATGGCCATCGCGCACATCGAGAACGTGTGGTCGGCAACTGACTCGGCGCTTTCAACTTTTACTTTCGAGACCCAGCCGGCGCGCTTGACTGATTTGAGCTGCAAAACAGACTGAAAAAAAGGTGTGAGCTCATTTACCATTTTCTGCTGTCGCCTTCAAGCAGGCCGGAGCCGTGGTGTATCCTGTCTATGTGCTTTGACAGTTCCTCGTTGTCCTTGAACTTGGACTGACAATAGGGGCAGCTAGCTCCATCTTGTTTGGCTGTCATTTAATGAAAATTACTCGCAATGACCTTAAAAGCTAATCGCCAGGTGCCGTCTGTACGCTGCGCTCTACAGCGCCTGCAGCCACTTGCGTCTCCTCAATTGCCGATGGAAGGAGGTCGACAAAATATGTCAGCATCGTGGTGAGGACTGCCATCATTGCGGTGATGGCCAGTATTAGCATCACGTTATGGACTTGGCCCAAGGCCTTACCTGCCGGAGCATCCGCACTTTGACCATTTTAATGTTAGTATGTCTTTGCAATTGCTGACTACTACTACTATTTTCGCCACGCGACATCCGGGACGCCTTGCCTCTTGTTGGCAACCCGGGCCGCCACGAAAAGCAGATCAGAGAGCCTGTTGAGGTAGATGACAATTGCAGGGTTCACTGCCTGGCTCTTTGAGAGCGCCACGACTGCTGTCTCGGCTCGGCGCGAGATGCCCCTGCACTGGTGAAGAAGAGATGTCTCGACGCTCCCGCCCGGCAGTATGAAAAACGTTATTGGCGCGAGCTCTGCCTCAAACCTGTCGATGACTGGCTCGAGCGCAGCTGCCATTTTCTCGTCTGTTCGCGGGGTCTTGTTTTCACTCTTTGGGTAATCTGGGTCCGCAAGGTCGGAGCCAACCACAAAAAGATCGTTCTGCACCTGCACAAGGACATCCGCCAGATCCGCAGCAAGCTGCCCCTTCTGGCGCAGGAAAGCGGCTGCAAGGCCTACGCTTGAGTTCAGCTCGTCGACTGCGCCATAGGCCACTATTCTCGGGTCGGCCTTGCTCACCCGCTTGCCGCCGATAAGCCCGGTCTCGCCCTTGTCACCGGCCTTGGTGTATATCTTCATGCTTTTACAGAAACTGAGAAGATGATTTAAGAATATAGTTTCTTTCACGGAAAAGGAAACCGCTGTCTTAAAATACCACTAGCGAAATCTAATGGGTGAAAGATGATGAGGATCGCTGTCGTCGACGACGAAATCGACATCACGACCGTGCTGAAGAAAGGTCTCGAGCAGCACGGGTTCTCGGTCGACACATTCAACGACCCGCAGGCGGCGCTTGCAAGCTTTAGGCCCGGCCACTACGATCTCATGATAATCGACATCAGGATGCCCAAGATAAATGGCTTTAACCTGTACAGAGAGCTGAGGAAAAAGGACGCCAAGGTCAGAGTATGCTTTCTGACTGCATTTGAGATCTACTACGAAGAATTTCGCAAGATGTTCCCGACGATAGACGTAAGGGCGTTTGTGAGAAAGCCTATAAGCATCCAGAGCCTTATCAGGCTGATAAACTCGACTCTCGAGCCCTAGCGGCGCGAAGCTGCGACAACAGGCTAGATGGCTTTAGAGCGCTCCTTGAGGTATTTCACGAGCTTTATTGCGTCTATCTCTTTGAGGCTCTTTCTGTTGGAGGCAATATAGCCCTTGAACAAGTCTATCTCGCCTTCAAGCGACGGGTGCTTTTTCTTCGCCTCCTCGATAATGTGTGCAAAGTTGCGGTGTGGAAAGTAGATGCCCTTGGCAGCCCGGGCAATGGCCGTTTTTGCTTGCCTGCTTATGATGCTTTTTTTGTACGCAAGGTAGAGGTTGTAGCGAATGTCTATCATGGCCTCCGACTGCAGGCCATAGCTCTCCTCTTCCGGCGCAAAGGTCACCGCCACCTCGTCGTCAGCGTTTATCCTACCGCTCCTGTAGAGCTGGAACACCCTGCCTATACCCACCATGCCAAACTTTTCCAGCTCGACCGCTCGCAGCGCCCCAAGGCTTGCTGCCCCAGCCAAAAGCACGCCCTGCTTCCTTGCAAGCTGGTACACCTCAATCGGAGTCGGAGGGTAGTCCTGCAAAAAGACGCCGTCCACCA
>Ga0126313_10001475_pt1 | contig 12478 bp, 8 predicted proteins | sample Plot105A_FD_89954 | JGI IMG/M metagenome (GOLD analysis project Ga0126313, IMG submission 89954) | Serpentine soil microbial communities from UC McLaughlin Reserve, CA, USA - Plot105A | ecosystem: Environmental > Terrestrial > Soil > Grasslands | place: USA: UC McLaughlin Reserve, Lake County...
ACGTCTCGGCGACTCCTTCGCGTGGATTTTCTACGTGTCAGCGCAGGATCACCTGCTCGAACACAGCGACCACCAACGACAGTTCCTCCTCCCGCCCGGGATAGGTGGACTCGGGGAGGTCACGTTCGTCGAGCGCGTCAAGGCGGTGGGGGGCCGCCTAGTCCTATATCACGGTATGACGACCTTCCTGAGGGTGGGCGACGTAAGCTTCATAGACACCAATGAGCGCAAGGTCGCAGCGATCGGTGAACTCAAGACTACCAAGGTCGCGGAGGACTTACTGAGAATTGGAGTGCATGCGGTGGCACCCACCGAGAAGGATTTGACTTTCTTCGTCGAGGACCCACACCACCTTGACAAGAATGAGAATTATCCTTCTCCCCCGCTGCCCCAGAAGATGAAGGCAAGGCTCGGCAAACAGGTGGCTTCGATGGGCGACGTGTTCGAGTTTTCGGGCTCCGGGGGCAGCATGGAGTTACGTCACGATCCCCGTATCGAGGAGTTGAGCGAGTTTTGCAAGGAGCTGAAGACCTCGACGTTCGCATATAGGAAGATAGGTGACGGACTGCTCCTGTTCGGAACAAGGACCGCCAGGCGCTCCCTCTCCAGCAAACTGTTCGGCGGTGCCCTGCCACGCTGGACCGAGAAGCTACATGTCGTCAAACCTGGGTTGCAGAGTATCATGGACGAGGAATCCGCCGACAACGAGATTCGGATTGGTGCCCTCAATGACCCGGATGTCGAATATCGGCTCGCACCCGGGATGGCGCCCATTTTCTTTTGGTCACTGGACATCGCTACCATCGGGGACGTCCTGTTTCACGACGCAGAAATCTACTTCCTATACAACCCGGCGCATCTTGCCGCCAAGTTGAGGCAAGCTGGGTTCGGGATCATACCCCTTCCGGGGCAGCGCGGGTTCAAGGTCGAGAAGAGCCTCGGTGACGTCACCTTCCGGATAGAGAATTTACGTTACTTCGAGCACCTAGTAGCTCACGAATTCTGGGACGAGGAGGCGGTTGTAGAGGCGTTATGCGGCGTGGCAAGGAGCGTGGAGCAAGGCGATATTTCCCCGAACGCGGAAATAAGAATAGCCGTCAAGCAGCAATCCGGTCTTTCAAGGCTTGCTTGATTTCATCTCGCGCCTAGCTGCTGTCCCGCTCTACGCCCCCACCGTCAGGTCCTCCGGCATGAGTTCCCCCACCCGGCACACGACGCCGTGCTCGCCTAGGACGGCCTTGGCCTCCTCGGGCGCGGGGACCCGCCCCTCTTGCGCGATGACCCAGAGTTGCAGGCCCAGCGGGGCCCGCACCGGGCAACTCCGAGACTACATCGGAGGGCGCGGTCTGAAGGCTAATCTGTGGCGCCCGAATCCGCCGCCTTAGCTGATCCGCCAGGCGTAAGCGTAAGGTTGAGAGAAACGAGTAATGCGGGTCGCGCGGATGATGACCCGGGCCTCGCCGGCAGGCATGTTTGCCCAGAGTATCTGCTCGACGTTGTTCACGCTGTCGAAACCATTGGATGTGCCCATATTGCCATGTCGCTCACTGCCGTCAGCTGCCCTGACGATCAGATCGAGATCGTTCTGCAGAAGGGCACCGGGAGGATCGGTCCAGACGAGCGTGATCTTGAACGTTGCGCCCAAGCCGGTCGTGCCGACGCCGGTTGGCACCTCGTTAGCCACGCTATCTTTCCCGGGGCTCTCCCGAGGGATCTCGACAGGGAAGGTGTCTTCTTCGCCCTGGCTGAGCGGTCCACCATCACCGAAACCGGAATCGGGGTTGGGGCCGGGGAGGATCACGGAGCCCAGAAGATTGACCCGGCCGAAGCCCGAGTTGTTGTTCGGCGAGGGACCTGCCTCGCTCGGGCTGTACTGTCCGGTCAACTCTACGGCCCCGTTGATCAGTAACGCCTTAATGAGTGAGGCTGGAGGCGTGGACACCCCGTTCTTGACCAGCGTCTCGCGCAACACAGCAGCGCAGCCGGCGACTAGCGGGGTAGCCATACTGGTTCCGCTGTCGAAGAAATAGTCGGGATCGCTTGATGTGCCGAAGGCATGGTCGGCGGCGGGCGCATTCCGTGAGTGGGTTGAAAGGATGCTTGTGCCAGGTGCAACGACATCGGGCTTGAAGCGGCCTTCTTGGGTGGGGCCGCAACTGCTGAAGGCGGCCATGCCATCAGCGTTGTCGGCGACGGGATCGTCGTGGATAGGGGGCTTCGGGAAGCCGGATGGGTCGAGGTTTCCATATGTGGGGAAGTCTGGCTCGATCTCGCGGCGAACAGATTCGCTGGCACCGACCGTTATGCAGTTTTTGGCGGCCGCTTCTGAGCCGACCTCAGCCGGGTCGACGCGGCCGTCCCCGTTGTCGTCGGTCCCATTGTTGCCAGCCGACCGGCAGATCACTAGGTCAGGGTTGTTCCAGACGAACTCGTCGATCTCGGTGGCGCTCTGATCGTACGGTCGGCCGGGACGTCTGTCGCCCCACGAGTTCGTGTGGACGCGCGCGCCGTCATCACGGTAGGGCGGCTCAAAGAGATCAGTAAGATCGGCCGGGATGCCACCGAGACCGCCAGAAGAGTCAAGCAGTGACTGGACAACTAGCTGAGCGCGCGGAGCGGTGCCCTGGATCGCTCCACCCATCGAGGCTGAGGTGCCGTCGCCGAGCACCGAGCCGCTGACGTGAGTGCCATGGCCGTTCGGGTCGTCGGTCTTATTCGCACGCCCCAGGTCATACAACTTCTTCACCCGTCCCGTGAAGGCTGGGTGAGGACTCGTGGTCGATCCATTGTCAAAGCCCGTATCGGCAACAGCTACTATCTGGCCATCGCCCTGATAGGTAGTCCCGTTCACCACAACGTTGGCGTTCAGTATCTGCCGTGCAACTGTGTTGTGGAGCTTAACCTCAGGCACCTCCTGGATTACACGCACCGCGTCGATCGCGGCGAGGTCGTGGAGGAATTTTTCCTGCACAGTGAGCCGAACCTTCCTGCGGCCCATAGGCAGTGTGTCCTTGTCGACTCGTGCGGCGTCCGAGACCGCGGAGCGCAGAGCGTCAGACTCGGTATCAACGTCCCCGTGGAAGATAACGTCCACCGTGCGCGGGGTCCGCGAGTGCGACGCCGCGGCGGATGTGGGGAGGACGTGCGCGGACGGGGACATCCCTGCCGGTTTCAAGTTGGGCGCGACCTTGAAATTCTGTAGATAGACATTAGCCCAGGTCACGAATGGTAAGGATCGGATGCTCGTCAGGTCGGTTCCCTTGTAGTTGCACAGGTAGGTGTTCTCGGACACATACTCCTGGACGACGATATCCAATTGCGCCAACTCGTCCGTCTGGTCGGGCGAGAGCGGCGCGGTCGTCTGGATTAGGATGTAGTCTGATGCCTCTGCATCCGCCGACTCGAGTCCGGCGAGACTGAACGCTTGGGCGTCCGCGATCGGATCGAACGAAACCCCGTTGATGGTAATAAGTGCCACGTTAATCTTCCCTTCGAAATAGTGGATTGTAAGGATCGAGTACATGCTAATGATCTGCGATGAATTCCCGATGAATTTTGTACCCTTCAGAGCATCTTTGTTGGCGATCTTCCTAGAACGCCGTTTGGGCGAAGTTCGCGGGCTCTTCATCCCGAGAAGCCGTCCTTTGTCACACTAGCAAAACATCATGTGATCCGGTATCCTAAATTATACGCCTACTTACACGGAGAATGTTTTGCACGTAGCGCAGAGGTTCGAACTCTTCCTCGATGCCTACCGTCGCCCGGACGGGAGCCGCTGGACCGGCCAAAAGCTCGACGAGGCCACGGGCGGGGTGGTGCCCCGCTCCTACTTCACAAACTTGCGCAAGGGGCGCATAGAGAACCCGGGCTACGAGAAGATGCTGGCGATAGCCAGAGCGATGGGCTTCCCGCCGGAGGCGTGGTTCGAAGACGCATCCGGCCGTGCGGTGGCTCGCGTGGAGGGCCAGAACCTCGCCGGGAGGGTCGGGCACCTCTTTGCCAACATTAGGCACCCGGGGACGGGCGAACCCTACACGAACGCCGAGGTCTCCCGCATGAGCGCGGGTGGCCTCACCGAGGAAGAGGTAGCAGGAATCAGGACCGGCGCAGTCTCCGACCCTACCGTGAGCCATGTCGCCGCACTCGCAGCCGTCTTCGGCGTGGAGCCCTCCTACCTGGTGGACCGGGGCAAGGGGACGCCGGTCCTCGGCGGCGAGGTGATGGCCGCCCTGGCTGACGAGACCGCGAACGCCATACTCAGGGAGAGTGCCCGCCTCCCCGAGAGGGAGAAGCGGGTCGTGCTCGGCATCGTGAGAGAGTTTGGGGAGGGACGCTAGGCGCCAGGCGGAAGGCGAGGAGATAGGGGTAGAGGTGGCACTAATTTAGCTCCTGACCCAATGAAATGACATACTAGTGCCGACTCCCATGCGGTTCGACCAAGGAGAGCGCATCCCGTGACGGAAGGCATGCCCAGACCCGATAAGTACAGCGTAGACCGCGACATACTCCCCATCTTCGTTGTTACCTCTCCCGGAGCAGGCCAGAAGTTGGTTTCCTTTCAAGGGACGAGGTTCCTAATTGGTAAGCAGGTCTTCGTCACTTGCTGGCATTGTGTCGATACTCCGCTGCCCAACGATCGGTTTTACGCGGTGCTCGTGAAGGCCGGGCAGGGCTTCACTTACCGTGCCGCCGCTCTAATGGAACCGGAGCAGGACCGCAACGGTACCGATCTCGCAACGGCCAGGGTGAACCTGGAACCCGAGTCGGGCCTGACATTGGCGGACAGTGACGCGCCTGGCCTCGTGGACGTTTGGTCGTTCGGGTACCCGTTCACCACCCTCACCGAGGAGATACCTGAGGTTGGGCGGCTGCCCCTGATACAAGCCCGCGCCTTGAAGGGTACATCATGCGCAGCTTCTACTATCAGTCGCCAGCTGGCGAACTCATCCGCTCCTACGAACTCGATATGCCCGCGCCCGCCGGTCTCAGCGGTGGCCCAGTGGTCAGGATTCATCCGGTAAGGGGCGCGAGGGATGTTATAGGAGTCGTCCACGGTAGCAACGAAGTTGCCACCATAGCGGAGCTTGCGAGCGTGGATGAGCGCGGGGAACGCAGGCCGGAGGTGCAGCGCATCTCCTCTTTCGCCCTCGCCCACCATACCGAATCGCTGCGGAACCTCACGGGCAAAGCCACCGGCGAACGGTCCCTCGCCGAGTATCTCCGGACATAGGCCGTAAGATGCAGGTCGTCGAAGTGGTCAGGGCTCTCGAGCATCATTCAACCTCGTTAGGGACCGCCGACCGGCTGGCGAGGACGCTCGGGACGACGCAATCTACGATGCTGGCGGAGGTGGAGCGGGAGGAGCGAGTGCGGTCAGCCCATGGTATCGTGAATCTAGTAGACATGGCTAACGACCTCATTCGCAGCGAGTATGGGAACATCGTGCGTTCGGCACTAACCCGCGCCAAGAACGTCGGAGGCCTGGGGCATGCTGGATTGACCGGAGAAGCACGCGAGGTGTTTGTCCAGCAGATGCTGCGTCCCATCCTGCCGCCGTACGTCGAACTTGGCTCAGGGCAGATGGTCGATTCGCAGAACCATGTCTCGGCGCAGACAGACGTCGTCATATACTGCCGCCAGACCCTCCCGCCCTTGGTGTTCAAGGATGGCCTCGGGGTTTACCCCGCAGAAGCCTGCATTTACGCAATAGAGGTAAAGAGTAGGCTCACTAGGCACGAACTTTCCACAACGATTGACAAGTTCCGACGTCTCAAAGAATTCGAGTACCTGCCGGTTGCGACCGACGCGAGTTTCCAACCCTACGGCGGTCCAACCCCGCCAGTAATTCCGATGCTTTTCGCCTACGACACGGACCTCACCACCAAAGGCGAGTTAGAGCGGTACAGAGAATTGGACCCTGGGGCGGACACGAACCCGGCCGTACCCGTCTTCTGTGTCGTTGGTCGTGGTTACTGGTGGTTCCAGCCGCGTGAGCCCGCAGAGAAGTGGATAAAGCACCTGCCGACAGATAACCACGAAGAGGTTGTCGAGCTGATTGGCGGGATAGCAAACACGATTCCAGACCAAATCGCCGCAAAGGGGAGGCCACGGTTCGGCAATTATCTGATTAACCCAAGGGACTTTGAGAAGCACTAGCGCCTCAGCCCGGGCCTCGCTAGTCGCCGCTCCCAAACAGACAGACCAGCACCTCATCCACGAAGCACTAGCGTCGGTCCTAGCTCGCCGCACTACACCCGCACTGCAATCCGCCTTCGCCGTAACCTTTCCTGTCCTCACAGGCTTTTCTTCCCCGCGACGCGGGGTGGAGCAGTCTACTAGCTTGTCGGGCTGAATTGCTTGCGTCGAAATCTAGCCTACATACAAGTTTACACTAACGATAGCTGGCCGCCATGGAAGTCGAGTCGCCGGGGTATGGTATGTCCAAGTTTCATTTTCGAGTAAGGTTTCGCATTCAACAAGGTTGGTTCCTCAACGTTGATAGCCCTACCCTCGAAATACGGTCACCGTCTGGAAATATGGATTATGTCTTAAGTGGTTTCGGTGACGCCACCATTAAAGAGGCTGAATGGTTGGTGTTGAGAAGTGCCGGCGATGGTTTCTCATCTGAGGAAGAAGCTCATTTTGCGGGTCGTGGAGCGAAGAACGCCATCATGTGGTGCGGTGCGAGGATGCGGGTGGGCGTAGACCTTGGGGACGACAAACCCCACGGCGGGGCATCCGATTATCTAAAAGAGAAAGTCTTAAGAGAGGATGGTATCCGGCTACTCAACGACCCGCACGGTTTGGTGGTCTACGAGGATGACCCTAAACATCCGACGCGGTTTGTTAGCGCGAGCGCGGCGCTGCAAGTCGGCAGGACTCCCTCTGATTTTGAGGAATACTTTTTGGAGGCGATGGATATGGAACTTCGCCTAACCGACAAAGAAACACTGGGTCTCGAATTATATGGATTGTCCCATTTTGAGTCCGCACCTCGTGCACGCCTCCTAACTCTCGTTAGCGTTATAGAGGCTGTCACTGAAGATACGCCGAGAAGCGCACAAGCTATAGAACTTGTAGAAGAGTTAATCCGCTTTACCAGAAACTCTGGGTTGCCGAAGTCCGAGATCGACTCCTTACTTGGAAGTTTAAGTTGGCTAAAGCAGGACTCTATCTCTAGGAGGGGGAAAGCCTTAGTTGACGAGCAAATCGGACAAAAAGAATACGATAACAAGGCCGCCAAAAACTTCTTCCAATATTGCTATAACGTGCGTAGCGAACTAGTTCATAGTGGGGCACCTTCGGACGAATCCTTAGATGTGGGTCGCTTAGTAACACAACTAGATCAGCTAGTCGCGGACCTGATGGTCGCTATTATCAAATAAGCCGTGTTTAGCATCCGACTGCACCGTGGTCGATGGGAGGGTCGAAAGCCAATTGGGCGCTAGCCGGCGCCCTTCGCAGACCGTACTGCAGCCGTACTGCGATCCGTCTCCGTCGGGGCATCTTCTAGCCTACTGGAGCCCCGTTCCGACCGCCCTTGGACCCCGGCCACCTATTTGTGGCTCCGAAGGTCGCGGGTTCGAGCCCCGTCGGTCACCCTCCTAGAGCGTGTTATGCACCTGGGCTGAGGATGCCGTTCGCCTGCTGGAGGAAAAGGCAAGCGAAGGCGACGAAGTGCAACCCCGCCGCCGTCTCGGGCAGCCTCTCGTAAAGCATCACCAAACGTCGAAAGCGCGATGCCCTTGCGAAACCGCGTTCCACAACCCGACGCCTCGGCAACAGTACGAAGCCGCGCTTGGCCTCTTCGTGCTTGACCACCTCTAACCGGATGCCGTACCCTGCGGCTGACCCGGAGGTCTTCTCGCCCGCGTATCCCTGATCGACGTAGGCTAACTGCACGTTCTCTTGGATTGCTCTTTGCACCTCCTCGCAGAGCGTCTCTACCTCCTTCCGGTCGTCCCCGTTTTGGGCGGGCTCACGCGCAGGGCGCGCAGGTGTCCCAAGGTGTCCACCGCCGCGTGCACCTTCCAGCCCTTCTTGTTCTTGTGGCAATCGTAGCCGCCCCGAGTACCGCTCTCCGGGGTCGATCGCGGCGTGCGAGAGTCCAATATGGCCGCACTCGGCTCCGAAGCCCTGCCCTTCGAAAACTGCAGCACTACGCGCAAATCGTGGACCATCTCCTCGAACACTCCCGCTGTTATCCATCGCTGCGTTTGCTGGTAGACGGCCTCCCACCGTGGCAGATCGTGGGGCATGTATCTGCACGCAGAGCCGGTGCGGACGACCTACCTCAAGGCGTTGAACACCTCCCTGAGATCGTAGTGGCGTTGGGGGACGTCTTCTCGGAGGAGCGCCAGGTACGAGGCGACGAACGCCCACACTTCACCGGAAACGTCGCTTGGGTACGGTTTTCGAGTATCCATACCAAGATGCTATCGCGTACGAACTGTAAAGTTCATACCTACCTCTGGTCAACGACTCCCTCCAGCCTGTGCTGCCCCGACGGGTGGGGCTCTCCAATCGCCAGTTGCATTCTCCGATCATCGACCAGGAGCGCCGCGGTCAGGGCGCTTGCGAGTGCGAACCCGACACAGACGGCCATTACGGTTCGGAACCCGGCGACGAACGACTCGTCTATGGCGTGCTCTATTTGCGCCGCCGTCTTTGCATTTACCCCCTCCGGGGCTTGTGCCGCCGCGAGATCGTCCTTCGCCGCCTCCATCTCGCTGCGAACCTCGCCTGTCAAGTTCATGCCGTCCAGGCGGGCATCCAGGTTTGAGGAGAACGCTCCGTAGATGAACACGCCAAGCACGGCCACCGCCAGAGGCGCGGCGACTCGGGCGGCGGCGTTGTTGACCCCCGAGGCCAGCCCGGAGTGTTGGGCTTCTACCGAGCCAAGCGCGACCGTGGTAAGCGGGGTTATGGCCAACGCCATCCCGAAGCCCTGCACGACCATCGCGGGGAAGAAAGAGGTCCAGTAGGAGCCGTGCTCCGCACCGGGCACTGCGAACAGCGCATAACCCAACGCGGCGGCCAGCGAAGCTGCTACGAGTGGAAGCTTCACCCCGAAGTTGGCCAAGATATAACCGCTCAGGCGACCAAGCACCAAAGCCATCGCCACGAAAGGCAGAAACACGCTACCGGTGGCGAAGGCCGAGTAGCCGTGGACTTGCATCATCAGGAAGGGCACGAAATACAGCGAACCCGTGAGGGACATGTAGAAAAGGAGCGTCACCAGGTTCGCGCCGTCGAAGTTCATGGAGCGGAACAGCGAGGGCGGCACCATAGGATCGTTCTCGCGCCGCTCGACAAAGACGAAGGTCGAAAGCGCGAATGCGCCCAGGATCAGGGCGGCGAGCACAACAGGATCGGCGAAACCCGAAGACGAGCACTCGATAAGACCGTAGACCAACCCTGCGAGTGCGATCGTGGCTATGGCTGCGCCAATAAGGTCCAGTCTGTGGGCCTCAGGGTCCCGGCTCTCCGGCACGTGGCTCAGCGCGATCGGTATCGCCACGACGGCCATCGCGGGGGCGATCAGGAAGGCGGCCCGCCAGGAGACCTCCTCGACCAACCAACCGCCCAATACCGGACCCACCGCCATCGCCGTGCCGCTGAGGGCCCCCCAAAGCCCGATGGCCTTCGCCCTGAGCCTCCCCTCGAAAGACGCCCCGACGATCGCCAACGAAGCCGGCACGAGGAGCGCCCCGCCCGCGCCCTGCACGGCCCGAGCGGCGATGAGTTGTGTGGGACCGGCTGCGAGGGCGCACCATACCGAGGCTCCGCCGAAGATCGTCGTACCCAGAACGAAGATGCGCCTCCTCCCGTAGTGGTCGCCCAGCGTGCCACCGAGGAGCAAGAACGCGGCCAGCACCACGGCGAAAGCGCCGAACACCCACTGCACCTCGCGTGCGCTCAATTCGAGGTTCGTCTGCACGGCGGGTAGGGCCACGTTCATCACCGTGCTGTCGAGGAACGCCATGCCAGAGCCCAAAGAGGCTGCCGCGATCACCCAAGGGCGCGAGGAGGGGTGGCACGGCACGCCGCCCCGGGTGCGGCTGATGACGCCAGCGTCACACGGCTGCATGACGGCGACCATTATGGCCTCGCCCGCGCCCGAATGGCCCTGCTACCAGATACGCTCATCGAGTACATCCCGCGATCTGCTTACCACCCTACGCTTCTTCTCATCACAGCCGAACGCCATCAGACAGAAGCTTACAAATCCGAAGGTGGAAAGCCTATACGACGAATGCGTGATTTTTCCCTAGTACGAATGAGTGATCTCGGCGAACGGAGGGCCCTAGGGGGGATACGCTGCTATAGTATTCTCCCCAGGGTAGCGAGGAACTCGAGAGCTAATGACGGATCTGCCTACGGGCACGGTTACCTTCCTGTTCACGGACATAGAGGGCTCCACCGGGCTGTGGGAAAGTTACCCGGAGGCGGTATCCGAAGCCCTCGCCCGCCACGACGAGATCCTGCGCGCGGTCATAGAGGCCAACAACGGTAGCGTCGTCAAGACTACCGGAGACGGCGTCCACGCGGCCTTCTCGGCCGCTAACGACGCGCTCGAGGCCGCGATCGAAGCTCAGAGGGCCCTTCTGCGCGAGGGATGGGCCGAGACCGGCCCGTTGCGGGTGCGTATGGCGCTCCACACGGGCGCCACCGAGGAGAGGGACGGGGACTACTACGGGCCTCCTGTCAACCGAGTGGCGAGGCTACTCTCCACCGGTCATGGCGGGCAGGTGCTCCTCTCGCTGGCGGCCCGAGAACTCGTGCGCGACCAGTTGCCGTCCGACGCAGAGCTGCGGGACCTGGGAGAACACCGCCTGAAGGACCTCTTCGGGCCGGAGAGGGTCTTCCAGCTTGTGGCGCCCGGTCTGCCCGCCGAGTTCCCGCCCCTCAGGACGCTCGAGGGCCACCCCAACAACCTGCCCCTCCAACCCACCCCGCTGGTGGGCCGCGAGAGGGAGGTGTCCGAGATCGCCGAGCGGCTGTGTAGCGAGGGGGTACGCCTGCTTACGCTCACGGGCCCGGGAGGCACTGGCAAGACCCGCCTCGCCCTGCAGGTTGGCGCCGATCTGTTGGAGGAGTTCGACGAAGGAGTGTTCTTCGTCTCCCTCGCCGCCATAACCGATCCCGAGCTCGTGCCCTCAGCCATCGCGGGATCTTTCGGGCTCAGGGAGAGCGCGGGGCAGTCCCTGACGGAGACCCTCGGAGGCTACCTGCGGCAAAAGCACCTGCTCCTGATCCTGGACAACTTCGAGCAGGTTCTGGAAGGGACGCCGGTTGTGGGTGAGCTCTTAGGTACCTGTCCCGAACTCAAGGTGCTCGCCACCACCCGCATACCTCTTAGGCTCTACGGAGAGCAGGAGTACGCCGTGCCTCCTCTCGAGGTGCCAGATCCAGTGTGTCTGCCGCCACCGGAACGCCTTACCCAGTACGAGGCGGTGAGGCTCTTTCTGGAGAGGGCGAGGGCCGTGAAGCCCGACTTCGAGCTCACAAGCGAGAACGCCCGTGCGGTGGCCCAGATCTGTTTTCATCTGGACGGGCTTCCATTGGCCATAGAGCTCGCCGCAGCGAGGATTAAGCTGCTCCCGCCGCAGGCGCTGCTGTCCCGCTTGGGCAACCGCCTGAAGCTGCTCAAAGGAGGGGCGAGGAACCTTCCCGCTCGCCAGCAGACCTTGAGGGCGACCATAGACTGGAGCTATGAGCTGCTCGATGAGGACGAGGAGACACTATTTTGGAGGCTCTCCGTCTTCTCCGGAGGCTGCACGCTAGAGGCCATAGAGGAGGTTTGCGACCCAGAAGGGGAGCTGGAGGCGCTAGAGGTGGTGGGGTCGCTCCTCGAGAAGAGCCTCCTGAGGAGGGAGGAAGCAGACGGAGAGTCACGCTTCGCGATGCTGGAGACCATCCAGGAGTACGCCCGCGAGAAGCTCGAGGAGAGTGGGGAGGCCGAGGAGACGCACCGCCGGCACACCGAGTTCTTCGTGGCCCTGGCGGAGGAGGCGCGTCCGAAGCTCAGGGCGGAGCCGCAGGTAGAGTGGCTTCAGAGGCTGGAGCAGGAGAACGACAACCTGCGCGCCGCTCTCTCGTGGGCGCACTCCACCGACGACATTGCGACCGCCGCTAGGTTGAGCTGGGCACTATACATGTTCTGGTGGATACGCAACCATCAGCCGGAAGGCCAGCGGTGGACGGAGACGGTCTTCCTGAGGAGGAGCGAGCTCCCGCGGCCCGTGCGGATCCGGACGATCATAGTCTTCGCGGCGATGGTCTACGGACAGGGCGACGTCGAGTTTATCGAGCCGTTATGCATGGAGCTTATGGAGCTCTCCCAAGAGGTCGATGGGGACGCGCAGGCGGATGCCAACGCGCCCATGGGCTTGGGCCTGGTGGCGACGTACCGGGGCGATCTCGAGGCGGCCAGGGAGCACCTGGAGGAGGCGCTGCCGCTCCTCCGCAAGGCCGG
>Ga0126313_10001477_pt1 | contig 12468 bp, 13 predicted proteins | sample Plot105A_FD_89954 | JGI IMG/M metagenome (GOLD analysis project Ga0126313, IMG submission 89954) | Serpentine soil microbial communities from UC McLaughlin Reserve, CA, USA - Plot105A | ecosystem: Environmental > Terrestrial > Soil > Grasslands | place: USA: UC McLaughlin Reserve, Lake County...
AGTCTATGCAGACTCCGGTCCTCCTTATATGCCCTATTCGCCCAACCTCCTGGAAGGGAAATTCTGCGAACTTCGCCTAGAGACGGAGTTCTCGGATATTGAGAGAGGGCCGGAGAGGGAAATAGGTAAGGAAGATGGGGAGGTGCTCCCCGGGAGGGCCGCTGGTAAGGGGGGCGGAAGTTCACAGTACTGGCGCCCCTAGGCAGTGTCCGGAGTGCAACCGTAGGGGCCTTCTCGCGTATCTAATGCTACGGGCTCAAGAAAAAGGAGGTAGGTAGAGATGGGGTTCTGCCCCGATAGAGCTGGCAAGCGAACTGAGGAGGAAGCATATGGGTCTGCTAGGCGGTAGCCGCGGCAAGGAAGACAAAGACGAGGGGGCGATGGACAAGGCCAAGGGCCGGATGAAAGAAGCCGGCGGTGCCCTAACAGGCGATAAGGGAAAAAAGAGGGAAGGTCGCTCAGATCAGAGGAAGGGAAGGGCCAAGCAGAAGAAGGGCGACCTCAAGGACCTACTCTCGTAAACTAGGAGCATCTGCGAAGGGGTCGGGGCGCCTAAGAGCCTCGGCCCCTTTCGTATGTCCTTATTCACTAGAGTGCGTAGAAGGGGAATTCTCCGAAGTTCAGGGATCTTCTTGTTTAGCTTCCCACACCATCGGGTAGGCGTTTGTCAATGGCCACGGTAAACGTCGCTTGTGAACGGAAGGAGGCGACCGCCGATGTGCTACACGAAGAAGGACCGCGAACTCGAGAAAGAGGCGCGCAGGATCACCGAGAGCAGGCTGATGGAGGAAGAAACCCGCCATCGGCATGAGGGCCATCAGCGTCGTAGGAGGAGAGAGCAAGAAGAAGAGAGAAAGCCCCTGACCAAGAAGGTCAAGGAGGTCGTAGGCGTCAAGTAGGCAGAGCACTACGATTTTGTCTTTGTACCCTCGGTGTGCTTGCGCCGGGGGTCTTTCTAGCTCCTTATGACTGACGTCGGGGAAGCAGATTGTGCGAACTACTTCGCCTTGAGAGTAGTTCTAGGAAGTAGCAACTGTGTTTAGCCGCCCCCATGTAGGGAAAACGACATTGCAGATATATCACGCCGGACAGCCCCCCATGATTCCCGTCCGGCGTTCTTCCTTGTCTGTGAGGGAACGACCTCTTAGCCCTTGGCAGCCCGCAACTCTACAATCTGACGGTCCACCTCATCGAGGACATCGCCGAGCTCGGCCTCAAGGCGCGCCCTCCGGTGATAAGCAAGGTTTCGAGTGAGTCCCCTCGCTTCTTCAAGGAGCACGCGCATGTTCTGCAACTCCGATAGCTGCGACTCGGCCATCTGGCTATCATCTGAGGGCCGTTCACGTCCGTTGGCCATGAAAGCATTCTACTTCTTGTAGAGTCCCCTATTGACCCGAGTGCTCCCTCGGTAATCCTTGCCAGTTCTCCTGAACCACTCCTTCCTTTCTTTGACCTTCAACCATCCTCGCTCCTCGTTGAGGTAGAGGTTAAAGACACGTGTCTTAAAGATGTCAGCAGCGTTCAGTATGCCCCCGTGATAGTGGCCAATTAGGTCGCGCAACCGTTTGCGCTGCTCGTATTCGTACTCGGTCCTCAGCCTGTACTTGAGCCGCAAATTATCGAGCCAATACCTAATGACTGGGGCTGCAAACGTGGTGAGAAGAGCGGTGACGAATGAGACAGCCACGGTCAGCAGCACCTTGCCATCAAGGAGCGCTGCAAGAAACAAGAACCTTTGCTCGCTGTCCATAACGTCGTACCTACTTCTAACTACGCTACAACATGAAAACATGCGGCGATGAATTCTGAATGAATTCTGGCCATAGGTCGACAAGGAAGTTTACGGACCCCAGAGCGATTAATTACATACATCCTAGGCACGCCCCTATCTTCGAGGGTGTTGGCCGTCGTTGGCGAAAACCAGCGTCAAGCGCTCAAGCAATACTGAGCGCGAATCGTTCACGTCCTCCCGAAGACTCCCCCTCGCGCCCGTTTGACCGGGCGCGAGGCGTACCGGGCTCGGTACCGTAAGGCGTGGCGCGCCATCCGCTTACGTGGTTGCTAGGCGAAGGCGGCGCGGAACCTCTCGAGCGCCTCTACGTCGTCGCCGGAGGCGAAAGCCTCGAGCCCGACCGTTCCTGTGTATCCGATGCGTTCGAGCGCACGGGCGACGGCCGGGTAGTAGACCTCGCCAGTGCCGGGCTCGCACCGCCCCGGCACGTCCGCCACCTGCACCTCGCCGATCGCCTCGCCGGCTCGCTCGACCAGGGCCACGAGGTTCCCCTCCCCGATCTGGGCGTGGTATAAGTCCAGCATCATGCGCGCGTGCGGACTGTCCACCGCCTCGACGAGCGCAAGGGTGTCCTTCGCGCGGGCGAGCGGGACCCCGGGGTGGTCGACCACCGTGTTGAGGTTCTCCAGGCAGTACGTGACCTCGGTCCTTTCGCCGAGCTCGGCGAGCTTCTCCAGGTTGCGGCGGGCGTTGAGCCACATCTCGCCGGTGGCGCGGAACTTCGGCTCGGCGACCCGGCCTTCGACGAGTCGGGCGGGGTGCACGACGAGACGCGGACAGCCCAGTTTGGCCGCCGCTTCCGCCGCCCGCTCGGCTCTTGCGAGGAGCGTCCCGTCCGCGTCCTCCTCGATCAGGCTGCCCCCGGAGTAGCCGGTCATCGACGAGAAGCTTGCGCCCGTGGCGACCAGCGCGTCGATGTCCTTGTCTTGCCATTCCCATATCTCGACCGCGAAGCCGAGGTCGTCTATCCTTCGCACCCGCTCCGCGAACGGCAGGTCCACGAACACCATCTCGGCGCACACGGCGAGATCGAACTTTGGACCCCGCGCGGCGCTCATCGGCCCTCGGGTTCATCGAGGCGCACCGGCCGGCCGTCCTCGACCGACCGGATGGCGGCCAACGCGATCGCCAACGCCCCTCTGGCGTCCTCGCCCGTGCTGTCGGGCGCCGCCCCGGTACGGACGCAATCGACGAAGTGCGCGAGTTCGGCGGTGTAGGCGTCGAGGAACAGGTCGGTGTTGAGCCTCGTGGTGTCGCTGGCCTGGCCCCGGTCACCGTAGAAGGTCATGCTCGTCCGACGGACCTCGCCCGCCGTGACCATGCCCTCGGAACCGAAGACCTCGCTGCGCACGTCGTAGCCGTAGACGGCCTGGAAGCTGGCCTCGGCCGTCGCCATGGCACCGTTGTCGAAGCGCACGAGCACCACGGCGGTGTCGAGCAGTCCCCGGTCTTTCCAGTCAGGGCGGACGAGAGCATCGGAAACGGCGTACACCTCAACAGCTTCGGCGCCGGGGTTGAGCCACTGCAGGGTGTCGAAGTCGTGGATGAGGGTCTCGAGGAAGATCGTCCACGGCTCGACGACGGAAGGATCCTCCAAGCCCGGGTCTCGCGTGAGCGAGCGCAGGAGCTGAGGCTGTCCGAGGCCGCCGGAGACGACCAGGTCGTACGCCGCCCGAAAGTCGGGGGCGAACCGCCGGTTGAACCCGACCTGGAGCGGCACCCCCGCGGCGCTCGCCGCCTCGATGGCCCGGTCCGCGTCGGCCAACGTCAGCGCCATAGGCTTCTCACAGAAGACAGCCTTGCCGGCGCCCGCGGCGGTCTCGATCAGGTCCGCGTGGGTCGACGCGGGAGCGGCGATGACGACCGCCTCAATCGACGAATCCTCCATTACATCCGCCGGGTCGGGCGTCGCGTACGCGCTACCCAGCGACGACGCCACCCGCTCCGCAGTTTCTTCCGCGGGGTCTGCCACCGCGGCGAGTTCAGCGTCGGCCACCCGCCGCGCGAGGCTCTCGGTGTGAAACGAGCCGATCCCCCCCGCCCCGATTAGGCCGACCCGAACAGGCGTAGGAGCCTTTGAGTCCATAGGTGCGTCTGCCACCGGTATGCCCTCCTTCATTTATCCCCCGCATTACAGCAAAGTATGGTAGCAAGTAATTAAGTAATATAGCAATATTGTCCTTACTTAATGATGATATACCTTTGGTCTTGACAAGGCACTAACGTACCAATAACCTTAAGTAATAATGTCTTTACTAAACGAGGAGGGAAGCGAGGGAAGGTTTGGCCTACCGATGACCGAGATCTTGAGCAAGGTGACACTCGACGATTCCAGCCCCGTGCCGCTGTACCATCAGGTGGCCCAGGCCTTGCAGGAGGCCATCGAGGACGGTCGGCTGCCCAGGGGAAGCAAGCTGGAGAGCGAGTTAGAACTTGCGGGGCTGCTCGGGATCAGCCGTCCCACGATGCGGGCGGCCATAAGGGAGCTGGTCGACAAGGGCTTGGTCGTGAGGAGGCGGGGCGTGGGGACCATGGTCGCGGCGATGCCCGTCAAGCGGGTGGTCGCCCTGACCAGCTTGTACGACGATCTGGAGAAGGCGGGCAGGGACCCGAGGACCCGCGTTCTGGCGTTGGAGAGGGAGGCGTGTTCGCCGGAGGTCGCCGACCAGCTGGGCCTCGAGCCGGGCTCGCCCGTGCTGCGACTCGAACGGCTGCGCTTCGCGGGCGCGGACACTATCGCCTTGATGCACAACGTGATCCCGGCCGGTCTGCTCGAGATCGCGAAGGAAGACCTCGAACGAACCGGTCTCTACGAGTTCCTCCGCCAGAACGGCACCGTCCCTGACATCGCCAGCCAGCGCATCGGGGCGCGCAAGGCGGCCGGCGAGGAGGTCGAGTTGCTGGAGGTCGAGCCGGGCGATCCCTTGCTCACGATGACCCGGACGACGTACGACGCCAGCAGGCGGCCCCTGGAGTACGGGTCGCACGTGTACCCGGCGGAGTCCTACTGGTTCGAGATGACGCTGGCCGAGCCGTGATCTCGAAGGTTGGTATCGGGCCCAGCGGAGACGGCCGGGATCACGTAGCTCGCGCGGCCGCAAGCCAAGAGCGGGCTGAGGGAACAGGAAGCGTTACGGCGCAGCGATGCTCGGGGAGACGGGATCGGGACCATTGCGTGCCAAAACATCGTGACGCCCATCCCGTGCCAGAGGTTCGATTTTACGGTGGACCCTATTCTTGTGGCGACGCCTGCAGGGTCGGGCGCAGGTTCGTAAACCGCACGAAGGGTGAAGGCTGACGCATGAGGCGTAAGGAGCGCGATTTAGACCTCGTCTGCATGGGACGAACCAGCGTGGACCTCTACGGCGAGCAGGTCGGGGCGAAGCTCGAGGACACCCAATCGTTTCGCAAGTACGTCGGCGGCAGCGCGACAAACGTGGCGGTCGGGACGGCCCGCCTGGGGGTAAAGACGGCGATGCTCACCAGGGTGGGCGACGAGCAGATGGGCCGCTTCGTTAGGCGGTCCCTGGCCGAAGACGGCGTGGACGTAAGCCACGTGCTCCCCGACCCGGAACGCCTGACCCCGTACGTCCTGCTCGCCGTGAGGGAATCGGAGGACTTCCCCCGCCTCTTCGTCTACGAGAACTCCGCCGACATGGCCGTGGCCGAGGAGGACGTGGACCCCGCCTTTATCGCCTCCTCCGGGGCGCTCCTCGTGACAGGGACGCACTTCTCCAGGCCCGTCACGCGGGCGGCGTCCTTTGAGGCTATGCGGGCCGCTAAGGAGGCAGGGACAAGGATCGCGTTCGACCTAGACTACCGGCCCGTCTTCTGGGGCGTGGCCACGCACGAGCAGGGCGGGGAGATGTTCGTGGAGAGCATCGAGGTGACCGAAGTCTACCAATCCGCCCTCCCCGATTGCGACCTCGTCGTGGGCACCGAGGAAGAGGTGCGCATCGCGGGCGGCGCGACCGACACGCGGGCGGCGCTGGAGAACATCAGGGGGCTATCCGAAGCGACCATCGTCCTCAAGACTGGCGCCCTGGGCGCCACCGTTTTCGAGGGTCCCATACCCGACGATCTCGACGATGGCACGAAAGTGCGTGGCTTCCCCGTCGAGGTGCTCAACACCGTGGGGGCGGGAGACGCGTTCATGAGCGGCTTCCTGAGCGGGTGGCTGCGCGAGGAGCCGACGGAGCGGTGCCTCACGCTGGGAAACGCCTGCGGTGCTATCGTCGTCTCGCGCCACGGCTGCTCGCCGGCGATGCCGACCCGCGAGGAGCTCGAGTATTACCTGCCGCGGGCCGGCAAGCTGCGCCGCCTCTGGGATGACGAGTGGCTTGGACACCTCCACCGCGCCACGACCCGCAACGCCCCCGAAGAGCTGCGCGTGCTCGCCATAGACCACCGCTGGCAGCTCGAAGATACGGCCGAAGAACTCGGCGCGGAACGAGGGCGTCTGCGCGACCTCAAAGTGCTCTTGGGCCGGGCGTTCCGGCGGGTGGCTAAAACAGACGAGGCGTGCGGCGTCCTGATAGATGACGTCTACGGGGACGAGGCGCTGGAGGGACTCACTGGTAGCGGGGCCTGGATCTCGCGGGCCGTCGAGGTGGCGAAGAGCCGCCCGGTCGAGTTCGTCGGCGGCCCCAACCCCGCCGCCACCCTGCGCGCCTGGCCCGAAGAGCACGTCGTCAAGTGCAACCTTTACGCGCACCCCGAGGACGATGCGGAGGCGAGGAGGGTCCAGGAGCGCAGGGTGCTGCAGCTCCGCGATGCGTGCCTAAAGAACGACAGGTTGCTGCTGCTCGAGGTACAACCCTCGCCGGGGACGAGCTACGACGGGGACAGCGTGGCGAAGCTGCTGACCCGATTCTACGAGATGGGGGTCCGTCCCGACTGGTGGAAGATACCTCCGAACCCGGACCCCGCGGTTTGGGCCAAGATCGGAGACGTGGTGCGCGAGCACGACCCCTACTGCGCAGGGTTGCTCGTCCTCGGGCAGGGGGCGGAAGAGCACGAACTCGTCGAGAGCTTCGCCGCGGCGGCCTCGGAGCCCTTGTGCAACGGGTTCGCCATCGGGCGATCCATCTACGGAAAGGCGGCGCGTCGCTGGCTGGCCGGCGAAATGGACGACGAGGAGCTCGTCGCCTCCGTCGTAGAGGGCTACGAGCGGATGATCTCGCTCTGGCAGGAGAGGATCGAGGGGCCTTCGAAGGAGGACGCTACGGAATGAGTTCGTCTAGCGGGCATCGGGCGAGGCCGTACGGTAAGAGCAAGGGGTCCTCCGCTTTAGCCCGCTCGATGCAAGGGAGGCAGGGGATGGCGAGGATTGATGGCGAGGGGCTCACACGGGTGGACTTTACGCACCGCAGTGACCCGCAGCGTCACACCGCTGCGGGCAGGTGGGGCCGTTACTTCTCGCTCGCGGCTGACGGGGCGTGCATCGCGTCCGAAAGGTTGGGGAAGCCGGAGACCGTGCCGGCGCAAAAGGAGTCGACGCTCTACGGGAGCGAGGACTCGGAGGTGGTCCGGTGAGCCGCGAACGCATCGCGGGCGCCCCGGTCTCGTGGGGGGTCATCGAGATCCCCGACTGGGGCTACCAGATGCCTGCCGACCGGGTGCTCAAGGAAGCCTCCTCGCTCGGCCTGTCGGCCATCGAGGCCGGCCCCGAGGGGCTGCTGCCCGCGGACCCCGCCGAGGTCTCCGACCTTCTCTCTGGGTACGATTTGAAGCTCGTTGGGGGCTTCGTGCCCGCGGTGATCTCCGAGCCAGGCGCTCGCGAGCAGGAGCTGGCCCGAGTCGAGGAGCGGGCGGAGTTCTTCGCCGCCGCAGAGGCCGACGTGGTCGTCCTGGCCGCGATGCCGGCCTCGGAGGACGTCGGGAAGTTCGTCGAGATCGACGGAGATGCCTGGAGAACGCTCTTTGAGTCTTTGAGGTCGGTTGAGGAGATCTGCGCACGGCACGGCGTGGAGGTCTCGCTGCACCCACACTACGGAACCGTGATCGAGCGCGACGACCAACTCAAGCGCTTCCTGGAAGGCTCAGAGATGAGCCTGTGTCTGGATACCGGACATCTCGTGATAGGCGGAAGCGACCCCGTCGAAATCGCCGCCCTCGCCGGCGATCGAGTCAACCACGTCCACCTCAAAGACGTAGACACGGGGGTAGTCGAGAAGCTCGCCAGCAGGGAGTTGAGTTTTAGGGAGGCCGCGGAGGAGGACGCTTTCCGGCCCCTGGGCGACGGCGACGTGGACATCGGTGGGGTGGTGGATCAGCTCAAAGGCTCGAGCTACGGGGGGGTGGTACGTGTTGGAGCAGGACTCCGTGGTCGAGGCGGAGCCGCGGGAAGGCGAGGGGCCCATGGTCGAAGTGGGCAAGAGCCTGAGGTTCCTGCAAGCGCGTCTCGGGGGTTTGCGGTGAACACCCAATTCCCGAGGACTGAATCCGGACCCGTCCCGTTGAAGTCTGGTGGGTAGCTGTGATGAGGAAAGCACATCAATGACAGACATGGCCGTTGGATCTTCGGTTTCCGATCAGGTTGATCAACGGGCGACGTACCGGGTGCCGACCCGCACACGAACTGGACCTTCGGCCGAGATCGTGACGGTGGAAAGAACAGGACCGGTACATGCTGTCCGCAAAAGCGCGGCCCACATAAGAAAACGGTTGGAGTGAGCTGGGGAGTAGGCGTGGCAGGTGGACGGAAAACGGCATAGGGAAAGGAGAAGACCCGATGATGGAGAGAGGGTTCAGCCGCAGGGACTTTTTGAAGGCGGGGTGTGCTGGCATCGCCGGCGCGGCGGTGTTCGGGGCCGCTGGGTGCGGTGGAGGGCCGGAGACCGAGGGGGCCGGCGTGGCCGGGCTCACCAGCCGGAAGGACATCCGTCTCGTCATGGTGACCCACGGGTCGGCTTCGGATCCGTTCTGGTCGGTGGTGCAAAACGGCCTTAAGCAAGCTTCCAAGGATTTGGGGGTAGAGGTCGAGTACCGGGCCCCAGAATCATTGGACGTAGTGGATATACAAAAGAATATGGAGGCCGCCATCGCCTCGGAACCGAGCGGCATCGCTATGACGGTTGTGGATCCGGACGCGCTGTCAGATTTGGCCCGCCAAGCCACCGGTAAAGGCATACCCATCGTGGTGTTGAACACCGGGCAAGAGGTGTGGGAAGAGGTGGGTGCAATCACCTACGTCGGCCAAACGGAGTACGATGCCGGTGTCGAAGCCGGAAAACGTATGGCGGAAGCGGGCGTCGAGAGCGCTCTCTGCATAAACCAGGAGCAGGGCAATGTTGCCCTGGAGGACAGGTGCAACGGCTTCTCGGAGGGGCTGGGCGGCAACGTCAAAGAGCTGGCAGTACAAGGCACTGATCCGACGGCTGCGCAGAACGCGATCAAAACGGAACTCAATAACAACTCCGATGTGGACGGCATGCTGACACTCGGTCCTCAGGGGGCCATACCAGCGTTACAAGCACTCAAGTCTACCGGCAAGGGACAGGCGCTCAAATTCGCCACCTTCGACTTGGCGCCGGAGGTACTCCAGGCAGTACGTGATGGCGACCTGCTGTTCGCCATCGACCAACAACAGTTTCTGCAAGGGTACCTGCCGATCACCTTCTTGACCACCTATGTCCAGTACGGGGTTTCGCCCGTCAATGAGGTGGCCACGGGCCCGAGGTTCGTAACCCGGCAAGATGCGAACGACGTCATCGATTTGACTAAGCAGGGGATACGTTAAGGCGCATAAAGGAGGTGTGACTCGGATATGGCACAATCGACTACAGGGGAGGAGACGCGAGTCCGCGAAGTCGGCGTGCTCAGGAGGTGGCTGACGCGCCCGGAGCTCGCCGCCGTCGCCGGGGCCATCCTGGTGTTCGCGTTTTTTGCCGTCGTGGCGGGGGACAGCGGATTCCTCACCGGGGGGGGAACAGCAACTTACCTGGAGGTGGCGGCGCAGCTCGGCATCGTCGCCGTGCCGGTGTCGATGCTGATGATAGCCGGAGAGTTCGATCTGTCGGTGGGCTCGATGGTTGGCGCTGCGGGCATGATTATTGCGATAGCCGTGAGCCAGTACGGTTGGCCCCTCTGGGCGGCGGTGCTGCTCTCCTTCTTGGTGGCCCTGGGCGTCGGGTTCTTCAACGGATACGTGGTGATCAAGACCGGGCTTCCTTCGTTCATCGTTACACTGGGGATGCTCTTCGCTCTACGGGGTCTCACCATCGGCTTCGCACGCCTGTTGACCGCACGCACGCAGATAGGACTGGGCGACGCCGGGTCGGGCAGCTTGCTGACTTCAATATTCGCGGGTTCCATCGGGGTTTTTTCGGCTTCCATAATCTGGTGGCTGGTGCTGGCGTTGTTAGGAACCTGGGTGCTACAGAGGATGGTGTTCGGAAACTGGATCTTCGGGGTCGGCGGCGACGCGATAGCCGCACGCAACGTGGGCGTGCCGGTCAACCGGGTGAAGATCGCGCTCTTCATGTGCACCGCCCTCTCCGCTGCGCTGCTCGCAGCCATCCAGGTCTTGGACGCCGGATCGGCCGACGTTCTCCGCGGGGAGCTCGTGGAGCTGCAGGCCATCGCCGCTGCGGTCATCGGCGGGGTGCTCCTGACGGGAGGCTACGGCTCGGTGATCGGCGCGCTCTTTGGGGCGCTTATCTTCGGCATGGTGCAGCAGGGGATCTTCTTCACCGGCGTGAGCACGGACTGGTTCCAGGTCTTCGTCGGCGTGATGCTGCTCGTCGCCGTCCTATTCAACAACATCATTCGCAAGCGCGCATCGGAGGCACGATGACGAACGACACACCCCTCCTAGAAGCCCGAGGTATCTCAAAGTACTTCGGGCACGTCGTCGCCCTCGAAGACATCTCGATGGATGTCCGACCCGGAGAGGTTATGTGCCTGCTCGGGGACAACGGAGCGGGCAAGTCCACCCTGATCAAAACCTTCTCCGGGGTCCACCAGCCGACAGAGGGCACGTTGCTGATTGACGGCGAGGAGGTTCTCCTCAACTCTCCACGAGACGCCATAGACCGCGGGATAGCCACAGTCTACCAGGACCTGGCGATGATCCCGTTGTCCGGCATCTCCAGAAACTTCTTTCTCGGGCGGGAGCCCACGAAGGGGGTGGGTCCGTTCAAGAGATTCGACGTGGCGAAGGCCGACCAGGTCACCCGCGAAGAGCTGAAAAAGATCGGTATCGAACTTCGCGACACCTCTCAACCCGTGAGCACTCTCTCCGGCGGAGAGCGACAGTCGGTGGCCATCGCCCGCGCCGTCCATTTCGGGGCCAAGGTGCTAATCCTCGACGAGCCGACGAGTGCCCTCGGAGTCAAACAGGCGGCCATAGTCTTACGGTACATAGCGCATGCCAAAGAGCAAGGCCTGGGAATCATATTTATCAGCCACAATGTGTATCACGCGTACCCGATCGGAGACCGGTTCACGGTGCTCGAACGGGGACGCAGCATTGGCACCTTCGAGAAGGACGAGATCAGCATAGAAGAGTTAGAAAGGCAGATGGCCGGTGGCGCCGAACTGGAGGAGCTTAACGCCGAACTCCAAGGAAGCCGGCCTTCAGGATCGGAAGGGTCGGCGAACGGGAAGAGCGATTAGGGGACCGGTCGCGTACCACGATTGTCTTCTGATGCTCATGCTATGACGCAGACTCGAGGAGGTGTGGCAATGAGCACGGTGCGGCTGACGACAGCCCAAGCGTTGGTGCGTTTCCTGACGGAGCAGCACGTGGAGCGTGACGGGGAGGAGCAGCGCTTCTTCGCCGGGTGCTTCGGCATCTTCGGGCACGGCAACGTCGCGGGCGTGGGACAGGCGCTGCTGGAGTATGCGAACGACGTGACCTACTACCAGGCCAGGAACGAGCAGGCGATGGTCCATACCGCAACGGCCTACGCCCGGCAGAAGAATCGTCTGCAGACCTTCGCCTGCACCTCCTCCATCGGTCCTGGCGCGACCAACATGGTCACCGGCGCGGCCCTTGCCACGATCAACCGCATCCCCGTGCTGCTGCTGCCCGGCGACGTCTTCGCCTCGCGCGGCCCTGACCCCGTGCTGCAGCAACTGGAGACGCAGCACGACGGTGATATCTCCGTCAACGATGCGTTTCGGCCTGTCTCGAAGTACTGGGACAGGATCAACCGCCCCGAGCAGATCATGCCCTCCTCCCTCGCCGCCATGCGCGTCCTGACCAACCCGGCGGAGACGGGTGCCGTGACGCTCGCCCTGCCCCAGGACGTACAGGCCGAAGCCTGCGAATACCCCGAGGAGTTCTTCCAGAAGCGCGTCTGGAGGGTCCCGCGCCCCGTCCCGGACGCCGCCGAGGTCGAGAGGGCTGCCGGGCTCATTCAGGATTCCAGGCGCCCCATGATCGTGGCGGGCGGGGGCACGATCTACTCCGAAGCCACGGACGCCCTGCGCCGCTTCGCCGAGCGCACCGGCGTCCCAGTGGGGGAGACGCAGGCGGGCAAGGGCTCGATGCCCTACGACCACCCTCTCGCCCTGGGGGCGGTCGGTGCCACCGGTACGTTCGCGGCGAACCGGGCTGCGCGGGAGGCGGATCTCATTATAGGGGTCGGCACCCGCTGGAGCGACTTCACGACCGCTTCCAAGACCGCGTTCCAGAACCCCGACGTGCGGTTCGTCAACGTGAACGTCGC
>Ga0126313_10001478_pt1 | contig 12466 bp, 12 predicted proteins | sample Plot105A_FD_89954 | JGI IMG/M metagenome (GOLD analysis project Ga0126313, IMG submission 89954) | Serpentine soil microbial communities from UC McLaughlin Reserve, CA, USA - Plot105A | ecosystem: Environmental > Terrestrial > Soil > Grasslands | place: USA: UC McLaughlin Reserve, Lake County...
GCGCAGCGCCAGGTCCCACGCCGGTCGCACCCGCGACGCTTCCATGTCGAGCTGCCGGCACACCAGCTGCAGGCGCGTGTGGCGCGCGCTCGCGACCGCTGCCAGCAGATCCCGAAGGGGAAGCTGCGGACGGTTGGCTCCCTTCCTTGGGCGGCGTGGGTTGTGAACCACCCGGCCAAAGGGCCCTCATGGCCAGTTCCCTAAACACCATGCGGGCGATTGCCCCTGCCACGGTCATCGACGGAGAGCGATGCCTCGAGCGAGGTCACGGCGCCCGCCGTCAGACCGACGCGCGTCCCGTTGTGATGCAGGCGGACCGCCCGACCTCGAACGGCGCAAGTAGCGCGAAAGCGCCCGCCGCTCTAGGCTCGCGCCCGGCTGAGCGGGTGCGGTATCGCTCACTTTTCGCGGAGGCACAGCCAAACGCCAGGTCGGACGCCTGTTCGCGCGGCGGCGCGCGGAGCTGCACGCCGCCTGAGTCGCGTTCTAGGGCCCTATCGCACCGTCGGCGGGATCCGCGTCTCGCGCGGATACGTCGTCATCGTCGAACGACGCATAGGCATCAGCGTCGCCGCGCGAGCAGTGAGATGCTCTTGACGCCGTACTTCTGCGTCGCGTGGTCGGCGCGCTCGGAGACGAAGCGGTACTCGGTGTTCTCGCGCCAGGTGACGATCTCGAAGCCGGCGGCCTCGATCGCTCGACGGTAGCCGTCGCGTTGCATCGCGCCGCCGATGCACGCCGCCCACAGCGCGGCGTCGCATGTCACGCCCTCGGGGAGCTGCTCGGCCGTGACGATGTCGGCGAGCGCGAGGCGCCCGCCAGGCCGCAGCGCGCGGGCGGCGGCCGCGAACACCGCCGGCTTGTCGGGGGAGAGATTGACGACGCCGTTGGAGATGACGCAGTCGAACGTTGCTTCGTCTACGGGTGGGCGCTCGATGTAGCCGTTGCGGAACCTGACGTGCATGAAGGCTGCCTCGGCGGCGAGGCGCCGTGCCTTGGCGAGCTGCTGGTGGGTCATGTCGACGCCGACGACGTGCCCCGCCGCGGTCGTGGCGACGCCAGCGAGGAAGCTGTCGGTGCCCGAGCCGCTGCCGAGATCGAGGACCGCCTCGCCGGGCGTGATCGCCGCGAGGTCGAGGAAGTAGCCGACGCCGGCGAACGAGTCGATCGCCGCGGCCGGGATCCGGTCAAGACCGGCGGGCGGGTAGCCGAGACGTTCGGCGAGCGCCCGGCCGGTCTCGAAGTGGAACTCGTGCTCGGGCTCGAGCGCGACCTCCTCGTACATGCGCTTTACGCGATCCTCGAGCTCTGAGGTGTCGAGCTGGCGGGCGGCGGTGCTCATCGTGAGCGCTCCTTCATGTCAAGCGGCTCGATGCCGCTCGATGGGTTGGTTTGCGAGCTGCCATTCCGGCCAGCCCTCCTCGAGGCGCCGCGCTTGCCGACCCGCCGCCTGCAGGCGGCGGACGGCGTCGTGCGCGTAGGCGCAGAACGGGCCGCGGCAGTAAGCCACAACCTCGCGGTCGTCCGGCAGCTCGGCCAGCCGATGCTCAAGCTCCTCCAGCGGGATCGAACGAGCCCCTGTGATGTGGCCGACCTCGAACTCCTCGGCCGGGCGCACGTCGACGAGCACGACGTCGCCCGTGCGCAGCCGCTCGATCAGTTCGTCGCGTCGGACCGCGCCGACGTCGTCGCCGAGGTAGTCGCGCGCGGCGCGCTCGACCGCCGCCAGCTGGGACACCGAAGCGTCACGCAGGGCCAGCCACAGTCGCAGCGCCTCGTCGCCGGCGACCGCGTAGCGCACGCTCGTTCCCTCGCGCGTGCGCGTGACCATGCCCGCGGCGTGGAGGGCCTGCAGGTGCTGGGAGGTGTTCGCGGTCGACTGGCCGCTGGCACGCGCGAGCTCGTCGACATTGCGGGGAGCCTGCGCGAGCAGGTCGAGCAGCTCCAAGCGACGCGGGCTGGCAAAGGCCTTGCCCATCAGCGCGATGGCTTCGAACAGGGCGTCCTTCTCGCGTCTCGATCCCATTCGTTGCTATTCAATAGTTCCCTTGATAGCTTGTCAAGCCGATGAGGTCGACTCTTTGGAGGCCCGCGTGTACTTCCGCGAGCTGCTGAACGACGAGACACTCGTGCCTCGTTCCTGCTCGGGCGCAAGAGCCACGGCGCGTTCGCTGTAGTCGACCCGCACATAGATCTGGTCGACGAGTACGTCGCGCTCGCCGAGGCGCAGGGCGCATCGATCGTCGCCACGGCGGCGAGGCCTTGAGCAACAGAGGTGGGACGTCACGCCCCGGGGGTAGAAACGCGACGCCCCCGGAAGGCCGACCGTGGCCTCCTATCAGTTCAACGTCCCGGCGAGCGCCCGGTTCGGCACGCGCGTCGCGAATCGTCGCGCCCGCCCGCGCGCTGGCAGATGCTGCCAGCCAACGACGCCGCATCTCGGTCCGGCGCGCGGCCGGGGCGCCATCCGTAACGCCCCCGCGCTGGCGCCGACGGTCGAAGGGGAGAAGCGCCGTCGGCGCGCTACGCGCGAGGGTACGCCCGGGCAGCCCGAGCTGGGGCTTGATGTCTCGGCGTTGTGTTGGCGCATTGACGCTCGCAGGACTTGAGGCCCGCCCGGGTACGACCGCTCCCCGGCACTCCCGCACCAACGCAGGCCGCGTCGACAAGCTCAGTACGCTCCGGCGGAAGCTCTGCGCCGTCGACAACGGGGCGGTGGTGGAGCCGGAGAGAGCGAGTGGCGCTACGTCGCCCAAGCTGGCCAGCAACTCGACGACAGCGAAAGATATGGCCGAACAAGCACAGCAACAGGCAGCGAGCGAGCGTGGTGAGCGACCGGTCTCGGATGCCTTCAGCCAATTCGGCGAAGAGCTGGCGGACTCGCTGCGCCGGGAGTTTCGCCAGGTCCGCGACGAAGCTAGCGAGCGTGCGCGCGCCGGTGCCCTCGGCGCCGCGTTCTTGGCGGGTGCCGCCGTGACGGGCGCGGTCGCGACTGTCGCGGCGCTCAGCCTGCCCGTGTTGGCACTGCGGAGGTTGCTCGGACCGGGCCCGACGGCCGTGCTCATCGCCGTGGGAGCGGGAGGCGCCACGGCGTACCTTGCTAAACGTGGCCTTGATGAGCTCGGCGTTCCGACCGAGGCGGCGACCGAGCGCGTCAAGGACGCGGCGCGGCAAGCGGTCAACTCCACCTGAAGTACGTGGGGCCCTGGGCGCCGCGACCTTCGGTCGTCAGGAATGCCTTGACGCGGCGGTTGCGGCTTCGGCATCCATTCCGCGCCGCTCGTTGACGCGTGGATGCCTGGCCCGCCCTACGGCGCTGTGCGGCTCCGCCCGCGGTTCCGGGACATCGGTGTGCGCGTAACGCGCTCGGGACGCCCGAGGATCGCGCGGCCCCCGGGGCGCGGTCCAGGTCATCGACCTCGGCCGCCGTTGAGCCGCGGGCGGCGCCTCGTGCGCGGCGCCCGCGGCCGCCTGGAACGGCATCGCACCGTTCGTCGGTTCGGCGGCTGCGCCCGGCCGGGTCCGCCGCTGCGCAGGACGCGGGCTGTCTCCCACACCGCCACCGCCGCCAGCGCGGCCTCCGAGGCGATCTTGCGCGACGCCGTCCGCTGTCTGGTGAACGCGACCCGCGCCTAGCACGGCCTTCCCGCGCTGCAGCGATCGGAGCGCCTGACCGCGGCGGCCGAGCGCCACAGCGCCGACATGGTCCGCCGCCGCTACTTCGCTCACGTCTCGCCCGGCGGCGAGTCCGTCGCCGACCGCGTTTGCCATACCGGCTACCTCAGCGGCGCCGGCGACTGGACGCTCGGCGAGGACATCGGCTGGGGCACCGGTGAGGCTCGCCGCCGCAAGCTGCCGGACTGCCGAAGGGCGGTCCGCCACCACCGAAGTTCTAAATGCTTGTCCGCGGGCGCGCCGGGCGCCGAGGCGCTTACCGAATCGTGCGGCGGATTCCGCGGGTACGACTAGCCAGACGGAGGTCCCGCGCTTTGGTCGACGACGAGAAGATCTGGGTGGGCCCCGGCTCAGGGAGCGACGTCGCGGAGGGTTTTCCTTGGGCATGGGTGGTGTCCTACGGTGGCGAGCGTCGCAGCGGCGCATGCGCGACACGCGAGGAGGCTGAGCGGGAGGCAGAAACGGTGCTCCGGGTGCTGAAAGGGGGCCCGGATGCGTCATAGCGGTCGCCGGCCTCGCGGTGGCACCACTCGGCGTAGGCGTCGCGGTACGACCACCCGCGTGGTGTTGGTCGATGACTACGAGCCGCTGCGCCGGCTGCTCAAAGAGGCGCTACAAGAGCGTGGCTGCGAGGTCGTCGCGGAGCCCGCCAACGGCCGAGAAGAACTCGACGCGATGCGCCTGGGCGCCGAAATCGTCGTCATGGACTTCTCGATGCCGGCCATGGACGGCCTGGCCAGCACGGCGGCCATCCATGACCGGGTTCCCCGACGTCGAGATCGTCGCGTTCACGTCGAGCGACGACCCCGCGCTGGCCGAGGCGATGCTCGATGCAGGCGCCAGTCGCCATTTCGCCAAGCCGCACTTCGCCCTGCTCGACTACGTCGCCGGGCGCTGACCGGAAGCCCCCGGGGCACGGCACTCATGGTTGCCGGTGCCCACAGTGGTCGGCAGCGGTCGCGGGCTTGAGCGACCGACGCGGTCGAACAGGGCGGGCGCCGAGGAGGGGAGGAAGGAGGCGCCCGCCCTGCCGATGCAGCCGGGCCGCGAGGGGCTTCTGGGCGGGCCGGTTGCACGATCGTCCCCGACCGGCCGATGCGCTGACCAGCAACGGTTCCCTTCCAACGCCAACGCGGCGCGAGGGGGAGAGCCGTCAGGGTGCGCCGTTTGGTCCTTTCGGCCCGGCGCTCTGCTCTCGGTTTGTGGCGGCCCGGCCCAGAGCCCCCGAATGGGTGGGGCGGCCACTCGGGCGGCATGACTTTGCCGGTGCGACCCCTGATCGACTGGGGCGCAGCGGGTTTTGAGACGAGGTGCGGCGCGCCGGAAGCCGGCGGGCCGCTTGGAGGGAACTGCGAACGCGCGCAACGTGGCTCTCCGGAGCGGCGCCGGTTCACGCCCCGCGTGTTCGACGGCGTACTAGTGGCCCCGGCCCGCGCCCCCCAGCGAGACTAGGGCCGCCCCGGTGATCGACCGTTCTTGCGCGTGCTTGAGCGACGGCCGTTAGCGGCCACTCGTTCAAGCGTGCGCGGGTCGCGCGATCGCCTTGGCACCGGCAATCAGAACCCTTTTGGCCGGGTGGCCCCGCCGGCGCCCGCTCTCGAGGAACTCGCGCCCGCTGCTCGGCCAGCCGCCCAATGCCGCCGAAGCGAAATTAAGCGTTCTAGGGTTCAGGGGGCCCACGGGTACCACGAAAGGGGCCGACAGGCCCGTTCGTGGTCTCTTCGTCCAAGGCGGCCGGTCCGCATTGTTGAATCTCAGCGAAACCCCTAGCGAACTCGCCGGAGTCGCTAGGCTGAAAGCACCAGGATCGCTTGTCGGGCTCTCCGTTCCTCCGCCTCGCTCGCGTCGTGCCGCTCGAGGGACGTCAACGGGAGCGTCGCATGGAAGAACTTCACGAACGCCGTTCGAGCGCCCTCACGGACGTGTCGAACGCAATGGTCGCCTTACACAAAGAGCAGTTCGGCCGCGGCCCAACGAAAGCGCGGGCGCAGTTCGCAGGCGACGACGTGCTGGTCTGTGTCCTTCGCGATGTGCTGCTTCCGGCGGAGCACAAGCTCGTCGAGATGGGCGAGCAGGGACGGGTGCGGGAGGCGCGCATGTCCTTTCAGGTCGCGACGGCGAGCGACTTCGTCGCAGCGGTGGAGAAGATCCTCAGGCGCAAGGTGGAGTCGTTCGCGAGCGCCGTCGACGCTGACAGCAACGTCGCGTTCGAGGTCTTCTGCTTCGAGCCGCGGGACTCAAGCAGTAACGGCCAGCAGTCGCCCGCGTAGCGCGTCGTAGGGGCAAACCGCCCGTAGAAACGCCGTCCCGACGAATTTGCCCGGCCCGGGTGGCGCGGTGTCCAGCCCAAGCCTAGTAAAGAATCCGGCCCGTCGGGGGCGATCCGGAGCCGTAGTCGGCGAGACTGCGGTGCCCATTCCCTCGCGCTCCTCTGGCCGGAATACCGGGCGGCCCGCTCCGTGTCCCCAGAGCGGGCCGCGATAACCCCCTGGCCAGGGACGGCGGTGTTCCCCACGACAACGAACGACCATGCGGGCACGGCCCTAAGCGGACGCGTCGCCACTCCTTACCAGCGGCGACCGCCGCGACCATCCGCCGCAGCGTCACGCGGCTGAACCCGCTCACCCGCTCAATCTTTGGTCGGGTCGCGCCCCGGCGGCGCGAAAGGCGGCGAACTGCCCATTGGGCCCACAGGCGGCTCGGCCAGCCGCACGCTTGCGATACGTCGTTCGACGCGCTGGCGTCCACGCGGGCCGCATGAGCCCGATCTACCAGCCGGCGTTCAGGATCTCGCGGCGGGCTCGGGTGGAGCGTCAGCGGGCGCGGCGCCAGAACGTGATGCAGACGTACACGCGCGGGCGCGACGGCACGCACAGGTGCGCGATCTGCGGGGTCGAGCGCGGCCAGCCGCACCGGCCGTCTTGTGCCCCCGAGAGCACTTGACGCTGTTCACTTGACACCCTATAGGCGAGCAGGTATCTTGGCCGCAGCCTGAAGTTCTCAATGGGTGGTTTGCGCGCTCGGCCAGATGCGGCTATCGTGCGCTGCATGTCCGCCGAAGCCGCCCCGTCCATCGAGCCCGCCCCGCCGATCCAGCCGCTGTTGTCGCAGCGCGACGTGCTGCTCATCTTCGGCATCGGGGAGCGGACGCTCCGCCGGTGGGTCTCTCAGGGCCTGCTGCGCCAGGTGCGCGTGAACGGGCGGCTCTACCGCTACCACCGCGCCGACGTCGAGAAGCTCATCGACGAGGCCACGACCTAAGAAACGAGGCGACCCCCGATCGCCGATATCTGGATGGGAGTCCAGGCGCCCGAGGGTCGTCGCGCAAGGAATGCAAGATGGATTCTAGCCCCATCACCAGCGGGACGCGAGAGCCCGGCGTACCGCTCACCTACCGCCAGAGCATCGAGGCCACGGCCGCCCGCCGCGGTTGGTCGTGCCGCGAGGACGACGGCGCCATGGTGGTCTCGGATGGCCGCAGCGAATGCCGCCACGGCCTGGCCGGCTACGGCGCCGCGATGTACCGGGAGCGCATCGAGCGCGACGACGTCCACCTCGCCGAAGCTCGCGCGTACCATGAGGAGTCCCGGCGGCGCATCGAGCGGCAGGCGTCCGAAGAGGGGTTCCGCGTGCCCGAGGCGGTGTCCTGATGTCTGCCGCCCTCGCCGTCGTCCCGCCCCCCGCCGGACGACATCGATCATCGCGGAGGAGATTCGGCGCGAGGTCGACGCCGCCGAGGCCGATTTCCAAAGCGCGGTCCAGCACGCGATTCGGGCCGGCGAGCTGCTCATCGAAGCCAAGGCGGCGGTCGGGCACGGCAACTTCGGGCCGTGGCTCAAGGCGAACTTCCCCGGCTCGCGGCGCACCGCCGAGCGCTACATGTCCTTCTTCCAAAATCGCCACGCCGTGGCGCATTTGCGAACCGTCGCCGACGCCGCCGAGGCGCTGACGAAGCCGAAGCCGAAGTTCTGCGAATGGGCGGGCGGCGAACAGAGCTGCGACCTGCCCGCCACGCACCGCCCGTGGATGAGCGACAACGGCTGGTGCGCTATGGCGCTCCCGGAGGACGGTGCGGGCAAGGTGACGGTGCCCGGCTACTGCCTCGGGCACGCGAATCTCATGGCGGAGTACAACTTCGCGCATCGCGGTGACGGCTACGACGAGGCGTTCAGCCGCCCGCTGGCCTCGGCGCGTGACGCGCGGGGGTTCAGCATCCCGCCCCGTGACCGGCGGCTGAACAACCCGAACGTCCCCGACAGGCCGCATCCGGTCGGCGTGGCCGAGGACCCCGGGCTTTGGGTCCTGCGCTGCCCCAACTGCGGCCATGACCTGACCCGCAACATGCGCCGCGACGACGAGGCCACCTAAGACCGCACCAAGCCAACAGGACTCCGGCGCCGGGGAAGGATGGGAACGAAGGCGTCGGGGAGGAGGAACCACCCGAATGGAGTCAAAGATCCCATCCAAGCTCTCCGACGCCGGCCTGCGCGGCGCCCGTGCCGTCGCCGCGGAACTCACCCGCCGCGACGGCGTGCGCTGGTCAGTCGTCGGAGACCCACGGACGGAACTCAGTGGTCCGACCACGAACGGGAAGGTCGCCGGTGGCGATTGACCCGGCCGGCACCACGGTCGCGCGCTGCTCCACGGGGAGCTTATGCCCGCGTCCCGGCAGCCCGCGGACGAACACCGCGCCGACCATCGCGCCGATGACCCGGCGCTGCGCGGCGGCGTCGAGATCGTCGAAGCTGGCCGGCGTCGGCATCACCGCATCGGGGGTGCGCGCCGCGTCGCCAAGCTCGGTCTCGATCGCACCGATGCGGTCGTCAAGCTCGGACACCTGCGCGGAGTGCGCGGCCACCCCCAACCGCACGAGCGCGTCGGTACTGGCGGCAACCTCGTCGCGGACCCGGCGCAACTGCTCTAGCTCATCGACGCGGGCGGGGTTGACCCGCTGGCCCTCGCGTTGGACGTGGGCGGCGGCGAGTTCGTTGCGCGCCCAACCGCGGACGTACGCGTCGAGGTCGCTGGCCTTGACTTGCACCGTCTGCGCGCACGACGAGCGGGGGTGCCGGTACACGTCCCACGGCCGCGACGGGGTGGCGGTGTGATGCTCGAGCGCCCGGCGACAGGTGTGGCACCGCGCCCGCCCGGTGAGGAACCCGTTGCCGTTGCGGACCGTCGCGGCGGGCTGGCGTTGGGCGGCGAGGAACGTGGGTTCGTCGATGAGCGGCTCGTGGGCGTGACGGTTGACAAGTTCGCCGTAGCTGACCTCGCCGATGAAGCGCCGGTTTGCGAGCAGGTGACGCACCCCGGCGGCGCTCCAGGCGTTGCCGTCACGGGTCCGGGCGCCGCTGTCGTTCAGCCACCGCGCGAGGTCGCCGTAGGTCTCACCGGCGACGCGGCGGCGGAACAACTCGGGGATGTAGCGGCGGCCGTCCGCGGTCGGCACCAGCCCGCGGCCCTCCGTGTCGTCGGGGCGCCGTTGGAGGTCGAGCCCGCGTTCGTAGCCCCACGGGTAGCGCGTGGCGATGCCCATGGCGACGTTGCGCTCATGCACGTCGCCCCAACCGCTGCGCAGCCGGTCAAGCTCGAACTCCGCGAAGCTGGCGAGGATGTTGAACATGAGCCGGCCGGTCGGTGTGCCGAGGTCGAAGCTGTCGGCGACGGACACGAACCGGGCGCCCACGGCGTCGAGGCGCGCGATGACGGAATGCGCGCCGTAGATGGTGCGGGCCATGCGGTCGAGCTTCGCCACCACAAGCGTGTCCGCCTCGCCGGCTTCGATGGTGGCGAGCGCCAGTTCGAGGTTTTCGCGCTCGAGCGTGCCGCCGCTGCGGTCTTCCTCGAAGAGGTGGTCGACGATCACGCCGCCGCGGGTGTGGACGTAGTTGGCGGTCTGCTCCTCCTGCTGCACCGGCGAGAGGTACGACAGTCCCTGCCTGGCGTTGCGGCGGTTGACCCGGGCGTACGTGATGGCTCTCATGACCACGCTACCGTATCACGGATTAGCGGCGCTCATGTTCAAGGGCTATCCGGGCTTCAGCGCAGTCCTGCCGAAGATCGGCTGTGTACCCGCGCATCCGGCCAACGTCCACCGGCTCCTGCACGACGAGCGCCAGCTGGTCCTCGTCTTCCCCGAGGGCCGCAAGGGGACGGAGAAGCTCTACAAGGACCGCTACCGGCTGCGCCGGTTCGGCCGCGGCGGCTTCGTCGAGGCGGCGATGCGCGCCCGCACGCCGATCGTCCCCGTCGCGGTGGTGGGCGCCGAGGAGGCCGCCCCGATCTTCGCCCACGTCCCCGCGCTCAAGCGGCTCACCGGCCTCATCTACTTCCCGATCACCCCGACGTTCCCGCATTTCGGCCTGCTCGGGATGCTCGGCTACCTCCCCGCCAAGTTCCGCATCCGCTTCCTGGAGCCGGTCCCGACCGACGACATGGGGGAGGAGCCCTGGGCCGACAAGGGCCTCGTCCAGCGCGTCTCCGACGAGGTGCGCGCCACGATCCAGGCCCAGGTGCTCGACATGATCGGCCGTCGCCGGTCGATCTGGCTGTGAGCCGCGAGGCGCATGCCCTCCCGGCGGATCCTCATCACCGGCGTGTCGACCTACTGGGGCGGCCGGCTGGCCCAGCGGCTCGAGGCCGACGACGCGGTCGAGACGGTCATCGGAGTCGACCGCAACCCGCCCAAGGTGGAGCTGCGGCGCGCGGAGTTCGTCCAGGTGGCCGACTCGCACTCGCTCATCCGCCGCATCGTAGACGCGGCCGAGATCGACACCGTGGTCGACACCCGCCTCGTCGTAGACTCGATCGTCACCACGCCGCGCCTGGCGCACGAGAACAACGCGATCGGCACGCTCAACGTCCTGGCCGCGTGCAATGGCCCGGACTCGCCGGTGCGCAAGGTCGTCTTCAAGTCGACCGCGCATTACTACGGCTGCGAGCAGGACGACCCGGCCTTCTTCACCGAGGAGATGGGCCGTCCGCATCCGCCGCGCACCCCGCTCGAGCACGACATCGTCGACGCCGAGCGCTCCGTCGGCGACTTCGCGGCCAGACATCCCGACGTCACCGTCACGGTCCTGCGCTTCGCCAACGGCCTCGGCCCTGACCTCAGGACGTCGTGGAGCCGGCTGTTCGCGCTGCCGGTCGTCCCGATGATCCTGGGCTACGACCCGCGCCTGCAGTTCATCCACGAGGACGACATCGTCAGCTGCCTGGAGCACGCCGTCCGCCACGACCTCGACGGCGTCCACAACTGCGCCGCCGACGGCGTCCTCGCCATGACCGAGGTCGTGGGGCTGCTCGGCAAGTCCTACGCGCCGGTCCTCCCGCCCTGGGGCACGGGCCTCGCCGCGGCGGCGGCCCGGCGCCTCGGCATCCGCATCCCGCCCGAGATGCTCTGCCAGATGCGCTTCGGGCGCGGCCTCGACAACCGCCGCTTCAAGGCGACCGGCTACCGCTACGCGCACACCACCCGCGAGACCGTCATCCGCCTCGGCGAGCACCAGCGCCTCGAGCCGCTCACACGCGCGGCCGGGGACACGTACCGCTACGAGCGCGAGCTCGAGGAGTTCCTGCGCTACAGCCCGAGCGTCCGCGCGAAAACCGCCCGCACCGACCCCGACGAGGACGGGGCCGGAGACGCGCCCGACACGCGAGCGGGCACCCCCGCCTACGACGATCTGCGCGCCGACGAGGTCATCGCGCTGCTGCCCTCGCTCGACGCCGAGGCCCTCCGTGCCCTGCACGCGCACGAGATCGCGCACCGCCGTCGGCGACGGTCATCGGTGCGATTGAACGGTTGCAGCGGTGGGAAGCCGAGCCGTAACTTCCTACACTTTTCGGGGTTTCTGCAGCCCGTAGCCGCCGTGCGCTCAAGAACGATCGTCCTCTCTGTCCTCCTGCTCGCAATCGTCGGCGGCCTCGCCGCGGGCATGTACGCCTACGACGACGCGCGCGCGGACAAGATCGGCAAGGGCGTCCGCGTCGGCGGCATCTCGCTGCAGGGGCTGACCCGCGACCAGGCCCGCGCGAAGCTCGAGCGGCTCATCCTCGACCCGCTCAAGCGGCCGGTGGTCGTCCACCACGACACGTCCACGTGGCGCTTGAGCGCCCGCGAGGCGCGGATCTCCGTCGACATCGACGCGATGGTCGACAAGGCGATGGACGTCAGCCGGGAGGGCAACATCTTCGCCCGCACGGTGCGCAACCTCACCGGCAAGTCGCTGGACGCGCAGATGCAGCCGACGGTCCGCTACTCGGACAGGGCGATCGTGCGGATGCTCGAGAAGATCCGCGGCGCGATCGACCGCAAGCCGGTCGAAGCGACCGTGAAGATCGACTCGAGCGGCATCGAGCGCCACGAGAGCCGCACCGGCCTCGCGGTCCGCGCCACGCTGCTGCACAGGAACGTCCGCAAGGCGCTGGTCTCCACGACCGCCGACCGCACGTTCATCGCCCGCACCCGCAAGCTGCAGCCGAAGGTCAGCACGAGCGACCTGGAGGAGCGCTACGGGACGGTCATCATCGTCCACCGCGACCAGTTCAAGCTGACGCTCTACAAGCAGCTCAAGCCCGCGAAGACGTACTCGATCGCGGTCGGGCAGGCCGGCCTCGAGACGCCCGCGGGGCTGTACCACATCCAGAACAAGGCCGTGAACCCAGCCTGGAACGTCCCCGACAGCGACTGGGCCGGCGACCTGGCCGGCACGGTGGTGCCCAGCGGCTCGCCGGAGAACCCGCTCAAGGCGCGCTGGATGGGCATCTTCGACGGCGCCGGCATCCACGGCAC
>Ga0126313_10001479_pt1 | contig 12465 bp, 14 predicted proteins | sample Plot105A_FD_89954 | JGI IMG/M metagenome (GOLD analysis project Ga0126313, IMG submission 89954) | Serpentine soil microbial communities from UC McLaughlin Reserve, CA, USA - Plot105A | ecosystem: Environmental > Terrestrial > Soil > Grasslands | place: USA: UC McLaughlin Reserve, Lake County...
CGACGCTCTGCATGTAGGTCGAGAGCCGGCCCTCGGAGCCGGGGAACTTCTCGAAGGCGAAGCGCGGGATCTTGGTGACGACGTAGTCGATCGTCGGCTCGAAGGAGGCCGGCGTCGCCCGCGTGATGTCGTTGGGGATCTCCTCCAGCGCGTAGCCGACGGCCAGTTTCGCCGCCATCTTCGCGATCGGGAACCCGGTCGCCTTGGAGGCCAGGGCCGAGGAGCGGGAGACGCGGGGGTTCATCTCGATCACGGCGATCTCGCCGTTCTCGGGGTTGACCGCGAACTGGACGTTGGAGCCGCCGGTCTCGACCCCGATCGCCCGGATCACCTTGATCGCCTGGTCGCGGAGGTCCTGGTAGAGCGGGTCGGTCAGCGTCTGCGCCGGCGCGACCGTTACGGAGTCGCCGGTGTGGACGCCCATCGGGTCGACGTTCTCGATCGAGCAGATGATCACCACGTTGTCGTTGCGGTCGCGCATCACCTCGAGCTCGAACTCGCCCCAGCCGATCACCGACTCCTCGACCAGCACCTGGTTGATCGGGCTGGCCGCGAGACCCTCGGAGACGACCTGGCGCAGCTCCGTCTCGGTGCGGCCGATCCCTCCTCCCTGGCCCCCCATCGTGAAGGCGGGCCGGACGATCGCCGGCAGGGTGACGCGGCCGTCGGCGAGCGCCTCCTCGACCTCGGGGAGGCCTTCGACCGTCATCGACCACGGGATCCGCAGGCCGTGCTCGTTCATCGTCTTGCGGAATTCCTCGCGGTCCTCGGCGCGACGGATCGCGTCCGAATTGGCGCCGATCAGCTCGACGCCGAGGCGCTCGAGCGTCCCGTCTTCATGCAGGGTCATCGCGATGTTGAGCGCGGTCTGGCCACCGAGGGTCGGCAGCAGCGCGTCGGGGCGCTCCTTTTCGATGATCTTCGTCACCGGGCCCGGCAGAAGAGGCTCTATGTAGGTGGCGGTGGCGAACTCGGGGTCGGTCATGATCGTCGCCGGGTTCGAGTTGACCAGGACCACTTCGTAGCCCTCCTCGAGCAGCACCTTGCAGGCTTGCACGCCGGAGTAGTCGAACTCGGCCGCCTGGCCGATCACGATCGGTCCCGAGCCGATCAGGAGGATCTTCTCGATGTCCTCGCGTTTAGGCACTGCGCACCTCCCGCGCCCCTGCCAGGCGCTGCTCCAGGTTTTTACGGACCGACGGCCACTCGTCGTCGACGATCGAGAAGTAGGCCGAATCGCGGACGCCGGTGACCGGCATCAGCATGTGCTTGCGGAAGTTCCCCTCGAACTTGGCCGGCAGCGCTTCCATCGCCCCGCGGCTGCGCTCGTTGCGGGCGTCGGTCTTCAGCTCGACCCGCATGCAGCCGAGCTCCTCGAAGGCGAAGCCGAGCATCAGCAGCTTCGCCTCGACGTTGGCGCCGGTGCGCCAGGCCGCCGGGGTGAGCCAGGTGTTGCCGATCTCGACGCCGTCGTGAATCGGGCGCGGGGCCAGGTAGGTGGAGCTGCCGAGCGGCTCGCCACCGTTCACGCTCGAAGTCGCGAAACCGTGCTCCTCCCCCAGCTTTCCGGCGAGCAGACGACCGTCAAACCACTGGTCGAAGCCCTCCTCGGCCTCGGTCACCCGGCGGTCGATCCATTGCCAGATCTCCGGATGCGCGGCGACCGAGCGCAGCGGCTCGCGATGCGCCTCGACCAGTGGCTCGAGGCGCACCATGCTGCCCTCGAGCGGGAGTTCCGGCGGCGGCCAGATCACCGCGCCGCCTCCGCCAGCCCGAGGAAGCGGTCGAACAGGTGGCGGGCGTCGTGCGGGCCCGGGCCGGCCTCGGGGTGGTACTGGACGGTGGCGCCGGCGACGTCGCGCAGGACCAGGCCCTCGACCGTGCGGTCGTAGAGATTCAGCTGCGAGAGCTCGGCAACGCCGAAGTCGGTATCCCAGCGGACCGGATCGTCGCCCTCGATCTTCGCCTCGCCGCCGGGTCCGACGACGGCGAAGCCGTGGTTCTGGGAGGTGATGTCGATCCGCCCCGTCTCCAGGTCCTTGACCGGGTGGTTGGCGCCGCGGTGGCCGAACGGCAGCTTGTAGGTCTCGAGGCCGACCGCGCGGCAGAGCAGCTGGTGGCCGAGGCAGATGCCGAAGACGGGCTTGCGGCCGATCACCCCGCGGACGGTCTCGACCACGTAGTCGAGGGCGGCGGGGTCGCCGGGGCCGTTGGCGAGGAAGACGACGTCGGGATTCTCGGCGAGGACCTCCTCGGGGCTGCTGGTGCAGGGCAGCAGGGTCAGCTGGCAGCCGTGCTCGCGCAGCTGGCGGACGATGCTGAGCTTGACCCCGGTGTCGATCCCGACCACATGCGGTCCCTCGCCGTCGAAGCGGACCGGCTCGGCCGGCGTCACCTGGCGGGCGAAGTCGGCACCGGCCATCGAAGGCTCGGCGTCGATCCGCTCGCTGGCCTCCGCTTCGGCCATCTCGGCCGGGAAGATGCCGCCCCGCATCGAGCCCTTGTCGCGCAGGTGGCGAACCAGGGCGCGGGTGTCGACGCCGCTCACGGCCGGCACGCCGCAGTCGGCGAGCCAGTCGAGCCAACCGCCCTCGGCGGTGGCGGCGTCCTCCCCGTTCTTCGCGTCGCGCATGACGACGCCGCGGGCGTGGACCGCGTCGGACTCCATCGCCGCCGCGGAGACGCCGTAGTTGCCGATCAGCGGATACGTGAAGACGATGATCTGGCCGGCGTAGGAGGGGTCGGTGACCGACTCCTGGTAGCCGGTCATCGCGGTGTTGAAGACGACCTCGCCGGTGACCGCGCCGGCGTGGCCGCAGACGAGACCGTCCAGCCGGGTCCCGTCCTCGAGCAGGAGATATGCGCTCATCTCGACCTCCTGGGCGAGTTTGCAAACCATTGGTTGACAAAAGCGCCCCTCATGCAGCGACCCCCAGCGAGAAGCTGCGCAGGCGGAAGGCGACCTGGCCTGCCGCGACAGTCATCAGGATGCGTCCGGTGAGCGTCTGGCCGGCGCACCAGGAGTTGGCCGAGCGGCTCTCGTAGCCGTCCTCGCCGACCGTCCACTCGGCGCCGAGGTCGCAGAGGACGACGTTCGCCTCCGAGCCTGGCGCCAGGGTCGGGCGGTCGAGGTCGAAGGGCTCGGCCCCGCCGGCCATCCGCTCGACCAGCAGCGAGAGGTCGATGACGCCGGAGAGGACCAGCTCGGTGTGGAGCGCGGCAAAGGCGGTCTCCAGGCCGGTCACTCCCATCGCCGCCTGCTCGAAGGGGACGTCCTTTTCCTCCGGCTGGTGCGGGGCGTGGTCGGTGGCGACGCACTCGATCGTGCCGTCGCGCAGCCCCTCGATCAGGGCCTGGCGGTCGCGCTCTTCGCGCAGCGGCGGGTTCATCTTCGCCCGGTGCGGATCGAGGCCGCGGACCGCCTCGTCGGTGAGGCAGAGGTGGTGCGGGCTGGCCTCGGCGCTGATCTGGACGCCGGCGGCCTTGGCGGCGCGGACGACCTCGACCGACTCGGCGGCGGAGAGGTGCTGGACGTGGATGCGGGCGCGCTCGTAGCCGGCGAGGGCGGCGTCGCGGGCGACCATCGTCGACTCCGAGACGGAGGGGATGCCGCCGATGCCGAGCGCCGCGGAGACCGGACCCTCGTGCATCGCACCCTCGCGCGAGAGCGCCGGGTCCTCCTCGTGCAGGGCGATGTTGCCGCCGCAGAGGTGCTGGTACTGCAGGGCGCGTCGCATCAGGCCGGCGTCGGTGATCGGCAGCCCGTCGTCGGAGAACCCGACCGCGCCGGCTTCGCGCAGTTCGACCATCTCGGTCAGCTCGGCGCCCGCCATGGCCTTGCTGACGGTGGCGAGGAAGCCGACCGGGACCGAGGCGCCCGCTCGCGCCTGCTCGCGCAGGGACGAGACGTCGGCGGCGGTCGAGACCGGCGGCTGGGTGTTGGCCATCGCCAGGATCCCGCAGTAGCCGCCGGCCGCGGCGGCGCGGGTGCCCGTCTCGACGTCCTCCTTGTGCTCGTGGCCGGGGGTCCGGAGGTGGACGTGTGGGTCGAAGAAGGCCGGGAACGCGTGCAGGCCCTCGGCCTCCACCACCTCGGCGCCGTCGGCGTCGGCCTCGCCAGGTGAGGCAAGGGCCGCGATCTCACCATCGCGGACGACGACGTCATGGACGGCGTCGATCCCCGCGACCGGGTCGAGGACGGTGGCATGACGGAGGACCAGGTGCGCGTTCTCCCCCGCGCGGACGTCGAGCAGGTCGGTGAGGCTCATGCCGGAGTCCCGATCGGGGTCGGCTTGCTGCCTTCGCCGTCGCCCGCCGGGGCCTGGCCCTCGCTGCCGGCGAGCAGCTCGTAGAGGATCGCCATCCGCACCACCAGGCCGGCGGCGACCTGCTCGGCGATCAGCGACTGGGGCGAGTCGATCGCCTCGCCGGAGAGCTCGACTCCGCGGTTGACCGGGCCCGGGTGCATCAGCAGCTGGCGCGGGTTGAGGCGGCGGCTGTCGATCTGGTAGTTGGCGGCGTACTCGCGCAGCGAGGGGACGAAGCTCTCGCTCATCCGCTCCTTCTGCATCCGCAGGGCGTAGACGACCTCGGCCTCCTCGATCCCGTCGAGGCTGTAGGAGACCCCGCAGCCGAGTGCCTCGATCCCGCGCGGGATCAGGGTCGGCGGGCCGCAGACGGTCACCTCGGCGCCCATCCGCGCGAAGGCGATCAGGTTCGAGCGGGCGACGCGGCTGTGGAGGACGTCGCCGACGATCCAGATCCGGGTCCCCTCCAGCGAGCCGAGGCGGCGGCGCAGGGTGTAGACGTCGAGCAGCGCCTGGCTCGGGTGCTCGTGCTTGCCGTCGCCGGCATTGACGACCGCGGCCGTGGTCCAGCCGGCGACCATCTGGGCGGCGCCCGCGTAGGGGTGGCGGATGACGATCGCGGCGGGGTCGTAGGCGGAGAGGGTGGCGACCGTGTCCTTCAGCGACTCCCCCTTCTCGACCGAGGAGCCGGCGGCCTTGACCGAGACGAGGTCGGCCGAGAGCCGCTTGGCGGCGAGGTCGAAGGAGCTGGAGGTGCGGGTGCTCGACTCGTAGAAGAGCGAGACGACGGTCCGGCCACGCAGGGTCGGGACCTTCTTGATGTCGCGCCGGCCGACCTCGGCGAAGGACTCGGCGCGGTCGAGGATCGACTCGATTTCGGCTCGCGAGAGCTGCTCGATCGAGAGCAGGTGCTTCATGGGGCCACCTCCACGGGGCTGGGCTCGGAGATCGTCACCTCGTCTGTGCCGTCGATCTCCTCGAGACGGACGTTGACCCGCTCCTCGCGGGCGGTGGGCAGATTTTTGCCGACGTAGTCGGGGCGGAAGGGAAGCTCGCGGTGGCCGCGGTCGCAGAGGACCGCCAGCTGGACCCGGCGGGGGCGGCCGTAGTCGAAGAGCGCCTCGATCGCGGCGCGGACGGTGCGGCCGGTGTAGAGGACGTCGTCGACGAGGATGACCGTGCGGTCGGAGAGGTCGAAGTCGATGTGGGAGCTGTGGACGACCGGCTGCTCGGAGGGAGCCTTGGCACCGACGTCGTCGCGGTAGAAGGAGATGTCGAGGTCGCCGATCGGCAGCTCGGAGCCGGTCAGCTCGCCGAGGAAGACGTGGAGGCGGCGGGCCAGGACGCCGCCGCGGGTGTGGATGCCGACGATCGCCAGACGGTCCGAATCGGGATTCTTCTCGGCGATCTCGTGGGCGATCCGCCGCAGCGTTCGCTTCAGATCGTCGTGCTCCAGCACGACCTTCTCACTCACTTCGATTGCTTCCTTCCTGGCCTCGCGGGACCGGGTTAAAGGACGGCCTCACAGTAGCAATAGGCGCGGCGGCGGGTCGGAGTAGGCCCTCTCGGGACAACAGCTTGGGAGGGTCCCGAGAGGGCCTACTCCGACCCGCTTCGGTCCACGGCTCCGTTCGGGACGAGCTGGGGGTTTCCTCGCTCGGGGAAGGGGAGCTCGATTACGTCGAAGTCTTTGGGGGCGACGGTGGGCTCGAAGACCTCTTTGGCCTCTTCGATCACCTTGCCGACGTGGTAGCGGGAGGAGATGTGGACGAGGGCGAGGAGCTTTACGTGCGCCTCGTCGGCGATCGCGGCGGCCTGGGCCACGGTCGAGTGGCCGGTTTCGGCCGCGCGCTGGACCTCCTCCTCGGCGAACGAGGCGTCGTGGATCAGCAGGTCGGCGTCGGCCGCGGCGGAGACGGTAGCCGGGCTGGGGGCGGTGTCGCCGGTGATCGCGACCGTGCGGCCGGGCCGGCTGGGGCCCATCACCTGGTCGGGGGTCACGGTCCCGGACGAGCCCTCGACCTCCTCCCCGCGCTGCAGCGCCGCGTAAGCGGGGCCTTCGGGGACGCCGGCGCCGGCGGCCGCGGCGGGGTCGAAGCGACCGGGGCGCTCGGCCTCGACCAGCGCATAGCCGTTGGCGCGCGTGTTGCGGTGGGAGGCTTCGAAGGGGCGGATCTCGTACCCCTCGTGCTCGATCGCGTCGCCCGGCCCCAGCTCGATCAGGTCAAGCGTGAATCCGAGCCGGCCGATCAGGGGCGAGAAGACCTGAAACAGCTCGGTCAGCCCCGGCGGCCCGTAGATCTTCAGCGGCACCTGCCGGTCGGTGAGGTCGTAGGTCTTCAGCAGCCCCGGAATCCCCAGCACGTGATCGGCGTGGAAGTGGGTCAGGTAGATCTCGTCCGCCTGCACCAGGCCCAGCGAGCGCTGCATCTGCCGCTGCGTCCCTTCGCCGCAGTCGAAAAGCAGTCGCTCTCCCCCACGCGCCACCAGCACGCTCGCCGTGGAGCGCCGCGCCGAGGGCACCGAGCCCCCGGTGCCGAGAAAAGTGACCGCCAGATCCATCGGCGGCGAGCCTACGTCAGTTACGGGTTAATCTGCCCGGTGAGCGCCCGTAGCTCAGCTGGATAGAGCGCTTCCCTCCGGAGGAAGAGGCCACAGGTTCGAATCCTGTCGGGCGCGTTGTTGCCGTGTCGATTTGGTGGCCCATGCGTCCACAAAAGCGACACCCCTAGCTCTCGGCGGCCTTGAACCTCGCCCGCCACTCCTCGCGGTCGAACTCCGCCGGGTCGGTTTCGGCGAGGAAGCGTTCGAGGACGGCGATGAAGCGGCCGGGGCGCTCCAGTTGGGGGACGTGGCCGGTGTCGGCGAAGACCTCGAGGCGGCTGCTGGGTAGCTGGGCGTGGGCCTCGCGGGCGTGATCGACGGGGATGATCGGGTCGTTCTCGCCCCACATGATCAGCAGCGGCAGGGTCTCGGCGAGGTAGAGCTTGTCGAGGGCCGCGACGCGCTGGCCCTCAGTGCCGACGACCGAGCGCAAGGTGGCGATGAAGGCCTTGCGGCGGTCGCGGTCGGAGAGGGTCGCGTAGCCACGCGTCACCTCGGCGAGGTCGGCATTGGGGCGCAACCCCAGGGCGCCGAAGCCGCGGCCGACGAGCGAGCCGATTCGGCTGCCGACGCCAGCGGTCGCGGAGATGAAGAGGTCCGCGCCGGGGAGCGCCGCGGCCCGCAGCACCGGGCTGACGTCGGGCCCGAGGCCGCCGCTGGAGACCAGCACCAGCCGCTCGACCATCTCCGGGAACTGGTAGGTGAACTGCAGCGCGACGCCGCCGCCCAGCGAATGCCCGACCAGCGTCGCCCGCTCGTGGCCGAGGGTCAACATCAGGTCGCGCAGGCCGCTGGCGAGGCTGCCGAGCGAGTAGTCGCCGCCGCCGGGCGCCGAGGCGCCGTGGCCGGGGAAGTCCGGGGCGATCACGGTGTGGTTGATCGCCAGCGGCTCGATCACCGCCTCCCAGTTGGCGCAGGTGCCCGCCATCCCGTGGATCAGCAGCAGCACCGGGCCGGAGCCGGCTTCGATGAAGTTGAGCGGGTGGCCGTGGACGTCGACCGTCCGCGGTCGCGCCTCGGCCATGTTGAGACGAGTCACTTTGCCTGCCACGGGGGGAACGTACCCGGGCGGGCGGTCGAGGTATCGCAGCGGCGCGAATCTTTGACCGATTGCAATACCGTGGCGCTGTGAACGACGCCCCCCCAGGCAGCGCGGCGCCGGACAGGCGTCCCCCCCGCGGGGCCCTGATCGTGGTCGTCGTCGGCCTCCTCGCCTGCGTGGTCGCCGCCCTGGCCAGCACCGGCAAGGGCGAGGGCGAAGCGGCCAACCTGGAATGGGTGCAGTCGAACGACGGTCCCGACTCGAAGGTCGTGCCGGTCCCCGGCGGCAAGGGCGAGATGCGGCTGACCGAGACGCGGATCCGCGCCACCGGGACGAACGTCAGCGGCTACGCGCTCTTCGTCGCCAGCTCGAAGCTGATCGTCTCCGCCGGCTCGCCGATCGACGGCGGCACCATCCTCTGCGGGGTCGAGGCGCCGAAAGGCACCGAAGTGGCCCAGAGCTCCGGTGGCCTGCGCGGCACCTACCCGCGCTCCTCGGAAGCCGGGATCTACAACCAGGAAGTACCGGAAACGGTGTTGATGGACTTCAGCTCGAAGAGCAGCGAACTGGCGGTGCTCGAATTCCCCGACCGGCCGCCGCGCTTCACCACCGAACGCGGAGTCAAGGTCGAATGGCCGACGTACAAGGTCGGCGAAGAGCGGATCGAGTACTCGGTCGTCGGCAAGCCCAAGCAGGACCTCGAGCTTCCCTTCTTCACGATCTGGCGCAGCCAGGACGTGCCGGCGGCGAAGATCGCCTGCACCCTGGAGACGGATGCCGGCGAAGCCACCGCGAGCACCGCGGTCGCGCTGGCCCAGCACACGCCTCCGATCGACGAAGAAGCCGAAGAGATCAAGGCAGAAGAAGCCGAAGAAGCCGAAGAGGAAGAAGAAGCAGAAAAAGGCGACGAGGACTAGACGTCCAGCGTCTTTTGCGGGGCGACCAGCAGCTCCGGTCCTTCCGCCATCCCTTTGCCCACCTTGTTCAGCGCCGGGTTCGCCGGAGCGCCAGACATCCGGGTGGCATCGAGCGGGGCGCACATCGCCACCGCGTCCTCGGGGCTGAGGTCGGGGCGCAGCCAGGCCGCCTCCGCCTCCGGGCTCGGCAGGATCGCCGGCATCCGGTCGTGGACGGGGGCCACCACTTCGTTCGGGGTCGTGGTCACCAGGGTGCAGGTGTAGAGGTAGCCGCCGTCGTAGCCACGGTCCTCAGGGTCAGACCACTCCTTGCGCGTGCAGAGGCCGGCGAAGGAGAATGGCTCGCCGCCGTCGACCTGGAAGTGCCAGGGCTGGCGCGGCTGCTTGGGGTCCTCGGCCTTCATCCACTCGTAGAAGCCGTCGGCGACGATCAGGCAGCGGTGGCGGTACTTGCCGACCAGCGGCCCGTAGGCGCGGCTCTTCATCAGGTTCTCTTTTTTCGCGTTGATCATCCGGTAGCCGACCTTCAGGTCCTTGGCCCAGACGGGGACCAGCCCCCAGCGCATCAGCCGGGCCTCCCGCTCCCCCTGTTCGGCCTGCTCGGGCTCGGGCGAGGCGCGGACGACGAGCACCTCCTGCGTCGGCGCGACGTTGAAGCGACCCAAGCCGGGCGGAGCTTTCTTTTTGGCCTCAGCGCCGTCCTTGGCCGACTCTTTCGCCGGTGCGCCGGCGCCCTTGCGTTCCAGCGCCTTCTCGAGCTCGACCTGGAAGCGGTCGGCGACCTTCTTCGTGTCCTTGGTGGTGACCGTGAAGCGCCCGCACATGGGCTCAGCCTAGCCGGAGGCGGGTCTCACTCCGGCGCGATCAGCTCCACCGTCGGGAAATAGGTCCGGTAGCGCGAGGCGTCGCGGGTCAGAAGTCGCAGCCCATCGACCGCCGCATGGGCTCCGATGAAAAAGTCGGGCAACGGAGAGCGGCGATTCCCCCCGCGGCGGCGGTAGTCGACAAATGCCTTGCCTGCGAGGAACGCGGCGGACCACGGAAGACTCTCGCGAATGAAGACATCGGCGGGCAGCTCGTGATCGAGGAGCTCTTTGCGTGAGTACCGCTGAGAGACCTCCGCGTAGATCACGGGGTTGATGACCAGCGGCCCTTCCGAGCCGAGGCTGGCCAGCGCCTGACTCGACCAGTCCCCCCAGGCGAAATCTGCCGATAGGACGTCGATCAGGACGTTGGAGTCAACGAGGGTTCCCGTCACCCTCTTCTAAGTTCCCAGTGCCCCAATCCTCTCCCCGGGTCAGGCGCATGATCTCCTCGGTGGACATCGAAATGTCTCCGCCAGTCACGTTCTTTAGTTGATCGACGATCGCTCGACCGCGCGTGCGGTCGCCATCGAGCTTGCGGACCTTCACTTGCCCTCCTTCAACGACGAACTGGACCTCGGTGCCTGGCAGCAGGCCGAATTGGTCGCGGATCCCCTTCGGAATCGTCACTTGCCCTTTGCTGGTGATTCTCATGAAGTAAGAGTATTACAGGTCTTACTCTTACCTTAGTCGAGGCCGCAGCTCGCTGTGATCCCGGTACCAGTCGAGGGCGCGGATCAGGCCGTCTCGCAGCCCGACCTCGGGCCGCCAGCCGGTCATCTCCCTCAGCTTGGTCGAGTCGACGTACTGGCGGTCGATCTCGCCTACGGGATTGCCGGTGCCGAGGTATTCGGGTTCGAGGCCGGTGCTGGAGATGGCGACGATCGTCTCCAGCACCTCCTTGACCGAGTGCGGCGCCTCGCCGCCGGCGTTGAAGGCCTCCCCCGCTCCCGGCCGGCCGGCGCCGACGGTGCTCTCGACCGCCAGGTAGGCCGATACCGCATCGCTGACGTAGAGGAAGTCGCGCTCCGGGCTGCCGTCGGAGCGGATCTGGGGGCGGCGGCCGTCGAGCACTGCGACGATGGCCTCCGGGATCAGGCGGGAGAAGTTGGCGTCGCCGCCGCCGTAGATGTTGGCGAAGCGGGTGACCGCGACCGGCAGCCCGTAGGCCGGCCGGTAGCTGAGCGAGATCGCGTCGGCCGCGGCCTTGCTCGCCTCGTACGGAGAGGCCGGCCGCAGGCGCATCTCCTCGCGGTAGGGCAGCTCCTCGCTCGGCCCGTAGGCCTTGTCGGAGGAGGCGACGATCATCGCCGGGACGTCGGCGCGGCGGCCGGCCTCGAGCAGGCTCCAGGTCCCCCGCACGTTGGCCTCGAAGGTCGCGGCCGGATCGGCCATTGCCGGGCCGACAAGGGTCTGCGCCGCGAGGTGGAAGACGACGTCGAACTCGCCGGCGGCGATCACCGCGTCGACCCCCGCCGCGTTCCTGAGGTCGACCTCGCACAACTCCACCTCGCCGGCGATGCCCTGCAGGACGAGGCCCGAGTGCGGCGGCGGCGCCAGGTCGAGGACGGTGACCGCGTCGCCCCGTTCGAGCAGCGCTCGGGCCAGGTGGGAGGCGACGAAGCCGTGACCGCCGGTGACCAGCGAGCGCTTCAAGCGGCGTCCACCGGCGCCGAGTCCCAGATCCGCCACGGCGCCCGCCCCGCCGTCCAAAGGTCGTTGAGGACGACGGCGTCCTTGTAGGTGTCCATGCAGTCCCAGAACCCCTCGTGCCGGTAGGCCCGCAGCTGGTCGTCGGCGGCGAGGCGCGAGAGCGGCTCGCGCTCGAGGACGCTCTCGCGGTCGAGGTAATCGAGCATGCCGGGCTCGAAGCAGAAGAAGCCGCCGTTGATCCAGTGCTCGCTGCGCGGCTTCTCGGCGAAGCCGGAGACGCGGTCGCCGTCGAGCTCCGCCACCCCCCACTGAAGATGGGGTTGGACGACGGTGACGGTCGCGAGGGCTCCCTGCTCCCGGTGGAATCCCAGCAGCGCGGCGAGGTCGATGTCGGCGACGCCGTCGGCGTAGGTGGCGCAGAAGGCTTCCCCGCCGAGCCGAGCCGAAAGCGCCTCGATCCGCCCGCCGGTCGGCGTGTCGAGGCCGCTGTCGATCGCCTCGACCCCCACCCCCTCCGGCCAGCGCTCAGCGGCGGCGAACTCCGCCAGCGCCTCGCCCATGTAGCCGGTCGCCAGCAGGAAGCGATCGAAACCCTGGGCCGCGTAGATCTGGATCACATGCCAGAGGATCGGCCGGCCGCCGATCTCGACCAGCGCCTTCGGCACCGACTCGGTTCGCTCGCGCAGCCGCGTCCCGCGGCCGCCACAGAGAATTACGACGGGTGGCTTCACTGGGTCCGACATTGTGGGGGCTATAGCCCCCCAAACTTCGGAATGGCTTCAGCCACCCGCGACCGCGGGGAGGATGGTTACCTCGTCGCCGTCCCTTATGGACGTCTCCAGCCCCTGCTGGAAGCGGATGTCCTCGCCGGAGACGTAGACGTTGACGAAGCGGCGCAGGTCGCCGTCCTGGGTGATCCGGTCGCGGAGGCCGCCGTGGGCGTCGAAGACGGCGTCGAGCACCTCGCCGACGGTCCCTCCGTCGACCTCCAGCTCCGCCGAACCTCCGGTCGCTGCCCGCAGCTGGGTCGGGATCTTCACGGTGACTGACATCTAGACGGCTACCTCCTGGCGGAACTC
>Ga0126313_10001480_pt1 | contig 12463 bp, 13 predicted proteins | sample Plot105A_FD_89954 | JGI IMG/M metagenome (GOLD analysis project Ga0126313, IMG submission 89954) | Serpentine soil microbial communities from UC McLaughlin Reserve, CA, USA - Plot105A | ecosystem: Environmental > Terrestrial > Soil > Grasslands | place: USA: UC McLaughlin Reserve, Lake County...
CGAGTAGCGAAGCACGTCGTCGAACGCCTCCCGGTTCGTCGTCGGAAAGAGGTGCGGCAGCACGCGGTCGGTCATCGACGCGACCCCGACGGGCACGTCACCGAGCGCCTCGCGCATCCGCTGCCCCGCGGCAGCCGCGCGATCCCAGCGGGTCGGCTTCCCGGCGCCCGCGGAGGCCAGCATCGAGCGCGACGTGTCGAAGGCGAAGAAGGCCTGAGCGTCGACACGCTCGGGCCGCTCGTCGAACCGTTCGATCACCGGCTGCGCCGCGGCGATCCCGACCAGCACTGCGAGCGCGCCGAGCGCGGCGACCGTCAGCCCGGGCGAGCCTCCGGGAGCGGCGAGACGAAGGAGCGATCGCACGTGCTCCGCCCGCCGCTCCGTACGGACGAAGGCGATCAGCGGGAGGATCACCGCGAGCGCGACGAGCCCGGCCGCGGGGGTTAGGAAGGTAATTCTCAGTAGCCCTGACCTCGCCGGTCGCCGCCGCCGCCCGGCGTCGACCGAGCCTGGATGTTGGCGGGGACGAACTGCCGCTGGCGAGCCTGGTTCTGGTTCGGGTCGACGAGACGGAGCAGGTACTCGAGGTTGTACTTCGCCTCGACGTTCGTCGGGTCGGTCTTCACGGCGCGGTGGAAGTGCTCCAGCGCCTGCGCCGCGAGACCGGACGCATCGAGCGGGTTCGTCAGCGTCTCGTCGTAGCTCAGGAGGCCCTGCAGGTTGGCGAGGACGGACCGGCGTTGGGCCGAGAGCTTCGAATTCTCGGCGATGCTGAGGGCGGCCTGCGCCTCGGCGCGCAGCCCCGGGCTCGAGAAGTTGAACCGGCCCTGCTGGCGGCGGTCTTCGGCGGCGTACTTCCTCAGCGCGTGGCGGAAGAGGAGGTCGTCCTCGATCCCGAAGAACTTGGACGGGTACGGCATTGTGGTGTCGAGCCGCCACAGCCGCTCGTAGACCGGCTCGCCCTCGAGGAAGGTCAGGTCGCTGTGCGCGACCTCGCGACGCACCGCCCCCGCGTCGTGAGCGACCAGCGCGGCCATGACAGCCAGCACGAGCAGCACGACGATCGGGACGAACTTGCGAACGTCTCCCCAGCGCCGCGTGATCCTCATCACCGCACCCTCCACGCGAGACGGCCGCAGTAGTGCTCGTTCAGGGCGAGCAGCATCAGCAGCACGAGCGCCAGGCCGGCGAGACCCTCGGGCACCCCGGCGCGCTGCGCGCGGCGGCGCGCGTCGAGCCCGGGAGTCATGTCCGCGTGGTCGACGAACGCCTCCTTGCCGAGGATCCGCTCGAAGAAGAAGCGGTCGTCGTCGAACGGCGCCAGAGCGACGAGGTGGATCGGGATCTTCTCCTGCCGGTAGACGATCAGCTCGCGCGTCAGGTTCGGGATGTCGAGGAGCGCGTCGTCGAGATCGCTGATCAGGAGCACCCCGTGCTCCCTCATGTTGTGCCGGTCGAGCATCTGACGGGCGAGGCTCAGTCCCTTCGAGATCTCGGTGCCGCCGCGGAAGTTGCTGTCCCAAGGCGTCACGGACAGCCGCCGGATCTTCTGCCCCTGCTCACTGTCGGGCGGGACGCGGTGCGTCCCTTCCGGACACTGGATGTCGGTGCGGGCGAGGCAGATGTCCGGGAACGGCAGCAGCGCGCGGATGATCGGGCGGAGCTCGGCGGAGCTCGTTCCCGGTGGCAACACCTCGTAGGCGCGCCCCGAGAAGATCACCAGCCCGAACTCCTGGTCGGTATCGGCGAGGTACTCGAACGGGTTGACGACGGTACGCCCAGGCGCCCCGATGCTGGCGGAGAGGTCGAGCACCACGACGCCGCTATCGGCGCCTTTGACGAGCGTCCTGTCACCCTCGCCGGGCCGCTGTGCGAAGAGAATCGCACCCGCAAGCGACGCGATCAGCCCGACGGCCAGGACGATGCGCAGGATCGTCTGCCTCCGCGCGGGCTTCGAGAGGTTGCCGGCGTCGGCGAGTGGAATCGCCTGCCTCTCGGGTCGCTTGATCGGGTTCATGCGCCCTCTGCGAGCAGCCGCTCGACCTCGGACGAGAGGGTGGTCAGCCGTCCGTCCGCAGGGTACTCGCGCGACCACGCGAGGCGGCTCGCGGCACCGGCCAGCTCCGGGCTCCGCGCCCGGCGCAGCTCGTGAGCAAGCCGTTCGAGCGCCCTCCGTCCTTCGTCGGGCTCGGCCGTTGCCGTCTCGTGCACCTGGGCGAGCGCGCGCTCGAGGGAGCTACGCCGGTCGACGGTCTTCAGCCCGAGCCGCTCCGCGATCCGGGCCAGCGGCAGGAGCCGAAGGATGAGCACCAGCGCGGCAGCGGCGAAGAAAACAGCCAGCACGAGCGCCACGACCTGAACGAGCGTCGGGGAGATGCGATACGTGGGCTGCCCGAGCTCGCGGTATTCGCCCTGAAGCCGCGCCTCCCACATTCGCGACGGCGCGATCCGACCCGTCACCTGCAGCCTTGGCCAGTCGATCTCCTCCGTGCGGCCCGACTGGCCGGAACGCGTCCGGTACGCGACCGACGCGTTGTGGAGGTCGAACCTGCGCAGGCCCGCCGGCAGACAGCGGTAGGTGAGGCACGCGAGAACGTAGTCGAAGCGGAGGCGGGTGATCGAGCCCGAGGACGTCTCCGCGCGCTCCGGCCGCGCCAGCGGGCGGTACGGCGCGAAGTTCGCGTGCACCTTCACCGTCTTCGGGTCGATGCGCTTCGAGTCGAGTATCACCTCGACGCGGGCGCGGACCGGGTCGCCGAACATGTGCTGCTGGGGGCCGATCGTGGCGTTGACGGCGATCGGCTCGGAGAGTGTGCCGCCGTCACCGCCGCTCCAGGCTCTCCAGGCGAGCGCGCCGGCGAGAGTCAGGATCAGCACGCCCACAGCGACGAGGACGGCGAAGTGGCGGCGGTCGATCACGACCAGGCCCTCGTCGCCAGCCGCCGCAGCTCGTGCCACTCGAGGAACGCGCTGTAGATGTAGTTGCGGTCCGGGGTCGTCAGCACGATCGGCTCGAGCCCAAGGCCGTTGAGCGTCGAGATCGTCCGCTGCGCCCGCTCCTCGTTCGCGAGCCGGCGCTCACGCGCTTCCTTCCGCGTCAGCCGAACGAGCCGGAGTTTGTTGCTGCCGGGCTCTGCAAGCGGGACGACCACGGACGAGACGTCGGGGAAGCTCTGCTCCCAGACCGGATCCTGGATCACGATCGGGACGACCTCCCAGGGCAGCTCCACGATCATCGCCCACGCATCCGCAGAGGGCATGTTCAGGAAGTCCGAGAGGATGAAGACGAAGGTGCCTGCGGGAAGCGCCCGGCGAAGCGGTGCGAGAAACTCGAAGGCGCGCGTCAGGTTGTCCGTCGGTGCGAGGTAGTTCGGCCAGAGAAGGTGCGACTCCTTGACGCGCCAGAAGTCCGTCTGGCCATGCGGCGGCCGCCAGAACGGCGGGCCGTTGCCGTTGCCGTCCTGGCCGTTCGCGAAATCGAGGTAGCCGATCAGCCCGCGCGCCTTCGCGGTGCTGTCGGCGATCATCGAGCCCGTCTCGAACACGACCGAGGGCTTCGACAGCCACGGGTAGCCGGCCGGGTAGAGCGCCATGGCCGGGCGCCGGTCGCAGACGAGCACGACCCTCGGCGCCTCCTCGGCGTAGCGCTCACGAACGATGAACTCGTCCGTGCCGTGCGCGGCGGAGAGCTTCGCCGACGCGGCCCAGTCGATCGCATCGACGTCGTCGCCGGGCTGGTACGGCCGGGAGCTTGCGACGTCGGATCCCTTGCCCCGCTTGGCGCTGTGCGCGCTTCCGAAGGCAAGGCCGATCAGCCGGCGGCGCGGAACGAGCGGGAAGCTGAGCTCAGTCGGCCCGCTCACCGTGCGAGAGGCGGACGACCTCGCCGTCGCCGCCCAGGGATGCCTCCGGACGCGGCACCGCGCGGAGGCAGCGCGAGCGGAAGTCCTCCAGCGCCTGCGTCCGCCCGATCTTCCGCAGCTCGACGAGGAAGGACGGAGTGAACAGGATCCTGTGGCCGACCACCGGCAGGAAGAGGAGCTCGATGTCTTCCGGGAGGACGTAGTCGCGCCCGGACAGGAGCGCCCAGCTGCGTGCGGCGCGCTCGAGCGCGAGGCTCCCGCGTACCGACGCGCCGATCGCGACGATGTCGAGCTCGCGCGTTACCCGGACGAGGTCGATGATCCAGCGCTGCAGCAGGTCGTCGACGTACACGTGCGTCGTCGCCTCCTGCAACTCAGCGATGTCTTCGACCTGGACGGCCGTCGCGAGGTCGCCGAGCGGGTGGCCGTGCAGCTGGTCCCGCACGATGTTCAGCTCGTCGTCGCCGCCGGGGTAGCCGAGGGCGGTCCGGATGAAGAAGCGGTCGAGCTGGGCCTCCGGCAGCGGGAACGTCCCCTCGAGCTCGATCGGGTTCTGCGTCGCGAGCACGATGAACGGCTCGCGCAGCTCACGCGTGACGCCGTCGATCGTCACCTGGCGCTCGGCCATCGCCTCGAGCAGCGCCGACTGGGTCTTCGGCATCGCGCGGTTGATCTCGTCGACGAGCACGACGTGGGCGAAGATCGGCCCGGCCCGGAACTCGAAGTCGCGCGTCTGCTGGTTCCAGATCGAAAGACCCGTCACGTCCGTCGGCTGGAGGTCGGGCGTGCACTGGATGCGCGACGGCTCCGCGCCCTCGATCGACTGGGCGATCGCGCGGGCGAGCACCGTCTTCGCCGTTCCCGGAACATCTTCGAAGAGGACATGCCCCTTGCAGGCGAGGGCGGCGAGGACGAGCTTGATCTCCTCGCGCTTGCCGCGAATCGCGAGCTCGATGTTGTCCAAGAGGCGACCGGCGACCTCGACGGCGCGTTCGAGCCGCTCGTCTGTGCGTTCGGCGGTCGGCCCGACGCTACTCATCGATGCTCCGAATACTCGTTCAGGGCTCGTTCAGGTTCCATTAAGGGGCCTCGCTTGGGGGTCGTCGTGGGGTCCCGATGTTCTTAGACGTTAAATCTCACGTTCAAGACGTCGCCATCTTGTACCTCATACGCCTTGCCTTCGAGGCGCTGGACGCCGCGGCGAGCGGCCTCGGCGCGGGAGCCGGCCTCGACGAGGTCCCTCCAGCCGATCACCTCGCAGCGGATGAAGCCACGCGCGATGTCGGTGTGGATCGTGGCCGCAGCGTCGAGCGCGGTCGCGCCTCGCCGCAGCGTCCACGCGCGCGCCTCCTTCTCCCCCGCGGTGTAGAAGACGACGAGCCCGAGCGTCTCGGCGAGCTGACGGACGACCTCCTCGAGGGCGGAGCCGGCTCCGTCGCGGAACTGCGCCGCCTCCTCATCGGGGAGCTCGCGGAGCTCGGCCTCGAGCGCGAGGTCGGCCCCGCCGGGACCGTTGACGATCGGGATCAACGGCTTCGCGGTCAGCGGCTCGAGCTCCCGAGGCAGCTCTTCGCGCCAATCGCGCAACGGCCGCTCTTCGTCGACGTGCGCGAGCAGCCGCTCGAGGTTCGCGACCTCGGCGCGCAGCTCCGGGCTGCCCGACTTCGCGTCTTTGCGAACGCGCTCGAGCCGGCGCGCGACGTGGTCGCGGTCGGCGACGAGCAGCTCGAGGTCGAGCGCCTGGAGCTCAAACGGATCCCGGACGACCGCGAGCAGGGCGTCGGCGCGCCGGACGCCGCCGAGCTGTGCCTCGGCCGTCCCGGGGACGTCGATCAGCTCGATCGTCGCGGGCGTCCGCTTCTCGGATCCCTCGACCGCGGCGACGGCGTCGAGCCGCTCATCCGGAATCGCCGCGACACCGACGTGCGGCGTCCCGTACGCCTCCGGCACGACGCCGGTCAATGCCGTGAACAGCGTGGTCTTGCCCGCGCCCGGAGGGCCGACGATCCCGACGTTCAGCGGCATGCCGCCGTTTTACCGCCCGCGGTTAACGGGTGACGTGCTTCTGCAGCGAGGCGAGGGCGCGATGCTGGAGGGACTTCACCGCCCCCTCCGTCTTGCCGAGGATCGCCGCGCTCTCGGCGTTCGAGAAGCGAAAGACGAACTTCAGCGTCAGCACTTGGCGCTGCTCCGGTGAGAGCTGGTCGATCAGCTCGAGCATGCTCGTCTGGCCGAGCGAGACGAGCGCCTGCTCCTCCGCCGAGGTCTCCTCGCCGCGCATGGCTTCGGGAATGTCCTCCTCCGGCTGCCACCGGCGGTTGGCGCGGAAGTGGTCCATCGCGAGGTTGTGCGCGATCCGGAAGAGCCACGCCGAGAACGGGACCGAGCGCCACTGGAACCGGCCGATCGCCTCGAGCATCTTCACGAACGTCTGCGTCGTCAGGTCTTCGGCGTCGTGGCGGCTGCCGACGCTCATGTGGAGGTAGCTGTAGATGCGATCGAAGTGGAGGAGGTAGAGCTCCTCCAGAGCGGCGCGGTCGCCCTGCTGCGCGCGTTCGACGAGACCGCGGACTCCGCCGTTCTCTTCACGCCGCCTCACGGCAGGCGCGGCCGCAATTCCATTGTCCCGCACGGTCAGTGGATGCCCGCCAGCCGGGCGATCGTAACGCTAGCTCATGAAGCCGAGCCGGCCCTCGCGCGCGAAACGCTTGAGGTACACGACCCGGCCCAGCGCGACGGTGTAGCGGCCGTCCTCGGCGTCGAGGACGAGCGTGCCGCCCTTGCCGGCATCCAGCGCGCCCTCGAGCTCGTCGGCGGCGATCGCGGTCACGAGCGCGCTCATGATCTGGCTCCCCTCGAAACCGATCTCGATCCGCGTGTCGTGCTCGTTAGTCGCCATCGCTGACCAGCTCTGAGAGTACGCCGTGGGCGGCATCGGGATGGACGAAGGCGACCTGAAGGCCGAAGAGCCCGGCGCGCGGCTCCATGTCGATCAGCTCGGCGCCGTCGTCGGCGAGCTGTCGAAGTGCACCCGGGAGGTCGGCGACCTCGTATGCAACGTGGTGCACGCCGGGGCCGCGCTTCGCGAGGAACTTGCCGACGGGCGTCTCCGCGCCGAGCGCCGACATCAGCTCCACGCGCCCATCGCCAAGGCGAAGCGACACGGCCTCGACGCCCTGGTCGTCGAGGGTGCCCCGTTGCTCGACGGCGCCGCCGAAGAGCCGTTCGTAAGTGCCGACGGCCTCGTCGAGGTCCTCGACGGCCATTCCGACATGGTGAATCCGCAGGGCCTCCACCGGCCCGATGCTAGTTCGAACGACCAAACCGGCAGAGCCGGCATGGTCTTCGCCGGTCGGCGCTGCTCGGCGCCTCAGGCCTGCTCGCGCTGCGGCAGGACACGGACGGTGCCCACCGTCTCGCTCGAGCGCGACTCGGGCTCGACATCGGCGAGCAGGCTCTCGAGGTCGGCGCGGCTGAGGGTTTCCCGCTCGAGCAGACCGCCCGCGACCCGGTCGAGCGCCGCGCGATGCTTCTCGAGCAACCGGATCGCCTCGTCGTACGCGCCGTCCGTGAGGCGCCCCTGCTCCTTGTCGCGGAGCCGCTTGGTCTCCTCCGAGAGGGCGTAGTTGTCGGCTCGCATCGTCCGTGAGGCGACGCCCTCTCCCATGCCGAACTCGAAGACCATCGCGCGGGCGAGCGTGGTTACCTTCTCGAGGTCGCTGGCGGCGCCGTTCGTGACCCGGCCGAAGACCACGTGCTCCGCGGCCCGGCCGGCGAGACCGATCTTCATCCAGTCGACGAGCTCCTCGCGCGTGTGGAGGTAGCGCTCCTCCTCCGGCAGGTGGAACGTGTAGCCGAGGGCCTCGCCGCGGGCGACGATCGTGGCCTTCTGGACGGGATCGCCCATGAGATACGCCATCACCGCGTGACCCGCCTCGTGGTAGGCCAGGATCCGCTTCTCCTTCTCCGTGACGACGCGGCGCTGCTGGAGGCCCGCGACGACGCGTTCCATCGCGGCCTCGAAGTTGGCCGCAGTGATGTCGTCACGTCCTTCGCGACCGGCGAAGATCGCCGCCTCGTTGACGATGTTCGCGAGGTCTGCACCGGTCAGGCCCGCCGTCTGTCGCGCGACGGTGTGGAGGTCGACATCCGGGCCCAGCGGCTTCCCGCGGCTGTGCACCTTGAGGATCTCCTCGCGGCCGGCGAGGTCGGGCGGCGAGACCAGGATCTGCCGGTCGAAGCGGCCCGGGCGCAGGAGCGCCGGGTCGAGGTTGTCGAGGCGGTTGGATGCGCCCATGACGATGACCTGACCATCCGTCTTGCTGAACCCGTCGAGCTCGACGAGCAGCTGGTTCAGCGTTTGGTCGTGCTCGCGGTCCCCGCCGCCGCCGCCGGTGCGCTTCATCCCGACAGCGTCCAACTCGTCGATGAAGACGATCGCCGGCGAGTCGTTCCGCGCCTGCTCGAAGAGCTTCCGGATTCTCGCCGCTCCGAGGCCGGCGAACATCTCGACGAAGGCGGAGGCGCTCTGGGAGTAGAAGCTCGCGCCGGACTCGTGTGCGACCGCTTTGGCGAGCAGAGTCTTGCCCGTACCGGGCAGGCCGTGAAGCAGGATGCCTTTCGGGACCCGCGCACCGAGGCGCTCGAAGCGCTTGGGGTTGCGGAGGAAGTCGACGACCTCGCGCATCTCGGCCTTCGCCTCATCGAGCCCGGCGACCTCGTCCCAGCCGACCGCGCTGAGCGAGCTCTGCTTGACCTGCGTGGTCTTCACCCGCGGCATCACCTGCAGGGTGCGCCAGAGCAGGTAGATGATCAGGCCGAACATGACGATCGGGAGCCAGATGAACATGATGCTCCCGACCGCCCGAAGCACCTCCACCAGGTCGAACGGCATGGACCGCCTATCGGCAGATGCCGCCGAGAGGTAAAGGCTTCGATCCGAGGGGGCCGTTGCCCGACTAGCCTGGAGGCGTGCGCGAGCTCCCCCTACCGCCACATTACGATCCCGGCCGCGTCGGCGAGATCTGGCGCGTGCCCTACCAGGAACGCGCCGACGCCGCGCATGCGTGGGCGGCAGAGCACGGCCTCCGCGCAGCGCTCGAGAACGGCTTCCGGATCTGCCTCGTGCTGGTTGACGTGCAGAACACCTTCTGCATCCCGGGCTACGAGCTCTTCGTCGCCGGCCGCTCAGGAACGGGCGCGGTCGACGACAACCGCCGCCTGTGCGAGTTCCTCTATCGCAACCTCGCCTTGGTCACCGCGATCATCCCCACCCTCGACACCCACCAGGCGATGCAGATCTTCCACGCCGCCTGGCTCGTGGATGCCGAAGGCCGCCATCCCGACCCCTACACGCTCGTGGCCGCCGACGACGTCGAGTCCGGGCGCTGGCGGGTCAACGCGGCGGCGGCGGAGAGCGCCGGCATCGAAGCGGACTACGCCCAGCGGCAGCTCCTCGACTACACGAGGAGGCTGGCGGAGCGCGGCAAGTACGAGCTGACGATCTGGCCCTACCACGCGATGCTCGGCGGGATCGGCCACGCCCTCGTGCCCGCGGTCGAGGAGGCCGTGTTCTTCCACACGATCGCCCGCTCCAGCCAGCCTGCATTCGAGGTCAAGGGGGACAACCCCCTCACCGAGCACTACTCGATGCTGGAGCCGGAGATCACCGAGGGACCGGACGGTGAGACGATCGCGGGCAGGAATGACCTGCTGATCGAGCAGCTCCTGCTCTACGACGCGATCGTCGTCGCAGGCCAGGCGAAGAGTCACTGCGTCGCGTGGACGATCGACGACCTGCTCGAGGGCGATGACGAGCGTGAGCGTGCGCTCGCGCCTCGGACGTACCTGCTCGAGGACTGCACGTCGCCGGTCGTCGTGCCGGGGTTGGACTACACCGACGAGGCCGACGCCGCATTCGAGCGCTTCGCCGCGGCCGGCATGCACGTCGTGCGCTCGACGGAGCCGATCGAGACCTGGCCGGGGATCCCCGCGCCCGTCAGCTAACGAGCTCGAGGCGCGGGTTGGGGCGGTACCAGCGCCCCGCCTTCGCCGACGGACGGCCGTCGGTGAGCACGACGTCGGCGGTGAAGTCGTTCTCGCCGCGGATCAATGCCGAGCCGACGCCGTAGGAGTCGACGGGCACGTCGCGGTTCTCGAACTCGCGGATCCGGTCCGCGTTCATGCCGCCGGAGACGTCGATCCTCACGCGCTCGAAGCCGTCGCGGTCCAGCGCCTCTCGCACCTTCCGCACCAGCCGCTCGTTGACGCCGCGCGGGTCGAAGTCGCCCATTTCGCTCCAGAGCGAGCGGTCGACCATGGTGCGCGACGTGTCGAGCCGCACGCCCCACAGCCGGTCGCCCAGCGCGCGCGCCACCTCGAGCGCGGTACCGACTGAGTCGTTCTCGAAATCGACGAGGACGACGATGTTCGTGTCGGCGTCGGTGTGCTCCATGAACTTCGTCGCCGCCAGGACGCTGTTGCCGCCGTAGGACGAGATCAGCGCATGCGGCACGGTTCCGATGGCCTTACCGCCCCACCAGGATGCGTTCGCCTCGGTGGTCACGCCGATCGGTGCGCCGATCGTCGCGCCGGCGACGTGTGCCGCGTACCCGTCCCCCGTCTGGACGCGATGGTGGTCGTAGCGGGCGGGCATGAAGATGATCGGCTTTCCATTCGCGGCCTCGACGACGCGCTTCACGTTCGTCGCGATCATCGTGCGGCGCGCCAGCACGCCGAGGTAGAGCGTCTCGAGGTGGGCAAAGCCCGTGTAGTCGCCCTCGATCGTCATCGCCGTCTCCCATGGCGCGACCTCGTCGCCCTCGTAGAGCGCGTGAACCGTGAGGCCGTCCCAGTCTTCGGCGCAGAGCCTCAAGATCGCGAGCGCCTCGTCGATGCCGGCGAGCACGGAGTGCCGCTTCTGGAAGACCTGCATCACCACCCGCGGGTGGCGGCCGTCCTCGAGCAGCACCCGGCGCGTGCGGTTGAAGTACTCGTCGGTGTAGTAGCCCTCCCGCATCTTCTCGACCGGGAGGTCGAAGATCTCCGGCGGAAGCCGCTTGCCGCGCGTCTCAACGGTCACGGCCGGACGGTCCGACTCCGTATCGGTCGACGGGTCATTGCAGACGGCCGCGCGGGCAGAGCCCGCACGGTCTGAACGAGACACCGCAAGCGAGGTCTCAGGCCTGCTCCTCCAACCGCAGGCACTCCGTGAGCGCCGCCTCCGCCACTTCGAGCTGCTCGGGTGTCGGCTCCTCGGTCGCCAGCCGGTGCTGGAGCTCGTGGCCCGGCTTCGCCAGCAGCTTCGTCATGCGGCTGTCTGGGTGGCGCGCCATCCACGCAAACACCTCGGTCGAGGTGGCGAGCGCGCCGAGGGCAGCGGCGGCCCGCGCAGGGCCGCGCATGTTCTCGGGGGCCTTCGCCGCGAGCGTGTTCCCCGCGGCCATGGTCACGAGCAGCGGGCCGACGAGGTGTGAGCCACAGCGCTCGTGCTCCTTATCTCGCGGCTCCCCGTGCTCGTAGGTGCCGATCGAGATGTGCTCGGCGCCGTGGTAGGCGGCGATCGTCGTGCCGCGAAGCGCGACTGCAGCGGGCGCGAGCGACGCCAACCCCGCAACGAGCTCCTTGGCGGCAGGCCCGAGTGCCGTGCGTCGGACGAGCTGCGTGACCACCGCGCCGGCCGCCATCGCAACCATGACGGCGGGCCGCTCGAAGGGCAGCCGCGCCTCCGGGAGGCGGCGGCGCACCTCCGGGAGCAGCGAGAAGACCTCCAGCACCCGCGCCGGGCCCCGAAGCAGCGGCTGCTCCACGCGCGCCGCGCGGAACCGCTTCAGCGCGGATGCCTGCTTCAGCGTCCCGTCGGGAAGGCGGACCGCGCAGGCCCACGCGTTCGGCCCGTGCACGAGCACGCCGTTCGCGAGCGCCATCCCGCCGAGCCTGACCTTCTCCTCAGGCACGCGGTTACCGTAGCGAGGACATCGCGGCTGCCGCGTGCCGGAGGAACCGCACGCCGAGCTCGAGGTCTTCGAGCTCGATCCGCTCGTCGGCCGAGTGGATCAGCCGCGCGGCGAGCTCGGACTCCATCGTCCGCATCGGAAAGAACCCGTAGGCGACAGTCCCGAACGCCTCGCGCATCCAGTGGCTGTCCGTGAAGCCGGAGAGCAGCAACGGCACGGTGGCGGCTTCCGGCTCGAGCTCATCGACGAACGACTCCACGACGTCCCACAGCGGCGAGTCGACCGGCGAGCGCGTCCCACCCTGCGCCTCGATCCACTCGAGGTCGTACTCACCGCCCCCCAAGAGCTCCGCGAGCTTGGCCTCGACCTCCTGCTGGGTGTGCCCCGGGAGGATCCGGCAGTCCACGGTGATCTCGCAGCGGTTGGGGATCACGTTCCGCTTTTCGGACGCGCTGATCATCGTCGGCGAGAGCGTCGTTCCGAGCAGCGGGTCGATGATGTCGCCGGCCATCGGGTGGACGGCGCGCGCCGCCGTGATCACCTCGGCCGGAGGCGGGACGCCGCCGCAGACGGCGCGCAGGAACGCCTCGACCTCCGGGCCGACCTCCGGCTCGTCCTCGAACTCACCGAGCCGCTCGACGAGCG
>Ga0126313_10001481_pt1 | contig 12462 bp, 11 predicted proteins | sample Plot105A_FD_89954 | JGI IMG/M metagenome (GOLD analysis project Ga0126313, IMG submission 89954) | Serpentine soil microbial communities from UC McLaughlin Reserve, CA, USA - Plot105A | ecosystem: Environmental > Terrestrial > Soil > Grasslands | place: USA: UC McLaughlin Reserve, Lake County...
CGCTGCCACCCTGCAGCTCGTGGTCGATGGCGAGGTCCTCGACGTTGACCCCGGCGGCCCCGAGCGCGTGGAACACCGCGGCCAGGCTGCCCGGCCGGTCGGCGACGTGCACCACGACCTCGCGCAGGCCCCTCGGCGAGGCGCCGGGCTTGGTGGGGATGCGCAGGCGGGCGGCGCGGGCCGCCGCCAGCTCCTCCCGCAGGGCGGTCCGGTCGCCGGCGGCGATCAGCTCGCGCAGGACCTCCAGCCGCTTGGCCAGGACGTCGAGGGCGGCCACGATGCTCGGCCCGTTGGTGGCGCAGATGTCCACCCAGACGTCCGGGTCGCTGGCGGCCACCCGGGTGGTGTCCCTGAAGCCGCTTGCGACCAGGCGCCGGAGGGCGGCCGGGGACTCGACCTGCGCCACCGCGCCCATCAGGGCGGTGGCGGCGAGCTGCGGCAGGTGGCTGGCGAAGGCGGCCACCTGGTCGTGCAGGTCGGGGTCGAGCATCAGCGGCCGGCCACCCAGGTCGCGCACGAAGGCCGTCAGCCGGCGCAGCGCCTGGTGGTCGACGTGGGCGGCGGGGGTGAGCACCCACGCCGCGCCGTGGAACAGGTCGGCCCTGGCCGCCATGGCGCCGCGCTCCTCGGAGCCCGCCATGGGGTGGCCGGGGATGACCCGGCGAAGGCTTGTGGACGATCTCTCAAGTTCCGCTAGAAGGTGTGATTTGGTGCTGCCGACGTCGGTGAGCACCGCCTGCGGGTTGACCGCGTGGGCGCGGGCGAGCACCGCGGCGAGCGCCCGCACCGGCGTGGCGGCGACGACCAGGTCGGCGCCCTCGGCCGCCTCCTCCACCGACCGGGCCTGGCGGGTGATCGCCTCGCGGTCAAGGGCGTCGCGCAGCGCTCGGCGGTCCCGGTCGGCCCCGACCACCTCGGCCACGCCCGCGGCCCGGGCGGCGAGGCCCACGGAGGCGCCGAGCAGCCCGGTGCCGACGATCGCCAGCCGCCGCGGCCAGCCGCTCGTCGAGGTCATCGGCCCGTCCGGGGGCAGCGGCCCGGTCCTGCAGGTCCTGGTGGGGTCATCGGCTCGCTCTCTGGAGGCGGTCGCGGGGCATCGGGTCACTCCGCGAGGTCGTCGCGCAGGTGCCTGGCGCGGTGCAGGTAGACGTGGCGCAGGTTCGCCCGCTGGCGGGTCGAGTAGCAGTGGATCAGGACGCGGACGGTGCTCGGGTTGCCGCCGGTCACGTCCAGCTCGCGGGCGCAGAGCAGCGGCACGTCGCCGAGGCCCAGCGAGCGGGCGGCCAGGGCCGGGAACTCGCTGTGCAGGTCCCCGGTGGCGGTGAAGATGATGGACACCAGCTGGTCGTGCTCGACGTCGTTGCGTTCCAGCAGGGCGGCCAGCAGCTCGCGGGTCCGCTCCAGCAGCGCCTCGCGGGTGTCGGCCTCGACCGTGGTCGCCCCCCGCAGCGCCACCAGCCGCTCGGCGGTCACCGGTGGCCTCCGCCCCGCGGCCGCGGGCCTGGATCCCGCCACCGCCCGGCGGGAGACAAATCGACAAAGAGATTCATAGACCGACCGCCTGGTAGAGGCTGCGGACCTCGTCGGGCCGCAGGGCCCGGAACTCCCCCGGCGCCAGGCCGGTCAGCCGGATCGGGCCCACGGCGGTCCGCACCAGCCGGCGGACCGGGGCGCCGACGGCGTCGAGCAGCCGCCGCACCTCCCGGTTGCGCCCTTCGACGAGGCCCACCTCGACCATGCGGCGCCGGCCGGAACCGGCGACGACCCGCACCCGGACGGGCCTGGCCGGGCCGTCCTCCAGCTCGACGCCCTGCCGGAGCCGCGCCGGGGCGGCCGCGGGCAGCCGCTCGACCTCGGCCAGGTAGCGCTTCTCCACCCCGTAGCGGGCGTGGGTGAGCCGGTAGGCCAGCGGCCCGTCGTTGGTGAGCAGCAGCAGCCCCTCGGTGTCGCGGTCCAGGCGTCCGATGGGGAAGACCCTCGGCTGGTCGGGCACCAGGCCGACGACCGTCGGGCGCCCGGAGGGGTCGGCCGCGGTGGTGATGACGCCGGCCGGCTTGTTGAGCAGCCAGTAGCGGCGACGCTCGTCCAGCACGACGCGGGAGCCGTCGACCGCGACCCGGTCCCGGGCCGGGTCCACCCGGCGGCCCAGGTCCTGGACGACCTCGCCGTCCACCGACACCCGGCCGGCGCGGACCAGCTCCTCCACCGCGCGCCGCGAGCCGAGCCCGGCCCCGCTGAGCGCCTTGTTGAGCCGGAGCAGCCCGCCGTCGCCGCCCTCCCCTGCCGCCCCCTGGCGCCGGGCCGGTTCCGCCCGGCCGCGGGCAGGCGGGGCGCCACGGCCGCGGGCGGTGGACGCGACCCGGTCGGCCGCCCCCGCACCGCGCTGGCGCCGGGTGGAGGAGCCGGCGGCGCCGCGGGACCGCGGGGAGGCGGCGGCGGCCCGGCGGGAGCCGGGATCCTGCCCGCGGGCGCGGCGGGAGCCGGGGTCCTGCCCGCGGGCGCGGGGGGAGCCGGGGTCCTGCCCGCGGGCCCGGGGGGAGCCGAGATCCTGCCCGGCCTGGCGGCGCCCGGCGCCCTTGCCGGCGTCGCGGCCGGGCCGCGCCGGCCTGGCCTCCTTGGAGGGGCTCACGGTTGCTCCTGGAGCTCGACCAGGTCGACCCCCTCCGGCAGGTAGTCCTTGATCGGCGGCAGCTGGTCGAGACCGTTCAGGCCGAGCTGCTCGAGGAAGGCGGGGGTGGTCCCGTACAGCGTGGCCTGCCCGGGCCCGTCGTCGCTGCCGACCTTCTGGATCAGCCCGTGGGCGAGCAGCGTGCGGAACACCCCGTCCACGTTGACGCCGCGCACGGCGGCGACCTGGAAGCGGGTCACCGGCTGCCGGTAGGCGATGACGGCCAGCGTCTCCTGCGCCGCACGGGTGAGCCGGCCCTGCTGCCCGGCGCGGAGGAACGCCTCGACCGCGTCGCCGGCGGCCGGGTTGGTGTACAGCCGCCAGCCGCCGGCGATCGCCCGCAGCACGAAGCCGCGGCCGTCGCGGGCGTACTCCCCCGCCAGCTCGACCAGCAGCTGCTCCACCCGGGACAGCCGGTCGCCCACCACCTCGGCGAGGACGCCGGCGGGGACCGGCTCGTCGGCGACCAGCAGGATCGCCTCCAGGTTGCGCCGCACCCAGCCGCGGTCGTCGAGCTCCACGGCGTCGAACGCCTCGTCGGGGGGCCACGGGCCCGCGCCGGCGCGCTCCCCGGGGCCAGGGGGATCCGGGTCGGAGGGCCCCGCGCCGGTCGGACCCGCGCCGGGGGGCTCGGGCCCGGCAGCCCGCGGGTCGGCGGGGGGCGGGCCGGTGGGGATGTCGGTCATGTGGGCTCCTCGACCAGGATGGCGGCCGGCTCGACGGCCTCGCCGCCCGTCCAGCGCACGGCGATGTCGCCGAAGGTGGCCGTCTGCTCGATCTCGACCAACGATCGCTTGTACAGCTCCAGGAGGGCAAGGAGGCCGACGACGACCTCGATCGGCACGGCCTGCTTGCCGACCAGGTCCTCGAAGCTGCTGCTGCCGCGCTGGCGCAGGCGCTCGGCCAGGTCCGCGACCGCCTCGGCGACCGAGAGCTTCGGCGGCGCGACGTGGGTGGTGGTGACCTCCGGCGGCGGCGTCGGGGTGAGCGCCGCCGCCGCCATGCGCGCCAGCTCCTCGGGCTCGACGCCGGCGAGCAGGTCCGGGGCGATCCCCTTCAGGACGTCCTCGGCGCCGACCCGGCGCGGGAGGTAGGCGGCCTGCTCGGCCAGGCGGGCGGCGAACAGCTCCGCCACCTGCTTGTACGCCCGGTACTGGAGCAGCCGCGCGAAGAGCAGGTCCCGCTCCTCCAGCGCCGCCTCGGCCTCGTCGGGGTCGGCGTCCGGCGCCGGCAGCAGGCGGGCGGCCTTCAGCTCGAGCAGGGTGGCGGCGACCACCAGGAACTCGGTCGCCACCTCCAGGTTGAGCTGCCGCATCCGGCGGACCTCGGCGAGGTAGTCCTCGGTGATGCGGGACAGCGAGACCTGCCAGATGTCCACCCGCTGGCGCGCGATCAGGTGCAGGAGCAGGTCGAACGGCCCCTCGAACACCTCGGTCCTGACCACGTAACCCATATGTCTACTTGTCTACTTGTTGCCGAATGGACGATTCCTGGAGCGGCGGCCGGCCGGGGTGGCGGCCGGGCCCGGCCGGTCGCGACCGGGCCGGCCGATGGTAGCCAGCGCCCGCCGCCGCGGACAACGCGCGGCGGCACGACAACCGGCCTGAGCACGGCGTTGTGGCGTGGTAAGGTCCATCGACCGCACGTCCATCATCCCAGACGGAAACGCGCTGTCGCGGTTCCACCGGCGGGATGCCATCCCTTGCCTGGTTCGCCCGCGTGCCCGCCGGCCCGCGGCATGCGCCACGAACACGAGGTCGCACCCGCGATGCGCTGGACAGAGCTGTTTGCACCAACCCTCAGGGAGAACCCCGGCGGCGCCGATTCCGCCAGCCACCGGCTGCTGCTGCGGGCCGGCTACATCCGCCAGCTCATGGCCGGCCACTATTCGCTGCTGCCGCTGGCCATGCGGGTGCGGGCCAAGATCATCGAGGTCATCCGCGAGGAGATGAACCGCATCGGCGGCCAGGAGTTCCTGCTGCCGGCGATGCACCCGGCCGAGGTCTGGCAGCGGAGCGGTCGCTGGACGCTCATGGGCGAGGAGATGTTCCGCCTGCGCGACCGCAAGGGCGCCGACCTCGCGCTCGGCATGACCCACGAGGAGATCTTCACGCTGCTGGCGCTGGAGCTGAGCTCCTACCGCGACCTGCCGCAGCTCTGGTACCAGTTCCAGACGAAGTTCCGCGACGAGCCGCGCCCGAAGTCCGGCCTGCTGCGGGTGCGGGAGTTTACCATGAAGGACTCCTACAGCTTCGACCTGGACGAGGCCGGCCTGGACCGCTCCTTCGAGCTGCACCACGAGGCGTACAGCCGCATCTTCGAGCGCCTGGCGATCCCCTTCATCCCGGTCCAGGCCTCGAGCGGGACGATGGGCGGCACCGTCTCGACGGAGTTCATGGCCCCCTGCGCGGCGGGCGAGGACGACATCGTCAGGTGCCCCAACGGCGACTACGCGGCCAACGTGGAGAAGGCCACCTCGCCGGTGGCGCCGGTCGAGGACCCTGCCGAGGTGCCGCCCGTCGAGCGGTTCGCGACCCCCGGCGTGCAGACGATCGCCGACCTGGAGGCGGCGCCCTACGGGGTGCCCGGCGAGCGGCAGGTGAAGACGCTCGCCTACGTCCTGGACGGCCAGCTCACCCTGGTGCTGCTGCGCGGCGACCACGCCCTGGTCGAGCAGAAGCTGGTCGACCAGACCGGCACGACGGCCATCCGTCCGGCCCATCCCGACGAGGTCAGGGCCGCGCTCGGCGCCTCGCCGGGCAGCCTCGGCGCCGTCGGCGTGCGGGAGCTGCCGGTGCTCGCCGACATCGCGCTGCAGGGCCGCCGCGACATGGTGACCGGCGCCAACGCCGACGGCTTCCACCTCCGGCACGTCGACGTCGAGCGCGACATCGGCGTGACCCGCTGGCTGGACCTGCGGCGCGTCGGCGACGGCGACCCGTGCCCATGCTGCGGCCGGCCGCTGGAGCTGCTGCGGGCCATCGAGATCGGCCACATCTTCAAGCTCGGCCGCAAGTTCAGCGAGGCGCTCGGCGCCAGCGTGCTCGACGACCAGGGCAAGGCCCGCACGCCCATCATGGGCAGCTACGGGATCGGCGTGGAGCGGGCGATGGCCGCGATCGTGGAGGTCCACCACGACGAGGCCGGCATCGTCTGGCCGTTCCAGGTCGCCCCGTTCCAGCTCGCGGTGGTGCCGCTGGCCAGGGGCGACGCCCGCGCCGCCGAGGTCGCCGAGCAGCTGTACGAGGAGCTCGCCGCCGGTGGGGTCGAGGTCCTGATCGACGACCGGCCCGACCATCCCGGCGCCAAGCTCACCGACGTCGAGCTGGTCGGCATCCCCTACCGCCTGGTGGTCGGCCCGCGCGGCCTGGCCGAGGGCGTGGTGGAGCTGACCACCCGCCGCACCGGCGACACGGTCAGGGTCCCCCTCGAGGAGGCGGTCGCCCACGTCGGCGAGGTGATCGCCAACGCCAGGGCGAAGCCGACCGGCGTCCAGGACCTGCTCAGGTGAGGCCGACCAGGCCGTAGAGGAAGCGGGTGATGGCCCGGAACAGGGGCGTCAGCAGGTTCGGCGCCAGGATTAGCAGGCCGAGCAGCAGGAAGATGCCGTACTGGTCGAGGAAGTAGACGATGTTCTGCCGCGACGGCGGCAGGAAGATCGACAGCAGCCGGGAGCCGTCCAGCGGCGGGATCGGCAGCAGGTTGAACACGCCGAGGACGACGTTGAGCAGGACCAGCATCTCCAGGAGCCTCAACCTGAAGTCGACCTCGAAACCGCCGAAGGTGCCGGCGTAGAGCAGCCGGAGCGCGACCACCGCCGCCAGCGCGAGCACGAAGTTGGCGGCGGGGCCGGCCAGGCCGACCAGGGCCGCGCCCCAGCGCCGGTTGCGGAGGTGCATCGGGCTGAACTGCACCGGCCGGCCCCAGCCGATCCCGGCCAGGACGATGGCGATGCTGCCGAGGGGGTCGAGGTGGGAGATCGGGTTGAGGGTGAGCCGGCCCTGGGCCCTGGGGGTCTTGTCGCCCTGGAGCGTGGCCACCGCCGCGTGGCTGAACTCGTGGAAGGTGATCGCCACGATCACGGCGATCACGAAGGCGAAGAACAGCTGCGGGTCATCGCGCAGCCATAGCAGGGGTGAGCCCACGCCGACCTCGTTCTGGGGTGAGGACGCGGCGCCCTCCGGCGGCGCCGTTCGGCGGCCACCCTAGCACGGGCCCAGCGGTTCAGGCGCCGACGACCTCGTGGACCAGCGGCGGGGCCTGGCTCGGCCGGTCGCTCCAGCGCAGCGCGGCCAGCAGGCCGCTCGCGGCGGTCCGGGCGGCGTGCTCGTCGCGGGCCAGGATGCGGCCGACCGGCAGGCCCGCGTCGACCCGGTCGCCGAGCTTGGCGTCCAGCTCGACCGCCACCGCCGGGTCGATCTCGTCGTCCTTGCGCTGCCGGCCCGCGCCGAGGGCGGCCGCGACCTGGCCGACCGCCTCGGTTTCCACCGCCTGCAGCCAGCCGCCCGCCGGCGCCCGCACCTCGAGGGCGACCGGGGCCTGGGGCAGGAGCGAGGGGTCGTCGGCGACCCGCGGGTCGCCGCCCTGGGCGGCCACGAAGTCGCGGAACCGCTCCAGGCCCTCGCCGGCGTCCAGCGCCCGCGCGGCGTCGCGGCGCCCCTGCTCGGGGTCGGCCGCCACGCCCGCCAGCGCCGCGAGGTGGCCGGTAAGGGTGAGGCAGAGGTCGAGGAAGCGGCCTCGGCGCTCGCCCCGCAGGACCTCGACCGCCTCCCGCACCTCGACGGCGTTGCCGACCAGCTCCCCCAGCGGCTGGTCCATGTCGGTCACCAGGGCCGCGGTGCGGCGGCCGCCGGCCCGGCCGAGGTCGACGCAGAGCCGGGCCAGCTCGACCGCGGCGGCGGTCTCGCGCATGAACGCCCCCGAGCCGGCCTTGACGTCGAGCAGGATGCAGCCCGCGCCGCCGGCGAGCTTCTTGCTCATCACGCTGGAGGCGATCAGCGCCACGTTGCCGACGGTGGCGGTGACGTCGCGCAGGGCGTAGATCGCCTTGTCGGCGGGGACCAGGTCGGCGGTCTGCGCGGCCACGGCGAGGCCGATGCGCTCGACCTGGTCGAGCAGCTCCTCGGCGCCGAGGGCGACGCGGAAGCCGGGGATGGCCTCGAGCTTGTCGAGCGTGCCGCCGGTGTGGCCGAGGCCCCGCCCGGACAGCTTCACCAGCTGCAGGCCGAGCGCGGCCGACAGCGGCCCCACGACCAGCGTGGTGCCGTCGGCGACGCCGCCGGTGGAGTGCTTGTCGACCGTCGGACCGCGCAGGCGGCCGAGGTCCAGCCGGTCGCCGGAGGCGACCATGGCCTCGGTGAGCGTCTCGGCCTCGCGCCTGGTGAAGCCGCGCAGGTAGCCGGCCATGAGGAAGGCGGCCATCTGGTAGTCGGGCAGCTCACCGGCGGCGTAGGCGATGACGAAGGCGCGCAGGTCGGCGGCGGGGACCTCGCCGCCGTCCCGCTTGCGGGCGATGACGTCGACGGCGCGCAAGGTGGTGGTCACCGCGGCGCCCTACGGCTCACTTCGCGAGCCGCTTGACCAGGGTCGCGTCGGCGCCGTCGCGCTCCAGCTCGGAGAGGACCTGGGCGAGGGCCTCGCGGACGATCCGGCCCCGGTCGACCGCGATGCCGTGCTCGCGGCGCAGCAGCAGGCGGGCGTTCTCGAGGTCCATGAGCTCCTCGGTGGTGCAGTAGACGGTCACCTTCTCGTCGTGCCGCTGGCGGCCGCTCGGCGTCCGCGCGGCGGGCTGCCGGTCGTCCTGCCGGCCACCCTCGGCCGGCTGCTCGGCTCCCCTGGCCCCCCGGCCCTTCTCGATCGAGGTGACGCGGAACAGCTCGTCGGCTCCTGGCAGGCGCGCCCGACCCTTCATGACGCCAGCACCTCCTTGGCCAGCTCGCGGTACGCGACCGCCCCCGACGACGAGCCGGCATAGGTCAGGATGCTCTCACCGGCCACCGGCGCCTCGGCGAACCGGATGGTCTTGGCGATGACGGTCCGGAAGACGCGGCCGCCGAAGGCGTCCTCGACCCGTCCGAGCACCTCGCGCCCATGGACCGTCCGGGCATCGTACATGGTGGCGAGGATGCCGACGATCTCCAGGTCCGGGTTGAGCCGCTCCTGCACCTTCTCGATGGTGTCCATCAGCAGGGCCATGCCGCGCAGGGCAAAGTACTCGCACTCCAGCGGGACGAGCACGCCGTCGGCCGCGGTCAGCGCGTTCACGGTGAGCAGGCCGAGGCTTGGCGGGCAGTCGACCAGGACGTGGTCGTAACGCCCGCGCAGCGGGCGCAGCACCCGGGAGAGGGCCTGCTCGCGGGCGACCTCGCCGACGAGCAGCACCTCGGCGGCGGCCAGGTCGATGTTGGAGGGCAGCAGGTCGAGCCCGTCGAGCTTGGTGTGCTCGATGATCCCGCCCGAGTCGCCCTTGGGGTCCATGAGCAGGTTGTAGACCGTCTGGTCGAGGGCGAGCGCGTTGAGCCCGAGGCCGACCGAGAGGGCGCCCTGCGGGTCCATGTCGACCAGCAGCACCTTGTGGCCCTGCTCGGCGAGGGCGGCGCCAAGGTTGATCGCGGTGGTGGTCTTGCCGACGCCGCCCTTCTGGTTCGCGAGGGCGATGACCTTCCCCATGTCCGGCACCTCCGGCGCCCGGCAGTCGCTCGCTCTGACGCCTTATCTACAAGTCGCTAGAGCACTAGGTCGCTCCGCTGCTTCGTCGATGTAGTGATCGGTCGATGTAGTGATCGGTCGATGAGTCGCCTCGTCGACGTGGGGCGGCCGCATCTTACTCAGGCCGCCAGGGCCGAGGAAGTCCATCCGCGAGAATGTGGGCGCCCCGACCGCCACCACCCTCCGTGGCCGGCCACGCTGCGTGGTCGGCAGGCCGACGCCAGGAACTCATCGCTGCGGGAATTGTGGACAACCCCTCAACCAGGAGACGATGCGGCGGGAGCCGCTACGATCCGGGCATGCGGGACCACGAACGGCTCGACGCCGAGATCGCCGGGCACTACGCCGAGGTGCCGGAGCGGGAGCGGCTGGTGCGCGCCCCCTGGGTCCTGGAGCGCGTGCGGACCTGGGAGCTGCTGGGACGCCACCTGCCGCCGCCGCCCGGGACGGTGCTGGACGTGGGCGGGGCCGCCGGCGTCTACGCGCTGCCCCTGGCCGAGCAAGGTTACGAGGTGCACCTGGTCGACCCGGTGGCGCGCCACGTCGAGCAGGCGCTGCAGGCCTCCGCCGGCCAGCCGGCCGCGCCGCTGGCGAGCGCCACGGTCGGCGAGGCGCGGCGACTGGACCGCCCCGACGCCAGCGTCGACGCCGTGCTCCTGCTCGGTCCCCTCTACCACCTGACCGGCCGGGCCGACCGGGTCGCCGCGCTGGCGGAGGCGCGGCGCGTGCTGCGCCCCGGCGGCGTGGTCACGGCGGCGGCGATCTCGCGGTTCGCGTCGACCTACGACGGGCTGCTGCGCGGCTTCCTCGACCAGCCGGGGTTCGAGGCGATCGTCGAGCGCGACGTCCGCGAGGGCCAGCACCGCAACCCGACCGGTCGGCCGGAGTGGTTCACCACCGCCTACTTCCACCTGCCCGGCGAGCTCGTGGCGGAGCTCGCCGGCGCCGGCCTGCGGCCGCACGCCGTGGTGGCCGTCGAGGGGCCGGGCGCCGTCCTCCCCGACGTCGCCGAGCGGCTGGCCGACCCCGCCCGCCGTGAGCGGCTCCTGGCCGCGATCCGGCGGGTCGAGGCGGAGCCGAGCCTGCTGGGGGCCAGCCCGCACCTGCTGGCCGTCGCCCACCGCTGAGCGGCCGGCCGTCGGCCGTCGGCGCGGGGCGCCCGGGTCAGCGCCGCCGGCGCGGCGCCAGGTGCGACAGTGCCCGACCCCAGCGGGGGATCACCAGCAGGTGCCCTTCTCCTGGCGACACCTCCAGGCGCGCGTCGGGCAGCCGCCGCTGCCACCAGCGTCCGTGTGGCGGGCCGATCGCCGGGTCCTGCGCCGTACACAGCAGCAGGGTCCTGGCCTGGACCTCGGACGGCTGGAAGCCCCACGGCCGCAGGCAGTAGCCGGCGACGTCGGCCGCCAGGCCGACGGCGCCCTGCGCGAACGCCGCGGCGAGCATCTCGGCGAGGCGTCGGTGGGCGGCCGTGCCGGCGACCGCCTCGACCTCGGCCGGGTTGGCGCCCAGCAGCAGCAGCGCCTCGGGCGCGGACGGGTCGGCCGGGACCAACTGGGTGAACTGCTCGGCCAGCTCGGCGTGGGCGGCCGCCGGCGGCCGGGCCCGCAGCGCGGCCACCATGGCCCGCTGCGGCGGCGGGATCCACGGCACCTCCTCGTCCGGTGCCGGCGTCGCCACCACCACGACCCGGTCGACCAGGTCCGGGCGGCGGGCCGCCAGCGCCAGCGCCACCCGGCCGCCGGCCGACCATCCGGCCACCCCGGCCGGGCCGGTGCCCCGCCGGTCGAGCACCTCGGCCAGGTCGTCGGCGGCGCCCTCCACGCTCGCCCACGCGTTCGCCTCGATGGGCGCCGAGCCGCCGTAGCCGGGCCGGTCGACCGCCAGCAGCGTCACCCCCCGCGCCGCGGTCTGCTCCGGGTCGGGGTCGAACCCGCCGGCGCCTGGAGCCGCGTGGCAGAGCACCACCGTCCGCTCCCCGGCGCCGTCCGCGACGTGGTGGACCGCGACGGCCCGGCCGCCCGCCAGCCGCAGCTGCTCGACGCGCGCGTCGCCTGCCATGCGCTCAGCCTGCGCGGAGGTCGGCCGCGAACGAGCGGCCCGGCCCGACCGGGTCGACCCCGAACAGCTCGGCGACGGTGGCGCCGAGGTCGGCGAAGGTGTCGCGGTCGGGGAGGCGACGGCCGGCCGTGCCGCCGGGGCTGAACGCCACCATCGGGGTCAGCTCGCGGGTGTGGTCGGTGCCGGGCGCGGTGGGGTCGCAGCCGTGGTCGGCGGTGAGGAACAGCCAGTCGTCCTCCCCCAGCTCCGCGGCGACCGCCGGCAGGCGGGCGTCGAGGCGCTCCAGGCAGCGGGCGTAGCCGGTGACGTCGCGGCGGTGGCCGTAGACCATGTCGAAGTCGACCAGGTTGGCGAAGACCAGCGTGGGGCCGTCGGCCTGGCGCAGGAACGCGACGGTGGCGTCCAGCGAGCTGTCGTTGTCGCCGGTGTGGTCGGAGCCGGTCAGGCCGCGGCGGGAGAAGATGTCCTCGATCTTGCCGACCCCCAGGGTGTGGACGCCGGCCTTCTCCAGCGCCTCCAGCACGGTCGGGCCGGCCGGGGGCAGCGCGTAGTCGCGCCGCTCCTTGGTGCGGAAGAACGACCCGGGCTCGCCGTCGAAGGGGCGGGCGATCACCCGCCCGACCGCGTGCTCGCCCTTGAGCAGGCCGCGCGCCTGCTCGCACCAGGCGTAGAGCTGGTCGAGGGGGACCACGCGCTTGTGGGTGGCGATCTGGAACACCGAGTCCGCCGAGGTGTAGACGATCGGCCTGCCGGTGGCCAGGTGCTCCTCGCCGAGCTCCTTGATGATCTCGGTGCCGGAGGCGGGCCTGTTGCCGAGCACGCCGCGGCCGATGGCGGCGGTGAAGGCGTCGATCACCTCGGCCGGGAAGCCGTCGGGGTAGGTGGGGAACGGCGCGTCCAGCACCACCCCCATCATCTCCCAGTGGCCGGTGGTGGTGTCCTTGCCGGCCGACCGCTCGGCCATGCGGGAGACCACCGCGGCGGCGGGGTCGACGGCGGGCACCCCGGCGATCCCGGTGAGGCGCCCG
>Ga0126313_10001482_pt1 | contig 12460 bp, 12 predicted proteins | sample Plot105A_FD_89954 | JGI IMG/M metagenome (GOLD analysis project Ga0126313, IMG submission 89954) | Serpentine soil microbial communities from UC McLaughlin Reserve, CA, USA - Plot105A | ecosystem: Environmental > Terrestrial > Soil > Grasslands | place: USA: UC McLaughlin Reserve, Lake County...
AAGGCTCACCGCCACCAGCTCGCCGCCACGGCGGCCTAAACCGGCCCCCACACGGCCACAGCGCCCCCCAACCACGAACACGGCCACGGCGGCGCACCCACCGCCGTCGCCCTCACCCCGACAACCGACACCTTTGAGCGACAGCCTCCATCCGAAGCGCAAGGGAACTGGCGCGGCAGACTGATACGCGTTTTCACGCCGAAAGCAGCAGCGGTGGACCCGCTCAGCTCCGCCACTGCAGGCGACGCGAGCTACTAGCGCTGGCGCTTTAACCGATCGCACACCCTCGCTGGCGTCTGGTTTCGCGATGAGCGGTGTGCGCTACGGCGCCAGCCGGCTGACGAAGATGCTCGGCGGTCCGCCGCACCGAGCGTGGACCCGAGTGCGGGCAGGGATTGGTTGCCATCGTTGCCGAAGCCCATGTAGTCGCCGAGGAAGTAACCGCCGGCGAAGGCCGCCTCGCGGATGTTGAACGGCGCTCCGATCGGGGTCTCCTCGTTCCAGCTCGCCAGGTTGGAACAGTCCTCCGTTGCGGCGTGGCACAGTATGGAGCGCGTCGTCTGCCGACACGGTGACGATGGGCAAGATGCGCGACGCGGTTCGCGCCAGTACCGACAACGACCCGTCCTCCGGGAAGGACTTCCTCGGTGCCGGGGCCGCCGGCACCAACGTGTCGCTCACCGGCGCCCTGACCGCACCGCCGTTTAATTCTTTACCCGCCGGCATAACGGTTCAGGTAGGGTGGTGACGTCCCACCGCTTGGTGGGCTTGGTGCCCGGAGGAGGGCTCCCGGGGATGGTGCGCGCGATTTGGTATCCGGTGTTGCTCGCGCTCGTATTGTGCGTGGCGTTGCCGGCTGTTGCGAAGGGCGTGCCCCCCCAGCGGTCGCTGGGTGAGGGTGCCTGGTGTTGGTTTGCCGACCCGCGGGGCGTCCACTATGAGGGGGGGCACAGGCAGACCTACATCGGCTGGGTTGCGGGGGACGGCGACATCAAGGTCGCGGCTTTCGACCACGATTCCGGTGTCCCTACCACGGCCGTGCTGCATTCCAAGCTCCAGGTCGATGACCACAGCAATCCGGCTCTGCTGGTCTGGCCGGACGGGCGGATCGACGTGTTCTACGCCGGGCACAACGGCAATCGCATGTACTACCGGGTGACGAAGAACCCGGAGGACATCACCTCGTGGGAGCCCGAGGTGACGATGCCCACGAACACGTCGGGGCCGTATGGCTTTACCTATCCCAATCCGATCAGGCTCGGCGCCGAGGCCAAGACCTACCTGTTCTGGCGCGGGGGCAACTACAACCCGACCTTCGCGACCCGGCAGGACGGCCAGAGCGGTTGGTCGCCGGCGCGGAACCTGATCATGGTCTCCGGCCAGCGGCCGTATGTGAAGTATGACTTCAAGGGCGGCGACACGATCGGCTTTGCCTTCACCAACGCCCATCCGGCCGAGGCGAGCGACGTCAACGTCTACTTCGCCTATTACAGAAACGGCGGCATCTATAAGGCGAACGGGTCGCGAATCGCCTCGCTGGGGACGGCGATCGCACCCAGCCAGGCCGACAAGGTCTTCGACAACGCCGACAAGGTCTGGGTCCACGACATGGTCTTTGACGCGCAGGGCAGGCCGGTGATCGTCTTTGCTGACTTCGTCTCGGCGACGGACCACCGCTATCGCTACGCCAGGTGGACGGGCAGCGCCTGGGTGTCATACGAGATCACTCCGGCCGGTGGCTCGATCAGCCTCGACGGCAAGCAGCCCTATTACTCGGGCGGGATCACCCTCGACCACGAAAACCCCAACACGGTCTACCTCTCGCGCGACCTCGGCGGAATCTTTGAGGTGGAGACCTGGACCACCCCGGATGGCGGCAAGAGCTGGTCTCGAACGGCGGTGACCGCCAGTTCGAGCGCCAACAACTACCGGCCGATCTCGCCGCGTGGGCTGATCCCGTTCTCGAGCGACATGAGCGTGGTCTGGATGCGCGGGATCTATCAGAGCTACATCGCCTATCAGACCTCGATCACGGCCACCTCCGCCAATGGCGGCACCAAGCCGCCCATCGCCGACGCTGAGTGGTCTCCCCATCAGGGTCGGGCTCCGCAGAGGGTGTCTTTCGACGGCACGGGTTCCAGCGACCCGGACGGCACGGTGACCGACTGGTCGTGGGACTTCGGCGATGCCAGCAGCGGCTCGGGTTCAAGTGCGGTCCACACCTACACCCAGCCGGGCCGCTACTTTCCGAAGTTGACGGTCACCGACAACTCCGGCGCGCGGGGCGTCTTCGTTGGCGAGGTCGTGATCGACCCCGGCTCCGCACCGACGGTCGCTACCGGTGGGGCGACGGCCATCACCTCGACGTCGGCAACCCTCAACGGGTCGCTGAACCCCCAAAACCAGGCCACCAGCTACCACTTCGAGTACGGGACCACCAGCGGCTACGGCTCGGCAACCCCGAATCAAGCCCTGTCGGCGTCGGACAGCACAAGCCACGCCGTCTCCGCGGACGTCAGCGGACTCACTCCCGGCGCGACCTATCACTACCGCCTCGTCGCGAGCAATGCGTCCGGGACGACGGCCGGGGACGACCGGACCTTTACCGCCACCCCGGCCCCCACCAGCCGGTACCGCGACGCCGTGTTCGCCACCAGCGGCGTGGCTGGGTACTGGCGGCTAGGAGAGCAAAGCGGCACCACCGCCGCAGATGAGACCAACGCCGCCCCGGGCAGCTACCTGGGCGGCTACACGCTCGGCCAACCGGGCGCACTCGCCGGAGACGCGAACACCTCGGTGACCTTCGACGGGATCGGAGGCGAGATGAGCGCGCCCGGACCCGCCCTGCCGGCCACAGCCGGGTCGCTGGAGGGCTGGTTCAACTGGCAAGGCGGCGTGGCCCTGATGCGCGACGGCACCACCGCCGGCGGCTGGATCCTGGCCTACGACAGCGGCGGGTCGCTCTATTACCGCCTCGGCGGGACATCCTTCAACACCGGCCTGACAACGGCCTCGGTCCGCAACGGCTGGCACCACTTCGTCGCCACCACGGACGGCGCCAACGTCGCCTTTTACCTCGACGGGCAGCTCAAGCACACCGCCACCGGAGCGGGCACCGCCGCACTCACCATGCCCTGGCACGTCATGCGAAACGGCGGCTACGCGCAGTACACCCACGGCCAGGCCGACGAGGTCGCCATCTACAACGTCGCCCTCCCGGCGACGACCATCCAGCAGCACTACAACGCCGGCAAGGGCCCATAGACGCAGGCGCCCGCGCGAACAAAGCCATCCGCTTCACCGCGCCCCATCGCCCTGGTTTCCATGGCGCGTGCCGCCCAGCGACCCGCACCCAGTCAACGGGAGGCAAACCGAGCCCACAACCGATCGCATTCCGGCGCAAAGCGATCAAGCCCTCATCCGGGCAGCACGTAACCGCTCTGGACGAGTCCCACGCGTCTCGCATCTGCGAGCTCGGACTTTCGCTTCGCCCGGCGAAAGCGAGCGCTCCGCAGGCGCGGGATGAGACGCTCGGTCGTCGCAGTGCAGCGTGCCCTGTTCCAGTTCAGAGGCCGCGCCTCGTAAGCGGCGGGGGCGACGTAAGGCCCGACTCCGACAAGCGCGTATCGCGCGAAGCACAGGCACGGATCCGGAACATCATCACGGCCTAGGGAGGCGCCGGAGGGTGGGAGTCAAGCGGAGCCCGGGCGTTCGCTTGTCGACGGGTGCAGGAGGCAACGAGGTGACAACATCCGGTTCGTGACGCGTCTTCTCAGCATGGTCAATCGCAGTAGCTAGCGCCGGGGGGGTGGACGTAAGCATCGGTGGCGAGAAGACTCGCCTCGCCTCACCCCCGCATACTGGGCAACCGATCGACTCGGGCGCCGTGCCGAGCGCCCGAGCCACCTCGAACGCGCCATCCTGGTCACACCGGTACTCGTATGTCGCCATGAACGGCGGCCCCCTTTCGTGCTAGATCGGTCTGGTGCTAGTTCGCCGCCTTGGGCACTTGAACGCCTTGCTTCACCTGATGGACCGGTCCGCTGGACGGGGCAACGTCGAAGTCGAAGATCCGCCGGGGGATGTAGACGGTTGCACACGAGTTGGGGATGTCCACTACCCCGGAAAACCGTCCCTCGATCGGTGCAGAACCCAAAATCATGTACGCCTGGATGTCGGTGTAGCCGAACTTCATTAGGTAGTCGATGGCGTGATGGCACGCACGCGCGTAGGACAACTGTGAGTCAAGGTAGTGCTGCGTACCCTCGAGGTCCACCGAGACGCCCGAGAATGCAATCCACTCGGAGTAGTGCGGGTCGCGCAGACCGGGCATGAAGATTGCATTCTCAGAAACGCCAAACGTCTCCATGCCGCCCTTGATGAGATCGACGTGCAAATCCACAAACCCGCCCATCTCGATCGCACCACAAAACGTGATCTCTCCATCACCCTGGGAGAAGTGCAAGTCACCAAGCGACAGCTTCGCCCCGTCGACGAAGACAGGATAGAAGACCCTGGTGCCCGCGGTGAAGTTCTTGATGTCCTGGTTCCCACCGTTCTCCCGCGGGGGAGCCGTCCGGGCACCCTCGGCAGCGACCCTGTCGAACTCAGCACCCGACAGGCTTCCCAGAATGGCGCTGTCCGGAAGCGGCGGCAAAGCCAGCGGGGGCACGCGGTCGGGGTCGGTCGCGATCAGGTCGGTTTCGCGCTTCGTCCACTTCGCGAGCAGGCTTTCCGACGGGGCAGTGCCCATTAGGCCCGGGTGATGGATGCCGACGTACGAGCATTCCGGAATGTGACGCGACGTCGCTACGTCGCCTGTAAAGTCCCAAATCACCTTGTAGGCATCGGGGAACCGTTCCGTGAGAAAGCCACCACCGTTGTCTTTGGCGAACACGCCGGTGTAGCCCCAACCCATGCCCGAGAACGGGCCTTCGTCCTCTTGATCGCACGCGTCGATCTCGAGGATGTCGACAATCAGCAAGTCGCCAGGTTCGGCGCCCTCGACGTGGAACGGCCCACTGAGGACGTGCACCCCGGGAAGCGGGGCATGACGAACGTCATCGGCAGAGTCATCGTTGTGAATAGCACCATCGAACCACTCACGGCAATCCACGCGGAAAACGTCGCCCGGCCTGACGCTCACCACCGCGGGAATATCAGGGTGCCAGCGATTGTGCCCGACATGCATCTGGTCCGTGAACTTCTTGGTGTTATCCAGCGGAAACAGATTCCGAGGCATTCCGACTCCTTCGTTAGGCAATGATCGCCAGCGACTATCGCGCCTCCTGCGGGCTCGCGCGAGCGCGCGCTATTCCACTCGTGGCGTGGGCGCGCCCGTTCACGGTCCATCACCGCACCTTCGCGCTCTAAGCGGCGCGCTTACGCTCACGGTGGGCCAACTCGCCCTTTCCGGGGTCAAAGCAGAGCGCCGCCCGCGAGTGGGTTGCAGCCGCCCGCTCATGGGCCGCTGCCGCCCGGTTATCGGCACCCTCAACGCGAGGCACAGAGCCAGCCTACGCTCAGCCAACGCGTTTCGCTAGAGGTTTGATGTGGGTCGAACCGCGGGGCAGGAATGCCGGCGTTGATGCGCCGGCTCACGCCGTGGATCACGACGGTGCGGCTGATGCTCGCCGAGCTTGTCGCCGAGGGCCAGGTCCGCCTTGCCGACGGCACGCTGATCGCGTGCGCCAACTACCCGGGCTGCGTCTCGCGCAGCGAGTTCGCGGGCCACGCCGCCTACGGCTACTGCCCTTCCAAGAGCCAGTTCATTTGGGGCACGCGGCTCGTGCTGTTGGCCGATCCCAAGGGCGTCCCGGTCGGCTATGACGTCGTCGGACCCAAGACCGGCCAAGAACGCGACGCGGTGCTCGACCTCGCCGCCGCTCACCCCGGCAGCGGCTCTTCGCCGATGGGGGATTCTGGGGCCGCGAGTACCTGTCCTCGATGCAATTCATCGACATCGAGCTCATCACCCCGACCAGGCACAAGCGCTCCCAGCGCCCTGCCGAGGAGATCGCCAAGGCCGGTATCCGGCTCGTGATCGAGTCGGTATTCGCAACCCTCAAGCGCCAATGGGCCTCCAGTATCACCAGGCCAAGACCCTCCCCGGCCGGCACACGCATCGCCCAGCGACTCCTCGCCCTCACCCTCGGCATCTACCTCAACCCCCTCCTCGGCCCACTCGCCCGCGCCCTCGCCGCCTACGACGGACGATAAACCCACATCAAGTCTCTAGTGGTCTCGCGGGACCCGATCGACCAGCGCCGCTAACGCAACGGACGACGAACTGCGCGAGTCTGCGCTGATGCTCGATCACGGTCGGTCTCGCTTGGGTGCGGTCGTGTTCGCCGGGGGCTGCTCGTTGCCCGGCTCAGCTGGGCGGATCGCCGCCGCCGCCGTACCGTCCCCGCAGCGAGACGTACAACACGTCCGCGAGGCTCTTGCGCCAGGCGCCGTCTACGGTCTTGCTGAGGAGGGTCAGTCGCTGGCGGGTACGGTCGATAATGGGCGCGATCAGTCGGCCGTGCGCGGCGAGCTGCTCGATTAGTGGCGGCGGGACATCGGGGCAGGCCGCGGTGACGCAGATGCGGTCGTAGGGGGCGTGCTCGGGGTCGCCGAGACCGCCGTCGCCGTGCGTGAGGACGACGTCGGTGTAGCCCGCCCGTTCCAGGTTCTGCTGGGCGAATGCCAGCGTCGTGGCGTCGATGTCGATGGCCACGACCAGACCCTCGCGACCGACCACCTCCCGGGCCAGCGACGTGCCGTAGCCCGACCCGACGCCGACCTCTAGGAACCGGTGGCCCTCGCCGACGCCGAGCGGCTCATAGAACAGTGGATAGCTGTGCGGGCACGAGATCGTGGCTCGCTCGCCTGGGAGAGGCAGCGGGATCTCTTCGTAGGCGTGGTCTCGGTAGCCCGATGGGATGAAGTCCTCGCGCCGCACGGTGAGCATTGCCCGACGGAGCCGCTCGGAGCGCAGCAGCCCGCGACGCTCGAGCTCTCCGATCTTGGCTTCGCGCTCGCGCCGCAGGTCCTCGTCGCTCTTGACCGGTCGACTCGGCAGCGGAATGAGCCATCCATCGCTCATCGGCCCAAGCGACCCAGGCGGCTCAGCAAGTGACGTGAAACAGCCCGACCGCCCTGCCCTCGCTCTCGTTCCAGATCCCGAGAACCTGAGGGGTGGGCAGCAGCACGATCTCGCACCCTTTCCGGGTGAAGAAGTCGGCCGCCTCGGGCGAGAGCCGCACCCTGCCGTATTGCCCGGCGCCGACGATCAGGCGGTCTGCCCCGGCTGCCTGCCTGTAGACGTACTTGGCCTCCTCGAGCGAGATCGTGTGCGACGACCCGTAGACCGCCTTGGAGAGCTTCTTCTTGCGCTTGCTTACCTCGCCGTGCGGGCTGATGAGGACGTCGTGGTCGAAGACCGTCCCTTCGACGGTGATCGAGCCGAAGTCCGTTGCGTCGATCCGGGGCTTCATCTCACACCTCCAATTTGCCAGCAAGCAAGCATGCGGGACTCGCGGTGCTTGGGTCAGACCGCCGCGCGTGCCTTCGCCAGGTCGTCGACCCCAAGTACGAGCCTGACCCCGCCGAAGGTGGTGTATGCCAGCTCGATGTTCGCTCCGGCGTCGGCGATCTTGCGCGCGACCTGCGCCATGGTCCCGGGGCGATCCTCGACGTCGACGACGATCACCTCGCGCTCATCGCTCACCTCCAGTCCGGCGTTCTGGAGCGCGCTGCACGTGGCCGTGACGTCCTCGACCAGGATGTGCACGGTCGCCCTCCCCCCGCCGGTCGCCAGGCAGCAGAACCCTTCGATGTTGACGCCGGCGCCGGCCGTCGCCTCTCCCAGCCTGGCCAGCTCGCCCGGCCGGTCGTCCAAAACCACGCTCAAGTCTTTGGCCATCGCTTGCCTCGCCTTCGAGTTCGCGCCGCCTGCCCCAGAAGACATAACGCGCGCGCCGGTCGACGTCAACGCCCCGGGACGGCGTGGCGGACCCGGGCAGCGGGTCATCATCGCCGCACCCGACCCTTCGCGTGAATTCGCATCCCCGCGACGTCGCCGAGTCTGGTCGAGGTAGACGCCATCGCCGAGGGCATCCAACCCCAGCTCGAGCCCGACTGGTGGCCGCTGTACACGAAAAGGCGCTGATCGAAGCGCCGCCGCAGCTCGCCTCCTACCCGGACCTGGAGACGATCGACTTCATCGCGAGCTTTGCCCAGATGCGACAGGCCCAGGCCCGAAGCCCGCTCCGGCGCCTGCCGCTGGTCGTGCTCTCCCACCGAAAGCCGTTCGTCCTCCCCGCCCAGCCTCCCGCCCGAGTTCTCCCCCATCCTCGAGCGGCCTGGCGCACGATCCAGGACTAGCTCGCACACCTCGTACCCGGCGCCGAGCACGTGACCGCGACCCACAGCGGCACTAGATCCAACTCGACCAGCCCGGCTCGTCCGCGCCGCAATCAAGCGCGCCAGCCGTGCCCGCCGGACCGCACACCGCCACACCCCAGCTCAATAGCTCCGCGTTGAAAGCCCCCAACATTTCCCCCAACATTTCGTTGGGTAACGGTGTCCACCGCTGTCCCATGCCTTGTCTGCCGCAGGTCTACGATCACGCGGATTTGCAGCACCTTTGGCGTATTGCGGGATGACAATGGCGGACAGCGACGGACGTCGAACGTCCCTGATAAGGAAGAGGTCCCTGGTTCGAGTCCAGGATCGCCCACCTACCGAGCCCCGCTCCGGCGGGGTTTGTTTTCTTCGCGGACTCCGGGACGGTGCTTACGCCGTCGGGGGTGTGGCGGTTCCGGGTCGGGCCGCGTAGAGGTCGACGACGAGTTTCGTGACGCGCTCGATCGTGGCAGACATGGTTGCGCGGAGGCCGAGTCGGGAGGGTGGGGGCCAGTCGGACGGTGTCTTTCGGGGGTGTTCGCACTTGACAGCGATATGCGCGGTCAACTGCGAACACCCCCGCGGGAGACCGCGCGCTTGGACCTCATCGGTCTAGCGTCAGGACCGCAGGAAGGCCAGCAGGTCGGCGTTGATCGTCTCGGCCTCGCTGGTCGGCATCCCGTGCGGGAATCCCTTGTAGGTCTTCAGCGTTTCGTTTCGCACGAGCTCGGCGGACAGCGGGCCGGAGTCGGCGTAGGGAACGATCTGGTCGTCGTCGCCGTGCATCACCAGGACCGGGACCGTGATCTGCTTGAGGTCCTCGGTGAAGTCGGTCTGGGAGAAGGCCACGATGCCGTCGTAGTGGGCCTTCGCGCCGCCCATCATTCCCTGGCGCCACCAGTTCTCGATGATCGCTTCCGATGGTTCCGCGCCGGGCCGGTTATAGCCATAGAACGGGCCCGACGGCAGCGCCCGGTAGAACTCGGATCGGTTGCCAGCCAGCTGGGCCTGGAGGTCGTCGAACACGCTCTTCGGCAGGCCGCCGGGGTTGGCGGCGGTCTGGACCATGAGCGGCGGAACCGCGCTGATCAAGACCGCTTTGGCCACACGGCTCTCGCCGTGTCGGGCGATGTAGTGCACGACTTCGCCGCCGCCGGTGGAGTGTCCGACGTGGACGGCGTCGTGGAGATCGAGATGGTCAGTCAGGGCAGCCAGGTCATCGGCGTAGTGGTCCATGTCGTGGCCGTCGCTGGTTTGCGTGGAGCGTCCGTGTCCGCGGCGGTCATGGGCGATGACGCGGTAACCGTGCTGGAGGAAGAACAGCATTTGGGTGTCCCAGTCGTCGGCCGAGAGCGGCCAGCCATGGCTGAAGACGACCGGTTGGCCCGAGCCCCAGTCCTTGTAAAAGATGTCCGTGCCATCGGCCGTCGTGATCGTGCCCATGCGCTGCCTCCGCTGGTCGGGGCGCGGACGCAGACACGTCCGCGACGGCAGCGTAACCATTGCCGGCGGGGACTTTCCCGGCGCCGAGACGGAGGGTCGCCGACCCGCTTCGCCGCCCGCGTCAGCCGTCCGGCTGGCGTGCGACCACGGCGTCGGCCAGGGCGAACGCGCCGAGCACGACGGCCGCGACGATCAGCTCCACGATGCCCTGGGTGTCGACGATGCCCTGAGTGGTCACCGCGAGGTCTGACTTGCCGCGGATGATCAGCCAGAGGGCGATGATCACCGCGGCCGCTCCGTTGGCGCCCGCAGCGGCGATCGCCACCGTCCGGCGCAGCTCGCGCGGCGCCGCCGCGGCGCGCCACAGGAGGTAGGCGAACGCGACCAGGAACACGCCACCCAACTGAGCGAGCAGGGCAGGCAGCGCCTGGGGCAGCGCGAGCCACTCATACAAGCCGTCCCACGTGTCGGCGACGAGCAGCGCACCGATTGCCAGGGTGACAACCGCGTGAACCCGTAGGACGGTGGCGGCGCGCCGCTGATTCATCGTGCGCGGCGCACTCTACGTCACCGCTGCCGAGCGGCTAAGGAGGCTCTAACTCGGGTCAAAGGCCCGCCGATTACGACTTCCTCCGTCACCCACGACGAAGGGAAGAAGAAATGACCCAGATCCTCGACGTCCTTGTCGCCGTCGCTCCGGTCGCCGGAGTGGCCTACGGCGCCGTTCGTTGGGGCCGCGAGCAGCGACCCGGATTTGCCGACGACCGCCCGGACCGAGACGGCGCGCGCTGGACGATCAGCTAAACCCGAGGGGGTGGCCGCGGGGCCCGGACCGATGACTTTCGCCCCATCGGCCGGTCATGAATGGAGTGCGGCACCGAATCAACAGGAGGAGGACGCCATGACCAAGGGAACCCGCGAGCAGTGGTTGGTCGCGCGGCGTGCGCTGCTCGAGCGCGAGAAGGAGCACACCCGCCGCAGCGACGAGCTCGCGCGCGAGCGCAAGGCGCTGCCTTGGGTCGAGGTCGACGACCCGTACCGCTTCGCGACGACCGACGGAACGAAGACCCTTGCCGAGCTCTTCGACGGGCGCTCGCAGCTGCTCGTGTACCACCTGATGTTCGGTCCCGACGACGCGGTGCCGTGCATCGGCTGCTCCTTCACGGCGGACAATCTCGACGGCGCCGCGTTTCACCTCGCCGACCGGGACGTGACGTTCGTCGCCGTCTCGCGCGCACCGCTCGAGAAGATCCAGGACTACCAGCGTCGCAGCGGATGGAGGTTCCCGTGGGTGTCCGCCTTCGGCACCGACTTCAACCTCCATTTCTCGGCGTTCACCGAGGAGGAGCGACGCACCGGCAGGAGCTTCAACTTCGGCACGGCGCGCAACGCCGACATCGACCTCCGCGACACCGAGCTCCACGGACTCAGCGCCTTCGCCCTGGAGGACGGCGTCGTCTACCACACCTACTCCACCTACGACCGAGGCACCGACGTCCTCAATCCGACGTGGCAGCTGCTCGACCGCGCGCCCCGTGGACGGGGCACCGAGTTCGACGGCTGGCCGCGCCGCCGCGCCGACCACGGCTGACCCGATTGCGCCCTACCGGTGGAAGACGGCGAGGCGCTCGGCCTCGTCGCGCAGCTCCCGCATGACCGCACGCGGCAGCTGCCTGAACGGCTCGAGCTCGATCCGGTCGTCCTCGTGCCGCCACGTGCCGGCAACGACCCCGTCCACGAGGAAGGTGTTGTAGGACTGGGGCCGCTTCGAGCTGAAGATCCGCGGCCGGTCCTCCTCGCGCAGGATCTGTGTCCGGCGGGCGTGCACGAGGAGCGTCGCGTCCCAGACCGGCAGGAAGCGCACGGGCGCCGGTGTTTCGGCGTCGGGCAGCGGCGCGCGGGGCAGGTCGAGCAGCTCGGCGCCGTCCGCGGCCCGGAAGCGGCGGAATGTCATGCGGCGCAGCACCTCGGCGATGTCGCCGACCTGCAGGCCGGCGAAGCCGGCGATCTCGGCGCGCGTCGAGGGCCCGAAGGCGGCCAGGTAGCGCCGAACCAGCAGCTCGATGCCGTCCTCGCGTACGAGGTTCTTCGGCGGCGGGCCGATCCAGTCCTCCGCGGCGGCGTAGACATCGGCCCGGCGCCGCTCCCAGGTGCCCGACGGCGGCACGCGCGCGATCGGCACGAAGGCATGGATGCCGCGCGCGAGCTCCTTGCCGAGCAGGTCCTCGACCTCGGACCGCCGCAGCGACCCGACCTCGCCGAGGCGCTCGCGCAGCCGTCGCGCCACCGCCTCCCACTCCCCGGGGTCGTGGGCGGGGTGCCCGCGCGCCCACGCCCCCTTGCGGCCTTCGCGCACGGCGACCTCGAGCGGCCAGTAGTCGCGCCTGGAGACCAGGTGGATCGTCGTGCGCATCAGCGTGGCCTGCACGACCGACCGGCGCTCGAGCGCCCGCGTGACCTGATCGCGCTCGAGGCCATCCACCCGCGACCACAGCCCGACGTACATCGCGGGCGCGTACTGGGCCTGCAGGCCGCCCATGCGCTCGAGCGTGCGCGGGATCGGCGTGCGGGCCCGTTCGAGCAGGAGCTGACGGTGCAGCAGCGCGCGGTTGAGCTCGCGCTGGGT
>Ga0126313_10001485_pt1 | contig 12451 bp, 13 predicted proteins | sample Plot105A_FD_89954 | JGI IMG/M metagenome (GOLD analysis project Ga0126313, IMG submission 89954) | Serpentine soil microbial communities from UC McLaughlin Reserve, CA, USA - Plot105A | ecosystem: Environmental > Terrestrial > Soil > Grasslands | place: USA: UC McLaughlin Reserve, Lake County...
AGGACGTCGAAGCCGCCGGACCCCAGCCCGAGCTCGCGCGCCTGGACGTTGACCAAGACGTCGTCGCCCTCCTCGACCGGCCCGGTCAGATCCACGTAGGCCACGCACGGCGCGCCGTCGACTTCGATCCGAGCGAGGCCGGGAACCTGCTCGCCGACGGCCGTTACGACGCCCCGCCTAAGCGTGATCGGCATCGCGCGCGAGGTCGACCAACGCCAACGTCACCTCGACCATCCCCTCGAGATCGCCGACGGCAATGTGCTCGTCTGGCGTGTGGATCTGCGCCATCCCGTTCGCGAGATTGACGCACGGAAGGCCCCGCTGATTGAAGACGTTGGCGTCGGCGCCGCCGCCGGACAGCGCGAACGACGGCTGGTACCCCGCACGCGACAGGGCCTGTGCCGCCAGCAAGACCGCCTGGTCGTCGCGCCGGAACCGGTACCCGCGGTAGCTCGTCTCGACCTGCGTCTCCACCTCGCACTCCTCGACGCTTGCGGCGAAGGCGAAGGCGTCGAGCATCTCCTGCACCACGTCGGCGAGCTTGCGCTCGTCGTGCGAGCGCGCTTCGGCCGTCACAGTGCACCACTCGGGGACGATGTTCCTGGCCGTCCCGCCGTCGATCCTGCCGACGTTCGCGGTCGTCTCCTCGTCGATCCGGCCGAGCCGCAGATCGGCGATCGCCCGCGCAGCCGCGGCGATCGCCGACCGGCCCTCCTCCGGGTACATCCCCGCGTGGGCCGAACGGCCGTGGTAGCGCGCGAGCAGCGCCGTCGCGGTCGGCGCTCCGAGGACGATTTCGCCGATCGGCGCCGCCTGGTCGAAGACGTACCCGACCGACGCACGCAGCCGCTTGTGGTCGAAGGCCCCCGCGCCGAGGAGCCCGACCTCCTCCTTCGGCGTGAACACGAGCTCGATGCCGGCGTGCGGCCGACCCTCGGCGACCACTCGTCGAACGGTCTCCAGCATCACCGCGACGGCGGCCTTGTTGTCGGCGCCGAGGATCGTGCCGCCGGCGTTCCGCACGACGTCCTCCTCCACCACCGGCTCGATCGGGCCCTCGGGCGGAACGGTGTCCAGGTGCGCGCACAGGAAGAGCGGCACGCCGCGGCCGTTCGATCCGTGCGGCTCCACGCGGCAGAAAAGATTCCCAATCGTCGAGCCGACCTCCGGGCCCGCGCCGTCCTCCTCGACGTCGAGCGCGAGATCACGCAGGTAGGCCGCGACGGCGTCGGCGACCGCCCGTTCCTCGCCGGGTGGGCTTGGCAGAGCCGCCAACTCTGTGAAGAGCTCGAGTGTGGGTTGCTTCACTTCCGAAATCTGCGCGAACTTGCTAAGTTTTCTATGGAATTCTGCCGTCGGAGGGCCCGTGAGCGTCGCTGAACCCTTGGTCCAAGCAGGCCTGCTCGGGGAGGCTATCGACCGGGCACCGGACGCGGTCCTCGTCGCCGACGAGAGCATGCGCTACCTCGCCGTCAACCAGGCTGCATGCCGGCTCCTGGGCTACACGCGCGAGGAGCTCCTGAGCCTCCGCATCGACGACGTCGCCACCCGGCCGGGCTTCGCCGCCGAGTACGACGAGATGATGGCGCACCGCAGCAAGACGGGAACCGCGGTCCTCCGCCGCAAGGACGGCACGGAGCTAGCCGCCTGCTACCGCGCGCATGAGACAAAACTGGCCGGGATGACCGTCTACGTGGCGATCGTCTGGCCCGAGCCCACCTCGGAGTAGACCGTGGCGGCGGCCGGGACCGCGATTCCCGCGCGCTCGAGGGAACGCGCGCGGGCGGCGCCCACGAAGTCACGGAAGAGCGGCGCGGGCCGGGTCGGCCGTGACTTGAACTCGGGGTGGAATTGGCTGGCCACGAACCAGGGATGGTCGGCCAACTCGACGATCTCGACCAGGCGTCCCTCCTGGAACGTTCCCGAGACGACCAGCCCCGCCTCGACGAGGCGCGGCCGGTAGTGGTTGTTGACCTCGTAGCGGTGCCGGTGGCGCTCGTGGACGACCGGCTCGTCGTAGGCCTCGCGGGCGCGTGTGCCCTCGGCCACCTCCACGGCCTGGGCGCCGAGTCGCATGGTGCCGCCGAGGTCTTCGATCTCCTTCTGCTCCGGTAGCAGGTCGATCACGGGATACGGCGTCTCCGGGTCCATCTCGGTCGAGTTGGCGCCATCGAACCCGAGGACGTGCCGTGCGAACTCTGAGACGGCGACGTGCATCCCCAGGCAGATGCCGAGGTACGGAATCCCCCGCTCGCGCGCGACGCGACAGGCGAGGATCTTTCCCTCCCAGCCGCGCGAGCCGAAGCCGCCCGGGACGAGGATGCCGTCCACGGTCTCGAGCTCTTCGCGCGCCTCCTCGAGCGACATGCCCTCGGCGTCGACCCAGCGCACGTTGACCCGCGTGCCGTGGTGCACGCCCGCGTGCTTGAGCGCCTCGTGCACCGAGAGGTACGCGTCCTTGAGCTTGACGTACTTGCCGACGAGCGCGATCTCGACCTCGCCCTCGAGCCGTCCGATCCGATCGGTCAGGTCGGCCCACTGGCCGAGGTCGGCGCGCGCGGGACCGTCGATGCCGAGCTTCTCGATCACGAGCTCGTCGAGACCTTCCTCCTGGAGCACGCGCGGAACGAGGTAGACGTCGGGGACGTCGGGCGAGGCGACCACGGCGCGCCTGTCCACGTCGGCGAACAGCGCGATCTTCTCCCGGATGTCGCCCGAGAGGGCCTCGCCTGAACGGGCCACCACCACGTCCGGGTGGATGCCGATGCGCCGCAGCTCGTTGACCGAGTGCTGGGTCGGCTTCGTCTTCAGCTCACCGGCCGCCTCGATGAACGGCACGAGCGTCACGTGCAGGTAGAGGACGTTCTCGGCGCCGGCCTCGCGCCGGAACTGGCGGATCGCCTCCAGGAACGGGAGCGACTCGATGTCGCCCACGGTCCCGCCGATCTCGCTGATGACCACGTCCGCCGGCGACGCCTCGGCCGCGCGCCGAATCCGGTGCTTGATCTCGTTCGTGATGTGCGGGATCACCTGGACTGTGGCGCCGAGGTATTCGCCCTTGCGCTCCTTTCGGAGCACGGCGTTCCAGATCGCTCCGGCGGTGTGGCTGGCGTTTCGCGACAGGTTCTCGTCGATGAAGCGCTCGTAGTGGCCGATGTCCAGGTCGGTCTCGGCGCCGTCCTCGGTGACGAACACCTCGCCGTGCTGGAACGGGCTCATCGTGCCCGGGTCGATGTTCAGGTACGGGTCGAACTTCTGCGCCTGGACGCGCAGGCCGCGCGCCTTGAGCAGGCGGCCCAGCGAAGCGGCCACGATGCCCTTGCCGAGCGCCGAGACGACACCGCCCGTGACGAAGACGTACTTCGTCGGCGTTGCGCTCACGACTGCCGCCCCAGCGCGTCGAGCTCGCGCAGCCCGGGCGTCCGCTCGATCACGCCGCCGAGGGAGGTGCGCTCGCCGAGGAGGGTCAGGCCTGCCAGCGCTCCGATCGCGATCCAGCGGCCTCTGCCCGTGAGACGACTCACGGACTTCAAGCCTAGCAGCGCGCCCAGCGCGTTCGAGCCCGCGTCGCCCAGCATCGTCATCTCTCGAAGATCGTACGAGAGCAGCAGGACGGCCGGCTTGGTCGGGGCTTCGAGCGGTATCGCCGCCGCCAGGTACGCCTTGAGCGCCCGCCCGGGGCGCGTGTCGAGCTGGTTCAACGCGTTGGCGGCCAGGCCCACCAGCAGCGCTCCCGAGAGCTTCCGCGTGGCGAGGAGTCCGACGAGCGGGATCCCGGCGAGCTTGAGGACCCCGGTGGTGCGGCCGCGGCGGAGATGCGCGGCGAATCCGCGCTCGGGCCCGCTCCAGAGGTCGTCCGCGAGACCAATCGCCGCGATTGCCGCCACGGCGGGATCCCGGCGAATCGCGACGACCCAGCCGACGAGCGGCAGCCGCAGCCCGCGATGGTTGACCGCCAGCGGCCCGCACGCGAGCAGGAGATCGACCAGCTGTCGACCGCGGTGGACGAAGCCGCCCGCGTCGCGCCCCGTCGAGCGGTGGCGGAGCGGCAGCTCGACCTCCCTGATGCGCAGGCCGGCGTGGGCGGCGTCGATCGTGCCGCGGACCTCGCAACCGAAGCCTGCGGCAAGCGGAAAGGTCGCAGCACGCGCATCCGCAGACAGTGCGCGCTGGCCCGAGAGCGGCTCGCGGGTCTCGAGCCCCGCGACCGCGCGAATCAGCCGCCGCGCGGTCCGCTTCGCGATCCCGAAACCGCCGCCCTGACGCTCCGCGAAGGCGGCGACGGCGACGTCGGCATCGGCCTCGAGCAGCGCCGAGAGCTCACCGACCAGGTCGGCGTCGCACAGCAACACCGCACCGGGCGGCGCCTCGCGCTCGGCCAGCGTGAGTGCCTGGCCCTTGCCGCGGTACGGAAGGCGCAGGACATGCGCGCCGGCCGCCTCGGCCTCGGCAGCGGTCCCGTCGCGCGAGCCGTCGTCGGCCACGATCACGCGCGCGTCCGGGAACGCGGCTCGAAGCGCGGCGACGGTGGCTCCGATCCGCCCGGCCTCGTCCCGCGCCGCGACGAGGACGGCGGCGGGGCTCTCAGCCAACGGTGGTGGTGGCGACCGGCTCCACGGGCGTCGGCATGACCCCGTCCTCGGCCGTGTCCTTGACCCCGTAGTTGCCGCTCGACGTTCCCGAGAGCACGAGCGCCGCGGCGAGCCGCCCGACGTCGGTGTCGATCGCGTCGACCGTCGACAGGCCCATCCGCTTGAACGCCGGGACCGCCGACGGCTTGCTCTCGGTTACCTCGACGCCGACGGCAGGCACCGCGCCGCCCGCCAGGCCACGATAGAGCCCCGCCAGAACCGCGGCGGTCTCCGCCTGCTGGAGCTCGGCGCTGCGCGCGACGACGACGGCGTCGGGCGGCAGCGCGCCGACGCCCGCCTCCTCGCCGACGATCAGGGGCGAGAGGGCGTCCCAGAGCGGCGTGTCGCCCCCGGCGACGAGCTCCTTCGCGAGCTGCTCCCCGAGCTCCCCGTAGCTGCCCGGGCGGTTGAAGCGCGCGAAATCGGCACGGCCGCCGAGCTCGCCTCCGATCGCCTTGGCGTCGAAGGGCACGTCGAGCGCGCGGAAGCGGAAGGCGCCGCTCGCGCCCCCGTCCGAAAGCATCCGCTCGAGCCCACGGCGGACGGCGCCGTCGGACTTCCCCGGGCCTACGAAGAGGGTTACGACACGACGTCCCGCGAGCCGGTCCTGCATGAAGAGCGGGTACGCCTCGTCGAAGAGCGTCTCGGCCGCCTTCCGCTGCCCCTCGTTCGCGAGATCCTGCTCCGCCGCGGCGTCGAGCCTGCGGTCGAGGTCGGCGATGCGGGCCTCGTAGGAATCGCGCTCGACGTCGTCGACCCGGCCCGTCTCGGAGATCCCGACGCCGAGCAACACGCCGATCACGAGCGCCAGGAAGACCGCCGCCAGCGAGACGACGTGGTACCTCAGGTCGAACATGGCCTACTAGCCTAGGCCGAGCAGGTCACGAAGGCGGATAGCGACGAGCTCGAAGATGTCCCGCAGCGCCGGCGAGACGACGACCGCGACCGCCAGCGCGGCCAGGGCGGCGAGCGCGAAGACGAGGAACGGCCCCAGTCCGACGCGCCGTGACACGAGCCGCGACACGCCCTTCGCGTCGACGAGGATCTCCCCCACCTTCAGCCGGGTCAGGAACGTCGACGACATTCCGGACCGGTCGCGCTCGAGGAACTCGATCAGGTTCAGGTGTGTGCCGACCGCGACGATCAGCTCGGCGCCCTTCTCGTACGCGAGCAGGAGCGCGACGTCCTCCGACATGCCGGGCGCAGGAACGACCTCGTACGTGAGCTCGAGCTCGTCGAGCCGGGCGGCACCGGGCGCAGGCCCTTGCGGATAGGCATGCACGAGCAGCTCGGCGCCGCTCTTCAGCGCCTTCTCGCCCACCGAGTCCATGTCCCCGATGATCACGTGCGGCTTGTAGCCCGCCTCGAGGAGCGCGTCGGCGCCGCCGTCGACGCCGATCAGCACAGGGCGGAAGTCACGCACGTACGGACGTACGATCCGCAGGTCCCGCTTGTGCCCGGGACCACGAACGACCACGAGCGCGTGGCGCTCGCGCAAGCGCGTCTTCAGCGCGGGGAAGTCGATCCCCTCGGAGAGGAGTCGACCCTCCTCGCGGAGGTAGCGCATCGTGTTGTCCGCGAACGCCTCCAGCGCTTCGGTGACTCGACCGCGCTGCTCGGCGAGCCGCGTGGCGAGCTCGTCCGCGCCGAGGATCCGGCCCGACGCGAGCCGAGTCCCGTTGCGGTAGAGGCTCGCTCCGCGGACGGTCAGCAGCTCGCCGTCGTCGACGTTGTCGAACAGGTCGGCCTCGGGCGCGTCGATCAGGCGGACGCCGCCGCGCACGAGCAGGAGCGGGCCCGGGTTCGGGAAGCGGCCGGTCTGCGAGGGCGCCACGTTGACGACCACGCGCACGCCCGATTCGAGCAGCTCCTCGGCCGATACCCGGTCGAGATCGGCGTGGTCGATGATGGCGATGTCGTCGTGAGAGAGGCGCTGCGTGAGCCTCTTCGTGCGCCGGTCGAGCCGGGCCGGCCCGGTGTACTCGATGAAGCTCATCGCACGGTCGAGAGGAACTCCTTGCCTCCCAGCATCCGCTCGAGCTCCTCCCTGCGCTCGTCGGCCGAGAGCTCGTGGATGCGGGTGACCGTCGGATCGCCCGGCACCTTGTCGACGCGGAAGTGCCGGTCGGCGAGGCTGGCGATCTGGGGGAGGTGCGTGATCGTGACCACCTGGGCGCGCTCGGCGAGCCGACGCAGCGTTTCGCCGACCGCGTGTGCAGCTTGCCCGCCGATGCCTGCGTCAATCTCGTCGAAGACCATCGTCGGGCCGCCCACGACCGCCGAGATCGCGAGTGCGACCCGGGAGAGCTCCCCGCCGGAGGCGGTCTCGTGCACCGGCGCAGGCGGGACACCGGGGTTCGGCTCGATCAGGAACGCGACCTCGTCGGCTCCGCTCGGGCCGGGCTCGCGCTGCGTCACGTCGACCGCGAACGTCTCGCCGACACCCATTCCGCGCAGCTCCTCGGCAACGGCGTCGGCGAGCGGCTGCGCCGCGTCCGCGCGCGCCGCATGCAACTCGTCGTGGAGGGCGCGGACCTCCTGTTCCGCCCGCCCGAGGACGGCAGCGGCGGCCGCGGCCGGATCGTCGCCGGCCTCGAGGCGTGCCAGCTCGGCGCGGGCCTCGTCGGCGCGAGCGAGCAACTCCTCGTAGCTCGCGCAGCGGAAACGGCGCTTCGTGTCGGCGATGCGGTCGAGCTGGGACTCGACCTGCTCGAGCCGGCCGGGCTCCGCCTCGAGGGTGGTGAGAAACGTGCGCAGGTCGAGTGCGGTCTCGCGGAGCCGGAGGCCTGTGTCGCGGAGCTCCTCGCCGGCTCGGGCGAGCTCGGGGGCGAGGCTCTCGAGCGGACGGACCGCGCGCTCCGCCTGCGCGACGAGCCCGGTGGCACCGTCGCCGTCGTCGGGTGCGAGGGATTCGGCGGCGGCGGCGGCTCCCTCCGCCAACTCGGTGACGTGCCGCAGCCGCTCGCGCTCGAGACGGAGCTCGTCCTCGGCGCCGGGCTCGAAGCCGTCCGTGTCCTCGACCAGCGCGCGGAGATCCGCGAGGCGGGCCTCTGCGTCGGCGGCGCCGCGAGCGGCATCGTCGTGCGCCCGGCGTGCGGCGGTGAGCTCACGCCAGGCGCGGCGGGCGTCGCGCCGGCGCCGTCGCTGCTCGTCGCCGATGAAGCCGTCGAGCACGTCCAGGCGATAGGACGCACGGGCCAGCCGGCGCTGCTCGAACTGGCCGGACATCGCGACCAGCAGCTCTCCGGCGGCGGCGAGATCCTCGCGGGCGGCGCTGCGCCCCCATGCGTAGGCGCGCGTGCGTCCGTCCGCGAAGATGCGGCGAGCGAGTACGAGGCCGTCCTCGTCCTCAGGCCGGAGCTCCGCCAGCGCCTCGAGACCGTCCTCGTCGAGGAAGGCGTCCGGAAGGTCGAGCTCGGCCTCGACGTAGGCCTCCTCGCCGCCCGCGCCGATCGCCGCGGCGTCGCCCTTGGCGCCGAGGAGCAACCCGACCGCCTGCGCGAGGATCGTCTTCCCGGCGCCGGTCTCGCCTGTGATCGCGTTGAGGCCCGGCGAGAGCTCCAGCTCGGCCTCGCGGATCAGCACGAGGTTCTCGATGCGCAGCCGTCGGAGCACCTCGCGGATGCTAGTGGCGGCGTTCGGCTGCCACCACTCGGCCGTTTTAGAACTGGCTTCTAGGTCGTGAACGTCTCGCGGTAGCGGCGGAAAAACGTCCGCTCCGGCAGCGTGGCGAGGAGGCTGCGCTCCTCGGCGATGCGGATCTCGGCGGTGTCGCCCTGCTCCAGCTCGGCGAACGCGAGGCCGTCGGCGAGCATCGTCACCGTGACGTTCGGCGTCCGGTTCTCGATCACGACATCCTTGCCACGCGGGACGACAAGCGGTCGCGCGTGCAGAGAATGCGGCGCGATGAACGTCAGCGCCATCGCCTCGAGCCCCCAGACCAGCACGGGGCCGCCGTTCGAGAGGTTGTAGGCGGTCGATCCGGAAGGCGTGGCGCAGATGACGCCGTCGCACGGCAGCTCGCCGAGGTCCTCGCCGCCGACCGACCATGCGAGCTGCACCATCCGGCCCAAGGTCGAGCCCGCCGCGACGACGTCGTTGACGGCGCGGGCGATCGTATCGCCCGCCCGCGCCTCGAGCGTGGGCAGGTCGAGAACGTCGTAGTCGCCGCGGAAGAGCCGTTTCAGGCCGTCCTCGAGGTGGGTGCGGGGAACCGAGGTCAGGAAGCCGACGGTGCCGAAGTTGACGCCCGCGACGGGAATTCCGGTGCCCAGGAAGCGCCCGAGCGTCCGCAGCATCGTCCCGTCGCCGCCGAGGACGAGCGCGATGTCCGCGTCCGGCGTGCCGTCGCCGGCGTCCTCGATGAGCTCGACGCCCGACTGCTCCGCGATCTCCCGGACCCGCGGGACGGCATCGGCGACCGTGTCGCGCCGGCCGTGCAGGACGAGCGCGGCCTTCGTGACGGCCTTACCCGACGGCGCGCTCGATCCAGGTGTCGATCTCGTCTGCAAGCTTCGGCTCCTCCCGGTCGACGAGGTGGATGAAGAACTCCCGATTCCCCTTTGGCCCGGGCAGACCCGAGTCTACGATCCCGCGCGTCTCGGCCCCCCACGCCACGGCCGCTTCGGCGGTCTCGCGCAGGACACGCGCGTGGACCGTGGCGTCGCGTACGACGCCCTTCGGAGCGTCCGCGCGCCCCGCCTCGAACTGCGGCTTGACGAGGACGACCGCCTCCCAGCCGGGCTGCGCGAGCGCCAGCGCCGCTGGTAGCGCCTTGCCGAGGCTGATGAACGAGACGTCCGCGACGATCAGCTCGGGCAGGTACGGCAGCTCGGTGAGCTCGCGCGCGTTCGTCCGCTCGAGCACGGTGACGCGCGGGTCGCCGCGGATGCGCGGGTGCAGCTGGCCGTAGCCGACGTCGAGCGCGATCACGCGCGCCGCGCCACGCTGGAGGAGGACGTCGGTGAAGCCGCCCGTCGACGCTCCGAGGTCGAGCGCGTCGCGGCCGCCGGGGTCGACGTCGAACGCGTCGAGCCCGTGCGCGAGCTTCTCGCCGCCGCGCGAGACGAAGCGCGGCGGGCTCTCCACCGCGAGCGGCGCGTCCTCGGCCAGCTGCTCGCCGGCCTTCGTGTGGCCGGGGACGAGCCCGGCGAGGACGAGTGCTTGCGCCTGCGCGCGGCTCTCGGCGAGTCCGCGCTCGACGAGCAGCACGTCGAGCCGCTTCTTCATGCCGCGGAGGCTAGCGGCCTGCGTTGACACGAATTCAGCACGAATCCGTCACACAGCCGGGACTCGTCGGCCGCTAGCGTGCTTGTAGGGGCACCCGGGGTGCCCCTGGGGATGCGTTGGCGTAGGGTCGAGCGGCATGGAGCTTCGCGGCGAGCGAGTCGTCCTTCGCCCGCTTCGCGTCGACGATGCGCCGCGGCTTGCGGAGCTCGCCGCCCACCCTGACGTGGCCCGCTGGTGGCCCGACCTGAACGAGGCCGAGCTGCTCGAGAAGGCCGAGGGGAAGGCGAACGAGGGCTTCTTCGCGGTCGTTCACGAAGGCGAGACGATCGGGCTCGTGCAGTACCTCGAGGAGACCGATCCCGAGTATCGCCACGCCGGGATCGACCTCTTCGTCGGCGCTGCCTACCAGGACCGCGGTCTCGGCACCGACGCCCTCCGTACCATCGTCCGCCACCTCGTCCACGACCGCGGCCACCACCGGCTGACCATCGATCCGGTCGCACACAACGCCCGCGCGATTCGGGCCTACAGGAAGGTGGGCTTTCGGCCGGTCGGCGTCATGCGCGAGTACCAGCGCGAGCCCGACGGGACGTGGAGCGACGGCCTCCTGCTCGACCTGCTCGCGCGCGAGCTCGACGAGGCCTAAGCCGTCCGCGCCGCCAGACCGGCCACGATCTCCTGCAGCACTGAGGTGTCGGCCGGTAGGTCGCGCAGCCGGGCGAGCGCCCGCTCGGCCGCCTCGTCCGCGAGCCGGCGCGCCTCGTCGGCGCCGTGGACGAGAACGATTCCGTCACCGTCGAGGATGTCGTCGACGAGCTGGAAGAGCGGGCCGAGCTCCTCGCCGAAGGTGCGCCAGACGCCCTGCTCCTCCTCGGGCACCGCGGCGACCCACAGCGCGCATCCGACGCACGCCGCGAAGAGTCGGCCGGTCTTCAGCCGATGGAGCGCCGCGAGATCGCCGTTGTCGCCCGCGACGTCACGGGCCTGGCCGCCGATCATCCCGAGCACCGCGTCCGCCAGCTCCCGCGCCACCGCCGCGTCGTCGTAGGCCAGCGCCAGTCGAAGCGCCTCTGCGAGCATCGCGTCGCCGGCCAGAATCGCGTTCGCCTCTCCGAACTCGACGTGCAAGCTCGGCCGACCACGACGCTCGTCGTCGTCGTCGAGCGCCGGCAGGTCGTCGTGCACGAGCGAGAACGTGTGGACGAGCTCGATCGCAATCGCAGCCGGAAGCGCGTCTTCCAGGTCGGCGCCCGCGGCCTCCGCGACGGCGAGGCTCAGCACGGGTCTCAGCCGCTTGCCGCCGCCGTCGAGGGCGTAGCGGATGGGCTGCTTGAGCGCGCCGAGGTCATCCGCGAGCTCGAGCTCGTCGATCGAGGCCTCGACGAGCGAGCGCAGCTCGTCAACCCGGCGCATCGGCCTCGCGCTTGGCGCGCGTGAGCTCGGCCTCGACCTCCCGGGCGAGCTCGGACAGCTCGGACAAGACCTGGATCGCCGCGTCCGGGTCCTCGGTCGCCTCGAGCTTGCCCCGCGCCGCCTCCAGCTTCTCGAGTAGCTCTTCCGCCCGCTTCAGCGAGTCCTCTGCGCTCACGCAGCGCGCTCCTTCGCGATCCGGTCCAGGATCCCGTTCACGAACTTGCCGGCCTCGTTCGAGGCGTACCGCCTCGCGAGCTTGACCGCCTCGCTGATCGCGACCTCGGGCGGCACGGACCCGACCTCGAGCTCGTAGACGCCCATCCGCAGCACGTTGCGCTCCACGGCGCCCATTCTGGCGGCGGTCCAGCCGATCGCGGCTTCGTCGATGCGCCGATCGAGCTCGTCGGCGCGGGCGGCGACCGCTTCGGCCGTCTCGATCGAGAACGGGTCGGCCTCCTCGCCCTGCTGCGGTCCGAGCGGCTCGCCCGCGACGTCCCAGCGGTAGAGCATCGTCAGCGCGGCCCGCCGCGCCGCCCGCCGACCCGCCATCAGGGGGCCCCCGCCAACGCCGGCAGCCGCGAGCGGGCCTCCTCCAGGAAGCTCGTCGAGTAGCGACCGGACCGGAACTCCTCGCTGCGGAGGATGTCGCGCGCGACCGGAATCGTGGTCGGTACCCCGGCCACGTCGAACTCCCGCAGCGCCCGCAGCGCCCGCGCGATCGCCGCCGCACGATCGACGTCCCACAGGATCAGCTTCGCGAGGAGCGAGTCGTAGAAGGGCGGGATCGACGATCCCTCCGTCACCGACGAGTCAATGCGCACCCCCGGCCCGAGCGGCGGTCGGAAGCGCTCGAGCCGGCCGGGGCTCGGCATGAAGTCGCGCGCCGGATCCTCGGCGTTGATGCGCACTTCGATCGCATGGCCGCGCCTCGGCGCGCGACCTGTCAGCGTCAGCGGCTCGCCGGCCGCGACGCGGAGCTGCTCGCGCACGAGGTCGATTCCCGTGCAGAGCTCGCTCACCGGATGCTCGACCTGTAGGCGCGCATTCAGCTCGATGAAGTAGAAGGCGCCGTCCGGGCCGACGAGGAACTCGAACGTGCCGGCGTTTCGGTAGCCGATCGCGTCGCACGCGATCTCGGCGGCGCTCTCCATCTCCTCGCGCAGCTTCGGCGTGAGCGC
>Ga0126313_10001486_pt1 | contig 12449 bp, 21 predicted proteins | sample Plot105A_FD_89954 | JGI IMG/M metagenome (GOLD analysis project Ga0126313, IMG submission 89954) | Serpentine soil microbial communities from UC McLaughlin Reserve, CA, USA - Plot105A | ecosystem: Environmental > Terrestrial > Soil > Grasslands | place: USA: UC McLaughlin Reserve, Lake County...
AACGAGCCCAGGCTCGTAGCTTGCAGGACATCCACCGACTGGTGGGCCTTGGGCTTGGTCTGGCGGGCCTTGGGCTTCGGCTGAGCGAACACCGAACGTGGCCATGAGCGCGAGCAGCACGATAAACATCGTAGCGACCAGCAAGCTGGAGAGTCGCTGAGTAGTGGACATAGCATGAACCTCCTTGGTCGAGGTACAACGGCATGGATGTAGCGAACGTAGCTAATCCAGGAGCGTTTCTCCTCTCAGCCTCCACTACTGGCGCGTAGCTCCGGTCTAGAAGGAGGGCAGGTAGCGGACCTGCCCTTCACGTGGAGTTCCTCCCCACGCAACGTTTGCAACATAGCCCTCTATGGGCGTGGGCGCATCCCCCAAATGAGTGATATTTGAAACTTTCTCTGCGAACTTCCGAGCACTCCGTCACGGCGAACTTCGCAGAATTCCTATTCCACGCACTTCGGTGAATAGGAGCCTAAAACCACTTCTCGCCAGCTTCTCCCTGTGGCTTATAGAACATGTCATGCTGGTACCAGATGTCGCAGTTGCCCCACACCTCTCTGCCCCGCGACCATCCGCCTGGCTCGCCGATGGTCCCTTTGGGGGGCGGTGGTAGCTTTTTTAGCGACTCAGAAAGCCTACCGTGGGGAGTATGGCCTGATCCGCAGAACATGACCATAGTAAGGCCATTTTTCTTGAGAGAACCGGAATTGGGGTTGAGGATGAAGGGGTCTTGATTGCTCGCAGCCAAGAACCCCCAGACTAGCAACACCTGAAGGGCGAGCATCCCCACCGCCCCCAACAGCAAGCCCACAACTAACGTCTTCAAAAGCCTCCTCTGCATACGAACTTCTGAGAATTCTACGAACTTCTGAGAATTTAGCTTATGCGAAGTTGGTGGCCGCGCACACAGTACACAGCTTCAGTAGGTCAGTAGGGCCGGGGCTATGCTTAATCACTCTTCCGAACCAGCGTAGTGGTACCAGACGTGGCAGCCCTTGCCTTTCTTCTCCGGCCCCCAGAGCCCAACGTCCACACCGGGCATTTTCATGAAGAGGTGGTCCATGATGTGAGAGTGATTCTCCTCGCAGATCGTCACCGACTGGATTCCGCTTTGCACTAGTTGCCGGTCAGGCTGCGGCCCCCTGGCTTCGCCTGGCCCGCCGAGCGCTCCGCCGACGTAGGCCAAAACCAACCCCACCACGACGGACACGGCGACTAGTGCCCGTTTCATGTCACTAGGGTAGCATGCTGGTGGGGCAAAAGCCCGGCCCGCCGCAGAAGGGAAAGGAGCGGCGGGCCGGGTAATCGGGCGGCAAAAGGGGTGATGTAGGTGTGAACCTTAGAGGAAAAGCCGCCCGTTAAATAGCGTTGTCTACTTCAAGAACCTCATGCATTCCTTTTGGCTGGCAAAACCAAAGTCAGCGTAACCGCCGTGCCTACAATCGGCCTTGCTCGCCGGCGCACCGAGCACGGTTATGGTGTCGCTGGCTGTGGACTGCGAGTCATCGTATACGGAGACGGTGCCTCCCCCCTGGATAACCCAAACCCAAGTCTCCGCAGTGTCGGTGTAGGTTCCAGGTGTGTCGTAGACAAAAGTTATATCCACACTCTCTGTTTGGCCTACTTGGAGTGATCCCAGAGCATCACACCTAAAGTGTGGCTGGTTCACGGGGGCTTCGGTGCTGTCGTAACATACGTCGTTTGTGGTCGTGCCATCCGGACGTGTCAGGGTGGAAGAAACGAGCGTAGGACTTCCGCTGTATCTGTCGCGGATGTAGGTTTCATAGAAAGCGATGTTGCTCTCTGTAGAGTTTGTAAGCGTGATGTGACACGTAACGGGTTCTCCGATCCTAACCGTCTGGGGGCTACAGCTCTTAGCGGCAACCGGCATGATGTAGTAGTCCGCAGCGAACGCGGGCGACGCTGCTACAACCCCCAACACCACGACCAACGCCACAAGCACTCTCTTCACTCGATCCTCCTCTAGTAGCAGTGGCCGGTTACAGAAGTACGAACCGTTGTGGATTCGAGCCGGCCACCGGGGTGAGGGCGGCGTGCGCTGCGCAAGCATCCACTAGGTAGAAGATCGTGCCGCCGCCCTCAGATATGACAAACACCCTTAGTCTGTTACCCGCGCGTATCCATCACCTCCTCTCGTATGGAATGCCTCCAGTGTCTGGTAGGTCCTTGTCCTTGGCAACGCTTGCGGCAACGCTTGCGCGGCGAAGCCAGCACGCATCAGCTACGGGGCCGGGCGGCATACTGTCGCAGGCATCCACACCTGCTGGGGAGAGCCCACACCTCGCAAGATCTTTCGGGGTGAGCGTGCTTATCCCCGGCCCTTGCCTCAGGATGGTGCGGACCGTCCTGCACGAGGGCGCCTCCGGCGAAGAGGCAGCCTGGGTGGCAACTGCGCTTAACAGAAGGACTGCTAACGCAGCTAGCTTCGCTGCCGCCACCCTAAACCCCAGCTTCGCGACCACTCACCTGCTCTCATGTATAGGATGCTTTACCGGCACGCGTGGCTGCGCGTTCACCCACGGAGCGATGTGCAGCTCTTGCGCCTCTTCGCGCTCGGCCTGCAGGCGAATGTGCTTCGCGAACAGGCGCCCGTAGCGGCGATCCGCCTTCTTAAGCGCTGCCGCCGCCGCCAAGATTACGACGAGCATCGACACGAAACACGCGCCCGCCACGTACGCCAGTATCCAGATCATGTGTCCAGCTCCCACCCCGAGCCGCCCCTAGCGGGGCTAGTAGCGGGGCTCATAGGCGTGGCCTCGTCGTCTTCGTAGTAGCCTTCGAGCGGATCTTCGCCGAGCCTATCGATGGCCAGCGCCCGCAGGATGGTGGCCACTTTCTCCAGCTCGAAGCTGATTCCGCCCAGCCCCACGGCGATATCCTGCAAGTCCTTGCCCTGATCCTGGACGTGCTGCTCTTGCCTAGCTTCGCTTTCCACTACCCCTCCTCTATGGCTTCGGCGCACCGACGGCACGGAATGACCTCTATCCGCTCGACCTCATCACCGATCTCCTCGTCGAAGGCGACGTAGGTCAGGAACACCAGACCATCCATACATGCGTGTGGGTGATCCGGTACTGAACCAAGTACATTTCCCCTCCTACCTGCGCTAGACTCTGTGTCGATCAAGAGAACCTCCTCTTGGTCCGTGCCCCGGGGTGTTTGCCCACCGTCGGGGCTTTACTTTGCCTTACGTTTCACTTATTTTCATTAATTTACACCCTGTGTCATTGACTGTCAAGGGGCAGCGCGGTAGGATATGACAAGAATTTCAGAAAAAAGCGAAAGGCGGTTAAGATGACCATCGCCGTGCAGGATGAGTACTACACTTTGGACCAGATCGCGGAGAAGTTGCAGGTCTCCAAGCGCTCGGTAGCCCGTTGGGTTGCTGAGGGGGCCTTGCCAGTCATTAGGCTAAGCGCCCAGGCGGGCTCGGTCAGGGTCGCGGAATCGGACTTAAAGGCTTTCTTACAGCAGCGGCGCACCCAGCCCCCGCTAAAGCCCGACGAAGAGGACTAGCCATGAACCTCAGGTTCAGGTGTAGTGGTACTGCGACCTGCACAGTCATGCCGTATGCTTAGGGGAGTAATGGACATAACCCGGCGGGGTTCCTCCTCTGGAATTCACAGCGCCGGGGCTCTCGAAGGCCTGGCCGCCCTCGACGAGCAGAAACGACGTGAAAGGGCACGCCGTGATGGAAACAGCATACCACACAAAGAACAATAACCAAGACGCAAGTCAAAAGAAAGTATACCGTCCGGGGATCCGCGACCTCCCCCAAGCACTAAAAGAGCTACCGCAGTGGATGGGGACGCGGCTCAAGCCCTCCAAGAACGATCCCACCAGGATAGATAAGCCCCCGTACTCTGTAGTCGGTGGCGCCGCAAGCGATGTTCCGGTAGACAAGACCAACCCCAAAAACTGGGCAACTTTCGAGGATGCTGTCCTGGCTCTGGGCAGGGGTGCTGTGGATGCTATCGGAATCGTCCTCATGGACTCAGATCCGTTCTATGGCATTGATGGCGATGGCGTCATAGACAGCGAGACCGGAGAGATAGCCCCGCGTGTAGCAGATTTCATCCACGACCATGACAGCTATGCTGAGGTTTCCATCTCTGGTGAGGGCGTAAGACTAGTCGGCATCGGCGAGAAACCATCGTGGGCCGGCACCGTCTCCCATGAGCTTGGCTTCAAGCTAGAGGTGTATGACCATGCAGCATTCTTGGTCATCACGGGGAGACGCATCAGCCCGCACACGGAACCCCAGCGCCGCCAGGGGGAACTGGCTGCGCTCTGCAAGGAACTCTGGCCTAAGCCGAAGGCTAAGCCGGGGCCCACGAAGACCACTCCTATAGACATCGACGACACAGCCCTGCTAGAGCTGGCACGGAACAGCCGCAAGGGGGCACGCTTCAGGAAGCTCTACGACGAGGGGGATGCCTCAGACTTCAAAAGCATCTCTGAGGCTGATTGGTCTCTGACCAACACCCTGATCTTCTGGACGGGGGCTGACCCTGAGCGGGTGGCCAGGCTCTTCGAGAACTCTGCGCTGTACCGATCGAAGGCCGACGGCAAGGACCCCGGGTACGTAGCCAGGAACGTCAGGAAGGCGCTGGCAACCTACTCAGGCCCTCTATATGAGCCTAAGAGGGTAACTGTCGGGACCCAGACGAGTGAGGCTGACCCACTCACCCCATACCTGGAGTTGCTCATAAACCCCTCACTCTGGAGCGAAGCTGGCAGGCGTGCAGCGTCGGCTTACAAGGCGTTCTGCGGCGCCCTCAGCCTAGGAATAGAGTCCGGCATCCTGGATGACGAAGGGCGCTTCAGGATCGGTACCGATATGCGCCGACTGGCGGAGGCCTCAGGCATGGGCATCCAGACGCTTTCGAAGAGCGCACTACCCGAACTCTACAAGTTGGGGTTGGTGCGCTGGCAGAAACCCACCGAAAAGGGCGGGTCCGGGACGTTTATTCTCACCCCACACACTTTTACCAAACTTGAAACAATAAAGACATCCACGACACCCTCTATTGTTTCAAGTTTGGTAAATCCCTCTGAGACCATCGAAAAGCTGGCTCTACTCACCCGGATGCGCTCTGGCAGGTCCTCTTACGGCAGTGTTGATAGGTTGGGCGCTGCCAGCATGTTTTGTGTCATCGCCATGGCCTTCTCCCCTGGTATGCGTGGATGTTCCCTTGAAGAGCTAGTGGAAAGTACAGGACGCCGCAAACAGCACCTGAGGGATACCTACCTTCCGAGACTGAAGGCCGCCGGCGTAGTCGTTGAGAGGGGCGGCCTCTATCGCCTGAGTGGGGACTTTGAAGAGCACTACCAGCGTAACCTTGATCTCTCTGGCGTCACCCGATCGGAGAAGTGGCAGCGCCGCTGGCACGCAAAAGAACGGGCGGAGTACCGGGCTGAGCAAGAGAAGCGGCGGCGCGAAAAGGAAAGGGCCCAGTCCGGGGAAAATGAAGGGCCAGAAGAGGAGTATAGCCAGGCCGGTGCATTCCTAGCCACAGAGCTTCGCGGAGCTTCGCTGGTGGGCATGGACTACGATGCCATGCTAGAGCGCTGGCGCGGTAAGGGTGGTACTGAGGACGAACTCAAACGCGCTATCTGGTCAGGGCCTTACCGCTTTAAACGCGAGGGCTATATGAGGATCGTCTATCGCGAGGGCAAGCGAAGTCCCTCAAACCCTAGCGAAGCTGATGAGGAGCGCATCAGTGAGTTTGTGCGGCAGGGGATGAGCCCGAAGTGGGCCAGGGCCGAAGTCTTGGGGGGTAGGCCGTGACGCCGGCCCTGGACACCTACCGCCGGCGCATGAAGGCTTTCGAGAACCTGCCACGCCTGCTTTCGGCGAACACCGTCATGTCCATGACAGACGCCGACCTGGACCGCCTGGCATCGGCTTCCGCCGATGAGTACTCGAAGGTGCTGACCAACATAATCAGGCGTATTAATGACGAGAGACGCGCGGATGCTTCATGAGGTGAACCTCATCACCAGCTTCAGTGCGGATGGTGACAGTACCATCCCATCCTGCAATAATGTGGGCATGTTAGCTAGCCATCAACAGATGGGGCGGGAGTGCGGCAGCGACAACGCCAGCAGGGCACCTTCTCGCCGAACGCCTCCCGTCGAGCAGGGTGGGGCGCCCTCGAACAGGCGAACGAGCGTGGCTTTTTATAGTTCCGGCCCAGATCGTCCCCACCCTCCTCAGTACCCGCCCGTTACTCAACTCCTACGGGCGGGTCTTTCGACATTCCGAACGGGCTGCGCGGTTGCTGCTCGGGGCCACTGTGGGGCGGGGCTCTGGTTGTTCTCCCGCCCCCGGCCAAAGCGAAGCTGGAGGTACTAGGTGAGTGAACGACCTGTAGGAGCCGCATTGGATAGGACCATCGGTGAGAAGGACATAAACATTGCGCCTGGCCACCGGGCAGATAAGGAGATAGACGCATTTATCAACCGTCTGGACGTGAAGAGGCGCCGTGACTTTGAAGAAGGTGTGCGCCCTGCTGAGGCACCATGGGCCGCTTCCGAGCGGCGCGAGAATGCGCGTAGACGCCGCGAGCTAGACCAGCAGTGGCGTGAGTATCACCTGCAGGCGATTGAGCGCCACAAGGCCATCCTCGCCTCTCTCATCGCACACCACGAAGAGCGGGCCGAGCACTACGGACAGAAAGGAGCTGTATGAGCAAGAGCGCAGAGCTAGACCGCCGGGAGCTGGAGGCACAAGGGCGGCTCGCTAAGGCACAGGAGAAGGAAGCGAAGGCAAGGACCGGTTCACTAGAGAAAGATGCGGCCCACGAGGAGGTGGCGCAGGCCGTCGATGAGCTGGCTGCCATAGACGACCAGAGGCTCAACCCTGAGGCTTACGAAGAGCAGGTTGTGCTTGTAGCGCCGAACCCCTCGCATTCAGGCCTTGACCCCACACTGGGTGTCGAATGGCAAGACGGCGAAGCTCTTGTGGCCAGGTCTGTGGCGGAAAGGCTGGTCGCGGAGTTCCCGTACTACGAGATAGAGGAGACAGCATGACGAAATCACCGCACCCGTGGATGGAGATCCACCAAGCAATCGCTAACGGCGACGAGCAGGGAGCACGGGAGGCGCTTGACAACGCTGACGAACGTCTTACCGGACGGATGCGTGTATCAGCCTACAGCGCTATAAAGCGTGCTTTCCCTGAGGCTCAGGAGAAGGTACTGAGCCCTGCCGAGAGGCGTACAGCGGAGAATGAGGCAGGCAACGCCTCGCCGGTGGCCGCGAGCTTGAAGCGCCGCAGTGAGGATCGCCGTCAGCGTGCCAAGCGCCTCTCCCAGACGAAGAAGCAGGGAGGCGGGGCCTTCGGAGTAAACTGGGGCAAAGTCGACGAATACATCAAGCCCGACCCTGGCGGATTCAACACGGCCTTAGGAAACGATGGCCCGTCTCGTGCGGGCGAAGGCCGCACGAAGGTTGCAGCAGCGGCGCAGTCCATGAACACAAGGGCGCGTAAGGGGAGCTGATGCCCAGGGATGGCTGGCGCCGCCTTGAGGCTGTGGAGCGACATAATGCCGCAGCCGCAGGCGAGGTGTGCGAAGAGTGCGGACACTCTGACGATCCTAACCGGAAAGTGGAATTCGAGGTTATCTGGGATCACCGCGACGACGAAGACAACGGCGAGCCAGAGGAAGAGTTTTGCTCTACGTGTGGCCACCAGACTCACTTTGTTGTCGTGTGGCCAGAGGACCTGGAGTAGGGGGGGAGGGGGTATAGCTAATGAGCCAATGTGCTGGTATTAAAGCGGACGGCGGTCGCTGCAGGGGCACCGCTATTGACGACTCTGGTTACTGCTATGCCCACCACCCTGATATGGCTGATCAGAGGAAAATCGCGGCCCACAAGGGTGGTAAAAGCGGGGGTCGTGGCCGTAAGAAGGTGGACCTCTCCTCCATCAAGTCACAGCTTCAGGACCTCATCGACGGCGTGCTAGATGGCAGCATCGCGCGGGCTGACGCTGCGGTGGTTACGCAGACCTTGAACGTGCTCTTGCGGGCCACGACGGACGAGTGGGGCATAAGGGATAAGACAGAGTGGGAGGAACGGCTGAAAACGCAGGAACGGCTCAAAGAGCAGGAGATTCGTAGAAGGCGTGGGGCCACTAGGTGACAGAGATCCAGCAGAGTATGCTGACCATCGCCTCCAAGATGAGGCTACTCACTGCCCGGTGCGGCCTCGATCCACTCTACGTGGATGCGCTTTTCGAAGCAGCGAAGCAAGAGGATACGACGAGATTTATCGACGGTGTGCCGCTACTGTTCTCAGCCCTCGCCGAGAGTAGGCAGGCGAAGCGAGATGCAGCGTAGACCTAGGTGTGTCGGTATAAAGCGAAATGGCCAGCCGTGTAGTTATAGTGCTAGCTTCCCTAGCGAAGGCAGCCTCTACTGCGGGTACCACTACCCTAAGAAGAAGAGAAGGCGCCATAAGCGCCACTCCTACTGTGTGGGAGAGAATAATCCCCAGGCCAAGCTCGTGGAGCACCAGGTCCGAGAGATACGACGACTCTATAGCCTTGGTGTTGCTCAACTCGACCTAGCCGCAGCGTACGGCGTGTCGCCCAGGGCCATACGATTTTTGCTAAGCCGCGAGACATGGAAACACATCTAAAGCCGTGGACGCGTGGCTAGGCTGGACACTGTTATCTCTATCGGCCCTAAACATCGCCCTGAGTGGACTTCGAGTGGCTCAAAACGAAAGACTTTGGCGCCACCACCTACGCCTAGCTTCGCTAGAGAAGAAGGGCAAGAAATAGACTACGATGCCAGGCACACATACAAGAGTTGTATACATGAGTACGAGAGGCAGTTCAGCGGGCGATGTTGGGGATGTCGAGTCTACCCGCTCAGCAAGAGTCTGCCCGATCCCAAGAACCCTCTCAGAGACCAGCTCGGAATGGAGCACCCTGAATAGTCATGCCTAGACGCACGAGGATGGCCGCTGAGGGCCTAGTCGCCCCGTCCCTAATGGTTTACCCTTCGGGACGTGGGAGAGGACCGTACAGGACAGGACGCCGGACGGGACGCGGGTATGACGCTCGTCACAGTGGCCGTGGCTGCCGAACGTCTAGGCATCACAAAAGAGGCCGTGCGTAAGCGGATGTCACGCGGTACGCTCGACGCTGAGAAATCCCCGGACGGCACGGTACGAGTGTACGTCCCGTCGTCCCCTACAGTAGGGGACACCGACCGGACGCAATCTGCTAGTGATGCGCTCACATCGGAGCTTCGCGACCGCCTCCGCTATGTCGAGGGGCAGCTAGAAGCCGAGCGCCAGGCCCACGCCGAAGCCAGGCGCTTGCTCATGGCCGCCCTGGAGCGGATCCCGCCGCAGCTAGAAGCTCCACCAGACGAGCGAGAATCGCCGGAGACCGACGCCGAGCCCCGCCCGAGTAGCCCAGGACCCCCGGAAGCGGAGACGCCCGCACGCCCGTGGTGGCGGCGGATCTTCTCAACTTAGACAATGTCTGCATGAGCTGGCTGGAGTTCTTCGCCAACATCATAGACAACGTTTTCTCTTGGCCGGTAGCCGTGCTTCTCATCGTGCTTGTACTGCGTAAGCAACTACGCGAACTGTTCCGCACCGTCGAGAGATTGGTGCTGGAAGCGGGCGGAACTAAGGTTTCCTTCACCCGGAATTTAGAGATTGCTAAGGAGGGTATTACCGCAAATAAGGCTATACTCCCGCACCCAGATGAGCCAGATGAGCCAGATGAGGCAGAAAGGCAGGACATCGAATACTTAGATAAACAATATTCGTACGCGTCGGAACTCGCGCAGAAGAACCCTTCTTATGCTATGGAGGTTGCTTGGGACCGCTTAATGGCCGAACCGGTCAGGCGTTTGGCTGATGCCAGAGGATTGCCACCCGGCGACACGATGGACCTGTTAAACAAACTTTATTCCCGTGGTCTTGTCGGGGATGTGGTAGTTGACGTTGCCAAAAATACAAACCCGAAAGCTTTGGAAGATATGAAGGTAGAGACGGGAGGGGAGCATACACGCAAGTCAGCCCTAGATTACGTAGAGATTGCGCATGGGTTCGGCGAGATCGTGCTTGACCTTATCAGGCACCCTGATCATGTAGTTAACTTCGGCGACTAAACCACAGCCTTCAGAGTAGTCTGTTCCCCTGCTGGCCCCCGGCCTGATAATTGCTGGGTTTCTTGTGTAGGCGCCTGGGAGGGGATACAAAATCTGTACATAAGAGCATCCATAATCGTGCATATCTATCCATCGCTGTTACAAGCTCTATCGGGGCGGGGCTATGAGGAGTGTCTGGGGAGGGTGATTCTGGGGGGTGGGGGCGCGGCTATGCAGGATCTTGGATATGAACTTCCGAGAATTCCTATTCCACGCACTCGGGTGAATAGCGTAGGATGCCAGCACGGTATTGAGGGAAAGGAGGAGTCCAGATGCCTGCCGTAGACGACGTCGACGAACTCATCGAGCAGTTCCACCTAGTGCAAGGGGAGTTCGTCAAAGGAAACCGCGAGCCTTGCAAGAGGCTCTTCTCCCAGCGATAAGACCTGACGCTCAACAACCGCCTCAGTCGAAAAGGAGCCAGGACCACTTGGGTCCCGGCTCCAACTCGATCCGCTTACAGGACAACCCCGCGAAGGTGGCCGCCTAGCGCTGTTTGTAAGTAGCCTTATAGGTGGTTGCGGAGGCAGGGGCGGTAATATTGTGAGTCTGCGCGCCGCCGTCGGACCAGGAGTGGAAGGTATAAGTAGTCTTGCCTTTCGGCTGCGGCGAAATCGCACTGATGGAGTTGTTCGAGCCTACGATCACCGTGCGGGAGAATGCCGCCGTCGCCTCGCTACCGTTCACCGCCAGTCGCAGCCCTGCTGGGATGGTGTTGAAAGTCAGCGCCACCGTCTGCGGGTCGAGGCGCACGCTCTTGGTGTTGCTGAGCCCGCCCGAGTCCGTAGCGGTTAGCCTGAGCTCCAAGTAAGAGGGATACTCGTGGTCTGGCGCGACGAACGATCCGCTCGCTACACCCGCAAAGGTCTGCAGTTCGTGCGTGTGGCAGTTGGACGGGCAGTGGTGCATGATCAAGGACCAGGTCAGCTTGGAGGCAGCAAGCGCCCCATCTTGCGGGTCGGTGGCCGAGCCGGAGAAGGATATATTGTCGCCCACCTTCCAGGTGGTGGTGGGAGATGGGGAGTTGATGGTCGCCGTGGGCGCTGTGTTTGTGGTCCCCGCGCTTATGGTCAGCGGCTGATCGAGGGTATCGGATGCCCCCTTGCTGTCAGTCACCCTGAGCCTCACCTGGTAGGTTCCCGCTGTGGTGTATGTGAAGGTCGGCTGCGCAGAGGTGGAGTCGTCGTAGGCCCCGTCGCCGTCGAGGTCCCACTCGTAGGTGAGCGTGTCGCCGTCGGGATCACTCGAGAGGGGTGAGCTGGCATCGAAATTTACCGTCAAGGGCACCGCTCCGCTGGTCGGATTCGCCGTGGCGCCCGCAACGGGCGGCTGGTTGCCAACAGTGTACTGGATGCGACGGATCGTCCCGCCTTCGAAGTCCACGTAGAAGAGGTCGCCGTTGGGGCCGATCTGCAAGTCGACCGGGTTCTCTGCGTTTGCCACGAAGGTTTTGAGTAGCGCGGGGTTGGGCGGAACGTTCTGACCGTTGTTGCCGTTCTCCATAACCCAGATGCACCTTCGGGAGTGGTCGGCGAAGAAGAGGGCGTCGTTGTACTCGTCCGGGTAGGGGCCGCCCTTGTAGAACGCAAGGCCGGAGATCGAGGAACTGCCGGTGGTGCAGCTTTCTCCTGCAACCACCTTTGCGGTGTGGTGGTAGGTGAAGTACGGTTTGGTGTCGGCGCTAGGCTGTCCGTAAAGGGTCTCGCAGATGTTGAGGTTGGCGGCGTCGTAGCCCGCTTGCCTGCCGTTACCTTCGTAGCAGGGCCAGCCGAAGTTCTCCACCGTCGTGTCAGTGGGGTTGGTTATGCGGTTTATCTCTTCCCAGTCGTTCCAGCCGACGTCGCCCACCCAGATCTCGTCAGTGCCCGGCCGCGCTACTAGCGTCTGGCGGAAGGGATTGCGCAGTCCGTAGGCGATGATGCGCTGGGCGTTGGGGTCGGTGTTGGAGCTACTAAGAGGGTTGTTGGGCAGCGCGTTACCGGTTGCGGGGTCCACCCGCAGGATCGAACCGCTCAAACCTACGGGGTCGCTGCTCGTGGGCGGGGTGCGCAGGTCCTGGGACCGGAGCGCCCCGCCCTCCGCTGTCGGCGGAGTGAGCAATGTCCCGGACGGGCGGTCTGGATCTCCGCAGGGGTTTAGCGGGTCACCGTCCTGACCGTAGTCGGCAAAGTTGAAGCTCGCCCCGTCCCCACCACTGACGTAGAGCGCCCCGTCGGAGCCGAAGACCAGGCTGCCTACCGAGTGGGAGGG
>Ga0126313_10001487_pt1 | contig 12448 bp, 14 predicted proteins | sample Plot105A_FD_89954 | JGI IMG/M metagenome (GOLD analysis project Ga0126313, IMG submission 89954) | Serpentine soil microbial communities from UC McLaughlin Reserve, CA, USA - Plot105A | ecosystem: Environmental > Terrestrial > Soil > Grasslands | place: USA: UC McLaughlin Reserve, Lake County...
TTCAAATGAATATTATACCATATAAAAATATTTTAAGTTATGTGCTATTAAGTAGATTGTTCGAAAGGGTAGGAATAGAGCCGATCTCTATAATTTTGGTAGTTTTAGAGATACAATGCCTTTTTACCATTCTAGGGAAATTTTGTTATTAGTAATCAATATTATTTGATCAATGGAATAGGAGATGAACTTTTATAATTAGAGAAATATAAGAGAGAGTGACCAGCAAAATTGGTTATCAAAACTTTCTTTTGAATCATATTGAATAGTCAAAGTTTTAATAAGGATAAATAATAAGATATTTCATGGAAGGAATTCAAAAATTAAAATGCAGTTCGTGTGGAACAACATTTATGTCTGAAACTGGTATGGCTAAATGTCCATCTTGTTTAGAAAAAGAGAGTCAAGGAGCAGGACATAGTGGCGGTTGTGGCTGTGGCCATCAACACTAATTTTTACGTTAAATAATCGGTTTATAACACACATTTTTTTATTTTATTGTGTAATACTTCAACATATCAAATTTGTTTTTCTCCTTTGTCATAAACAAGGGCGGAATTATTAAGATTAGAATTATGAGGGATAACGTAATTGAAGTCTAATTCTTTTCTCTTTACTATTATTGATGAAATTAACAAAATTATTTCTTCAAAAAGGATAGAATATTTAACAATGTATAAATAAATCATTAAATTTTTTTATAAAATATATTATAATAAATCTTGGAGCGGACATCTTTTTCTTCTCAATGCCAATATCAACAATAGTATTTTTAGAAGTAAAAAATATTTTGAAATTAAACGTACTAGATTAAGATACAAAATATTGAGGAGAGGATTTTATAATATAAAAACAGATAAAATAATGGTCTATGCTTTAGACAAAATGTAAATGAGTATACCTGATTAATTTAAGATATACAAGTATATTATTATATCATGTGATCTTATTTTTTATAGTATTAAAGTAACTTCGGCTGGCTCAATTGGTATCTGGATCTAGTAAATTTCTTTTCTCTCTGATAATTTTAATTTTATCTAAATAACCGCCATTCTTATACGCTTCCATTAATTTTTCCATTTCTCTGGCCTTCATTACCAATCCGTAATATTCTTTTACATGTTCTATAGTTGTTTTATAATGTCTAACATTTGAAGAGGCAGTAGCATCAGAAATGAGAATAACATCATAGCCTCTATTAAAACCATCCCTAAGAGAGGTTTCAACACAAATAGACGTATCTATGCCACAAAAGATTAGTGTATTTACCTTTAAACTGTTTAACCATACTTCTGTTTCAGTATCTTGAAAAGCAGAATCTCTTCTTTTAATAACTATATGATCTTTATTAGTGGGTTTTATGGCATCAACTATTTTTGCATCCCAGGTTCCCCTTACACATATCGGTCGCTTTTTAATTCTCTCTTCTCTTGCCTTTGGGAGAATTCTGTGACTTCTTGTAAGAAGGTCAATTCCTGATAACTCTCTAACTGCTTGTGTATAAAAAACAGGAACATTATGTTTTCTACATAGAGATATTAATTCTTTTAACTTAGGGATAATTTGCTGATAGTTTGATATTTTCATACCCAGATGGTGGTATGAACCTCCATTACTCATAAATCCATTTTGTACATCTATTACTAATAGCGCAAGATTAAACGTGGTACTATCACTTTTCATATTCACTTATTCTGCCTAAGACTAAGTTCTATGAAATATTTAATTCTACTAAGAAATTGTTTTGATTATTATCTTATCTTTTTATTTCGCATGTAATTTGAGTCAAGTTGGTCAGTCTATCCAGGTATAACTGAACCCATGGAGATGCATTCCAAGAGATTTTATTATCAAAAATATAACCATATCTCTCTGAGCTTCCTAATTTTTCTCTTTTTGAAATATTTTCTATATACTCTTTTGTAATCATTTTTTTATTAAATCCATTTTTTTCAGCAATCTTTGATAATATGCCATGTATTCCTGCGCCATGCTGGGCAGCCTGTTTCTCTCTATATGCAATATGTTTTGGTATTCCTACCTGAATAGCCAATTCCCTATGAACTCGTTTTCCAAAAATATCATTTTTATCAGTCAAATTGAGATTTAAATCAATACTGGTCGCAGTTCTAACTATATCTGAATCTAAAAATGGTTCTCTCATCTCTATACTATTTGACATAGCTAATTTGTCTTCCCTTTCAAGGGTTTCTTTATAGAGTAAAAGCAAATCTTGTATCATGTACTCTTTCAGTTTTTTAGCTCCATATTTTCCAAAGATTTGAGCATACCATGGATATCCTGCAAATAATTCATCTGCGCCTTGCCCTGTGAAAACAACACGAAGGCCATCTTTTGCAGCTAATTTCAAGGCACCATAAATAGGAATAGAAACTTCTGCCTGTGTACTATTGGTGGTTTCAATTATGTTTAGGATGTTTGGCAACATGTTTTCGATATCTTTTATATTCAATTCATTAATTTTGAGATCTAAATCTAACTGGTCTGCAATAACCTTTGAAAATTTTATATCATCTGAACCCGCTATGCCACTAGTGTAACAAGTAACATTAGGAACAAGTTCCTTAGTAATTTTAGCGACTAAAACGCTATCTATTCCACCAGAAAAGATTATTCCAATTCTAGAAAGATCTTGAGACCTCTTTTTTATTGAATTGTATAAAGCTTTCTTATAAGCAGAGAGTGCATCCGCAAGATTAGTAAGCGTAGGTTTGTTAGAGTAGTTTACAGATGGTTCTGCTATTTTAATAGGCGAAGAAATTTTATCCGAGAGAATTACACAGTGTCCAGGCAACAATGAGAATGTAGGCTCTCTAATACCTATTTGCCATAGACCTTTTCGCTCGGAAGCAAAACCTATAATATTATTATTCTGACCATAATACAATGGTCTTATACCCAATCTATCCCGAACTAAATAAATTTTATCTTCATCTTGATCTTTTATAGCAATAGCATATATTCCATCGATATCAGCTACAGTTTTCTTAATTGCATCTAAAAGATTAGAAAATCCATTTTCTTTATAATAGTGTTCGAGTAAATGTATTACGATTTCACTATCAGTATTTGACACAAAAGTGTGATCATTTTGTAGTCTTTTTTTAAGCTGTTTATAGTTGTAAATCTCTCCGTTGTGTTCCATGACCAATTTTCCATCGCAACTCTGAATTGGTTGAATGTGGGTTTTATCCCCCACTATAGCAAGGCGTATGTGACCTAAAGTTAGTTTAGTATTAGAATTGGAATTATTACAATTTATTTTTTCTGGGGATTCGTACTGATAAAGTTTCTTATCGATGAATAATCCTGTTCCATCTGGACCTCTTTTGTTCATAGACATCATCATTGTTTTAGTAAGAGATAAAATATCAGTAGAATTTTTACTGATTAGTCCGCCTATTCCACACATAATATCATATTGTTCTCATTCTTAATAAATCTTTATTATCAAAAATCATATGTAATACATACTAGGACATAAAATAAGCTTACTTCTATAAAATAGAATTCAAACATTTCTGTTATATTTGTATGTAAAAAAGCAATTTTATTTAAGTAATTTTAATAATAGTTGTAAAAATCTGAAATTTCTTTTTTTTTTTAGAATTTTTTAGTTTCAGTGATGATGAAAGGAAAATTTTCATTTCCAATTTTTCAGTCATTTTCTTCCGACCCCCTATCTAGATTATGAATTTCTTGATTACTGTATCTTTTCATTTCTTTTATTTCGATCCCTCTCTTCTATCCAATCTGACTATCATTCTTATCATCTACCCTTCCTCGTCTTATTTTATCCCCATCTGCTATTCACTCCATAGTAACATCTACATCTACTTCGGCTTGGGCTAAGAGAAGCCACTAGAGCAGAATGGCAATAATAGTGAATACTATCTTGAAGAGATTTTTAATGCAAAAAAAATATTGTAAAAATCAAATAAAATTATTGTAACAAAACTTACGCCAATCAAATTTTATTAAATAGGGATAGAATTTTATACACATTAAAAATCATCGTGAAGACAAATATTTTTTCAATTTTACTTGATATATTTAAAGTTAGAAAATTTTAGTAGAATCTAGTATTATATATAATCATATTGTAAATATATTGTAAAGCAGAAATTGTATCGTGTTTGATCACAAATTTTATGTAGTTTTTTTTTTCTTGACAATTCTAATAGAGTTAATTTTGATTTCTCAGGATTTATCACAAAATGCAATTGTAATATATGGAGAAAAGATGGATAAAAAAAAATCCAATAATGACAATGTTAAAGTGTATAATGATTATTTAATTAGAGATCCATCCGAATATGGAACAAGAGACACCTATAACAATCCTATTACTCACTATGATAATGCAGTAAATGTTGGAGATCGAGCTTTAAAAATCCATTCACATAACTGACAATCTGACTCTGATAACCGATCTAGTTTGAAACTGTAATTATTAATTCCCTTAACGAATTCTTTATTTAGACCTTGATATTTTATTTTTGTAAAACATTTTCAAGACCTGAAATGGCATAGCTTATCGAAACAGGCAGGAGGAGTATTATATTCAAACATTCATACTCAAATGATAGATGATTTATTACGTCATAAGACTCTGAACTATAGCATTTACTAGATTGAAATTAGTACACCTCTATCCAACTTTTTTTATCTAACAAAACAAAAATATTCATCACAATGTACATTCCTACAACAATTGAGCTTATTCCCTTTTAACCAAATTATCGTAAAAAATTTACATTAGAGAAACTATACAATTAGTACAGTTCTGGTAATAACTACTTTATTCAGACATATAAGTACAATAACGCTTTATTCTTTGTGTTAACTATCAACATGCATCAAATAATATTGGGTAGAATTTAAATACGTTATATGCTTTTCTAACGTATAATGAGTGAGAAAGAGTGTGTTCTATGTGGAACAGTATTTGTAGACCCCACAGAAGTAAATTTATGTAAGGAATGCATAGATTGTGCAGATTGTTGTATTGGTCTAGAAAAGTTGTAATTCTTGATTAAAAATGACTATCATTCTAACATTTTCAATATATCAGTTGTAGTTATTATCCCTGTTACATTTCCTTTTTCAGTAACGAGTATACATTTGGCAAATCTTATTAGCGGGACGAGAGCCTTTGCAGGAGTAACCGAGTCGACAAGAGGAGGAGAAGGCTCCATAACATTATCAATTGTCATATTTTTGATATTTTTTTCATCATTCTCTACCATTTTCTTTGCTAAATTATCTTCTGATACAATTCCTATAATTTTTTGACCCTCAAACACTGGGACTTGACTGACAAAATTAAGCCTCATTTTCTCAAGTACGCTATAAAGTATATCCTCTTTTTGTGCAAATATTATTTTTTTACTACAAATATCTCCTGCTTTTTTTGCTGATTTACCTTCTAAAGTGCTTAATACTTCAAAAATTTTTTTGGCAGTATCATAACTGGGCTTACATCTTCCAGTCTCGATCTGATTGATCATTGATGTACTAATCCCTGTTAAGGATGCAAGTCTTCTTTGAGTAATTCCTAACTTTTGTCTTGTTTGTTTAATGTATTCTAAACTGGGAAGCATTACTAAGATTATATTACATGACATTTATAATCTATAAATTTTAAATTATAATAATCCAAAATAGAATTATAATACAAAGCTATGATAATCAAGTTAGAAAATTTTGATGTAAATTGATAAATGTTATTTTACGATTTATAATAACAATAAAATAGTCTTTATGAGAAAAAAGATTTCTATTAATGTCTTTTTCTAATGATAAAGAAAGTAAATGGGATTCGGTTAAACGTTATAAATTAAATAAAATGATTAATAAACTAGGGAATATTACAGGTCATGGAACGGAGCTTGTTACCGTTTATATTCCTCCACGACGACCAATTTATGATATTGTCTCTCAATTAAAAAATGAAGCAGGAACTGCTTCTAATATAAAATCGGATTTAACTAGAAATCACGTACAAGATGCATTAAGTAGAACTGTCGAACACCTTAAGTTGTATAAAGAACCTCCAGAAAATGGCCTCGTTATCTTTTGTGGTGCTATCCCTACCGGAAAAGGCATAGGAACAGAAAAGATCGAGATCTATTCCGTAGTGCCTCCAAAAGCGGTACAAATTAATCTTTATCGATGTGACGACCATTTTTGGATCGAACATTTGAAGGACATGATGAAGGATGACAAAGTAATAGGTATATTGTCATTAGATACTCAAGAAGCGGGTTTTGGTATACTTACCGGAGACAGATGGGAGGTGGTTGAATCATTGACTTCTGGTGTGGCGGGAAAACACAGACAAGGAGGTCAATCTGCCCGTAGATTTGAAAGATTAAGAGATAACGAATTGAATGAATATTATCGCAGAGTTGCAGATTATGCGCAAAAAATCTTCATTGATGAATATGATGTTAAAGGATTAATTATTGGAGGACCAGGTCCCACCAAAGAAGGTTTTATTCGAGAAGAATATCTTGACTATAGATTGCAAAATAATGTTATTGCTGTTTTAGATTCCTCTTATTCTGGAAGTGAAGGTGTCAGAGAGCTCATAGACAAGGTTAATGATCAAGGAATCATGGCTGATTATAGATTGATGGAAGAAAAAAAAATAGTGAAACGGTTCATCAGCGAGGTATATTCAGGCAAAGGCCTAGGGATATATGGAATTTATGATGTTATCAATTCATTAAAAAATGGTTTTGCCGATTTGGTAATTGTAAATGATGATATCACTATTCTTAGGGTAGAAATTAAATGTAACAAGTGTCAAAACATCCAAGAAAAATTTATTGAAAGGAATGAATTAATGTCCTTAAAACAAGCATCCACATCAAGTAATTGTCAATCCTGTGGAAGCCAAGATTTAGAATTATCAGAACAAGATATTATTGAATATTTAGAAGAATTATCATTAATGAGCGGTTCTAGATTAGAAGTTATATCAGGAAAAACAGAAGAGGGTGCACAATTAGCAAGTTTAGGAAAAATAGGTGCAATTTTAAGATTCAAACAAAATAACCAATGAGACTCAAAATTAAAAATAATTAGGCTTTCATATAAAGGTAAGGGCAAATAATATATTTAGAATCTTCTTAATATTTTTGGTTTGAGCATATCTGGATGTTTTTTCAATTGACTAACTAATTCTAACATATTCACTTTATCCTGGGGAAGAGTTCCCTTAATTGAATATACATTTGAAGCATGATTAGCTCTGAATATTACAGAAGAAGATGGGTTTATTTTGGATATAAGTAATTCTAGTTCATTTAGGATCTGTAAATCATCTAAAAATTCAAAAGGTTCTTTGAACTTAGTCATAAATTCATTATAAAGGCTGTCATCTAAGTGAAGGTTTAATGCTCCTATATAATCAGGAGAAACTTCGCTAATAATCTTAGCTGTTTCTTGAATATGCTCATAGCTATATTTTTTACCTCCTAAACCTAGAATGATCATACATGAAAGAACATAATTAGTTTCTTTTGCTTTTTTACAGCTTTCAACAATTGTTTTATATGTTGCACCTTTTGTAATCTTTTTTAAGACTTTATCACTACCGCTTTCTATACCCACATACAACATTTTCAGGCCAGCAGTCCTTAACGTGCTTAATTCTGTATTAGATTTCTGTAATAAATTTTTAGGCATAGCATAAGAAGATACCCTTTCTAATGATGGAAATTTTTTATTTATATATTCTAATATTTTGACCAATCTATCTGTTGAAAGATTTATTGCATCACCATCGGCGAGAAAAATCCTTTTAGTGGCAGGATACAATTTAGAAGTCATATCTATTTCCATTTGGATCTCTTCCCAAGGTCTTTCTGAGTATGTTTTACTTCTATACATGTCACAATAGGAGCATTGATTGAATGAACAACCCAATGTTACCTGAAAAATTAAAGAATTTGCTTCAGACGGGGGTCGATATAGAGGATATGAATATTCTAATTCCATATTAATAGTTATTATTTATTTTAATAGTATAAAATATTTTATTTTGTGCAAATTAAACAGATAAAAGTGATTGTGGGTCAGTTCGTCGCGAGTTCCTCATTGTATTAAACTCAGACTGGAGCAGCATATTACTTCATTCCCATGAAAAATATATCATATGTATGTTAAAAATTTATGTATTTGAAATATTTTACGATATTAAGTTTATAGGTATTATTTCTGCGATTCTACCCAAAGCGCATTTCACAATCATAATTAAAACCTTAAATAAATTATCTTTTTAGATTTTACATTCTTTATGTCATTAATTCATGTCAGAAAATACGAATCCTAATTCGTCAAATATCAAAATTAGTGATTTAAGGAGGTCGAATCTCTCTTACACTAAAATTTTTAAAATCTACATCATCAGCCTTATCCCAACGAAATGTAGCGATTGGTCCACCCCAAGAGATTATTTGATCTCTTTTACCATCACATTTTTTACCTGAGTCTCCCCATTTTCCTTTATCTGTGTATTCATTGATCTTTAACCATTTTCCATCATTATTATAATCTATCCAACTTTCCATTTTTACTATAGTCTTTGATGAATCTGATTGCTTTTCCAGATTATAAACTATAAATTTATAACCAATCCATTTATCTTTAATTGAATTTAAATTATTTTCAATTTCAGTAAAAAAATAACTTACATGCCATTGTTCCTTAGCAAATCTATTATCTCCTGAAAAAAATAGATCTCCTTTATAAGCAACTCCTTCACATGGTTCTCCTTCAGTATGATGTCCTCCTCTGTTGTACCAAGTAAATCTTCCTTCATCTATGGGAATATTATTATTATTTAATTTTATATAACCTGTTATTTCAACATTTTTCCAATCTTTTTCGGATTGCATATAGCCTTGGTCTGCCAATTCTGATTGATCGAGAGTTTTAATAGCTTCAGGATGGTATCCATCAGAGGTATATACATTCATTCTTACTTTAGCTAAATTATTTTTTGATTTAATTTTCCAAGATAAATCATCGTTTTTAGTAATTATTAAATTAGAATTAGCGTATTTTGAATCTGATTCGCCAAAAGGATAGAATTGTTTATCCTCATAAATATTATTCATATTCATAAACCATTCTTCTCCACCATTTTTTGTAGGATATATTTTTTCTATCCCAAACTTGTCAAATTTTGAATCCAATTGGGCAATTGGCATATTTTTCTTTGTATCAGTAAAATGATCTGTCTCATCTTCATCATCTTCATCATCATCGTTATCCTTTGAGTTTTCATCTTCATCATCTTCATCATCATCGTTATCCTTTGAGTTTTCATCTTCATCATCTTCATCATCACCGTTATCCTTTGAGTTTTCAGCATAGTAAACCTCTCCGAACGCATGTTGATCAATAAAAATATTATTTAACTGAATCGTAAGAGAAATTAAAATGAATAAAGAAAGAAGTGAAATCTTACAAAATAATGTTTTCAAGTGAATTATAGATATTAAATAAATTTTTATTTTAATTTTTCCTATAAATGTTCTAACAAATTTGTATGTCATTTTTTCCTTCCATTTTTTGGAAATAACTCAAATACTAAAGAGAAAATATAGTATATAACTAACCTAAATTAAGTACTTTACATTTCAAATATTAGTTATTGATCTATTATAAAAAATTAGTATTGATGCGAATTGTTGGCAAATTATTCATATTTGCTCATTGAAACTACGATTTTTCTTAGTTAAATTGATTCTTCATGTTTCTATGCGAACTGATGAGGTTAATTTTTTTATTGTCCCCGATATTTTGATAGTCGTGAGTGGGGGATAAGATAAAGCTATTGCACATAAGACATTATCCATACTCTCTAATTTGCATTTTATAATTAGAAGAGGTGGAAGACACAAATTATTTTCGCAAATAACCTTAATACTAGCTTTTTCTAATGCAATTGTTCCAAATAGTTCAGAAAAACGTCGTCTTATTATTGTAATGGACTTTATATCTTTATTACTAATGTCTTTGACATGTGAGGATATTTCATCATTTACATATAATAATAAATAGCGATGTTTATCTTTCCTACGAAGCACCATAATAAACTCGACTTTTAGTTTCAATCCATTTTTCTAGTTCATTCCAATATTTAATAGGCTCAATATCGAATATTCTAAGTAATGAGTCAAAGGTATTTCCAGAAATAGTTTCATAATTAGTTTCTGCTCCGCTAGAAATTATTAATTGATTGTCTGTTAATTTACAAAACTTATTAATTTCTTTTATTGATTTTATCCATTTTCCAACTTCATAAGAGTTACAATGTCTGATTTCTTTTATTTTTATTTCTATTCCAATATTTTTTCTATTTAGTTTTTTTAATTGTTTTAACATTATTTTATACGTATGCCAACTATTCATGCTAAATACATCAAAAAACGGTATTTTTGACGTTATTTTCGTTTCAGATTCATGAAGAATTACTATATACTTAAATAAAGGCAACTTTTTTGGTTTGTGTTTAAATCGTAAGACAAAAGCATCATTCAGGGGATATGTTTGTTCACTCTCTGTGAAATACTCTTTCGCATTATCAAATCCTATGATATCTAAATTATGAATTTTTTTCCATTTAGAACATTCTTGTGGTGGAAGGTTAAAGCATAAATCTATTTTTCGAAAGAGAGCAGTAACCTCCTGTATAAAAAATAAATCTCATCATGTACTTTTCCACTTTTTTTGTTTAGGATAATTGGATTTTTATTAATTTTAAATTTAATTTTTACTCCTTCACTTTCTGAGAGAGAAATTTTATGCTTACATATTCTTTGTTTATCTAATCTCAAATGTAGATTTCCCTTTTCATCGATATATTTTTCTAGATTATTAATCAAATTTTCTTTATCAATAAATGATAATGACATTAAAATTTTTTTTATTAAAGTTTGAGCATCTTTTTGTTTAATTTCAGCCGTTAATCTTAATATTTTATTCCCCCAATGCCCTTCGAATTCAATCTCTTTAAATTTATCAACATGAGAAATTTCAAGTGTAGATAAAAGAGAATTAGTTATCATATTTTTATCCTCCGTAGCATGTACTACTATATCGATATTAGAACTCAAAAATTGAAGTACTCCAGTTTGATGATGAGGTTCCAATTTCTTTTATATATATTATATTGTGACTAGTGATTTCCTATTCTATTTTACTAGACTATTACGAATATACTTTTCCGAATAAGAATATTAAAAAAAATTTGTTCATTTGAATCCAAATGTATTGGTGTTTGCAACTTTCTATACAGGAATGGGGGAGGGAGCCTCTATTTGTTTGGCTTCAAATATTGATCTAGATTCTGGTGTGGAAATCAATTTAGATTTTTTGATTCCTAAATGTCTAATAAATGTAATTCGCTTTGATTCAACTAATAATTCCTTACTAAGTCCTCCTAATGTAACTTCCTGAATAAATTGATCAAGATTTAGCTGTATTATTTTTTCATTTAACATCTTGTTAATTAATGATCGAAGTTCATGTTTTGCAGATGTATTTACTCTTCGTTGAGTGAATATAACAATTGATAAACGAAAAGTGTAACCGTCTGATGTTGTATAATTCTTAATGAAATTTATCATTGAACTCCCTCGCCTTATAAGGCTCCTCAAGTACTCTTTAGCATATTCATGACCAACAAATATCGTGCTAGCAGTAGCAGTAGTAAGTTTATCTATTTGAAGGAATACCTTAATTTGATGTTGATTTGGATCCTGTTTATAAATATCATATAATGTATTCTCTATAATTCTTCCTTTTGAATTATCTATATCAGTTATTGGAAGATAATTAATAGGGTTTCCACCAAAAGCTATTGGTGCATTGACTATTATCCATTTTTTATCTTTCCATTTATCTCGCACACGACCCCTTTTTGCTCCTTTTGCCATTAGATTTCGACTTGAGACAATATCTCAATTAGTTATATAAGTTTATTGAACTAAGTAAATCAATGTTTTTAAATTCAATATTAATTCCTATAATTCACTCTAGAGACAACACAAAAAAATTTTTCTATAGATCAACAAACAAAAATAGTAAAAAATATTTTATTACAATAAATAATATCTTTTGTACGAACCTGCTATCCAATAAAAAATCTATTAGAAAAACAACTGCCATAGATCTATTATAATGCTTCATACCTTAGATATATTATAGCTTTAAAGTTTGGTTAATGCACAAGTCTGAAATACAAGCGGTTTTTCTAGCTGTTTTATTAATCGCTGGAACCATCTCAATTGGTGCGCACTTCAATGATGCACAGGCATCGAGTGATAAAAAGGATCAACGAGATAAGAAAGATTCCACCAGAGACCACGATCAACGAGATAAGAAAGATTCCACCAGAGACCACGATCAA